>Ga0247810_10000074_pt1 | contig 166673 bp, 162 predicted proteins | sample UWRJL119311C1_FD_179918 | JGI IMG/M metagenome (GOLD analysis project Ga0247810, IMG submission 179918) | Plant litter microbial communities from Arlington Agricultural Research Station in Wisconsin, United States - UWRJ-L119-311C-1 | ecosystem: Environmental > Terrestrial > Plant litter >...
TGGTCGACCTACTGCGCTACGCCGAGGAGGTGGGGGCGACCACCGCGAAGGACGTCGACCTCGAGCTCCTGCGCGGGTGGCTCTACCGGGCATCGACGGCCGGACTGGCGAAGTCGACACTCGCCAGGCGCTCCGCCACCGCGCGCGGTCTCACCTCCTGGCTGGCCCGCACCGGCGATACCCCGACCGATGCCGCGGCCCGCCTCCGCGCGCCGAAACCCGACCGCCACCTGCCCCGCGTGCTCACCCGCGACCAGATCGTCGCCCTGCTCGCGGGTCTGTCCGCGAGGGCGGCCACGGGCGACGCGATGGCCGCACGGGACCTCGCCATGGTCGAGCTCCTCTACGCCTCGGCGCTGCGGGTGAGCGAGCTCACCGGACTCGACGTGCGCGACCTCGATCTCGGCACGCTCACCGCGCGCGTCACCGGCAAGGGCTCGAAGGAGCGGGTCGTTCCCTTCGGGGTCCCCGCCCTGCGGGCAATCACCGCCTGGCTCGAGGCGCGGGACTCCGTGCCGGGAGCTCAGGCCACCCCCGCGTTCTTCCTCGGGGCACGGGGAGCGCGCGTGAACAGCCGGTCGGTGTACCGGCTGGTGGCAGAACTGCTCGAGGGAGTGCCCGGGGGCGGCCCCAGCGGTCCGCACGCGCTGCGCCACACCGCCGCCACCCACCTGCTCGACGGGGGTGCCGACCTGCGCGCCGTGCAGGAGATGCTCGGCCACGCGAGCCTCGGAACCACCCAGATCTACACCCACGTCTCCACCGAGCGGCTCCGCGAGAGCTACGCGCTCGCCCACCCGCGTGCCTGACGCCCCGATCGTGCGGGTCGGAAGCAGCACCGAGCGCGGGATGCCGCCGAGGTAGGCGAGCGGCGACACGTACTCCCCGTCGAGTCGGACCCCGAAGTGCAGGCACGGGGAGGAGCAGTGACCGGACAGGAGCGTACCGACCGGCTCGCCGCGGTGCACGACCGCACCCGCGACGAGGGTGCTGGCCACCGGCTCGTAGCTCGAGAGCAGACCGCCGTCGTGCGCGATCGAGAGCACCGGCCGGTCGACCACGACGCCGGCGAAATGAACGGTTCCGTCGTGCGGGGCGTACACCGTCGCATCCGCTGTGGACACGTCGATGCCGCGGTGTCCTGCGGAGTAGCGCGTCGCCGGCGCGAGGAAGGGCCGTACGACCGGGTGCGGCGCCGCGACCGGCCAGTCCCAGCGAGCCTGTTCGGCCGTGGCCGCGGCCGGCGCGAGGAGGGCCGCGGCGGCGACCACCATGGCTCCGGGCAGCGCTCGGGGGAACCAGGAGAGGCGTCGCATGCACCCATCGTCATCGCCGGGGGACGACGAAACTCGCGCGAGCCGCAACTGGGGAGAACGCGGGACCTGTGGGGGAGTGGAGCGGTGTTATAGTTCTTGGAGCGCCGTGTGCAAGCACGGCGACTACGCGTGCCCGCTGCGACTCACCAGTCGCGCAACGACTCTCGGGTCGTGCAACGCCATCCACTCAGTCACCGCCCCGTGCAGTCTCAACTGCTCGAAGGCTGTGCCGGATGCGTGCCGGGCACCAGGTTCGCGGCCGACCGGCCGCGATAACAACTGAGTTGGCGCGAGATGCTGTAGTGAGCGCGCGCCAGAAAAGGAGCACGGCCATGGCCGTTGTAACAATCCGCCAGCTGCTCGACAGCGGCGTCCACTTCGGACACCAGACGCGTCGTTGGAACCCGAAGATGAAGCGCTTCATCCTGACCGAGCGTTCGGGCAGCCACATCATCGACCTCCAGCAGTCGCTCGCCTTCATCGACAAGACCTACGACTACGTGAAGGACACCGTTGCACACGGTGGAACCATCCTCTTCGTCGGAACCAAGAAGCAGGCTCAGGGCTCCATCGCCGAGCAGGCCCTCCGCGTCGGCCAGCCCTACGTCAACCAGCGCTGGCTCGGTGGACTCCTCACCAACTTCCAGACGGTCTCCAAGCGCCTCGCGCGCATGAAGGAGCTCGAGGAGGTCGACTTCGACGACACGAGCCGTGGCTACACGAAGAAGGAACTCCTCATCCAGAAGCGCGAGCTCATCAAGCTGCAGAAGAGCCTTGGTGGTATCCGCAACCTGACGAAGACGCCGTCCGCGATCTGGATCGTCGACACGAAGAAGGAGCACCTCGCGATCGACGAGGCGCACAAGCTCGGCATCCCCGTCATCGCGATCCTCGACACCAACTGCGACCCGGACGACGTCCAGTACCCGATCCCGGGCAACGACGACGCCATCCGCTCCGTCGCACTGCTCACGCGCATCGTCGCCGACGCAGCCGCCGAGGGCCTCGTCCAGCGTCACCAGAAGCCGGAGGACGGCGAAGCCGTCGAGCCGCTCGCCGCGTGGGAGGCAGAACTGCTCCAGGCGTCCGAGACCCCGTCCACCGAGGCAGAGAAGATCGAGGCCGTTGACGGCCTCGTCTCCGGTGCCAAGGACGACGCAGCCGTCGCCGAGGTCGTAGCCGCCGAGGTTCCGGTCGAGGAGAACGACGCCGACGCAGTCGCCGCGAAGAACGAGGCCGCCGCTGACGCGACCATCGTCCCCGAGCACGTCGTCGAGTCCGACGAGGCGACCGAGGCCAAGATCGAGGCAGAGGCAACTCCCGCCGAGAAGAAGCCCGCCGCTCCCAAGAAGTCCTCGAAGTAGTCCACACCCACTAACAAAGGAAACACGATGGCAGATTTCAGCCTCGCAGACCTCAAGACCCTGCGCGAGCGCCTCGGCACCGGCATGGTCGACAGCAAGAACGCCCTCGTCGAGGCGGGCGGTGACCTCGAGAAGGCCACCGAGCTCCTGCGCCTCAAGGGTGCCAAGAGCAACGCAAAGCGCTCGGACCGCTCCACCAGCGAGGGCCTCGTCGCCGTCGTCGAGAGCGCGACCGCGACTACGATGATCGAGCTCGCGTGCGAGACCGACTTCGTGGCCAAGAGCGAGAAGTTCGTGAAGCTCGGGGACAACGTCCTCCAGGCTCTCGCGGACTCCGGCGCGGAGACCGTGGAAGCGGCACTCGAGGCGAAGGCGGGAACCGGCACTGTCGGAACCCTCATCTCCGAAGAGGCCGCAATCCTCGGCGAGAAGATCGAGCTGCGCCGCATCGTGCGCATCCCCGGTGAGAACGTCTCGATCTACCTGCACAAGACGAGCAAGGACCTGCCCCCGCAGGTCGGCGTCGTCGTGGCCTACGAGGGAGCCGACGCGGAGACCATCCGCAGCGTCGCGCAGCACATCTCCTTCGCCGACCCGCAGTACCTCAGCCGCGAAGAGGTCCCCGCCGAGACCGTCGAGAACGAGCGACGCATCGTCGAGGAGATCAGCCGCGGCGAGGGCAAGCCCGAGGCCGCCCTGCCGAAGATCATCGAGGGACGCGTCACCGCGTTCTTCAAGCAGGTCGCACTGCTCGACCAGGACTACGCGAAGGACAACAAGCTGTCCGTCGCGAAGGTGCTGGCGGATGCCGGACTGACGGTGAGCGGATTCGCCCGCTTCAAGGTCGGCGCCTAACAATCAATGATGAATGGGGTTCGAGACGTTTCGTCTCGAACCCCATTTTCATGTCCGAAACCCCATACCCTGTATCGAACGCACGACAAGGAGTTGCCATGACCACCCAGCGCAAGAGACGGGTCCTCCTCAAACTATCCGGTGAGGCATTCGGTGGAGGCCAGCTCGGCGTCAACCCCGACGTCGTCGCCGGACTCGCGAAGGAGATCGCCGAGGCCTCGGCCGACACCGAGATCGCCATCGTCGTCGGCGGTGGCAACTTCTTCCGCGGCGCGGAGCTCAGCCAGCGCGGCATGGACCGCGGCCGCGCGGACTACATGGGAATGCTCGGCACCGTGATGAACGCGCTCGCCCTGCAGGACTTCCTCGAGCAGGCCGGAGCCGCCACCCGCGTGCAGTCGGCCATCTCGATGACCCAGGTCGCCGAGCCGTACATCCCGCGCCGCGCGGAGCGGCACCTCGAGAAGGGCCGCGTCGTCATCTTCGGCGCGGGCGCAGGCCTGCCGTACTTCTCCACCGACACCGTGGCCGCCCAGCGCGCCCTCGAGATCGACGCCCAGGTGGTGCTCGTCGCGAAGAACGGCGTCGACGGGGTGTACGACTCCGACCCGCGCACGAACGCCGCGGCACAGAAGATCGACGCGATCACCTACCAGGAGGCGCTCGTGCAGGGCCTCAAGGTCGTCGACTCCACCGCGTTCAGCCTCTGCATGGACAACTCCATGCCGATGGTCGTCTTCGGCATGGCCCCCGAGGGCAACCTCGCCAAGGCGATCCGCGGTGACCGCATCGGAACGCTCGTCTCCAACTAGCGCTTGACGCCCCTCGTCCTGGCGCTGGTCGCCGCCGGTGCCCTCGCGCACGCCTCGTGGAACCTCACGATCAAGCGCGCGGGCACCAGCGGTGCCGGCTTCCTCTGGCTCACCTTCGCCGTCGGGGCGGTCGTCTTCGCTCCGTTCGGGCTGCACTCGCTGATCGCCGGGGGAGTCGACCCCGGGCGCTGGCTGTTCTTCGCGGCGGGCAGCGGGCTGCTCCAGGTCGGCTACTTCCTGCTGCTCCAGAGGGGCTACAGCGTCGGCGACGTCTCGGTCGTCTACCCGCTCGCCCGCGGCACGGGACCCCTGCTCTCGGTGCTGCTCGCCGTGCTGCTGCTCGGCGAGCGACCCGGTGCCGTGGCCCTCGCCGGCGCCGCCGTCGTGGTGGCCGGAGTGGCGACCATCGGTCTGGCGGGCGGCCGCGCCTCCGTCGGAGCGCGGCTGCCCGGTGTGCTCTTCGGCCTGGGCATCGGCGTCGTCATCGCGGCGTACACGCTCTGGGACGCCACGGCCGTCACCAGCGGGGGCCTGCCCGTCGTCGGTCTGTACTGGGGGAGCCTGCTGGTGCAGACCGCGGTGCTCGCGCCGTGGGCGCTTCGCGAGGGCGGTCTGGGCGCCCAGGTGCGGGCGCATCCGCTCGCCGTCCCCGTGGTCGGGGTTCTCGCCCCGCTCGCGTACATCCTCGTGCTCCTGGCGATCCAGCTGGCTCCGGTCTCGCTCGTCGCGCCCGCCCGGGAGGTCAGCGTCGTCGTCGTCAGCATCGTCGGCTGGCTCTGGTTCCGGGAGCCGCATCCGGTGCAGAGACTGGCCGGAGCTGCGGTCGTGCTTGCGGGTGTCGGGCTCCTCTCGGTTGGTTAGCCGGTAAACTCCACTAGACACTAAGGAGCTCTCGTGATTAGCGACGTACTGGCCGACACCAAAGACAAGATGGCGAAGGCCCTCGAATCAGCGAAAGAAGACTTCGCCACCGTGCGAACGGGACGCGCGAACCCGCTCATGTTCCAGAAGATCATGGTCGAGTACTACGGCAGCCCGACGCCCCTCGGCCAGCTCGCCTCGCTGAACAACCCCGAGGCGCGCACGCTCATCGTGACGCCCTTCGACAAGACGGCGCTCAAGGAGATCGAGAAGGCCATCGTCGCCGCTCCGAACCTCGGGGCCAACGTCGGCAACGACGGCGAGATCGTGCGTGTGACGCTCCCCGAGCTCACTCAGGACCGCCGCAAGGAGTTCGTCAAGATCGTGCGCGACAAGGCCGAGCAGGCCAAGGTCGCGATCCGCAACATCCGCCGCAAGGCGAAGGACGACCTCGACTCCCTCAAGGAAGTCGGAGAAGACGAGATCGCCCGCGCTGAGAAGGATCTCGAAGCGACCACGAAGAGCCATGTGGACGCCATCGACGACGCTCTCAAGCGCAAAGAAGCCGAGCTGCTCGAGGTCTAGATGTCCGATGCCGCTGGGGGACCTGGTCGCCGTTCCAAGAAGCACCCGCCGTCGCGGGCCGAGTTCGAAGCGACGGTGGCGGATATCGAGGCGCAGGTGCGCGCCACGAATGACAAGATCAACGCCAGAAGCGGCCGCAACCTCTCTTCCGCGATCCTGATCGGCCTTGTGCTGGGTGGGGGACTCCTCGTGAGCCTCATCTTCGTCAAGGAGCTCTTCATGATCTTCGCGATCGTGCTCGTGGGCTTCGCGGCGTTCGAGCTGGCGAGCGCGCTGCGTTTCGCCGGCCGCGACGTCCCGCGCATCCCGACGGTGGTGGCCGCGGTGTCCATCGTCCCCGCCTCCTTCTACGGCCTCGCGACCGGACACTGGTTCGCCACTCTCGGCGGCGTGGCCCTGGTATCGCTCTGGCGGCTGGCCGAGGTGGCCGTGCCCCGGCTGAGGGTGTCCGGTCTCGATCTGGCGAAAGACCTGGGGGCGGGCGCCTTCGTACTCGCCTACGTGGTCTTCCTCGGTGGCTTCACGGTTCTCCTCACCGCGCAGGACGGCGGCCAGTGGTGGACCCTCGGCTTCCTGATCATCGTCGTCTCCGTCGACGTCGGCGCCTACGCCTCGGGGATCAACTTCGGCAAGCACCTCATGGCGCCGCTGATCAGCCCGAAGAAAACCTGGGAGGGCTTCGCCGGCTCGGCGGCGGCCGCGCTCATCGCCGGGGTGCTCGTCGCCATCTTCATGCTGCAGCAGCCGTGGTGGGTCGGCCTCGTGCTGGGTGCCGTGCTCGTCTTCACCGCCACCATGGGCGACCTCGCCGAGTCCCTCATCAAGCGCGACCTCGGGATCAAAGACATCAGCACCTGGCTCCCCGGCCACGGTGGTTTCCTCGACCGGCTGGACTCGATCCTGCCGTCGGCAGCGGCCGCATACGCGCTGTACCTCATATTCGCCTAGGCAGGACTAACTCGTGAGCACCACATTCCCCCGCACGCGCAAATCGCGCCGCGGCTACAACGTCGACCAAGTCGAGGACTTCCTCGAGGATGCGCGTCGCGCGTACTCGGCGGACGTGCACGTCGTCTCCGTGGTGAGTGCCGACAGCATCCGTCGCACGGCCTTCGCAATGCAGAAGGGCGGGTACTCGACCACCCACGTCGACGCCGCGCTGGAACGTCTGGAGGACGCCTTCGCGAGCAGGGAGCGCGACCGCGCGTTCGCCCCTCCCGGCGGCGACGCGGCCTGGTACGGTGCCGCCCGCAGTTCCGCGCAGGTGATCCTCGACCGTCTCGCCCGACCGGAGGGGCACCGCTTCTCCCGGGTGAGCGCGTTCACCCGCGCCTACGACGTGAAGCAGGTCGACGCCTTCGCCGACCGCCTCGTCGACTACTTCCAGCACGGCAAACCGATGAGCATCGACGAGGTGCGCCTGGTCGCGTTCCAGGCCGCCCGACGCGGCTACAACGAGACGCAGGTCGACCTCCTTCTCGACAACGTCATCGACGTGATGCTGGCAGTGCGCTGACCCGCATTCGACTGGTCCCCCCGTATGGGCTACGGTGGATAACGAATGGATATCGAACGCAGCGACTTCTCTTCCTCCGTGCGGCCCTCTAGTGCCCGTGGGGGAGTTCGTCGAACCCAGTCCCTCGGCCGTCGTGTGCTTCCCGTGCTCGCCTTCGCCGCGGCGATGTGCTTCGTGCTCGTGTCGATAACCGACCCCACCGCCTCATTCGCGATGACGGAGCAGAACCCCGACGACTCGATCACCATCTCACCGGTCAAGGACGTCGCGACCCAGTCCGTGGTCGTCGCCGGCAGCATCGGCCGCCCGGTGGTCCGCCAGGAGTTCACCGTCACCAAGCCCGTCGTCATCCCGCCGCCCGTCGTGGTCGCCGACAAGACACCCTCGGCCGCGCGCGCGGCCGGTGTTCCCGACCCCGGAACGGCCAAGGCGATCGCCTACGACATGGTCATGGCCCGCGGCTGGGGAACCGGGGAGTACGACTGCCTCGTCTCGCTCTGGAACAAGGAGTCGGGCTGGAACGTGAACGCGCACAACAAGTCCAGCGGCGCCCACGGAATCCCGCAGGCACTGCCCGGCTCGAAGATGGGCTCCGTGGCCGCCGACTGGGAGACCAATCCGGCCACCCAGATCACCTGGGGACTCGGCTACATCACCGGCCGCTACTCCACCCCGTGCGGCGCCTGGGCCAAGTCCCAGTCCAGCGGCTGGTACTAGGCGTTCTCGCTCCTCCCCGGCCTCCCGTAGGGTGGGGCAATGGTGGAAAACGGCCTTCTCTTCGGCGTTGTGGCGGTCGTCACGATCGTCGTCGCCGGATTCTTCAGCCGTAAGCTGGGCGTGGCCTCACCGCTGATCCTCATCGTGGTGGGCTTCGGGTACAGCTACATCCCGGGCGCCCCCACCGTCGTGCCGCACGAGATCGTCCTGCTCGGCCTGCTCCCGCCGATCCTCTACGCCGCGGCGATCAACGTTCCCGTGGTCGATCTCCGCCGCAACTTCAGCACCATCTCCGCACTCAGTGTGGGTCTCGTGCTCGTCACCACCTTCGGCACCGGCTTCATCCTCTTCGCCATCTTCCCCGACCTGTCGCTGGCCGGTGGCATCGCCCTCGGTGCGGTGATCAGTCCAACGGATGCCGTCGCGGCGACCGCCCTGGGGAAGAAGCTGGGCCTCCCGCCCCGGCTCGTCACCATCCTCGAGGGCGAGAGCCTCGTGAACGACGCCACGGCCCTCGTGCTGCTGCGTTCCGCCATCCTCGCCATCAGCAGCGCCGTCACCTTCTGGGGGGTCGTCGGCGACTTCGCCTTCGCGGTGACCGTCGCGATCCTCATCGGCCTCGCCGTCGGCTACGCGACCGTCTGGGTGCGCTCGAAGCTCCGCGACCCCGTGCTCGACACGGCCATCTCGCTCGCCGTGCCGTTCATCGCCTTCATCCCGGCGGAGACGCTCGGCGCGAGCGGCGTGCTCGCCGTCGTCGCGGCGGGCCTCTACTCCGGGCACACGGGCGCACGCAAGTTCAGCGCGCAGTCGCGCATCAGCGAGCGGCTCAACTGGCGCACCGTGCAGTTCATGCTGGAGAACGGCGTCTTCCTGCTGATGGGGATCGAGATCAGCGCCATCATCGCCGACGTGCTCGACCAGGATCTCAGTGTGCACAAGGCGGTGGGCTACGGACTCCTCATGGTCGCGTCGATCATCGTCATCCGCTTCCTCTTCATCGGCCCGCTGCTGATGGTGCTGAGGCGTCGGGGAGAACAGGCGGAGCTGCGCCAGTCCCGGTTCCGGGCGATGCTCGAACGGCTGAGGAGGCGCGCCGACGGCGACGCGCAGCTCGAGCGGCGCCAGGACAGGGCCGAGCGCATCTACCGGCGTCGGGAGACCGACATCCAGCAGCTCAAGGCCGAGGGTTTCGGCTGGCGCGGCGGGGTGATCCTGAGCTGGTCGGGCATGCGCGGCGTGGTGACGCTCGCCGCCGCCCAGTCGCTCCCCGAGGACATCCCGTACCGCTCGCAGCTCGTGCTGATCGCGTTTACCGTGGCGGTCGTCACCCTGCTGCTGCAGGGCGGCACGCTCCCATGGGTCATCCGGCTGAGCGGCATCCGCGGTTCCGACCGGGTGGCCGACCGCCGGGAACTCGCCGAGCTCCTCGACGAGATGGGCGCGGCCGGGCTCGCCGTGCTGGAGAACCCCGCCTTCACCCTGCCCGAGGGGGAGGCGATCGACGACGAGGTGATCGCCCGAGTGCGTCACGACACCCTCCTCAGCGCCGAGTCGGCGTGGGAGCGCGCCCGATACGGCGCGGGGGAGGAGAACCTCGCCAAGTCGCCGCACCAGCAGTACCGCTCCCTCCGGCAGGAGGTGCTCCAGGCGGAGCGTGCCGCGCTGCTCGAGGCCCGGTCGACCGGCAGCTACCCCTCGCGCATCCTCGGCCGCGCGCAGGCGATGATCGACCTCGAGGAGACCCGCCTCGAGCAGATCGACAATCCGAGCGGCAGCTAGTCTGGAAGCATGCCCCGTTCCAATCGTCCCCGCGGCCGACGCTCGGCAGACGACGATGACGACTACGACATCAGCCGGGCACTCGCCGGACGCCGCCGTACGGTATCGAAGCGCGACGGCGAGTGGAACGTGCAGCCCATCGCCGCGGCCTCGGCCACCAAGTACTACACCTGTCCGAGCTGCGGACAGGAGATCGCCCCGGGTGTCGCCCACATCGTCACCTGGCGCGCCGACGGTCTGATGGGCGAGGTCGACGACCTGGCCGCCCGCCGCCACTGGCACCTGCACTGCTGGAAGATCAAGGCCTAGGAGGCCCGCGTGAGCGACACAGAGATCCGCGGGAACACCCTGCTGCCCGCACGCCGGGAGGAGATCGAACTCCACACCGCAGACGGGCTCACCCTCGTGGGCGAGCTCGCACTGCCCGCGGAGGCGACGACCGTCGCCACAATCGTGGCGCTGCATCCGCTGCCCACTCACGGCGGGTTCATGGACTCGCACATCCTGCGCAAGGCCGCCGCCCGCCTGCCCGCCCTGGCCGACATCGCCGTTCTGCGCTTCAACTTCCGCGGTGTGAGCTCACCGCGCGGCACCTCGCAGGGCGAGTTCGGCCACGGCGTCGACGAGCAGCACGACCTGCAGGCGGCGATGGACTTCGTCGCCGAGCACGCGCTGCCGCACCCCTGGCTCGTCGGCTGGTCGTTCGGAACCGAGGTCGCCCTCAAGTACGGACTGCAGCACCCCGTCGACGGCGCGATACTGCTCTCCCCGCCGCTGCACAGGACGACGGATGAAGAACTCGCCGCGTGGACGCACACCGACAAAGAGGTGGTCGCCCTGATACCGGAACTCGACGATTTCCTGCGTCCCGCCGAGGCCGCTCGGCGCTTCGCCCTGGCCCCGAACATCGACCTGGTGAACGTGGATGGCGGCAAGCACCTCTGGGTCGGCGAGACGCAGACCTACCGGGTGCTGAGCGAGATCGTGCAGCGACTCAACCCGGCCGCGCTGCCCCTGCCGCGCACGTGGTCGGAGGCCGACGGCCCGAACGTCTAGAGCGCGTTCTGCTTCGGCACGACGACTTCCTTGAGGATCAGCTGGATCGCGGCGGCCACGGGGATCGCGATGAGCGCCCCGAGGATGCCGAGGAGAGTCCCGCCGACGAGGGCCGCAATCACGACGACGACGCCGGGCACCTTCACGGCGCGTGCCATGATGCGCGGGCTGAGCACGTAGGCCTCGATCTGCATGTACACGGCGTAGTAGATGATCACGACGATGATGTGCCAGTCGGCGCCGTTGAACAGCAGTACGCCGAGCGAGATCAGCACAGAGGCGGAGATCGTTCCGACCAGCGGGATCAGCGAGCCGAGGAAGGCGATGAACGCGAGCAGCGCGGAGTACTTGACCCCGATGGCGGTGAGCACGATGAAGGAGAGCACGCCGTTGACCAGGGCGAGGGTGACCTGCCCCATCACGTAGCTTCCGACCGAGCTGCTGATCTGCTCGGCGAGGTCGATGAAGCTCGCACGCTTCGACGCGGGGATCAGCTGGTACAGGCCGCGCTTCAGGCTGCCGAGCGACGCCGTGAAGTAGACCATCAGGATCAGGATGACGACGCCGCCGAAGATGCCGGTGGCGATGGTCACGCCGGCCTCGAACAGTCCGCCGCCGATGCTGGTGATGTTCGTCGGGTCCTGGAAGAACTTCGTGACGTCGTCGAGGATTCCCTGCACCTCGAGCCACGGCAGATTCGCCGAGATGTCCTTGATCAGCGAGTCGTCCTCGATGCCGGGGATGATCGTGTCGGTGATCAGCTTCGAGATGTTCTGCACCTGCTCGGTGATCACGGGGATCAGCGCGAAGACCAGGCCGGTGAAGACGCCGATCACCCCGACCAGCACGATCACGATGGCGATCGGACGCTTGACGTGCCGCTTCTCCAGCCAGGTGATCAGCGGGTCGAGGCCGAGAGCCAGGAAGATCGCCGCACCGATGTAGGTGAGGATCGTCGCCAGGTTGCCGACGGCGCCTCCGATGAGAAGAGCCACGAGTACGCCCAGCCCCGCGAGCAGGCCGAGGCGGAAGGGATTATGGATCTTCATGGTGGGTGGCGCTCCGATTTCGGCTAGTCGCGTGACGAGGAGGTGACGTTCTCAGCCTGTGAGAGCAATCCGCGAAGGTTCTCAAAGTAGCCCGCGACGGCGTCCCGTTCAATCCTGATCTTGTCGAGGCGGCTTTCGGCGTCGCTAACGAGTTGTGTGTTATGTGATTCCGCTTCGCTAACGATCGCCTTGGCGCGGGCCTCCGCGTTGGCGAGAACCTCGGCGGCCGTCGCGTTCGCCTCGGCCCGCAGCGCGGCGGCGGCGGCCCGGGAGCCGTCCTCGAGCTCGGCGGCCTCCGCCCGCTTCTCCGCTGCGCGCTTGTTGGCGTCGTCGAGCTGGGCCTGGGCCTCGCTGAGGTACTTGCCCGTCTGGGCGCTGGCCTCCTGCTGCTTGGCCAGGGCCTCCTTCTCGCCCTCGTCGCGTCGGGACTTGAGCTCGATGTCGAGGTCGATCCTCGCCTGCTCGCCGTCGCGGGCGATGGCGTTGCGCGTCTCCTCCACGTCGTGGGCGAGACGGGCGCGGGTGATGTCGGCCTCGTCGGCAAGCGCAGCGCGCTCCCGCTCGATGTCGCGTTCCAGATCGGTGCGCTGCTGGTCGATGTCGTGCGCGAGAGCCGCGCGGGCCTCCGCGGTCTCGGTGGCGAGCGCGGTCCAGGCGGCGGCGGTCTGCTCCTCGAGGGCGGCGCGGGTCTCGGCCGTCTCGCGGTCGAACTCCAGCTTCGCGGCCGCCGTGTCGCGGTCGAGCGCGGCGCGCGAGGTGCGGGTGTCGTTGTCGAGAGCGGTGCGTGCCGCGCCGGTGTCGCGGTCGAGCTCGGCCCAGGCTGCCGCGGTCTCGCTCTCCAGCGCCGCGCGGGCGGTCGCCGTGTCGGTCTCGAGAGCGGTACGCGCCCCGGAGATCTCGGCCTCCAGCTCGGCGCGTGCCGTCGAGATCTCGGCCTCCAGCTCGGCTCGTGCCGTGGCGGACTCGTTCTGCACCTCCGCGCGTGCGGTGGAGATCTCCTTCTCCAGGGCGGCGCGAGCGGCCTTGGTCGCCCCCTCGAGGTTGGCGTGCCCGGCAGCGGTATCCGCTTCGAGCGCGGCTCTCGCCGTGGTGATCTCGATCTCGAGTTCGGCGCGCTTGGTGTCGACCTCGTTCGTGAGGGCGGCCATCGTGGTGGTCACCTCGTTCTCGAGGTCGGCACGTGTGGTGCGCACCTGGTTCGCCAGCGCGGACTCCGTGCTGGTCACCGTGTTGGCGAGGGACTCGGTGGTGGTGCGCACCTCGGTGGCGAGCGCCTCCGTGGTGGACCGCACCTCTGCGTCGAGCGCCTCCTTGGTGGTGCGCACCTCGGTGGCGAGCGCGGCCCGCGTGAGCCGCACGTCGTTCTCGAGCTCCTCGCGCGCCGTACCCACCTCGTTGGCCAGGTCGGTGCGGGTCGTCTCCACCTCGCGGGCCAGCTCGGCCCGGGTGGTGTCGACGTCGTGCTTGAGCTGTGCGCGGCCGGTGTCGACGTCGCGCTTGAGGTCTGCACGTGCCGTGTCGACCTCGATCGCCAGTTCGGCGCGCGTGCTGTCGACGTCGTGCTTGAGCTGGGCGCGCGCGGTGTCGACCTCGATGCCGACCTCGGCACGTGTCGTGTCCACTTCGATGGCCAGGTCGGTGCGGGTGGTGTCGACGTCGCGGGCGAGCTCGTCGCGGGCGGTGTCGACCTCGGTCGCCAGCTCGGCGCGTGTGCTCGCGACCTCCACGGCGAGATCGGCCCGCGTGGTGGTCACCTCGTGGGCGAGTGCGGACGTGGTGGTGTCGACCTCGACGGCGAGTGCCTCGCGCGCGGCGGAGACCTCGTTCGCGAGGTCCTCCTTGGTGGTGCGCACCTCGAGGTCGAGGGCGGCCTTGGTGGTCGACACCTCGCTGTCGAGGGCGGTCTTCGTGCTGGAGACCTCGTTCGCCAGCTCGGCGCGTGTGGCGTTCACCTCGTTGTCGAGGGCGATCTTCGCGCTTGTGACCTCCTGCTCGAGTTCGGCGCGTGTGGTGGCGACCTCGGCGGCGAGGGCGGCGCGGGTGGTGGTCACCTCGTTCTCGAGATTCGCCTTCGTGGCGACGACCTCGGCCTCGAGCTGCGCCTCGATCCGCTCCTTCTCGTTGTGGAGCGTGGCGCTGGCGGTGGCGAGCTCGACCTCGAGCTCGGTGCGCGCCGTGGTGATCTCGTTGTCGAGCTCGGCGCGTCCCGCCGCGAGGTCGTTCGCCAGCTCTGTGCGGGCGCTGGTGATCTCGATCGCGAGCTCGGTGCGGGCAGAGGTGGTCTCCTGCTCCAGCGAGGCGCGGATGCCCGTGGTCTCGTTCTCGAGATCGGCCCAGGCCGCCGCGGTGTCGGCCGCGAGCTTCGCGCGGGTGGATTCGACGTCGTGCGCGAGGGCGGCGCGTGTCGCGGCCGTCTCGTTCGCGAGGGTGGCCCTGGTCTCCTCGGCGGAGTTCTCCAGCTCCGCCCGGGTGGTCTCGGTGTCGCGGGCCAGGTCGGTGCGGCCCTGCTCGATGTCGCGCGCCAGATCGGCGCGCAGCCGGGTGTTCTCTGCCGCGTACTCGGCGCGGCCGAGCTCGGTCTCCCGGGCCAGCACGGCTGCGGCGTCGCGCGCCTCCGCCGCCTCGCGGCTCGCCACGACCACGAGCTCCGCGGCCTCGCGCTCGCCCGCCGCACGGACGGCGGCCGCCTCGCGCTTCGTGGTCGCCCGGGCCTCCGCGGCCTCCGTGGCGACTGCGCCGCGGATGGACGCGGCCTCGCGCATGGCGTCGGCGATGAGGGTCTCCGACTCGCTCTTCGCGCGGCCGAGCACGTGCTCGGCCTCGGAACGGGAGCTCTGGAGCAGTTCTGTCGACTGGGAGGTCGCGTCGGAGACGAGCCGGTCGGCGCTCTCGTGCGCATCCGTCGTCAGCTTCTTGATCTCGGCCTTGACGCTGGATCGCAGCTTCTCGGCGTCGATGTCGGCCTGGCTGATGAGCCGGGTCGACTGCTCCTCGGCCACGCGGAGCGTCTTCTCGAGCTTGGTGCCCAGACCGCTGTAGGTGGGCGTGCCGGTCTCGTCGAGCTCCGCCTGGAGGTCGTCCGCGACCGCGGCGAGGCGCTTGATCTCCTTCGTCGCGTCGGCCCGATCGGCGTTCGCCTTGATCAGCTCGCGTCGGAGATCCTGGATCGCCTTGTCGACCGCCTCTTTGCGGTACCCACGCATTTCAGTACCGAATTCGGTGTCGTCTGCAGCCACGATTTCTCCTAAGCGTTGAACCGGACCTTCCGAGTTTAGTGCGAGGGGCGGCGGCGGCCGAACGGCGCCCCCGGCGGACACCCCGCTGCTTGCCAGTCAATTCTCAGTGCCGTCGTTAGGCCGTTGGCATCACAATCGGCTAATCTTGATCGTCTTTGCTGTTGCCATCCGGATACCGGTTCCAGGAAGTCCTCTTCTCGCCCCGAAGCGCGAGCGCCCGCCACAGGCGGGGGAGGATGCCGCACGTCGTGTGCGGCGGGGCAACACGAAAGGAGAAATCCGTGCGATTTGTACTCGCCATTGTCAGTTTTGTCGTCGCCGCTCTCCTGATCGGTCTCGGTATCGCTCAGAAGACCGTTCTCGCCGCGCCCGACGAGGTCACGGCCTCCGCCAGCATCACGTCGGACGCCCCTGTCACCGTGATCAGCGGTGAGGCGCTCAACGCGTACCCGCGCAGCCAGTTCGTCGAGATCGGCGGGTCCGACACCAGTTTCGCGGCCTACGGGCGCACCACCGACGTGATCGCCTGGATCGGCGACGCGAGCTACAACGATGTCGAGTTCGACGCCGAGAACACCGAGCTGGTCTCGAAGGTCGTCAGCGGAACCGACGCCGAAGTGCCCACCCCGGTCGGCTCCGACCTGTGGCTCGCCAGCTACACGGACGAGTCGGGCATCACCATCAACGTGCCCGACGACGTCTCCCTGATGATCGTCTCCGACGGCATCGAGCCCGCTCCCTCCGAGGTCAGCGTCACCTGGCCCCTCGACAACTCCACCCCGTGGGCGAACACGATCGTGGTCGCCGGTGGTGTGCTGCTGCTGCTCGGCCTGCTTCTCCTCCTCTGGGCGCTGCTGCACATGCGCAGGGGCCGAGGTCCCCGCCGAAAGTCGCAGAAGATGCCGAAGCTGCCGAAGCAGCGCGGCTACAAGGCGATCAAGTCCAAGCCGAAGGCGGTGGAGTCCAACGCGAAGGGCCGCCGGTCGATCGCCCCCCGCATCGCGATCGTGCCGCTCGTGCTCGTCGGCGCCCTCACCCTCGGCGGCTGCACCAGCGACTTCTGGGCCGGGCGCGAGCCCGTGCAGGTCCCCACGGCGTCCGCCGATCCCGAGGCCGCCGCCGAGGCGGTCGACCAGCTCCCCCCTCCGGCCGTCACCGAGCTGCAGGCGGAACGCATCGCCAAGAACGTCTCCGAGGTGGCCGCGGCCGCCGACGCGGCGAACGACGACACCCTCATCGCGACCCGCCTCACCGGTCCGGCGCTCGAACTGCGCACCTCCAACTACGCCCAGCGGCGCGCCAACGCGGAGATCGCGGCACCCGAGGCGATCCCGGTGGGCAAGTTCCTCATGATCCTGCCGCAGCAGACCGAGAACTGGCCGCGCACCGTGCTCGCGATCGTCGAGGACACCGCGGTCACCGCGGAGGGCGCACAGCTCGCCCCCGTCTCGATGATGCTGGTGCAGGAGTCGCCGCGCGAGAACTACAAGGCGGCGTACGTGATGCGGCTCGAGCCGGGGGCCACGATCCCCGACGTCGCGCCGACCTCCGTCGGCGCCGTGCGCCAGGGCCCGGACAGCAAGCTGCTCGCCCTCGCCCCCGGGCTCATCGCCCCGGACTACGCGGACATCCTGATGAACGACACCGCCAGCGCCTCGAACGAGCTGTTCCAGGCGGAGGGCGACAGCCTGCGCCCGGCAGCGGGCAAGGCCTTCAAGGACGCCAGCAAGGCGAAGACCGAGACCACCTCGACGCTCGAGTACACGGGCACCGAGGCGACGGGGCCGGTTGTCGCACTGTCGACGAACGACTCCGGCGCGGTGGTCGCGGTGAACATCAACGAGCTCGAGACCACGAAGGTGGTGGAGGCGGGTGCGACCGTCAACCCGCCGGCCGACGTCAAGGCCCTCACCGGCAAGACGTCGAGCACCAAGGGATTCACCCGCACGTACGGGTACCAGCTACTCTTCTTCGTGCCACCGGTGAACACGGGTGGCAAGATCGTTCTGCTTGGATATTCCACCGCAACCATCGCCGCATCGGAGACCCCGTGACCAACCTTCCCCCCAGCGCCGCGAGCCTTCGCGGAGCCGTCGACCTCTCCTCGCTCGTCAACCCGGCGCCGCCCGCGGCTCCGGCGGCGTCGGGCGGCGGCGCGACCTCGCTGGTCGTCGAGGCGACGGACGCGACCTTCACCAGCATCCTGGAGCTCTCGAACTCCGTTCCGGTGCTCGTGGAGTTCTACGGCCAGGGGGTCACGCCGGCGCTCACCGCCCTGGTGCGCGAGTTCGGCGGCAAGTTCGTGCTCGCCACCATCGACGGCACCAAGAACCCGCAGCTGGTGCAGGCGTTCCAGGTGACCGAGGTGCCCACGGTCGCCGCGGTGATCGCCGGACGCCCGCTGCAGCTCTTCGCCGGCATGCCGGCCGAGGAGGAGATCCGCCAGGTGCTCGCGCAGGTGCTCGAGGTCGCCGCGCAGCAGAACGTGACCGGCACGGTGCCCGTCGCCGACGAGAACGGCGAGGAGCCGGAACCCGTCGAGGAGCCCCTGCCCCCGCACCACCAGGAGGCCTACGACGCCATCGAGGCCGGCGACTACGCCGCCGCGATCGCCGAGTACCAGACCGCCATCGCCCAGAACCCCCGCGACTTCCTCGCGGTCGCCGGGCTCGCCCAGGTCTCACTCCTGTTCCGCCTGCAGGGCAGGACCGCCGACGAGATCCGCTCGGCCGCGGCGTCCGCCCCGTCAGACGTGGAGGCCCAGCTCGCGGTGGCCGACCTCGACGTCTCCGGCGGCCACGCCGACGACGCCTTCGGACGCCTGCTCGACCTGTTCCCGACACTCGACGCCGACGGCAAGAACGCCGTGCGCACCCGCCTGCTCGAGCACTTCGAGGTCGTGGGCGCCGAGGACCCCCGCGTGATCGCGGCCCGCCGCCGCCTCACGACGCTTCTCTACTAGCTCGTCGCGCGCGGCCGTGCGGGTCGGGCGCCGCGGTTCGAATCGCCGCGCCCGACCCGGATGCCGGCGCCCGCTCAGTCGCCGGGGGCCCGGAACAGGCTGCCCGCGCGCGGCCGCGCCGCCGAGAAGAACTCGGGCGCCGCGGCCGTGCCCAGCACGAGATCGGCGAGCACCCGCCCGATCGCCGGTGTGAACTTGAAGCCGTGGCCGGAGAACCCCGCGCCGACCACGATCGGCCCGATGCGGTCGAGCACGAAGTTCTCGTCGTCGGTCAGGGTGTAGGTGCAGCTCACGTCGACGAGCGACTCGGAGTCCACCCCGGGAAGCCATTCGCGGGCGTAGCGCTGCAGTGCCCGCAGCTGCACCGGCTCGGCGGTGAAGTCCCGACGGTCGGGGTCGACGACGGGGCCGACCGCGTGCCACCCGGCCTTCACCCCCTCGCCGGGCGTGAGCATGCCGTATACCCCGGAGTACCAGTAGTCGTAGCCGGCGGATCCCGGGTCGGGCCGGTGATTGAATCCGGGCCACACCGCCCCGGCATCCGCTATTGCGAAATGCGCGGGCTGCTCCTGCGTCACGGTGAGCCGCGGAACAGTCACGGCTCCCTCGAGCAGCGTCGACGTCCAGGCGCCCGCGGTCACGACGACCGTGCGGGCGATCAGCTCCTCGGGACCGTGCGCCGTCTCGACGGTGAGGTGCACCTCGTGGTCGCCGACGATCCGCAGCGCGGCCACCCGCACACCGTGCCGCACCTCGGCGCCCGCCTCCGCGGCAACGCCCTGGAATGCGGGCAGCGCGGCGTCGGCGTCGAGCTGTCCGCCCTGCGGCATGTGCAGAACCCGGGTGTCGAAGCGGATGCCCGCCCAGCGCTCCGAGGCCTCCTCCGGAGACAGGAACGCGGCGTCGAAGCCGTAGGCGTGCAGCGCGTCGTGAATGCGGTCGTACGACGCGTTGGGGCCGTGGTTGACGATCCCGGCGGGGGAGAACACCGTGACCCCGCTCTCCGCCTCCAGGCTGGACCAGCGGGGGACCGCCTCGGCCAGCAGGTCGAGGTAGGGCGCGTCCGCGTAGGCGAGGGAGAGGTTGCGCGATGCGCCGTGCGAGGCGCCGCGGTGATGGCCCGGCTCGAACTGCTCCAGCAGGGTCACCGCGTGCCCCCGCCGGGCGAGCGACCAGGCGGTGGCCGACCCCATCGCTCCGCCGCCGATGATCACCGTGTCGAGTCGCTGGGCCATTCGATCACTGTACGGCGACGGCGGGGCCCTCACCGGGCCCCGCCGACACACGGCGTTACTTGCGGAGCTTCAACCAGAGTCCCGCCAGCGGCGGGATCGTCAGCTCGGCGGAGGCCGGGCGGCCCGACCACGGGGTGTCCGTGGCCCGCACGGAACCGTAGTTGCCCACTCCGCTGCCGCCGTAGACCTCGGCGTCGGTGTTGATGAGTTCCTCCCACTCGCCGGCGAAGGGCAGCCCCACGCGGTACGGGCCCACCGGGGTGCCGGAGAAGTTCATGATCACGGCGATCGGGTTGCCGTCGTGGTCCCAGCGCAGGAACGACACCACGTTGCGCTCGGCATCGCCGGCGTCGAGCCACTCGAAGCCGCCCTCGTCGTTGTCGCGCGCCCACAGCGGGGCCTCTGCGCTGTACACCGTGTTCAGGCTGCGCACCAGCGCGTGGAGTCCGGCGTGCACGGGCTGGTCGAGGATCCACCAGTCGAGTCCGCGCTCCTCGCTCCACTCGGAGGGCTGGCCGAACTCACTGCCCATGAACAGCAGCTGCTTGCCGGGGTGCGCCCACATGAAGGCGAGGTAGGCGCGCACGTTGGCCAGCTTCTTCCACTGGTCGCCGGGCATCTTGTTGAGCAGCGAGCCCTTGCCGTGCACGACCTCGTCGTGGCTGATCGGCAGCAGGAACTGCTCGGTGTAGGCGTAGACCATCGAGAAGGTGATCTCGCCGTGGTGGTGGGCGCGGTACATCGGGTCGGTCTGGATGTAGGCGAGGCTGTCGTGCATCCACCCCATGTTCCACTTCAGGCCGAAGCCGAGGCCGCCGGCCGAGGTGGGCTGGGTGACTCCCGGCCACGCGGTGGACTCCTCGGCGATCATCATGATGCCGGGGCTGCGCTTGTACGCGGTGGCGTTGACCTCCTGCAGCAGGCTGATCGCCTCGAGGTTCTCGCGGCCGCCGTGGATGTTCGGCAGCCACTGCCCCTCTTCGCGGGAGTAGTCGAGGTAGAGCATCGACGCCACGGCGTCGACCCGCAGGCCGTCGATGTGGAACTCCTCGAGCCAGTAGGAGGCGTTCGCGACCAGGAAGTTGCGCACCTGCGACTGCCCGAAGTTGAAGATCAGGGTGCCCCAGTCCATCTGCTCGCCGCGGCGGGGGTCGGAGTGCTCGTAGAGCGCCTCGCCGTCGAACTTGGCCAGCGCCCACTCGTCCTTCGGGAAGTGGCCGGGAACCCAGTCCATGATCACGCCGATGCCGGCGCCGTGCAGGCGGTCGATCAGGTACTTGAGGTCGTCGGGGTGGCCGAAGCGGCTGGTGGGGGCGTAGTAGCCGGTCACCTGGTAGCCCCAGGAGCCGCCGAACGGATGCTCCGCGAGGGGCATGAACTCGACGTGCGTGAATCCGAGGTCGCCCACGTACTCGATCAGCTGGTCGGCCGCCTCGCGGTAGCCCAGACCCGGGCGCCACGACCCGAGGTGCACCTCGTACACGCTCATCGGTGCGTTGTGGGGGTCGATCTCCGCACGCTTGGCCAGCCACGCGGCATCCGCCCACTCGTAGTTCGACTCGACGACCTTCGACCCGGTCGACGGCGGGATCTCCGCGTAGCGGGCCATCGGGTCGGCGCGGGTCACCCAGGCGCCGGCGGCGGTGAGGATCTCGAACTTGTAGGTGTTGCCGGGGGTGATGCCGGGGAGGAAGATCTCCCAGACGCCGTTGTCGTCGAGGCGGCGCATCGCGTGGTTCACGCCGTACCAGCCGTTGAAGTCGCCGACCACGCGCACGGCTCGGGCGTGCGGGGCCCAGACGGAGAAGGACGTGCCCTCCACGCCCTCGTGCGGGCGGAAGTGGGCGCCGAGAACGTGCCAGAGCTGCTCGTGGCGTCCCTCGCCCCAGAGGTAGAGGTCGATCTCTCCCACGGAGGAGACGAAGCGGTATGGGTCGTCGGTGGTCCAGGTGGGGCCGTCGGCGTACTCGGTCTCGAGCAGGTACGACTGGCCGGGGCCGGCGGCGAAGCCCTGCCACAGTCCGTCGGCCACGTGCTCGAGGGGAACCCGGGTGCCATCCGCCTGGACCGCGGTGACCGCGGCGGCGAGGGGCCGCAGCGCACGCACGATGAAGCCGCCGTCAAAGGCGTGCTGGCCGAGCGTCTCGTGCGGCCGCGGGTGGCTGCCGGTCACGATGCTGCCGATCAGGCCGGGGTGCAGCTCGGGAAGGGATGGTACAGAGGACATCAAATGCCTTTCGGGTACTCGACACGCAGGATATGGACCGGTTCGGTGAATGCATCGAGACGCACGTAGTTGTCGGTGCCCCACTCGAAGCTCGCCCCGGTGACGAGGTCGGTGACGGTGAAGTAGGCGCCCGGCTCGATGCCGAAGCGGCTGAGGTCGAGGTGCACCGTCGTCTCGCGCACCGAGTGCGGGTCGACGTTCGCGACCACGATGATGCCGTCGTCGACGCCGCTCCCCGTGATCGCGCCCGACAGGTACTTGGAGTAGACGAGGATCGAGTCGTCGTCGCTCCAGTGCACGTCGAGGTTGCGCAGCTGCCGCAGCGCGGGGTGCGCCCGGCGGATCTCGTTGAGCCGGGTGAGGTACGGGGCGAGCGAGTCGCCGGCGAGCTCGGCCGCGGCGTAGTCGCGCGGCTTGAACTCGAACTTCTCGTTGTCGATGTTCTCCTCGGCGCCGGGGCGCGCCACGTTCTCGAAGAGCTCGTAGCCGGAGTAGACGCCCCAGCTCGGGCTCGCGGTGGCCGCGATCGCCGCGCGGATCTTGTAGGCCGGGCGCCCGCCGAACTGCAGGTACTCGGTGAGGATGTCGGGGGTGTTCACGAAGAAGTTCGGCCGGAAGGTGTCACTGGTGACCTTCGAGACCTCGTGCAGGTACTCCTCCAGCTCCAGCTTGGTGTTGCGCCAGGTGAAGTAGGTGTAGCTCTGCTGGAATCCGGCGCCCGCGAGGGACTGCATCATCGCGGGCCGGGTGAACGCCTCGGCGAAGAAGACGATGTCGGGGCGGTCGACCGCGACCTCGTGCAGCAGCCACTCCCAGAACATCAGGGGCTTCGTGTGCGGGTTGTCGACGCGGAAGATGGTGACGCCCACGCCGATCCAGTACTTCACGATGCGCAGGATCTCCTGGCGGAGGCCCTCGTAGTCGTTGTCGAAGTTGATCGGATAGATGTCCTGGTACTTCTTCGGCGGGTTCTCGGCGTAGGCGATCGTTCCGTCGGGCAGCGTGGTGAACCACTCAGGGTGCTCGGTGACCCAGGGGTGGTCGGGCGAGGCCTGCAGTGCGAGGTCGATCGCGATCTCCAGACCGTTCTTCTTCGCCTGCGACAGGAAGAAAGAGAAGTCCTTCACTGCCCCCAGTTCGGGGTTGATCGCGTCGTGGCCGCCGTCGGCGGAGCCGATCGCCCAGGGCGATCCCGGGTCGTTCGGACCGGCCGTGAGTGTGTTGTTCGGACCCTTCCGGAAGCTGCGTCCGATCGGGTGGATCGGGGGCAGGTAGACCACGTCGAAGCCCATCGCGGCGACGGCCGGGAGGCGCTTCGCGGCGCTGCGGAAGGTGCCGGACTGCCAGCTCCCGTCCTTGCGCTTCTTCGCTCCCTCGCTGCGCGGGAAAAACTCGTACCAGCTTCCGAGTCCGGCCCTGGAGCGTTCGACGCGCAGGGGCAGCACCTCGCTGCGGGTCACGAGACTCACGAGCGGCCGTGCGTCGAGCACCTCTAATAGAGGGGGTGCGGATGCCGCTTCCAGCCGCGCTTCGGGGGACAGCGACGTGTCTGCGAACGCGGCGGCGGCATCCGCTACCGCGGGCGAGGCGCCGGCGCGCGCCAGCAGCTCGAGCCCGATCGCGAACATGAGCTCCACGTCGATGCCCGCGGGCACCTTGATCTCGGCGTTGTGCAGCCAGGTGGCCCAGTCGTCGGTGAAGGCCTCTATGTAATAGGACCAGGCGCCGGGGGAGCCGACGAGTGCCGCTCCGACCCAGCTGTCGGTTCCGGGGGCGCCGGGGTACAAGCTGTGAATCGTCTCGGTGCCCGTCGGGGAGGTGAGAACGAGGTTCGCGCCGATCTGATCGTGGCCCTCGCGGAAGGCGACGGCGGAGAACGGGACGACCTCTCCCGCGTACGCCTTTGCCGGCCAGCGCCCCTCCGGCTGCTGTGGTCTCAGGTGCCTGATGGGGATGCGCCCGATCGCCGGTGTGAATCCGGCCCCTGTGTCGTGGCCCGCCTGAAGCGTGCTCTCTGTGGATTGGTCGGTACGTGCTCTTGAGTTCGCCACCTTGCGACCGTACCGCAAGACCAATATCGGCCGGAGGGGTTGCTCGTGCCGTGTCGCACATGACTGTCCACGTTAGGGGGGACTCGGCGTGTACCCCGTTCTGGGTGTACGACGTGACTTGCTCTCGCGTATACGTACGCATAGATTGATTCATGGCAGGCAGACCACTGCGTCGAAAACGATACCTAGTCGTTGAGCAATGGGTCGCCCGCCCGATCTACCCGAATTCCTAAAACCCGTTTCACGCGTATCTCGTAGCGAGCCTTCCTACCCGGAAGGACGCGCTGCGGCAGCAGCAGCGATGCGCTGGCACGCGCCACTATCTGGCGCGTCCGGCTCAGGACTGCGATAGCAGCGATCCGTTGGCGTGCGTCCTTACCGGCGCATTCCGACGGAGTCCTTCCCGGTGTCTTTCTGGCGCCCAAAACCCACAAAACCCTGCACGGCGTCATTCGCGATGCCATAAACAAAGGAATCACCATGAACAAGCTCCTCAAGGGCTCCATCGCCGGCGCTGCTGGTATCGCTCTCCTCCTCGGTGGCGCGGGCACCTTCGCCCTGTGGAACCAGACCGCTACGGTCGCCAACGGCGCCGTCACCTCGGGTGTCCTGACCATCGCTGCCGGCGATGCAGGCACGTGGAAGGACATCTCGGCAGACAAGGTCGCCGGCGGAGTCCCGATCTCCGACATCACCAACTTCAGGATCGTCCCCGGCGACAAGCTGCAGCTCACCCAGCTGGTGACCATCAACGCGACCGGTAACAACCTTGCGGCGAAGCTGACCTACGACCCCGCAACCCTTGCTACTGCCAACAGCGACGCCGCTCTCCAGGCCCTGAACGTTGCGCTCAAGAACAACCTCGTGGTGACCTTCTCTGCGAGCGGAACTGGCGTCACCAACGGTGCCACAGGCACGAATGAAGCCACGATCGCTCCGACCACGAGTGCCACTACCGTCACGGTCGTCATGACCATCTCGCTGCCCGTCGAAACCGCCACCCCCGCCACCCCTGTGAACAACCCGGTCACCAACCCCGGCACGCTCGCGCAGAAGGGCAACGTCGGCCTCTCCGGCCTCTCCTTCAAGCTCAACCAGACCCGCACGGTCTAGTCGAACAGGGGCGTGCCGCCTCGGCGGCACGCCCCGATCCCTCCCCGGCAGAACCAGTTACGAGAACGACAGGAGAGACAGATGAGCGCTGGAGCCCACGCAGCCGTCTCTCCCACGAAGAAGAAGAGTCTCGTCCGAAGCGTCGTGGGCCTGACGGGAACGATCGGTCTCGCGATCGTCATCGGCCTCGTCGCCACGGGCGGAACATACGCCCTCTGGAACACCAAGGCCACAGTTAACGCCTCGAGCGTCTCCTCGGGTTCCACCGCGATCACCATCAACTCGCTCCCCTCGTACCCGATTCCGCAGCTCGACACGGGCTCCCTTCTTCCCGGTCGCTCGGTGGTCTCCGCTCCCCTCGACCTGAAGAACACGGGAACGACGCCGGTCTCCATCACCCTCGGCGCCGTCACATACTCCAGTCCGGCCAACGCGCTCTCGTCGTCACTCGCCGTCTACGTGCGCCAGAGCGCCACGTGCGAGGCGACAGCTTTCGGTACCACCCCGCAGTCGTTCACGACGCCCATCGTTCTCGCCGCCGGAGCGAACACGAAGGTGTGCGTCGAGGTCCGGCTCCCCTCTTCTGCGCCCACAACGGTGCAAGGGCAGTCAGCCACATTCAGCGTCCAACTCGACGCAGTACAGAAGCGTTAGTCATGAGATCTCGAATCGCCGCAGCACTGGCCATAGTGCTCTTCCTGGTGCTCGCCGGCACGGGCGTCTCCAGCGCGCTCTGGTCCACCAACGTCACCGCAACGGGCACGGTTGTCGCCGCGTCCCTCGGCACCGACTGTGCGATCGCAGTGCCGCATCTCGCCAACGGGAGTTTCGAGATCGACCAGACCACAGGCGCCGTCACCCAGGCCAACCCGTCGTCGATGAAGCCGTGGCTGACAACGGACGTCGCTAACGCCATCGAAGTCTGGCGTGCCAGTGCCGGCGTCGCCGTGCCCGCCGGCAACCAGTTCGTCGAACTCAACGCGAACAGCGACAGCACGCTCTACCAGTCGGTCACCACGACGCCTGGTGAGACGATCCGCTGGTCGCTTCTCCACCGCGGTCGCAGCGGAACCGACGTGATGCGCGTCACCCTCGGCGGCACGGTCGTCAACGGCGTATTCACCGGCGGCGTCTCGCAGGGCGAGTTCTCCGCGAACAACAACGGCTGGGTCAGGCATGAAGGCGTCTACACGGTTCCCGTGGGACAGACCACAACGCTCTTCCGAATGACCTCCGTGAGCACAGCGACCAAGGACAATACGATCGGCAACTTCCTCGATGATGTGTCGTTCGGATCCGGGCCCTGCATCGATGCGGGTTCGACGGTCACTCCCGCGTCGGGGAGTGTCAATTCCGGCGACCAGCTCACCTTCACCACGAGCTTCACGAACAACGGCGGGAACGCCTCTGGCAATGTCGTCTATTCCACCGTGCTGCCCGCCGGTGTCGAGTATGCCGCCAACACCGCGATGGTCGGTACGACCCTGGCCGGGACGACAGCCAGCTACAACTCCGCAACGCGGACCCTCAGCATCCGCCTCGGTACAGGCGCCACCGCGACCACGGGCGGTTCCATTGCCCCCGACCAGACCGTCGTGGTGAACTTCAAAGCGACAGTTCAGCCGTCCGCGGTCGGAACCACCCTCAGCTACGGAGCAAGCGCGAGCTACATCGACTCCTTCGCTCCCGGCTGGCCGATGACGGCCACCGCCCCGCCTGTGACCAGGGAAGTCGCCGTCGGCGCCGACATCGCCGTCAGCGTTCTCGACACTCCCAATCTCATCGCAGGATCGGCAACCGCCAGTGCCACCTGGAGTTTCACCGTGAGCAACCTCGGCCCGGCCAAGGCGACCGGGCTGAGCGTCGCGATCGGTCTGCCCGACTACACCACCGACACCGGAACCGTGGTGAAGCGCAGCGTCGTCAACGGCTCTACCAGCGCGGCTACCGCCGCGGGCGGCACCTCCTGCTCGCCGACCGCCGGAGCGATCCGCACCTGCGCGATAGACGAGCTGCCGATGGGGGAGTCGCGGATCATCACCGTGACCCGCACCATCCAGCAGGGGGAGAAGGTCGTCGGGACCAGCGCGTCGATCGTCGCGACTGCCTCAGCGTCGTCGTCGGATCCCGTCACGACTAACAACAGGGCGACCAACACGACGGTAGTCAAGGAGAATTCGCCGCCGACCACACCGACTGCGGTGAGGCTCGCGTCGTCCACGGTGTCTCAGGCGACGCTCACCTGGACACCCTCCACCGACAACGTCGGGGTGACGGAGTACCGGATCTACCGCGATGGGAAAGAGGTGGGCAAGTCGTCGACGGCGACTTATACCGACAACGCGGTCGTGTCAGGCACTGCCTACTCCTACACAATCGAAGCCTGGGATGCGGCTGGTAATTACTCCCCCAAGTCCACCGCGCTCGCCGTGTCCACCCGATTCGACCCGGCAGCCGTCTATCGCATCAACTACACCAACGGACTACCCAACACCGTGCTGTGTCTAGACCTCTCCAACGGCAACGCTCTTGAGATCCAGCCGTGCACGGCGAACGATACAAAGCAGAACTGGCGCCTCGTCGCGTCGGGAACCAGCTATAAGATCGTTCAGAATGCCACTCCGACTCAGTGGTGGAACCTCGCCTCCGAGTCCAGAGCGAACAACATCGCGATCATGTCGAACAACCTGAACGACAACGCCGCCCGTGCGCTCTGGGCGCCAGAGGTGCTCCTCGACGGCACTGCGTTGAAATACCAGATCGTGAACAGCTATAGCGGCCTGTGCGCGGATATCGACGGGCAGTCCACGCAGGCTGGCCAGGACGTGTGGCAGTACCAGTGCAACAAGTCCATCGCTCAGCTGTTCACATTCACCAGGGTGAATTGATGCACGAGCTCGCGTTCCACAGACGGCGCCTCATAGCGGTGCTGGTCGCCGTGGCGATCGCAACGGTGGTGACATTCGGCGTCGGTGCGCAGCGCGCCAACGCCGAGCCGGTGGAGATCCTGGTCAGCGCCGACGGAGTCACCTTCGCCCCCACCCTGGGCGAGCATTTCTTCGACGGGCTGGGAAGCATCGTCCCGGGCGACCGGCTGACCACCCGCCTCTGGGTCAAGAACCCATCCGCCGCCATCGCGTCCCTGCGCCTCAGCGCGCGCGATCTCCTGATCCCCTCGCAGGCATTCGCGGAGGCGGTCACCATGACGACCCTGGACACCGGCACGGGCCGGGCGAGTGCCGCGAGCCTCGCCGACCTCGCCGCGTGCGGAGTGATCATCCACTCGACCACGATCGCTCCCGACTCGGTCCTACAGTTGAGTATGACCTTCACGATGGCCGAGAGCGTCGACGGAATCTCGGCACAGTCCGAAAGTGCGGACTTGAAGGTCGTCGCCGCGATGCGTGAGATCGAGGGTGGCGCCTTCGCCACCACGGGATGCGGCGACAGCGACCTCGTACCGACAGCCGGAGGTGTGCTCAGCTTCACAGGCGGGCAGTTCCCGACCGAACTCGTCGCGCTCGGCGCACTGCTCGTGGGATCGGGCAGCTTCTTCCTCGTCGCACGGCGACGTGGGCGCGAGGAAGAACGCCGGTCGTGAGCCGTCGGTCGAGCGCACCGAGGATTGAGAACGCAGACCCCGCGATCGAAACGACCGCGCCGAAGGAGAAGGGCCTCGGGCACTATCTCTCCGTTGCGATCAGTCTGGCCGTCTTCCTGATCGTCGTGGCGCTGGCCGCGGTGCTGATCGTTATCCCGAAGGTGTCCGGGTCGATCCCGCTCACTGTGCTCACCAGCTCCATGGAACCCAGCCTCCCTCCGGGCACCCTCATCATCGTTCAGCCGGTCGACGTCACGGATCTGAAGATCGGCGACGTCGCCACCTACCAGATCAGCTCGGGTCGGCCAGGAGTGATCACCCACAGAATCACCGAGGTGAACTCGACGTCCGCCGGCGGGCTCTCATTCACCTTCAAGGGCGACAACAACGCCGACATCGACAGCAAACAGGTCGTCCCCGACCAGATCCAGGGTCGAGTCTGGTACTCCGTCCCCTACATGGGCTTCGTCAACAACACCGTGAATGGCGAGAATCGCAGTTGGATCATCCCCGTTCTCTCGATCGGGCTCATCGGCTACGCCGGCTTCATGATCGCGAGCGGGCTCGTGGGCGCGCTGCGCAAGAAGAAGGGGCGAGGGCGTCGGGCACTCGGGCGCTGAACGGGCGGAAACGCTGCCGGGTCAAGACCCTGACGTTGCTATCTCCGAGCGGTAATCGTGTTCTAGGGTGAACGAGTGAAAGCCATCCGTCGATTTACCGTCCGCACCGTCCTGCCCGAAGCACTGAGCGGTCTCGAGGAACTCGCTACCAATCTGCGATGGTCCTGGCACGAACCCACCAAGCAGCTCTTCGCCTCCATCGACCCCGGAGCCTGGGCGGAGACCGGGCAGGACCCGATCGCCCTCCTCGGCGACGTCGAGCCCGAGAGGTTCGACCAGCTCGCCTCCGACGACGACTTCGTGGCACGCACCAACGCCCTGCGCGGCGAGCTGCAGACCTACCTCACCGAGCCGCGCTGGTACCAGACGCTGACCGACGCCCCCGCCTCGATCGCCTACTTCTCGCCCGAGTACGGCATCGCCGCCGCCCTCCCGCAGTACTCCGGCGGACTCGGCATCCTCGCCGGCGACCACCTGAAGAGCGCCTCCGACCTGGGAGTGCCGATCATCGCCGTCGGACTGTTCTACCGCTCCGGCTACTTCCGCCAGGCCATCTCGCGCGAGGGCTGGCAGGAGGAGACCTACCCGGTGCTCGATCCCGACGGACTCCCGCTCAGCGTGCTGCGCCACCCGGACGGCCGAGCCGCGATGGTGACGCTCGCACTCCCCGACGGCCGGGCCCTCACCGCCCGGGTGTGGAAGGTGGCCGTCGGCCGTGTGCGCCTGCTGCTGCTCGACACCGACATCCCCGAGAACGACGACGACCTCCGCGGCGTCACCGACCGTCTCTACGGCGGTGGTGGCGAGCACCGCCTGCTGCAGGAGCTCCTTCTCGGCATCGGCGGGGTGCGGGCCATCGGCCTGTTCACCGAGCTGACCGGAGCGGCGGAACCACTGGTGTTCCACACCAACGAGGGGCACGCCGGATTCCTCGGCCTCGAGCGCATCAGCGACCTCATCGGCGACGGGCTCTCCTTCGCCGAGGCGCTGCAGGTGGTGCGTGCCGGCACGGTGTTCACCACGCACACCCCGGTTCCCGCCGGCATCGACCGCTTCGAGTCCTCGCTCGTGGAGCGCTACTTCTCCACCGAGCTGCTGCCCGGGGTCGAGGTCGCCGACGTGCTCGCCCTCGGGGCGGAGAACTACCCGGGCGGAACCGACGGCACCTTCAACATGGCGGTCATGGGCCTGCGTCTCGGCCAGCGCGCCAACGGCGTCTCGAAGCTGCACGGCGACGTCTCCCGCGGTATGTTCGGCACACTCTGGCCGGGATTCGACCAGGACGACGTGCCGATCACCTCGGTGACCAACGGCGTGCACGCGCCCAGCTGGACCGACCCGCTGCTGATGCGGCTCGCGACCGACAAGTTCGGCGCGGGCAACGAGTTCTCCGCCGACTGGAACGCCGACTGGGTGTCCGACGGCGACCTCTGGCACGTGCGGGGCGAGATGCGCCAGCAGCTGGTGGCGGATGCGCGCCGCCGTGTGCGGGACGCCTTCCAGGAGCAGAATCCCGGCGCCGGCGATCCGGCCTGGCACGCCAAGCTGCTCGACCCGGGCATCCTCACCATCGGCTTCGCGCGCCGGGTGCCCACCTACAAGCGCCTCACGCTGATGCTGCACGACCCCGAGCGGCTGCGCGGACTCCTGCTGCACCCCACCCGCCCGATCCAGATCGTGGTCGCCGGCAAGTCCCACCCCGCCGACGACGAGGGCAAGCGCCTCATCCAGCGGCTGGTGGAGTTCGCCCAGGAGCCCGAGGTGCGCGAGCGCATAGTGTTCCTGCCGAACTACGACATCGCCATGGCCAAGCTGCTCTACCCGGGTACCGACGTCTGGCTCAACAACCCGCTCCGTCCTCTCGAGGCGTGCGGCACATCCGGTATGAAGGCGGCACTGAACGGCTCGCTCAACCTGTCGATCCTCGACGGCTGGTGGGCGGAGTTCTTCGACGGAGAGAACGGCTGGGCGATCCCGTCCGCCGACTCCGCGGGCGACGAGGCCGAGCGCGACAAGCTCGAGGCCGACAGCATGTACGACCTGATCGAGAACCAGATCGCCCCGCGCTTCTACGACCGGGGAGACGACGGCGTGCCCTCGCGCTGGGTGCAGTCGATCAGGCACACCCTGTCGACGCTGACACCGCAGCTCTCCGCCGACCGGATGGTGCGCGAGTACGTGGAGCGGCTCTACATTCCTGCGGCCGCCGCGGAACGGGCCGTCTCGGCCTCCTCGTACCAGCCGGCACGCGAGCTCGCCCTCTGGAAGCGCCGGGTCGTCGCGGAGTGGCCCGGAGTGCAGGTGACGCACGTCGAGTCCGGCGGCGTGGACAGCGTTCCCCAGGTGGGCGACACGCTGCGGGTGCGCGCACAGGTGGAGCTCGGCGCGCTCAGCGCCGACGACGTGTCCGTCGAGGTCGTCTACGGGCGCGCGCGGGACGGCGACCGGCTCGCCGACACCAAGTACGCGCGCCTCGAACCGACCGGCGAGCCGACGGGGGTGCTGTCGACCTTCGCGGGAACGGTGACGCTGGCGCGCGCGGGCAGCTTCGGCTACAACGTGCGGGTGGTTCCGAAGCACGCGCTGCTGGCGTCCGCCGCCGAGCTCGGGCTCATCGCGGTCGCGGACTAGGTTTTCGCGATCGCCGCCACGGTGCCGTTGGTGACCGTGAGCAGGTCGGCGGGGGCGAGCTCGATGTCGAAGCCCCGCCGGCCGCCGGAGACGAAGATCGAGGCGTAGAGCTCCGCAGTCTCGTCGAGCACCGTGGGGTGCGCGGTCTTCTGGCCGATCGGACTGATGCCGCCGACGATGTACCCGGTCTTGCGCTGGGCAACGGCCGGGTCTGCCATCACCGCCTTCTTCCCGCCGATCGCCCGGGCGAGGGCTCTCAGATCGAGCATGCCGGTGACCGGCACGATCGCCACCACGAGGTGACCATCGACATCCGCCAGCAGAGTCTTGAACACCTGGTCGGGGTCGAGTCCGAGCGCGGTCGCGGCCTCCGTGCCGTAGTTGGTGGTGGCGGGGTCGTGCTCGTAGGCGTGTGGCAGGAAGCGGATGCCCGCCGCGGTCAACGCGACGGTTGCGGGGGTTCCGAGGGATTTCGACACGGTACCCAGCCTTCTCTAGAGTGCGCGGAACAGCTGCATCGACGCTCCGGTGACCGTGAGCTCGCTGCCCGGGCCGTGCGGGGCGGGATCGCCGACGACGGTGCCCACGGCCGAGTCCCACAGCAGCTCGTAGCCGGTGACCCCCTCGTGCTCGGGAAGCGTCACGGTGATCGCCTGGTCCAGGCCGTGCACGACGAGCAGGATGCGGTTGAGGCCCTCGAACTCGGGCGTCGAGGCGGCCAGGTACTGCAGCGTGCGCTCGGCGGGGGAGTCCCAGTCGCCCTCCGACATCGACAGCCCCTCGCGGTTGTACCAGTCCATCTGGGTGGCGCTCGGCACGGTCTCGCCGAAGCGGCCGAAGCGTCCCGGCCGCAGCGCGGGATTCTCGCGGCGCAGGCGCAGCAGCATGGTCGTCGCCTCGAGAAGCTCGGTCTGCCAGGGCTCGTGCTTCCACGAGACCCAGGTGAGCTCGCTGTCGTGGCAGTAGGCGTTGTTGTTGCCCCGCTGGCTGCGCCCGAACTCGTCGCCCGCGGTGATCATGGGGATGCCGGCGGAGAGCAGCAGCGTTCCGAGCAGGTTGCGCATCGCCCGGTAGCGCTCGCCGAGCACCGCGGCGTCGTCGGTGGGCCCCTCCACCCCGTGATTGAAGGAGTGGTTGTCGCTCGCGCCGTCGCGGTTGTTCTCGCCGTTGCCGAGGTTGTGCTTCTCGTTGTACGCGGTGAGGTCGGCCATGGTGAACCCGTCGTGGGCGGTGATGATGTTCACCGACGCGAGCGGGCCGCGCTCGTTCGCGAACACGTGCGCGGATCCGGCCAGGCGGCGGGCGAGCGAGCCGATGCCGTTCGGCGCGTGGCCGTCGCGGTCGATGGCGCCCATGTCGCTGAGCCAGAAGTCGCGCGAGCGGTCGCGGAAGCCGTCGTTCCACTCCGAGTACCCGGCCGGGAAGTTGCCCACCTGCCAGCCGCCCATGCCCACGTCCCAGGGCTCCGCGATCATCTTGACGCCCTGCAGCTGCGGGTCGTCGAGGATCGCCGTCAGAAGCGGATGCTCGCGCTGGTACTCGACATCGGCGTCGCGTCCCAGCGTGACCATGAGGTCGAAGCGGAATCCGTCGATCTGCACCTCGTTCGCCCAGTACTTCAGCGAGTCGAGCACCAGGCGCTGCGCCGCCGGCACGGCGAAGTCGACGGTGTTGCCGCAGCCGGTCACATCGATGTAGTGCCCCTGCGGGGTCTGCCGGTAGTACGACTCGTTGTCGATGCCGCGCAGGCTCGTGGTGGGACCGGTGGGCCCCTCCTCGGCGGTGTGGTTGTAGACGACGTCGAGCACCACCTCGAGCCCGGCGGCGTGCAGGTTCTTCACCGCCTGCTTGAGCTCGCGCAGCACCGCGTCGGTGCCGCCGTTCTGCGCCTCGCGGGTGGCGTACGCCGAATGCGGCGTGAAGAAGTTGAGCGTGTTGTAGCCCCAGTAGTTGGCGAGGCCCTGCTTGATCAGGCGCTGCTCGCTCACCGACTGGTGGATCGGCAGCAGCTCGACGGTGGTGACCCCGAGCCCGGTCAGGTACGCGATCGTGCTCGGGTGCCCGAGCCCCGCGTAGGTGCCGCGCAGCTCCTCCGGCAGGTCGGTGTTGAGCTTCGTGAGGCCCTTCACGTGCGCCTCGTAGACGACGGTGTGGTCGAGGGGCACCGCGGGCTTGGCGACGCCCTCCCAGTCGAAGGACTCGTCGGGCACGCAGGAGCGCCATTCGCCGGCGGTGGTGCGCGCGAGTCCCCGGGCATAGGGGTCGATGAGGTCGAGGCTGCGGTCGAAGTGGTGGGTGGGACCGGTGGGGCCGGAGGCGCGCACGCTGTAGCGCGCGCCGGGCACGAGGTCGGGGGATTCGGCCAGCCACACGTCGTCGTCCCCGCGCTCCATCGGCACGGCGGAGACCAGCCAGCTCGCGTCCTTGGCGTCGTAGAGGCACAGCTCGAGGGCCGTCGCGTTCGCCGACCAGACCCGCAACTCGCCGCCGGCGGGGGTGGCGCGCACGCCGAGCGGCATCGGCGAAGAAGTATCAGTCGACATGTGTCCCACCTTAAGACCCGCGTGGGTCATGCTTGTTACATGCCCATCTACCTCGATCACGCGGCGACGTCTCCGATGCCGCCCGAGGTCGTCTCCGCCTACGTGTCCGCCCTCTCCGTGATCGGCAACCCCTCGTCGATCCACAGCCAGGGGCAGAATGCGAAGCGGATGCTGGAGGAGGCCCGGGAGCAGATCGCCGCGTCAGTCGGCGCCGACTCGGTGGAGGTCACGCTCACCGGCGGCGGCACCGAGGCCGTGAACCTCGGCATCAAAGGCCTGTGGTGGGCGCGCGTGCGCGACGACCGCCGCCGCATCCTCGTTCCCCTGGGCGAGCACCACGCCACCATCGACACGATCGAGTGGCTGGAGAAGCACGAGGGGGCGGTCATCGAGTGGATCCCCGTCGACGCGCTCGGCCGAATCGACGTGCCGGCGCTCGCCGCGGCCCTCGGCGACGACGTCGCGCTGGTGACGATGCTCAGCGCCAACAACGAGGTCGGAACCCTGCAGCCGGTCGCCGAGGCGGCGGCGCTCGCCGCAGCGCACGGCGTTCCCGTGCACGTCGACGCGATCGCCGAGTACGGCTACGTGCCGATCGACTTCCACGCCCTCGGTGTGGCGGCGATGAGCATCTCCGCCCACAAGATCGGGGGACCGGTCGGCATCGGTGCGCTCGTGATCGCCCGCAGCGCCACCATCGTTCCGCTGTTCCACGGCGGCAACCAGCAGCGCGCCCGCTCGGGCACCCAGGACGTCGCCGGCGCTGTGGCCTTCGGGCTCGCCGCCAGCCGGGCCGCCGCCGATATCGACGGCCACGCCGTGCGCCTGCGCGCGTTGCGCGACCGGCTCGTGGCGGGCATCCGCCACACCGTTCCGACGGCGATCCTGCGCGGAGACCCGGATGAGGTGGGTCGCCTGCCCGGCAACGCGCACTTCACCTTCCCCGGCTGCGAGGGCGACTCGCTGCTGTTCCTGCTCGACGTCGCGGGCTTCTCGGTGTCGACGGGCTCCGCCTGCCAGGCCGGGGTTCCCGAGGCGTCGCACGTGCTGACCGCCATGGGACTGTCCGAGGCGGATGCGCGCGGCGCCCTGCGCATGACGCTGAGCGCAGCGACCACCGAGGCCGAGGTCGACGCCCTCGCCGCCGCGCTGCCCGAGGCGGTCGCGCGCGCCTCACGTGCCGGTCTGGCCGAGCACCAGCCCACCTTCGGCCGCTGACGGGCCGGCTAGGAGCAGGCCACGTTCGTGAGCCCGGCGCCGGCGGAGCTGGCCTTGCAGCCGACGAGCGTGCCGAGCGCGGACGACTGCACCCACACCTCGTGCCCGGGCACACCGCCCGTGACGGTGGTGCCGGAGACCGAGTTGCCCCGGCCCCAGCCGTCGAGCACCTCGTGCACCTGGACGGCGTCGAGCAGGGTGCGCGCACCGGAGTTGCCGGAGACCGTGTAGCCGTTGCCCTTGAGGTCGATCCACGAGTCGGCCGAGTTGAGGCCCGAGTAGCCGGAGTTGTCGAAGCGGTTGCCGGTGATCGTCCCCCCGGTGGTGCCCTCCTTCGCATCGACGCCCTCGCCCGGCGTCGACGAGATGGTGTTGCCGCGCACGGTCACCCGGTCGGAGGCGTCCGGCGTGGACGAGGATCCCATCACGCTCGACCAGTTGCTCTTCGCGCTCCCGATGTAGACGCCCTCGCCGAACTGCGGGCTGGTGACGCCGGTGTTGTGCACGCGGGAGTTCTCGATGACGCCGTCGCTGCTGCCCGCCCGGAAGTGCACGCCCTCCTGGCCGATGGTGCCCACGTCGACGCCGCTGATCACCGTGTGGGTGGAGCCGTCGAGCACGATCCCCTTGGCGGCGGTCGAGACGCTCAGGCCGGTGACCCTCCAGTGGCTGCCGGTGAGGTGCAGCGCATAGCCGGAGCCCACCGAGCCGGTGCTGAGAACGGCGGCGGATGATCCGGTGAGGGTGATCGGGGCGCCCGCCGTTCCCGAGGCGGCCGCCTCGAACTTGCCCGTGTACGTTCCGTCGGCGAGGGCGATCGTCTGCCCCGGCTTCGCGGCGGCGAGGGCGGACTTCAGCCCGGCCGCGGTGGAGACGGCGACGGTGCCGGGGGCGCCGGGGGCGGGTGCCGGCGCGGAGGGTGCGGTCGGGGCGGCGGAGCCCGCGCTCACCGCGAACTCGGCACTCGTGTCGCCCCCGCTCCACCGCGCCTCGATCTCGTGGTCTCCCGCGTCGGTGCTGATCGGCCAGCTGTAGGGCGCGGTGTCGTCCTTGCCCAGATAGCTGCCGTCGATCTTGAACTTCACTGCCACTCCGGCCGGGGCGCTCGCGGTGACCGTGAAGTCGCCGCTCGCACGGGTGCTGGCGTCCAGCGCGACGCTGCCGACGGACAGCGACGCGACGGCCGCGCCCGAGGCGGCGCTCGGGGCGATGGAGACGACGGCGGCCGCCGTCACAGCGAGGAGTGCGCCGCCCGCGATAAAGCGCAGGCGTGAGGGGGTGATCATGGGGAGCCTTCCAGAAGGGCACCGCGGGGTCACGGCACGAGGGACCCGCTGCTCTGCGGCCGTGCCCTCGACGCTAGACGGGCGACCCCCTCCGGGTCGAGTCGTCCGAACTGCCCACAGACTCTCTCACCCGTTTCTCATAAACAGGGGGACAAGGCCGCTATCCCGGGCGTGCACACCGCGAATTCGGGGTACACGCGCGCTCAGCGGCGGTTTCCCGGTCACAGGACCCTCCCAGCGTGCCGCGGACCTCTCGCGACCCGCCCCGGCGGCGCCTAGCCGCCCGCACGTACACTGGGGTGCATGAAGGTTGTAGCGGCAATGAGCGGGGGCGTGGACTCCGCAGTGGCGGCCGCGCGCGCCGTCGAAGCGGGTCACGAAGTCGTCGGCGTGCACCTCGCGCTCAGTCGTATGCCGGGCACGCTGCGCACCGGCGCCCGCGGCTGCTGCACCATCGAAGACTCCATGGACGCCCAGCGTGCGGCGAACATCATCGGCATCCCCTACTACGTCTGGGACTTCTCCGAACGGTTCAAGCTCGACGTGGTCGAGGACTTCATCGACGAGTACGCCGCCGGCCGCACCCCGAACCCGTGCATGCGCTGCAACGAGCGCATCAAGTTCTCGGCACTGCTCGAGAAGGCGCTCGCCCTCGGATTCGACGCCGTCGCGACGGGCCACTACGCGGATGTGCGCCGTGACGCAGACGGCAACGCCGAACTGCATCGCGCGGCCACCTGGGCGAAGGACCAGAGCTATGTTCTCGGCGTTCTGACCGCCGACCAGCTCGAGCACTCCCTCTTCCCCCTCGGCTCCACGCCGTCGAAGGCAGAGGTGCGTGCCGAAGCCGCCGCCCGCGGCTTCAGCGTTGCGAACAAGCCGGACTCCCACGACATCTGCTTCATCCCCGACGGCAACACCCGCGGCTGGCTGGCCGAGAAGGTCGGCGCCGAGCAGGGTCAGATCCTCGACCGCTCGGGCGCGGTGCTCGGCAAGCACGAGGGGGCGCTCGCCTTCACGATCGGGCAGCGAAAGGGCCTGAACATCGGCTACCCCTCCGACGACGGCATGCCGCGCTTCGTGCTCGAGATCCAGCCGAAGACCAACACCGTGGTGGTCGGGCCCAAGGAGGCCCTCGACCTGTCCGAGCTCGCGGGCAGCGTCTTCACCTGGGCCGGCCTCGGCCCGGTCGAGTCCGGCATCTCCACGCTCGGCGACGACGGACAGGTCGCGCCCTTCGCGTGCGAGGTGCAGATCCGCGCACACGCCGACCCCGTCCCGGCGGTCGTCTCGGTGGCGCTCGACGCCGATGGAGTTCTGGAACTCGTCATCCGCCCCGTGAACCCGATCAACGGCGTCTCGCCCGGACAGACCGCCGTGGTCTACGTGGGCACGCGTGTGCTCGGGCAGTGCACGATCGCGCGCACCGTGTCGGCCGTCCCGCTCCCCGCCTAGTAGCCGGCGGCGGACGCACGCCGCTTGTCGATCATCAGGGTGCCCGCCGCCTTGTCGTGCAGGCCGCGACCGCTCTCGTCGACGAGGGTCGTGATGAGCACGACGAGGAACCAGAGGGGGAAGTAGACCAGCGCGCAGAGCAGCCCGCGGCCGACGGCCCGGCCGAATCCGGGAACCGCACCCGTGTCGGCTCGCACCAGTCGGAGGCCGAGCACCGCCAGTCCCGGAGTGCTGCCCGTGCTGCCGACCAGCACGGCGAGACCGGCCACGTAGGCAGCGAGGATCGCAAATGTCAGCACCGGGACGGTGTCGACCACGCTGCCCGGGACGACCTCGCTGAGCGCGTCTCCGAGGAGCAGCACCCCGTAGAGCAGCACGGAGTCGAGGGCGAAGGCGAGGAGCCGCTTGCCGAAGTTGACGCGGCGGGCGACGACGCGGGGCGTCTGCAGCATGGGCAGCTCACTGCTGTAGCCGACGGCGCCGACGGCAGCGGGGTCCGCCGAGTCGCTGCCGTCGAGCATACGCGCGCTGTGGCCCACCGCGGCGGACAGCTGCCGCACGCGCGGCTCGGCCTCGGCGGAGACGAGTGCGAGTGTGTAGAGGCGGGGATCGACCTCGAGGTGGAGCAGCATCCAGAAGCTGCGGCTGAGGATCGTGTTCGCGCGCTGCACGGCGAAGGCCGCGGGCACGTTCTCCGCGTCGACGTGGAAGAGGTCTGTTCCGGCGAGAACGGGCAGTGTCGAGAGCGCCTGGACGAGATCTGCGCTGGAGCCCCGCCGATCGAGGTGCACGAGCCGGCCGTGCCTGTCCAGCCACTCGATGAGGGCGAGCCACGGAGAGACCTCGCGGGTGTCGTCGACGCGGCGGCCGTCGAGTCGGCTGCCGTACCGTTCGAGGTACTCGGCGGGTTCCGCGACGGCGAGCCGGACCTCGGCCCAGAGCGACGGGTCGCCGGAGAAGCACTCGCACAGCTGCTGCCATGTACCGGTCAGGGTCGAATCCTGTGCAATGCTCATGGGGTGACCATAGTGGGCCGTGTCCCCGGGGCATAGGGGGAGACACCGGGCCCGTGATGTGGGATCGCGCGCGGGGGCAAGGCCATCGCTCTGTCGGCGGCCGACCGTAAACTGAGCGGGTGGCAGAGAACTACACCCCCCAGCAACTCGACGGTGCACGCGACGAATCGCGGGAGCTGACGACCCGCATCCTCGAGCTGCGCGACGCCTACTACGACCGCGACACCACGCTGGTCACCGACGCCGAGTACGACGCGATGATGCGCCGGCTCGAAGAGCTCGAGCGGCTGTTCCCCGAGCTGGCCAGCCAGGACAGCCCCACGCAGACCGTCGGTGCACGAGCGGACGCGGCGCTGTTCGCGCCGGTCACGCACGCCGAGCGCATGCTCAGCCTCGACAACGTCTTCTCGATCGAGGAGTTCGAGGCCTGGGCGGCCAAGGCGGAGCAGAACTCCGGGCGGGCGGTGAAGTACCTCTGCGAGCTCAAGATCGACGGGCTCGCCATCAACCTGCGCTACGAGAACGGCGTGCTCACCTCGGCCGCCACCCGCGGCGACGGGCGGGTGGGGGAGGACGTGAGCGAGAACGTCAAGCTGGTCACCGGCATCCCCCAGCGTCTCGACGGCGACGGGCACCCGCCCATCGTCGAGGTGCGCGGCGAGGTCTTCATCCCCACCGCGGCGTTCGAGCAACTCAACGAGCTGCAGGCCGAGCTGCGTGAGCGCGCCTTCGCCGACACCCGCGAGCGGCAGAGCTCCCGCAAGTCGGGATTCACCGAGCTCGACGAGGAGAAGGCGCGGCTGTCGGCCGCACGCCGGTTCCCCGCGTTCGCGAACCCGCGCAACGCCGCGAGCGGCGGCCTGCGCCAGCAGCTCGACAAGAAGGACGGCCTCGACCTCGAGGCCGCACGCGCCCGGTTCGCCTCGCTGCGCATGCTCGTCCACGGCATCGGCGCCTGGCCCGACCCGCCGGTCTCCTCGCAGAGCGAGGTCTACGGCCTGCTCGCGGGCTGGGGACTGCCCACGAGCCCGTACTTCCGCGTGGTCGACAGCGCCGCCGAGGCCGTCGAGTTCATCCAGTACTACGGCGCGCACCGCGGCGACCCCGAGCACGAGATCGACGGCATCGTGGTGAAGGTCGACGAGCTGGAGCTGCACGACGAGCTCGGCGCCACCAGCCGGGCCCCACGCTGGGCGATCGCCTACAAGTACCCGCCCGAGCAGGTGCAGACGAAGCTGCTCGACATCGTGGTGAGCGTGGGCCGCACCGGCAGGGCCACTCCCTTCGCCGTGATGGAGCCCGCCCGGGTGGCCGGTTCCGTCGTACGCCAGGCCACCCTCCACAACCAGGAGGTCGTGGTCGCGAAGGGCGTGCTCATCGGCGACACCATCGTGCTGCGCAAGGCCGGCGACGTCATCCCCGAGGTTCTCGGCCCGGTCGTCGAACTGCGCGACGGCACCGAGCGCGCCTTCGTCATGCCGAAGGACTGCCCGGCGTGCGGCACCCCGCTCGCCCCCGCGAAGGAGGGCGACATCGACCTGCGCTGCCCGAACGCGCGCGCGTGCCCCGCGCAGGTGCGAGGGCGGGTCGAGCACGTGGGCAGCCGCGGCGCGCTCGACATCGAGGCGCTCGGCGAGGTCACCGCGGCGGCGCTCACGCAGCCGGTCGTCCCCGCGACACCGCCGCTCGTCACCGAGGCGGGCCTCTTCGACATCACGATCGCAGACCTGTTCCCGATCCGGGTGCAGGTGCGCGACAGCGAGACCGGCGAGGTGAAGCTCGTCGACGGCGCGCCGAACGCCGACGGCTCGCCGGGCGAGTCGGTTCCCAAGGAGGTCGCGCCGTTCCGGCGACAGCGCAAGAAGACGGATGCGCCCTACGACCCCGATGCCGGGGTCTTCGGCGGAGACGATTTCTACGTGCCGTCGAAGACCGCGTACGAGCTCGTCGAGAACCTCGAGCTCGCGAAGACCAAGGAGCTCTGGCGCATCCTCGTGTCGTTGAGCATCCGGCACGTCGGACCGGTCGCGGCGCGCGCCCTCGCCGGCTACTTCGGCTCGCTCGACGCCATCCGCTCGGCAACCCGTGAGGAGCTCGCCGCTGTCGACGGCGTCGGCGGCATCATCGCCGACGCACTGATCGCCTGGTTCGAGGTGGACTGGCATGTGGAGATCATCGACGCCTGGACCGCGGCCGGCGTGCAGTTCGCGACCCCCGGCCACCCCGGTCCGGGTGCCGCGGCGGCCGCGGACGGTCCGCTCGTCGGCATCACCGTCGTGGCCACCGGCAGCCTGGAGGGCTTCAGCCGCGAGGGCGCGCTGGAGGCGATCATCGCCGCGGGCGGCAAGGCCGGATCGAGCGTCTCGAAGAAGACCGACTACGTGGCGGCCGGACCGGGTGCCGGCTCCAAGCTCGGCAAAGCGGAGGACCTGGGCATCCGGATCCTCGACGCCGCCGAGTTCGCGCTGCTGCTCGAGGGCGGGCCGGCCGCGGTCGCGTTGCCGGCGGAGGCCGGCGAGACTTCGGCAGCCGATGAGAGCACAGCCGAGGCTCCCGCGGCAGAGTAGTTAGGTGTCGACCCCCGGCTCGTAGCTGCCGAAGGTCCACTCGGCGCCTTCGAGGTCGAGAACCCGGGCGCGCCGCGTGGTCCACTCGGTGAATTCGGGGGCGATGACCGGCGTGGCCCCCGCGGCGACGGCTCGGGCGTAGAGTGCGTCAACGTCGGCGACGAGCAGGTAGAGCCCGTGCGGTCCGGGGGTGTCGACGAGCACCGTGTCGTCGAGGTCGGGATCGTTGCTCGCCACGATGACCACCGCGTCGCCGAGCCGGGCCTCGGAGTGCAGCACCCGGCCGTCGTCGCCGTCGATCCGCTGCACGATCGTGAAGCCGCACGCGCTCAGCCAGTCGAGGGCCGCCGGAGCGTCGCGGTAGCTGAGATAGGCGAAGAGTCTGGCGTTCATGGCAGCACCATACGACCGTCGCGACCCGGTTCGTAACCCCGGCCAGGGGCATCCGCTTGTGCAATGCAACGTAATTCCGTAATACTGGATAAATGGAATCCAGCCTCGATCCCCTCAGCCTCATCGCGAGTCTCGCCGAGCGCGTGCAGGTTCTCGAAGACCGCGACGCGCTCGCCCGGCTCGAGCCCGCCGCAGCACCCGTCGACTCGGCCGACGACCCGCTCTGGGTGCTGAACGGCATCAAGCAGCGGGTGCCGGAGCCCGGCGCGGTGTTCTTCGCGGGGGCGGTGCAGGTGGCGGCGGGTCCCGTCGAATGGCAGGTCGGGTTCCCGGTGGAACGCCTGCTCGAAGACGACTGGACGACGCTGGCGGCCAGCATCGGCTCCCTCGGCAACCCGGTGCGGCTGTCGCTGCTGCACGCGGTGATCAGCGGTGCGACGAGCGTCGCCGAGCTCTCCGCCGGCGAGGGCATGGGCACGACCGGTCAGCTCTACCACCACCTCAACCAGCTCGTGGCGCAGGGCTGGCTGCTCGCGACCGGCCGCGGGCACTACTCGATCCCGGCGGAACGGGTGGTCCCGCTGCTCGTGATCCTGTCGGCGGCGCGGAGGACGATGTGAAGCGCAACAGAACGGTTTTGGTGGCGGCCGCGGCCGCCCTCGTCGCGCTGGTCGCGGGAGCCGCGGCGATCCCGCGCCCGCCCGGCCTCTCGTCCGAGGTCTCGGGCGACGACGCTCTCATCGCGGAGGTGCGCGGCCGGCTCGCCGACATGCCCGGAGTGCGCGACCGCCTCAGCGTCGCCGTGATCGACGGCGACGAGGTGCGCACGGCGATATTCGGGGCGACGGATGCGACGGAGTACGAGATCGGGTCCGTCACGAAGACCGTCACCGGCTCGCTGTTCGCCGAGGCGATCGATCGCGGCGAGGTGACGACGAACACCACGCTCGGCGACCTGCTCGATCTCGGAGACAGCCCCGCGGCATCCGTCACCCTCGAGGAGCTGGCCACGCACTCCAGCGGGCTTCCCCGCCTGCCGGTGTCGTTCGGCACGGTCGTCTCGTCGATCGTCGCGGGCTACCGGGCGAGCGACCCCTACGGCTCCTCGCTCGCCGAGCTCGAGGCGCAGGCGCGCGGGGCGGCGGTGGGGGAGAAGGAGTTCTTGTACTCCAACCTCGGCTTCGCGCTGCTCGGACAGGCGCTCGCGTCGGCCGCGGGCACGGACTACCCCACGCTCGCCGCCGAGCGCGTGTTCGAACCACTCGACATGGATGACAGCTACGTGCCCACCGCGCCCGCCGAACTGCGCGACGGTGCACCGACCGGTTACACGGCGTCCGGCCGACCGTCGGACGCGTGGACCCTGGGAGCGGATGCCCCGGCAGGCAGCGCGCGCTCCACCCTCGCCGACATGGTCGCGTTCGCGACCGCGCAGCGCGACGGCACAGCGCCCGGGGTCGCGGCCACCGAGCCGCGGGCGTCGTCCGGGGAGTCGGGCGAGATCGGACTCGCCTGGCTCACCACAGACGGGGTGACCTGGCACAACGGGGCCACCGGCGGATTCACCAGCTGGATCGGCTTCGACCGGGACTCCGGTCGCGCGGTGGTCGTGCTGAACGACACGGCGGCGAACGTCGACGATCTCGGATTCGCGCTGATGGGGGTGGAGTGATGGAGTACCTCAGCGGCTTCATGGCGCTCGCCTTTTCGGCGATCTTCGCCGCCTCGACGACCCGGCGCGGGGGATCCCTCGCCCGGAGCAGGGTCGAGCTCGCCCTCAACGGCCTCGACACGGTCGCCGTGCTCGTGATCGCCCGGGCTCTCATGCCCTGGTCGGAGGTGCCGACGCTGCTCTGGCTGGTGCCCGTCGCGCTGTTCGCGGCGGGGGTCTTCGGGGCGGTGCTGCGCTGGGCGCAGCTGCCTGCGCTGCGCACCGGGCGCCCGCGGCGCCGGTCGATCGTCTACGGGGTGGTGCACGCGGTCGTGGTGGTGCTCGTGGTCGCGGTGTTCCTGGGCTGAACGGGCGATCTCGGCCGCTGGGATGACGCTGCGGCGGTCGCCTCCGCGTAGCGTCGGGGCGAGGGGGAGCGATGACCAGCACCGACCCGGTTCGACCCGCCTGGCCCGCCTACCCGGAGGGTCCCGGCGACGGCTGGGCGCGCGGCCTCGCCTGTGGGATGCTGCAGCTGCTGGTCGCGACGGGAGCAGTTCTCTCGCTGCTTCTCGTCACGCGGTTCGGGCACGAGGCCGCCCGCGAGTTCATCGACTTCGGCGGCGACACGACCCGCGGTCTCCAGCGGGGACTGCTGCTGGTCGAAACCGCGCTGCTGATGGCGGTTCTGCTGGCGGTCTTCCTGTCCCGCGGTGCGACCCGGCGGTCGCCGTCCGTTGCCCGGCTGCCCGTGTTCTCCGCCGCTTTCTCCGTCGCATTCTCTGGGGCGAGCACTGCCGTGCTGGTGCTGGTGGCGTACGCGATCCCGCGCTGAGCCCGCTGTCAGGCGCGTCGCTCTCTGGGCGTTCTCCGCGCGGAGTACGCGCATCCGCTGCTGGCGTCGACGGGCTGCCCGCTGCCATGATGGTGCCGACAGCTGCGGAACGGGGTGCGCGTGAGTGACGACGACAACGATCCAGCGGATGCGCCGGCCCCCTCGCGCCGCACCTTCCTGCGCGCGGCGGGCCTCGGGGCTGCCGGGGTGGCGGCGACGGCTGCCGCGGCCTTCGGGCTGTCGCGGTCGGGCGGCGGCGAGGGCGCCGCGGCACCCGGCCCGGAGCCGACCGCCACAGTGCCCCCGAGAGCGGACGGCCCGGGGTTCGACCACCTCGTCGTGATCATGTTCGAGAACCGCTCCTTCGACAACATTTTGGGATACCTCTACGCCGATGGCGAGCTGCCCGCCGGGGCGCGGTTCGAGGGTCTCGGCGCCGGTCACAGCAACACGCTCGAGTCGGGAGAGGAGGTGGCGACCCACGTCTACACCGGCGCGACCGACGCGATCTTCTCCTCTCCGCAGCCCGACCCGGGCGAGGAGTACCAGCACGTGAACACGCAGCTCTTCGGCACCATCGACCCGCGGAGCAACCGCGGAAAGAAGGCGGCCGCGATGACGGCGCCGTTCAACGCGCCGAAGGACACCGGCGACCCCACGATGGTCGGGTTCCTGCAGGACTACTACGACAACTTCCTCGGCGACCATGGCGGCACCACGCCCACGGCGGAGGAGTACGGGGTGGTCATGGGCTCCTTCGACCCCACGATGCTCCCGGTGTTCTCCACCCTCGCGAAGAACTTCGCGGTCTTCGACGCCTGGCACTGCGCGGTGCCCTCGCAGACCTTCTGCAACCGCTCGTTCTTCCACGCCTCCACCTCGCACGGCTACGTCACCAACAGCGGCAACGGCGGCTACCGCAAATGGTTCGACGAGAAGAACGCTGCGCCCACGATCTTCAACCGGCTGAGCGATGCCGGGCTCAGCTGGGCGGTGTACTACGACCGCAGGCAGGTCGTGTCGATGACCGGGTTCATCCACGCCCCCAGCCTGGAGCCGTACTTCGGCAGCAACTTCCGCACCATGGAGCAGTTCGCGACTGACGCCGCCGACGGCACCCTGCCGGCGTACTCCTTCATCGAGCCGCGGATGATCTACGACCACAACGACATGCACCCGCCGGTGGGGGTGTTCACCGAGACGGACGTCGACGGCTCCGTGATCGCCGGGGGCGCGGTCTCCGACGTGCGCGCCGGTGAGGCGCTCCTCAGCTCGGTGTACACGGCCGTGAAGAACAGCGCGACGCCCGGCGGATCGAACGCCATGAACACGATGCTGCTGGTCACCTTCGACGAGCACGGCGGAACCTACGACCACGTCGCCCCGCCCGCCGGCACCCCGCCGGAGGAGCGCGCCGACACGGAGATGGGCTTCGGCTTCGACCGGCTCGGGGTGCGGGTGCCCGCGATCGCGATCTCCGCGTACACGGCCAAGGGACAGGTGGTGAACGAGCAGATGCACCACGGCGCGGTGATCGCCACCCTGACCGAGAAGTTCGGGCTGGAGCCGCTGACCGCGCGCGACGCCCACGCGCCGACGCTCGACAACGCGATCACCCTCGAGCGCCCGCGCGACCCCTCCGGCTGGCCGCAGACCACCCCGCAGTACGTGCCGCCGAACCCGGAGGGCGGAGGCCACGTGCCGGCCGGCCAGGAGGACCGCCCGCTGAGCCCGCCCGGGGTCGGGCTGGTGGGCATGCTGATCGCGAAGTACGGTCAGCCCGGCGACGAGGTGCCCACCAGCTACCGGGAGGCCTACGAACTGCTGATGAAGAGGGGTACCGGCATCTTCGGCAGTGTCGGCTGACTACCTCGCGGCGTTCACCCGGGCGGCCTCACGGGTGGCCGCCGTATTGATCTTGCCCGCCCGGGAGCCGGCGAGCTTCGCCTGGATGTGCTCGCTCACGGTGATCGGCGGGTAGAGCGCCTTTGCGCCCGGCTCGATCGTCGACGGGATCGCCGCGATCGTCGCATCGGCGTTGCCGTCGTGGAAGTAGGCGGCACTGCGCCGCCGGTTGATGGTGCCGTCGACGATCGGCGGCTTCACCCGGTGCAGGGTCGACATCCACCGCTCGTTGGTCCAGCGGGCGGTGAGGTCGCCGAGGTTGATCAGCAGCGCGTCGTCGGCGGGGCTCACGTCGTTCCACGAACCGTCGGTGCCGAGCACCTGCAGGCCCTTCACCTGGTCGGCCCAGAGCACCGTGACGATACCGAAGTCGGTGTGCTCGCTCATGCCGATGAGGTCGCCGTCGAGGTCGACGGTGCCGGGTGGCAGCGCGTAGTTGTTCATGCGCAGCACGTCGATGGAGTGGTCGGTGTACGCGTCGAAGAAGTCGGCGGGCAGGCCGAGTGCGTCGGCGAAGATGTCGGTCATCGTGCGGGCGACGCGGCCGGCCTCGGCGAAGTACGCGTCGACGCGGGTGCGGTAGCCGTCGACCTCGGGCCACACGTTCTCCGCGTACTCCATGGGGTCGAGCTCCACCTCGGGGAAGTCGGAGACGGCGAGCCCCACATTGAAGGCCTCGAAGAAGTCGTTCATGCGCGTGGCGCTCTCCACGCCCAAGCTGAGGCTCAGAGACTCGGCCTTCGGCGGGGTGTAGCCGCGGTTGGTGCCCTTCGGGGCGATCGCCCGCTTCTTCGCCTCGAGATCCTGGCCGAAGAAGTCGTCCATAGCGCCGGCGAGGCCGTCGGTGACCGCGGTCGGGATCCCGTGCCCGAGGATCTGGATGAAGCCCACCTCGCGGCAGGCGGAGTCGATGGCGGCGGTGACGGCGGCCCTCTCCTCGGGGGTCCCGTTGGAGACCCAGGCGGTGATGTCGACGGCGGGCACATGGAATGTCATGGCAATACGGTAGCCGTCATCCGTTACGAGCGGATGTCGGGACTCCCGCAGACGCGCGCGCCGTGCGGCGACCGTCAGTCCACGGACTGCTGGGGGAGCAGCGTGAACTCGAGTGTGGTGTCCGCGGAGCCCAGGGTGAGGCGCTCGCCGTCGACGGTCCCCGTGGTGCTCGCCTGGAGGGCGGCGAGGTAGCGCGTCTCGAGATCGGTGAGCGCGTCATCGGCGCAGGCCATCAGCGTCTGCGCGATGGGGGCGAAGTACAGCGTGCCGTCGTCGTCGCTGACCGCCCCCGTGTAGGTGTTGCAGGGCGCCTGGCCGGAGACCGCGCCCTGCGAGAGCAGCAGCGTCACCGGGACGCCGTTCACCACGATGTCGCCGTCGGCGTCGCTGCCCCCGGTGAACTGCCATTCGCCGTCCAATTCCGTCTCCTCCACGGTTGCGGGATCCCAGGTCGCGAAGACGAGTTCCACGCCGTCGCCTCCGGCGAGCGTGAGGCCGTCGTCGGTGACCGTGCCGTCGTCGACCGCCTCGAGGACCGCGAAGTAGTCCGCCTCGAGCTGCATCACGGCCTCGGGCTCGCAGGCCATCCGGGTGGACGCGACGGACGAGAAGCGGGGGAAGTCACCGGAGTCGTCGAGCGAGCCGGTATAGCTGTTGCAGGGCCCCATGCCGGAGTAGAGGCTGGCGGCGATGGAGAGGGTCACCGGCGACTCGCCCAGTTCGAGAGCGCCGTCGGCACCGGTTGCGCTCGTCAGCAGCCATTCGCCGTCGATCGGCGGGGCGGGTTCGGAGGCCGGCTCGGCCGAGCAGCCCGCGAGGGCGAGCGCCGCGACGGCGACGACGAGCAGTCGTGCGCGCATCATCGGCCCCCTCGAGTTCGGACACCGCCACGGTACGCCCGCCGCTCGCGGGCCCGCAACGGGTGGCGGCGGCGGTTGCGCGTGCCGGCCGGGACGCCGGGCAGGCGCCTTGGCTTGTCACGAAGTGCTGTCTCTGGCGCGGAACGGAGCAGTTTGTGACAAGCGGCTGCGGCCGCGACCGTGCCGTGTGGGGCGGGCGAGCACAACTTGCGGCGAACTGCTCGATCCGGCGCAAACTGCAGCAGTTTGCCGCAAGTTGCGCGTGCCGGCCGGGACGCCGGGCGGGCGCCATGGCTTGTCACAAAGCGCTGTCTCTGGCGCCGAATGGAGCAGTTTGTGACAAGTGGCCGTGGCCGCGACCGTGCCGTGCGCGGCGGGTGAGCACAACTTGCGGCGAACTGCTCGATCGCGCGCGGCTTCGGGCAGTTTGCCGCAAGTTGCGTGCCGGGCGGGACGCCGGTGGGCGCGCGCCCTACGCCAGCGCGAGCGCCGCGAGGGCCGGGCCGGAGACCCAGCCGTTCGCCTCGCGGTGCGCCACTTCCTGGCGCACCAGCGGGATCACGTGCCGGCCGAACTCCGTGGCGTCGTCGAGGAAGTCCTCGTAGCCGCGGATGCCGAAGATCTCGAAGCCGAGGTCGACGTAGTCGAGCAGGGCGGCGGCGACGGTCTCGTAGGAGCCGACGAGCGCGGTGGACGACCCGGCGGCCCAGCCGGACTTGGCCGGCACGGTCCAGAGGGCGCGGTCGAGGATGTCGCCGCGGTCGGCGGCGCTCAGCAGCCGCTGCGAGCCGGCGTTCTCGGGTGCCTTGGCCCCGTTCTGGCGGTGCGACGCGCCGGGGACGAGACCGGCGTTGGCGCGCGTCTCGAGCTTGCCGAGGATGCCGTGGGCGCGCTCCCAGGCGAGGTCGTCGGTGGCGGCGATGATCGGTCGGAACGCCACCTGCCAACGCAGCGGGGCCTCGCGGCCCTGCTCGCGCGCCGCGGTGAGCACGTTGCGCTGCTGCTCCCGGCTCTCGGCGAGCGGCTCCCCGAAGATCGCGTAGATGTCGGCGGTGCTCGCGCCGGCCTGCCACGCCGCGGGGGAGGAGCCGCCGAAGCTGATGCCGGGACGCCTGCCCTGGTAGGGGCGGATCTCCGAGCTGAAGCCGTCGAAGGAGTAGTACTTGCTCGAGTGGCTGAACGGCTCCGGGTCCTCCCAGATGCGCCGCACGAGCTCGATGTACTCCTTGGTGCGGGCGTAGCGCTCGTCCTTCTCGAGGTAGTCGCCCTCGCGCGCCTGCTCCGCCTGGGATCCGCCCGTGATGTAGTGCACGGTGACGCGGCCCCTGCTGAGGTGGTCGAGGGTGAGGAACTGGCGGGCGACCGTGGTCGGCAGCGCGGCATTCGGGCGGTGGGCGACGCGCAGCTGGATGCGGTCGGTGTGTGCGGCGACGAAGGTCGCCGAGACGATCGGGTCGGGCGAGCCCGAGCCGTAGGCGAACAGCACGTGGTCCCAGTCGTTGTTCTCGTGCGCCTGCGCGAGCTTCACCAGGTAGGCGGGGTCGTAGACCTCCGTGGTGCGCGCGCGGGTATCGATGTCATCGTTGTGAGCACCCATTCCGAGGAATTCGACTGGCACGGTGGTCCTTTCGTCATCGGGCTCCGCTGAGCCGTGGCTGCCGAGCCTAGTTCCGCCGCGAGCGGCACAGGGATCCGCGCTGAACAGTGCGTAACAAAGCGTTCAGGCGGATGGCGCCGCCAGGATCACCTTGAGCCGGCCGGGCGCCGGCACCGCGTAGAGACGGAACGCCTCCTCGGCGCGCTCCACGGGCAGTTCGTGGGTCACGTACGCGGCCGTGAGCTCCGGGTGGTCGAGCAGGTAGCGCTCGGCCGCGGCCAGGTACACGGGCCACTCGAAGGTCGCCCCCGCCCGCAGCGTGAGCGTCTTGCGGAAGAAACGGCGCATCGGGAAGGCGTAGGTCTCCTCCGGCAGCCCGAAGGAGAACAGCTGCCCGAAGGAGCGCACGCCCTCCACCGCGTCGGCGAGCACGGCGTCGTCGTGCCCGATCACGTCGAGCACCAGCTCGGGCCGCTCGGCCGAGTCGTCGGCGAGGTGCGAGAGAGCGGATGCCCATGCCCGCGTCTCCGAGACGACCAGCGTGTCGATGCCGAAGGCCGCGACCTGGGCGGAGCGGTCGACGCGGTCGACGCCGGTCACCCGCACGCCGCGGTCGTGCAGCACGTGGGCGAAGAGCAGGCCCATGGGCCCGAGGCCGAGAACCGCGGCGGTGGACGGGAGGGTCATGCGGTCGAGCGCGTAGAGCACGGTGGCGAGCGGCTGGGCGGTGATCGCCGCGGCGGAGTCGAGCTCCGGGCCGAGCGCGTGCAGCTGCGCGTCGGGCAGCACAGAGTACTCGGCCAGACCCGCGGGCCAGGCGGTGCCGACGACGCGGTCGCCCACGGCCAGACGCTCGGAGGCGGAGGCGACGACCTCGCCGACGATCTCGTGCAGCGGGGCGCCGACATCGCCCGTGTGGGGGAACTCCACGTTGGTGACGCCGAGGAACGACGGGATGTCGGAGCCGCAGATGCCGCCGACCAGGTACTTCACGACGACCTCGCCGGGTGCGGCCTGCCGCGGCCCCGGGTGCTCGATGCGCTCGATGCGGCCGGGCGCCGGCTGCTGCCACGCCCACATCAGCGGGCCGCCGATGCGAGGGTGCCGCGAGCGGGGGCGGCGGCGTCGAGATCTCCGACCGCGAGGGCAAGCCGGCGCGCGCCCTCGCGCAGCCGGGGACCGTCGGCGGCGCCGAAGCACAGGCGCAGGAAGGCGTCCTGGGGCTCGCCGCCGGGCACCGCGTAGTGGCCTCCGGAGGAGAAGGTGACTCCGCGCTGCCGGGCGTGCTCGAGCAGGTCGGTGGTGGTGGCGGTGGGGTGCTCGAAGCGCAGCCAGGTGAACAGTCCGCCGTGCGGGTCGGAGAACGCGAAGCGATCCGGGGCCTCCGCGCGCAGGGCCTCGCCGAGAGCACGGGCCCGGCCGGCGTACTCGGCGGATGCGCTGGCGACCACCTCTGCAAGCAGGGCCGGGTCTCGCAGCAGAACCGCGAGCATCCGCTGTACCACCGACGACGCCTGGTAGTCGGTGCGCCGCCGCACCTCGCCGAGGTGCACGAGCAGCGCCGGGTCGGCGGTGAGGTGCCCGATGCGCAGCCCCGGGCCGAGGATCTTCGAGAAGGTGCTCAGCTCGACGAGCCGGTCGGAGAGGGCGAAGCCGCTGACGGGCTCGCCGTCGAAGCCGAGCTCGCGGTACGGGTTGTCGGCGACCACGACGAAGCCGTAGTGGTCGGCCAGCTCCAGCAGGCGGGTGCGGCGCTCGGCGCTGAGCGAGGCGCCGGTGGGGTTCTGGAAGTCGGGAACCGTGTAGAGCAGGGCGGGGCGGATGCCGCGCGCGAGTTGGTATTCGAGGTGGTCGATGCGCATTCCCTCCCCGTCGACGGGGATGGCCAGCGGGGTCGCCCGGGCGAGCTCGAGGGCGGCGAGGGTGTCGGGGTAGCAGGGGGAGTCGACCGCCACGACGGCGCCCGGCTCCACGAAGGCGGCGAGGGCGAGGGAGACGCCGTGCATGCAGCCGTTGGTCACCATCACCCGCGACTCGTCCAGGCGCTCGCGGCCCGCGATCAGGGCGCGCAGCTCGCCGGTGCCGAACCCGGACGAGCCGTAGAGCACGTCGTCGCGCAGCGCATCGACCGCGAGCGAGTCGGCCGTCTCCCGCAGCGCGGCCGCGATCCGGTCGATCGGCAGCACCTCGACGGCGGGCACGCCGCGCACCAGGTGGATGGTGTCGGGCACCGCCTCCGGTACCGCGAACGCGGAGGTGGTGCTGAGCGCGGCGACCGCCGGGGAAACGAGCGAGGGGAGGGGAACGATGGGCAGAGTCACGGGAACCATCCTTGCCTCCCACGCGTGAGCGCCACTATTGCGTCGAAGTGTGACGCCCCGATACGGAATGTGACGCTCCTCGGCGAAGTGTGACGGCCCGCTTTCGACGCCGCGGCCGGCGCGTGTTCGGATGGGGATACCAGAGGGAAACGACACGGGGAGGGGACGCGGTGACTACGATCGTTCGGGCGGCAGTGGCCGCCGACTACGACGACATCCGTCGAATCGGAGTGGACGCCTATGTGCGCGGCGGCTTCATCGAGGCCGACGGCCCCTACGCGCGGGAACTCGCCGCCGTCGAGGAGCGCGCCGCCATCCACCCCGTCTACGTGGCCGTGCGCGACGGCGTGGTCGCCGGGTCGGTGACGCTCGCGAGCGGCACCGGGCACCTCGTCGAATTCGCCTCGGCAGGCCAGGTGGAGATGCGCATGCTCACCGTCGACCCGGCGTTCCAGCGCGCCGGCATCGCGCGCGCGCTGGTGCTGCACAGCATCGAGGCCGTGCGCGAGGGCGGCTTCGACGCGATCGTGCTGCGCTCCGCCACCGACCTGCTGCCCGCGCACGCGCTGTACGCCTCGATGGGCTTCGAGCGCTACGAGGAGCAGGACCACCGCCTCAACGCGGACACCTTCCAGCTGGCCTTCATCTACCGGGCGCGCGGTGCCGTCGGCGACGCCCGCCTCGCATCCGCTGACCTCGGAGTCCCGTCGCTCGGGGTCACGGCGTGACGACGCTGCTCGTCCCGCCCACCGCGACGGAGCCCGTCTCCCGGCCGCGCGCGGCGAACTCGCTGCTCGTGGCGGTGCTGAAGCGCATCGTCTCCGGCGTGATCGTGCTGTGGGGCGCCGCCACCCTCACCTTCGTGGGGCTGCAGCTCGCGCCCGGCGACATCGTCGACATCCTCGCGGGCGAGACGGTCTCCGACCAGGCCCGCGCCGCGATCGCCTCCCAGTGGGGGCTCGACCAGCCGGTGCTGCTGCAGTACCTCGACTACCTCGCGAAGCTGCTGCGCTTCGACCTCGGCGAGTCCTATGTGATGCGCCAGCCGGTGGCCGACGTGCTCGGCAACCAGATCCTGCCGACCGTGTCGCTCGCCGTGGCGGCGGTGCTGCTCTCCGTGGTGGCGTCGGTGCTGATCGCGGTGGCCACCGCCGGCCGCGGCCCCGTGGCCCGCGGCTTCGCCTCCGGGCTCGAGCTGCTCGCGGTGTCGGTGCCCGTGTTCTGGTGGGGCATCGTGCTCATCATCTCCTTCTCGTTCACCCTGAAGATCTTCCCGGTGGTCGCCACCGGCTCCTGGCGCGACCTGGTACTGCCGACCATCACGCTCGCCATCCCCACCACCGGCCTGCTCACCCAGGTGCTGCGCACCGGCATGGAGCAGGCGCTCGACGAGCCCTTCGCCATGACGATCCGGGCCCGCGGGGTGGGGGAGTTCGCCCTGCGCTTCCGGCACGCCCTGCGGCACGCCGCGGTCTCGTCGATGAACCTCGCCGGCTGGCTGCTCGGCGGCCTGCTCGGCGGCGCCGTGATCACCGAGCAGGTCTTCGGCCGCTCCGGTCTCGGCACCGCCACCCTCAGCGCCGTGACCAACAAGGACATCCCCGTCGTGATGGCGATCGTGCTGCTCGTGGCCTTCATCTACGTGCTCACCTCCACCGTCGTCGACGTGCTGGCCGTCGTGATCGAGAAACGGGGCCAGTCGTGACCGCGCTGCGCTCGCGGCAGGACCGCGTCTCGCCGATCGACCGCTGGCGGCAGTCCTCCCGCGCCACCGTCGACCGCCTCGCCGCTCGCCTGCCGATCGTGGTCGTTGCGCTGCTCGCGCTCTGGCTCCTCGCCGTGGTGGTCGCCGTCTTCCTCCCGCAGGTATTCGTACCCGGCTCGCCGCTCGAGGCCAGCCCCGCCGACGCCCTGCAGGCGCCCTCTCCCCAGCACCTCCTGGGCACCGACCAGCTCGGCCGCGACCAGTTCACCCGCATCGTCTACGGGCTGCGCTACTCGCTCGGGATCGGCGTCGGCGCCATGGCCGTTTCGGTGGTATTCGGGGTGCTCTTCGGGCTCGTCGCCGGCCTCGGCGGCTGGTTCGTCGACGAGGTGCTCGCCCGCTTCATCGACATCATCTCGGCCTTCCCCGCGGTGCTGCTCGCGCTCCTGGTGATCGCGTTCACCGAGCCGGGCATCGTGAACCTCACCATCGCGGTCGGCATCTCGGCGATTCCCAAGTTCGCCCGTGTGATCCGCGCCGAGACGGTGCGCGTGCGCACCTCCGACTACGTGACGCACGCGGTGACCTTCGGGGCGCGCCGCTCGCGCCTCGTGCTGCGCCACGTGCTGCCGAACACACTCACGCTGATCCCCGTGCTCGCCATGATCGACGTCGGCACGGCGATCATCGCCGGATCGGGGCTCAGCTTCCTGCAGCTCGGCCCGCAGCCGCCCACACCGGAGCTCGGCGTCATGCTCTCCGAGAGCCGCAACCTGTTCGCCTTCGCCTGGTGGCTGGCCGTGTTCCCCGGCGTGGTGCTCAGCCTCACCGTCATCGCGCTGACCGTGGTCGGATCGCGACTGCAACGCACACTGAGGAGGGCCTCATGACCGGCACCGTCGCATCCGCCCCCACCACAGGGCCCGCCGTCGATGTGCGCGACCTGCGCATCGGCGCCACCCGCCGCGGCCGCGCCGACGGCGACGACGAGATCGTGCACGGCATCTCCTTCACCATCGACGCCGGACGCTGCGTCGCGCTCGTCGGCGAGTCGGGCGCCGGCAAGAGCATCAGCGCCCGCGCGCTGCTCGGGCTCAGCGGCGAGGGCACGGCCGTCACCGCCCAGACCCTCCGCGTGCTCGGCGACGACGTGCTCGGCTACTCGCCGACCCAGTGGCGGCAGCTGCGCGGCGGACGGGCCGGCCTCATCCTGCAGGACGCGCTCACCTCGCTCGACCCGCTGCAGACCCTGCACTCCGCCATCTCCGAGGTGCTGCGGCAGCACAACACGGTGCCGCGCTCCCGGGTGGACGCCCGCGTGGTCGAGCTGCTCGAGCTGGTCGGAATTCCGGATGCCGCTGCGCGGTCCCGGCAGCGCCCCGGCCAGCTGAGCGGCGGGCTCCGCCAGCGTGCCCTGATCGCCACCGCGATCGCGGCCGACCCGGGTCTCATCGTCGCCGACGAGCCGACCACCGCGCTCGACGTGACCGTGCAGCGCCAGGTGCTCGACGTGCTGGCCGAGCGCAAGGCGGCCGGCACGGCGCTGCTGCTTGTCAGCCACGACCTCGCCGTCGTCGCCGAGATCGCCGACGAGGTGCTCGTGCTGAAGGACGGTCACGTCGTCGAGCGCGGCACCCCGCGCCAAGTGCTCGACGCGCCCCAGCACGACTACACCCGCCGGCTCATCGCGGCGATCCCCACCGCCGCCTCGCGCGGCACCCGCCTCGCCGTCACCGAGGGCGTCTCCGAACGCGTGGCCCTGCCGCCGCGCGCCGTCGGGGAGGCCACCGTGATCGACGCCGTCGGCCTGGTGAAGAGCTACGCGCTGCCCGGCGCGAGCGAGAGCTTCCGCGCCGTCGACGAGGTGACGTTCACGGTGCACCGCGGCGAGACCGTCGGGCTCGTGGGGGAGTCCGGCTCCGGCAAGAGCACCGTCGGCCAGATCGTGCTCGGGCTCACCGCAGCCGACGCCGGAACGGTGACCCTCGACGGCGCCGACTGGTCGACGCTGCCGGAGCGCCGTCGCCGCGCCCGCCGCCGCTCGCTGCAGCTCGTGTCCCAGGATCCGCTGAGCTCCTTCGACCCGCGCTACTCCGCCGCGCGGGTCGTGGCGGAGGCGCTGCCTCCCGGCCTGTCGAAGGCGCAGCGGACTGCACGCATCGCCGAGCTCTTCGACCGCGTCTCGCTCGCCGGCTCCCTGGCGCAGCGCTCGCCCTCCCGCCTCTCCGGCGGGCAGCGGCAGCGCCTCGCCATCGCCCGGGCGCTCGCCGCCGACCCGATCGCGATCGTCTGCGACGAGGCGGTCTCCGCGCTCGACGTGTCGATCCAGGCCCAGATCCTCGACCTGCTCGCCGACATCCAGGCGGAGAGCCACCTCGCGCTGCTCTTCATCTCGCACGACCTCGGAGTGATCCACCACATCGCCGACCGGGTGCTCGTCATGGAGAAGGGCCGCGTCGTCGAGGCCGGCGACGCGGGCGAGGTCTTCGAGAATCCCCAGGCGCCGTACACCCGGCGGCTGCTCGCCGACGTGCCGCGCGGCCTCGAGCTCGCAACCCTCTGACCACCACTTCCCCTCCTTTCCACAGCACGCACAGAACGGACACTCCATGAAGCACGCACGACTAGTGAGAACGGCCGCGGTTCTCCTCGGGGTCACCCTCGCGGCAAGCGCCTGCGCGGCGACGACCCCCGAGGCGTCGTCGAACGCCGGAGCGGTGGTCGGCGACGACACCCTCACCTGGGGCACCGCCACCGAGCCGGTGTGCTTCGACCCGCATCAGAACAGCCAGAACAACGCCTTCGCCATCTCGCGCAACTTCGCCGAGTCGCTCGTCTCCACCGACGAGAAGGGCGAGTTCCACCCCTGGCTCGCGAGCTCCTGGGAGATCGCCCCGGACGGCCTCACCTACACCTTCGAGCTGCGCGACGACGTGACCTTCAGTGACGGCACCCCCTTCAACGCCGACGCCGTGAAGGCGAACATCGACTGGGTCACCGACGAGACCAACAAGCCCGGCTTCGCGGGACTGCAGGTGCAGTACGTCGACAGCACGACCGTGATCGACGAGAGCACCGTGCAGATCACGCTCAGCCAGGCGGACTCCTCGCTGCTCGGCTCGCTCGCCGGGGTCTCGCTCGGCATCCTCGCCCCCGCGTCGCTCGCGGCCGAGTCCACGGCGCTCTGCGCCGGAGGGCCCGCGCTGATCGGAACCGGCCCCTTCACCTTCGCCGAGTACACCCGCGGACAGTCCGCGACCTTCGAGCGCTACGAGGACTACGACTGGGCTCCGGAGACGCGCGACCACGAGGGCAAGGCGTACCTGAAGGAGGTCGTCTACCGCTTCCTGCCCGAGTCGAGCGTGCGCACCGGCAGCCTCACCTCGCAGCAGGTCGACGTGATCGACTCGATCTCCGCACTCGACAAGCAGCAGATCGACGCGCAGGACGGCCTCGAGTACCTCACCGCCGACCACGCGGGCACCGCGTTCTCGCTCAACGTGAACTACACGACCGCGCCTCTCGACGACATCAAGGTGCGCCAGGCCCTGCAGGCCGGCTTCAACGCCGAGACGCTCGTCGACTCCATCTACTTCGACACCGTGCAGCCCGCCTGGTCGCAGATCGCCAGTGCGTCGGCGTTCTACGACCCGGAGACCGAGGGCTCCTGGGGGGACGACGTCGAGAAGGCGAACGACCTGCTCGACGAGGCCGGCTGGACCGAGCGCAACGCCGACGACGTGCGCACCAAGAACGGCGAGGCGCTCACCGTCACCGCCGTCTACCCGCAGCCCTACGTGCGCGACAACCGCGACCAGCTTGTGCAGGCCGTCGCCGCCGAGGTGAAGAAGAACACGGGCATCGACCTGCAGCTCAAGATCGTGCCGATCGGCGAGTTCACCGACAGCGTCGCCGCCAAGCAGTGGGGCCTCTACCCGAACAGCCAGGCGCAGGCCGACCCGGGACAGTCGCTCTTCACGCTGCTCGACGGCCAGGGCAACTTCCTCTTCAAGGACCCGGCCGCGACCGACCAGAAGCTGCACGCCGACCTCGTGGCCGCCGTCGGCGAGGTCGACCCGGCCAAGCGGCTGTCGGACTACGCCGCGATCCAGGAGTACATCCTCGAGCAGGCCTACGTGATCCCGCTGTTCGTGCCGAACTACCAGCTCGGCTCGCTGAGCACCGTGCACGGCCTCGCGTTCCAGGACCAGGCCGGCGTGCCGGACGGCGCCTACGACGCCTGGAAGGAGTAGACCAGCAGCACGGGGATGCCGTCCACCGCGTTCCGCGCGGTGAGGGTGTCCCCGTCGCGGGTCACCACGAGACCGTCGCTCAGCACAGCGAACACGCTGTCCTCCTGAGCGGCGGTCTCGTCTCCGCAGGCCTGGTGGGCGATCTCGAGGGCGGAGAGCGACACCACGCCGCCCGCGGTCGCGAAACCGGCGGAGAAGTCGTGGCAGCCGGCCGAGCCGGTGAGGGTCGTGCCGTCGGGCGAGAAGGCGAGAGCGCCCGATCCGATCGCCTCCGCGGCCACATCGCCGCGGATCACCGTGGCGAGCGTCCACGCCGTTCCCGTGAGCGCCGTGCTGTCCGAGTCGGAACCCTCCACGACCGGCTGGAAGCGCAGCGCCAGGGAGGAGCCGTCGCCCACTTCGAGTGCGGCGCCGTCGACGCGCACGGACGTCGCCGCGCCCAGGGCGTCGACGTACCGGCGCTCGAGGTCCATCAGCGCCTGCGCGCGGCAGGCCGCCTCCGTCATGGACAGCTCCGAGAACGACACGGTGGCCCCGTCGTTCGCCGCCGTGCCGGTGTAGCTGTTGCAGGGCGTGCGCCCGGTGATGAGGTCGTCGTCCACCGTGAGGGTGATCGTGGAACCGGCGAGATCGAAGTCGCCGTCGCCGTCGGAGCCGGATGTGAGCACCCAGTCCCCGGTGAGAGCGGATGGCGCCGTCGAGTCCGAACCGATTCCGGACGACGCGCATCCGCTGAGCAGGAGGGCGGCCGATGCAAGGAGGGCGAGCTGAGTTCTCATACCTCCAAGGACGACCGCCGCCCCCGGAACGTTGGGGTCCTCGCATTCCGTCCCAGCCGCGCCAGCCATCCCAGCCATCCCTGCGCAGACCAGCGGGGCAAGCTTTCGCTGCCCGCCGGGTCTCCGGGGGTCGTTTGTTTGCCCCTCTGCCCTGCCGCTGCGTGATCTCAGAGAGGTGGGGCAAGCATCCGCTCTCTGCCGCGCATCGGAGGGTCGTTTGTTTGCCCCTCTGCCCTGCCGCTGCGGGGTCTCAGAGAGGTGGGGCAAGCATCCGCTGTCCAGAGCGCCTGCCGGGGACGGATGCTTGCCCCACTGTTCGGGGCCGAGCGGCGCGCTACTTGGGCTTCTCGTTCTTGCGGGTCACCTGGATCTCGGAGGTCTTCACGTCGGTCGGACGCTGGCCGGGCTCCCACATGTGGTTCACCGCCGCCTCCAGCGAGGTGTCCGCGGCCGCGGCGGAGGCGAGCGCCCGCTCCAGCCGGCTCTGGCGGTGCCGCAGCCAGAGTCCGAGCGCGATGATCAGGATCAGCGCCAGGTAGCAGATCGCGGCGAAGGGCCGGGTGAAGAGCGCGGACAGGTCGCCCTGGCTGAGCTGCAGTGCCCGGCGCAGCTGCGCCTCCGCCATCGGCCCGAGGATCAGGCCGATCACGAGCGGCGCGATCGGGTAGCCGTAGCGGCGCAGGAAGTAGCCGACGATGCCGATCACCAGCAGGATCACGATGTCGACCGCCGAGAAGTTCACCGCATAGGCGCCGAGGGCCGCGAAGGTGAGGATGCCCGCGTAGAGGTACGGCCGCGGGATCTGCAGCAGCTTCACCCAGATGCCCACCAGCGGCAGGTTGAGGATCAGCAGCATCACATTGCCGATGTAGAGGCTGGCGATGAGCGCCCAGACCAGGGCCGGCTGGTTCGTGAACAGCTGCGGCCCCGGCTGGATGCCGTAGCTCTGGAAGGCGCTGAGGATGATCGCGGCGGTCGCCGTGGTCGGGAGCCCCAGGGTCAGCAGCGGCACGAGCACGCCGGCCGCCGCCGCGTTGTTCGCCGCCTCCGGACCGGCGACTCCCTCGATGGCGCCGCGCCCGAACTGCTCCTTGTGCCTGCTGAGCTTCTTCTCGCTCGCGTACGACAGGAAGGTCGCGACGTCCGCGCCGCCGGCCGGAATGGTGCCGATGGGGAAGCCGATCGCGGTGCCGCGCAGCCACGGCTTCCAGGAGCGGCGCCAGTCGTCCTTCGACATCCAGCTGCGCCAGCCGCGGGTGACCGGAACGAGGGCGATGTCGCCGTGCCGCAGCTTCGACGCCACGTAGAGCGTCTCGCCCACGGCGAAGAGACCGACCGCCACCAGCACCACGTCGATGCCGTCGGCCAGTGGCAGAAGGCCGAAGGTGTAGCGCTGCTGGCCGGAGAGGATCTCCGTGCCGACGAGCCCGAGGAACAGGCCGATGCCGAGCGAGGTGAGGCCCCGCCAGACGGAGGAGCCGAGCAGGGCGCCCACCGTGATGAAGGCGATCACCATCAGCGCCACATAGTCCGCGGGCGCCAGGTTCACCGCCCAGGCCGCGATGGTCGGGGCCAGCAGGGTGAGACCGAGCGTGGCGATCGTGCCGGCGATGAAGGAGCCGATGGCGGCGGTGGCGAGCGCCGCGGCGCCCCGACCCAGCTTGGCCATCTTGTTGCCCTCGAGGGCGGTGACGATCGACGCGGACTCGCCCGGCGTGTTCAGCAGGATGCTCGTGGTCGAACCGCCGTACATGCCGCCGTAGTAGATGCCCGCGAAGGTGATCAGCGCGGCCGTGGGATCGAGCGCGTAGGTGAGCGGCAGCAGCAGGGCCACGGTCATGGCCGGGCCGATCCCCGGCAGCACCCCGACGGCGGTGCCGATCAGCACCCCGAGGAATCCGTAGATGATGTACTCGGGCTGCAGCGCGGTGGCGAAGCCCTCCATCAGGCTGGCGATGTTGTCCATGTCAGCCTCCCATCGCGTCGAGGATCGGGTCGAGCCAGCCGAGCAGCGGCCCGGCCGGCAGCGACAGGCCGAGCAGGCCGCCGAACAGCACGAACACGATCAGCCCCATCGCGAGGCCGACCAGCAGGGCGATCCACCAGCGCTTCGCGCCGAGCGACCAGGCCACCCCGCCGAAGAGCACTGCGGCGGCGAAGGGCCAGCCGATGATCTCGAGCAGCACGATGTGCGCGATCACGAAGGCGACGAGCTTGGCGAGGGTGATCCAGTCGGTCTTCGCGTTCGCGTCGATGTCCTCGCCCTCCTCCACCTCGGCGACGCTGCCGCGCAGCACCCCGATCAGCACCATCGCCGCCGAGACGACGAGGATGGTGCCGACCATGAACGGGAAGACCCGGGGCCCCACCTGCGTGCCCGATTCGCGGATCGAGAAGGCGCCGACGAAGACGAACACCCCCAGCGCCAGCGCGAGCGCGGCGAAGATGTACTCGCCCATCTTCGGGAACCGCGGATGCGCGCGCTCCGCAGCACGCGCATCCGCTGTATCGGCCGACATGGTCACTCCACCAGGCCGATGTTCTGCAGGGTGGTGGTGACCTCGGTGATGTTGCCGTCGAGGTAGTCGGAGAATTCGTCGCCGGTGAGGAAGGCGTCGGTCCAGCCGCGGGTGGCGAGCTCCTCGGTCCAGGCCTCGCTGTCGTGCAGCTGCGTGACCACGTCGATCAGCGCGTCGCGGTCGGTGTCGGAGATGCCGGTCGGGGCGAGCAGTCCGCGCCAGTTGGTGAGCACCACGTCGTAGCCGGCCTCGGTGATGGTCTCCACGTCGGGCAGGTTCTCGGTGGGCTCGGCGGAGGAGACCGCGAGGGCCTTCATGGTGCCCGCGTCGATGTGCTCGAGGAACTCGCCAATGCCGGAGATGCCCGCCGAGGCGTTGTTGCCGAGGATGAGGGCGACGGCCTCGCCTCCTCCCGAGTTGGGGATGTAGTTCAGGCTCTCGGAGATCTCCGCACCGCTGAGCCCGGCCTCCTCGAGCAGCAGCCCGGCGAGGATGTGGTCGGCGCCGCCCGCGGAGCCGCCGGTGATCGAGACGTCCTGGCCGTTCTCCACGATGTCGTCGACCAGGTCCTCGAGGGTGTCGTACTCGGACTCGGCCGGCACCACCACCACGAGCGGCTCCTCGGTGAGGCGCGCGATGGGGGTGGTGTCCTCCATGCGGTTCTGGGCGTCGTTGGTCTCGACGGCGCCGACCATGACCAGGCCGGTGACCATCAGCGTATGCGGGTCCTTCTCGTTGGCGAGCGAGGCCAGGCCCACCGTTCCGCCCGCGCCGCCGATGTTGGTGACCGGGGCGCTGTCGACGATCTTGTCGGCCGTGAGGGTCTGCGCCACGGCGCGTCCCGTCTGGTCCCAGCCGCCGCCCGGCTCGGCGGGAACGATGATCTGCACGTCGGTGACGGCGCCGCCCTCCTCGGCGGAGTCGTCGCCCCCTCCGGAGGCACTGCAGGAGGCCAGGGTCAGGGTCGTCGCCGCTGCCAGAATGACCAGTGATAGTCGTCGCATGGATCTACTCCTCGTTGAGCGTCTGCCTCGTTGCAGACAATGATGATGCTGATAGGCACGGTAGTCAGCCGGGGGCGGATGCGGGGCTTTCGTAACTATTGAACGTGGCGGTCGTGCAGAAATCCGGTCGCGTGGGCCCCCGCCGCGTCACAATGGGGTGGTGCAGGCAATGTCGCTTCGTGTTCAGCTCCTGCTGCTGCAGGCGCTCATCGTGTGCGTCGTGGTGCTCGCGACCGGCATCGTGGCGGCGAGCCTGTCGGAGCGGCAGGTGCGCGAGGCCTACCTCGACCGCATGATCGGGGTCGCCCAGTCGGTGGCCGGGCTGCCGGCGATTCGCGACGCCTTCGACGACGACGACCCCTCCCTGGTGATCCAGCCGATCGCGGAGGTGATCCGGGAGGCCTCGAACGTCACCTACGTGGTGGTGACCGACGCGGAGGGGATGCGCTACTCGCACCCCGACGCGGAGCGGATCGGCGAGAAGGTGTCGACCGACCCGTCGATCCCGCTGTCCGGCACGATGTACGTGGGAACCCAGACCGGCACGCTCGGGGAGTCCTGGCGCGCGAAGGTGCCGGTGCGCGCCCCGGACGGGACGATCGTGGGCACGGTGTCTGTCGGGATCCTCGAGTCGTCCCTGCGGGCCGACTTCCTCGGTGGGCTGGGCGGTCTCGTGATCGCGCTCGTCGCATCCGCTGTCGTCGGCATCTTCGGCGCGGCCGGGGTGACGGCCATCATCCGCCGCCGCATCTACCGGCTGGAGCCGAAGGAGATCGCGTCGCTCGTGGGCTCGCGGGAGACCATGCTGCACGGACTGAGCGAGGGGGTGGTCAGCGTCGACGACCGCGGTGCGATCGTGCTGGTGAACGACGCGGCGCTGTCGCTCCTGGGGTTCGAGTCCGACGCGCTCACCGGGCGCCTCGCCGCCGACGTGCTCGACCCCTCGCTGCTCGCGGTGCTGGAGAGGGGCGAGCGGGACGGCCAGCTGGTGCTCGCGGGCGAGCGCATCCTCGTGGCGCGCAGCACGGGCACCGATCTCGACGGGCGCGCGGTCGGCGCGACGCTGCTGGTGCGCGACCACACCGAGCTGCACCAGCTGCTGCGGGAGATGGACGGCGCACAGTCGCTCACCACCGGGCTGCGGGCGCAGGCGCACGAGTTCGCCAACAATCTGCACGTGATCTCCGGGCTGCTCGAGCTGGGGCTCGTCGACGAGGCGCGGGACTTCATCGAGCGCACGGGCACGGGCGGTCCGCTCGGGGTGCCGGGGGAGGAGGCCGTGCGGGAGTTCCCCGAGCTGGCGGCCCTGCTGCTCGTGAAGGCCAGTCACGCCCGCGAGCTGGGGATGTCGCTGGCGATCGTCGAGTCGCATCCGCTGCCCGAGTCCCTGCGCGGCGAGGAGGCGGCCACACTGCGCGCCGACCTGCTCACGATCGTCGGCAACCTCGTCGACAACGCCCTCGAGGCCTGCTCGGCGGGCAACCGCATCGAGCTCGGCTTCGCGGTGCACGGCGGCGCGGTGCGGGTCACCGTGCACGACGACGGGGCGGGCATCGCCGCCGACCAGTACGAGCGGGTCTTCGAGGAGGGGGTCAGTTCGAAGTCCGTAGCGGATGAGGGCTTCCGCCGTCGCGGGATCGGACTCGCCCTGGTGCGGCGGATCGTCGAGCGCGCGGCAGGCACCGTCACGGTGGGGCGCTCGCCGCTGGGCGGTGCCGTCTTCACCGTGGAGCTGCCGCTGGGCGCCGCAGTGCTCCCCTCGGTGCGCCGATGACCGGCCAGCCGCTGGTGGCGCCGGCGCTGCGCACGGTGATCGTGGACGACGACGCGGAGGTGGCCGCACTGCACGGTCGCTTCGTGGCCGTGCACCCGGCCTTCACCGTGGTCGCCACCGCGCACAGCGGACCGCAGGCCCTCGCGGTGATCGCCGAGTACCGCCCCGATCTCGTGCTGCTCGACTTCGACCTGCCCGGCCTCTCCGGACTCGAGGTGCTGCGCGACGTGCGGGCGCTCGGCGGCGCTCAGCCGGAGGTGATCGCGGTCACCGCCGCCCGCGACGTGGACAGCGTGCGCCAGGCGCGCAGTGCGGGCATCCAGCACTACCTGGTGAAGCCGTTCACGGCGCTCTCGCTGCAGGGCCGGCTCGACGACGTCGCGCGCGACCGGCTCGCGCTGCTCCGCTCGGGGGTGGCGGACGAGCTCGCGCAGAGCGACATCGACGTGCTCATCCGCGGCGGCACGCGCGGCCGGGCGCAGCTGCCGAAGGGGCTCAGCGAGGCGACCCTGGCCAGCGTGGAGGCGGCGCTCGCCGCGGCCCCCGGGAGCTCGGCGGCCGAGATCGCGGCGCTCGCCGGGCTCTCCCGCGTGAGCGCGCGGCGCTACCTCGAATACCTGGTCGACGTCGCGCGCGCGCACAAGACGCTCGACTACGCGACCGCCGGGCGGCCGTCGACGCGGTTCAGCGCGGCCGGCTGACGCGTCCGTCTCGAACCGAGGGGCAAGCATCCGCTGTTCAGGCGCCCCATGAGGGTCGATTGTTTGCCCCTCTGGTCCGGAGGGTGCTGATCTCAGCGCGGTGGGGCAAGCATCCGCTGTTCAGCGTCGCTGGGAGGGTCGATTGTTTGCCCCTTCGGTCCGGGGGGTGCGGGTCTCAGTGCAGTGGGGCAAGCATCCGCTGTTCACGCGCCCCGGGAGGGTCGATTGTTTGCCCCTCTGGTCCGGAGGGTGCTGATCTCAGCGCGGTGGGGCAAGCATCCGCTGTTCAGGCGCCCCATGAGGGTCGATAGTTTGCCCCGCTGCTCTGGCGCGGGGCCTGGCATCCGGCCGAACGTCACAAGCGCCTCGAATAGAATGGAGCCCGTCATTCGAGTGAGCCGTCGCCGGCTCCTACAATCGCACGGAGTCCCATGTCTGAAATCACGACCGACGTCGTCTCGCACCTCGCCAACCTGGCCAGGATCGCCCTGACGCCCGAAGAGATCGAGACGCTCTCGGGCGAACTCGGCGCGATCCTCGACAATGTCGCGAAGGTGAGCGAAGTCGCCACCCCCGACGTGCCGATGACCTCCCACCCGATCCCGCTCGTCAACGTCTTCCGCGAGGACGTCGCGGGCGAGACCCTCACGGCGGCGCAGGCGCTCGCCGGTGCGCCCGAGCACGACGGCGCCCGCTTCAAAGTCTCCGCAATCCTGGGAGAAGAACAGTAGACATGTCACTCATCAAGCTCACCGCATCCGCGCTCGCCGACAAGCTCTCCTCGGGCGAGGTCTCCTCGGTCGAGGCCACCCAAGAGCACCTCGACCGCATCGCGGCCGTCGACGGCGACGTGCACGCCTTCCTGCACATCTCGTCGGCAGCGCTCGAGACCGCCGCCGAGGTGGACCGCAAGCGCGCCGCCGGCGAGAAGCTCGGCCCGCTGGCCGGCGTCCCCGTCGCCATCAAGGACGTGCTCTGCACCATCGACATGCCGTCGACCGCCGGCAGCCGCATCCTCGAGGGCTGGGTGCCGCCGTACGACGCCACCGTCGTCGCCAAGCTGCGCGCCGCGAACCTCATCCCGCTCGGCAAGACCAACATGGACGAGTTCGCCATGGGCTCGTCGACCGAGCACTCCGCCTACGGCCCCACCCACAACCCCTGGGACCTCGAGCGCATCCCCGGAGGCTCCGGCGGAGGATCCGCCGCGGCCGTCGCCGCCTTCGAGGCGCCTCTCGCCCTCGGCTCCGACACCGGCGGATCGATCCGCCAGCCCGCCGCCGTCACCGGCTCGGTCGGCGTCAAGCCGACCTACGGCGGAGTCTCCCGCTACGGCGCCATCGCGCTCGCCAGCTCGCTCGACCAGGTCGGACCCGTCTCGCGCACCGTGCTCGACGCCGCCCTGCTCCACGACGTGATCGGCGGGCACGACCCGCGCGACTCCACGTCGCTGCGCGACGAGTGGCCCTCGTTCGCCGCCGCGGCGCGATCCGGACAGCAGGCCGAGTCCCTCAAGGGACTCCGCGTCGGCGTGGTGAAGGAGCTCGACAACCCCGGCTTCCAGTCTGGTGTGAGCCTGCGCTTCCACGAGAGCCTCGAGCTGCTCGCCGCCGCCGGCGCGGAGATCGTCGAGGTGAGCGCACCGAACTTCGAGTACGCGGTCGCGGCCTACTACCTGATCCTCCCCGCCGAGGCGTCGAGCAACCTCGCCAAGTTCGACTCGGTGCGTTTCGGCCTCCGGGTGAACCCCTCCGGCGGCGGAACCGTCGAAGACGTGATGAGCGCCACCCGTGAGGCCGGCTTCGGCGACGAGGTGAAGCGCCGCATCATCCTCGGCACCTACGCCCTCAGCGCCGGCTACTACGACGCCTACTACGGGTCCGCGCAGAAGGTGCGTACCCTCATCCAGCGCGACTTCGCCGCCGCCTTCGACCAGGTCGACGTTCTCGTCAGCCCGGCCGCGCCCACCACCGCGTTCAAGATCGGCGAGAAGATCAACGACCCGCTGGCCATGTACCTCAACGACATCACCACGATCCCCGCCAACCTCGCCGGCGTGCCCGGCATGGGCCTGCCGATCGGGCTCGCCCCCGAAGACGGCCTGCCCGTCGGAATCCAGATCATGGCGCCAGCCCGAGCGGATGCGCGCCTCTACGAGGTGGGCGCCACACTCGAGCGCCTGCTGGAGGCGAAGTGGGGACACACGCTCATCAGCCGTGCCCCCGACCTGAGCCTCACCGAGATGCGCGCCGCAACAGAAGGAGCCATCTGATGGCCAAGGCAGAACTGATGGACTACGACAAGGCACTCGAGCTCTTCGAGCCGGTGCTCGGCTTCGAGGTCCACATCGAGCTCAACACGACGACCAAGATGTTCTCGGACGCCCCGAACCCGGCGAACTCCCAGAACCAGGGCGCCGAGCCGAACACGCAGATCACCCCGGTCGACCTCGGCCTGCCGGGCAGCCTGCCCGTCGTCAACGGCGAGGCAGTGAAGTACGCGATCAGCCTCGGCCTCGCGCTCGGCTGCGAGATCGCGCCGAGCTCGCGCTTCGCCCGCAAGAACTACTTCTACCCCGACCTGGCGAAGAACTACCAGATCAGCCAGAGCGACGAGCCGATCGCCCACCACGGCAACGTCGAGGTGGAGCTGCCCAACGGCCGCGTCTTCCAGGTGTCGATCGAGCGTGCGCACATGGAGGAGGATGCCGGCAAGCTCACCCACGTGGGCGGATCGACCGGCCGCATCCAGGGCGCCGAGTACTCGCTCGTCGACTACAACCGCGCGGGCGTTCCCCTCGTCGAGATCGTCACCGACATCATCTACGGCGCGGAGGCCGACGCCCCCGACCTCGCCAAGGCCTACGTCTCGACGATCCGCGACATCGCGGTCTCCCTCGGCATCTCCGAGGCGAAGATGGAGCGCGGCAACCTGCGCTGCGATGCGAACATCTCCCTCACGCCCCGCGGCTCCGGCAAGCTCGGAACCCGTACGGAGACCAAGAACGTCAACTCACTCCGCAGCGTCGAGCGTGCCATCCGTTATGAAATCCAGCGTCAGGCGGCCATCCTCGCCAAGGGCGGCACCATCACGCAGGAGACGCGTCACTGGCACGAGGACACGGGCGTGACCTCGGCGGGTCGCCCGAAGAGCGACGCCGACGACTACCGCTACTTCCCGGAGCCCGACCTGGTGCCGGTGCAGCCGAGCCTCGAGCTGATCGAGGAGCTGCGGGCCGCGCTGCCCGAGGCTCCCGCTGTGCGCCGTCGCCGCCTCAAGGAGGCGTGGAGCTTCACCGACCTCGAGTTCCAGGACGTGCTCAACTCCGGTCTGCTCGTCGAGGTGGAGGAGACCGTCGCCGCCGGCGCCGCTCCCGCCCAGGCCCGCAAGTGGTGGACCGGCGAGATCGCCCGCCTGGCGAACGTCGCCGGCGTCGATGCGTCGTCGCTGGTCAGCCCGCTGCACGTCTCGCTGCTCATCGCCATGATCGAGGGCGGGGAGCTCACCGACCGTCTCGCGCGCCAGGTGCTCGAGGGCGTCGTGGCCGGCGAGGGCAGCCCCGCCGAGGTCACCAAGGCCCGCGGCCTCGTGGTCGTGTCCGACGATGGCCCGCTGATCGCGGCCATCGACGAGGCGCTCGCGGCGCAGCCCGATGTGCTCGCGAAGATCCGCGACGGCAAGGTGCAGGCGGCCGGTGCGGTCATCGGTGCGGTGATGAAGGCCATGCGTGGAACAGCGGATGCCGCCCGCGTGCGCGAGCTCGTTCTCGAGCGGGCGCAGCAGCAGTAGCTCCCGGTTGATCGGGGAGGCCGTCGCGGGGTAGTCCGCGGCGGCCGGCCCCCGGGCACGCCCGTCTTGCGCTCGCGATCACGCGGCGGGACACTCGCCTCATGCCCTACTCCGACCTGCCGTTCGACGATCGTCACCCCGACGACGCGGCGCTGGCCTGGTTCGGCCGACCGGTGTTCCAGCTCGTCGACCAGCCCGCACTGCGGTTCGCGGCCTGGGAGCGCGAGGGCCACGGCGGGGTCGTCGACATACTCGGCGCCACCTACTACCTCGCCGACGAGCGCGGCCGGTTCGCCGAACCCGAAGCTCTGAGCATCGGCCCGCGGCTGCGCGGGCTGGTGTTCACCGAGGTGCCCGGGGCCACGCGAATTCCGCCCCTGGCCGCCGAGCACGGCGCCCTGGTGCAGCACCTCACCCAGGTCGTCACCAACGACCGCATCGGCCAGGCCGAGTTCGCCCCGATGTTCGCCTCCGAGGAGTGGCTCGCGGAGCTCGACAGCTGGCGCCGCGAACTGCGCGCGCTCGAGCCGCAGGCTGCGGAGCTCGAGGTCGACGCACGGCGGGTGCCCGGCATCCGCCTCGGGTACGGCGGCTACACCGGCACCACCGTCGCGGTCGACGGGCGCATCGTCACGCTGGTGCTGCACGACGAGGAGGCGGCGCGAGTGGAGGCGCGGCTGGTCACCCGGCCCGACTAGGGCTGGTCGCCCCGCGCGTCCGCGCGCTGCGCCATGATGGCGACGATCCGGCGCGCGCTGATGGCAGCGGATGCCGCGGTGCTGAGCGACGACGGAGTGCTGTCGTGACTCTGGTCGAGCCGCGACAGGGCGGTCTGCAGGGCATCGTCCGCTGCGGCGACGGCATCCGCTGTATCGTCCCCCGAATTGCGGGCGAGCAGCACGTTCCCGATGGCGCGGAGCGCCTGGCTGAGCGGCTCGCGCGTGTGCTCGGGCAGGTCGGCGGCGAAGTGGCGCTCCCAGATCGACGCGGCGATCACGTCGGTGAGGTCGCGCACGTGGAAGGTGATGGTCTCCAGGTCGTAGAGGTCGGCGTAGTCCCCGGTCATGTCGCGGCGGTGCAGCCGGGCGCGCGGGTTGCCCTTGCGGCTGTCGTCGGCGTCGAGCAGTGCGGCGCGCACCTCGTCGGCGGTGCTGCGCAGGGTGTCGCTGCGGGTGGCCCACTCCTCGTGTTCGGGTGGCCAGGACTCGACCAGCGCGTTCGCCATGTCGTCGAGGTGGCGGGCGAGCAGGGCGCGGAACTCCCCGAGTCGCAGCACGGCGGCTGTCACCCGCAGCGGCGGGAAGATCGTGAGGTTGACCAGGAGCCCGACCGCGACGCCCACGCTCATCTGCACGAGGTAGCCGAGGGAGTAGGAGTCGGCGTTCGGTCCGCCGATGATCAGCACGAACAGCGCCGCGACGGGCACGTACTCGCCGCCGGCCTTGAGCCAGCGGAGGCCGGCGATGAGGGTGCCGAGGCCCACGACGAGGGCGATCGTCACGAGGTTCGGCTCGGCGAGCACGATCACGGCGCCGGCGAGCACGATGCCGATGGCGAGCGAGGCCAGCGTCTGCAGGCTCATCTTCACGGAGCTCATCAGCGTCGGTGTCATGCTGATCAGCGCGCCGAGGGGTGCGTAGTAGGGATAGTCGTCGGCGACGCCGGGCACGAAGGGGGCGACGAACCAGGCGATGCCGACCGCCAGCGCGGTCTTGGCGGCGAGCAGCAGGCGAGAGTCGGTGATCCACGCCTTCCAGGGGAGCCGCTTCGCTCGCAGCGGGGTGATGGGCATCAGACCAGTCTCATCGAGGGAGCGGGTGGCGGCGAATCGGCGCGATCTCATCGGGGGGCCCTTGCCAGAACGCGTCCGGGATGCGTCCACGAGGCGGTACCTCGGAACTCGGGGTCGTCCGCGCCCCCAACTGGGGCTGTGTCTGTCCCCGGTGGGGAAGGACCATTGCTGTTATGCCCGACCGCAGTGGAACCCGGTGATATCGCTCGCCTACGTGAGCGCGACCAGTTCGACGATGTCCGAGGACGAGATCGTCGCACTGCTCGTGCAGTCGCGTGCGAACAACACCCGGCTCGGGGTGACAGGAGCACTCCTCTCGCACCGGGGACGGTTCGTGCAGATTCTCGAGGGCGACGAGGCGACGGTGCTCCGGCTGTACCGGACGATCAGTCGGGACCCGCGGCACGGTGACATCCACGAGCTCAGCCGCCAAGCGATACAGGCACGCCAGTTTCCCCAGTGGACGATGGGGTTCCGCCCGCTGACCCCCGCGGCGATGAAGAAGCTCGACGGCTTCGATGCGAATTTCGGCCGCACCGGCACGGTGCAGATCAAGCACGCCGACGCCTCGGCCCAGCTGTTCCTCGAATGGCTCGGGGAGTACTGGTTTTCGGCCGCCTGAGACCGGCCGGCACGAGCCGGTCGATGGCGCGTCGGATATAAGTCCACGACTGATATCGGGCGGGTATCAGTTCTAGGCTTATACGAGGAGCCGGGTCGCCCCGAACGTCACGAGCACCGCGACCACCACCACGAGGGCCCAGCTGGCGAAGCTGCCGACCAGGAAGTACTCGGCCTTCGAGCCGCCCGGGGCGTCCTTCGAGATCTCCGGGAAGCGGATGATGCCCTTCGCCGCCACGATCGCCGCGATGGCCGTGAACTGCCCCGAGATCACGAGGGCCAGGAGGAAGATCCTCTCGAGCGGGCCGATGAAGCGCCCGCCCTTCAGCTCGGTGAACACGGGCGTCTCCGGCTCGACCTCGACGGGCACAGCGCGCTGCCACCATGCGCGGCGCACCGGCGCGGCGACCGCCCGGACCACGACCGGCTGCGGGTCCGTGCGCTCCGCCCGGAGCGCCAGGCGCACGATCACGTTCGAGGTCTCGAACAGGAACAGCAGGCCGCCCACGGTGAGCGCGAAGGTGGTGAACGACACCGACGCGAGCGCCGAGTACGGCAGGGCTCCGTACCAGTCGACGAGCACACCGGATGGCGGGCCGAGCGCGGGACCGAATGCGAGTGCCCCCGCGACCAGCACGACCAGGCCTCCGATCGCCCAGTAGCCCGAGCGGTGCAGCCCGGATCCCTCCCGTGTGGCGACGAGCCAGCCGATCACTGCAGCGGCACCGATCGGCGACCACCACCAGTCGGGGCCCGTGCCGGCGACGCCGAGCAGGAAGGCCAGGATGCCGAGGATCGCGGCGAGCCAGGTGGTGCGTTTCGGCGACAGCCGGGAGCGCACGAGGTCGGCGATTCCGAGCGACGCGAACAGCAGGGCGAGCAGGATCATCGGTCTCCTCCGGGAGTGAGCGAATCGTTCAGCAGCGCCTCGCCGGCCACGAGGGCGTTCGCCCCGCTGCGCGAGAGGTTCTGCGAGACGGCGGACTGGGTGACGCCCTCCTGTGCGGCGAGCTGCGCCTGAGTGCTGCCGCGCATCTGACCGAGCAGCAGTCGTCGTGCCCGCGGATTCATGGTCGCCAGGATCTGGTCGCGGGCGAGCAGGTAGGCGTTCACGAGCGCCTCGTACGCTGCGGGCCGGGCGCCCCCGGTCGAGTCGTCGCGCCGGAACCAGGTGCGCACGAATCCGAGCTTCGAGTACTGGTGTTCCCTCGCCTCATCGATTGCCCTCCTCGCCGACCACCATGCGGATCCATCCTGCACCGCCCCTGCGACACCGGCGCCGACCGTGCGCAGTTCCCCCTCGCCGAGGCCGAAGCGGCAGTCCACCCCGTCGGGCAGGTGCAGCCGGGCCAGCAGCGTCGCCCGCAGCGCCGTCGGCAGGTCGGCGTAGACCGCCTGGAACTCGTCGCCGAATGTCGGCTCGAGTCTCTGGAGACCGGGCAGTATGTCATTCACCCGACCGAAGGCATCCTGAATCTGGGCCTGCAGTGAGCTGCGGTCGGTGTGCGTCCGCGACTTCGAGATGTCGACGATCACCGCGACCGCGTGGAGGTCTGTCATCACATAAGCGTAAAGCTAATTTCTTGAGAATATAAGTGTCTGACTAATCTGTGGCAGTGGATGCCCCTCGCGGGCATCCGGAGACGCGCCTACGGTGGTGCTCATGACAGTCATCGACGCGGTTCGGGCCGACATCACGCGCTTCGAGAGCGAGGTCATCGTCAATGCGGCCAACTCCCGGCTCCTCGGCGGCGGGGGAGTGGACGGCGCGATCCACCGGGCGGCGGGCCCGCAGCTGCTCGACGCCTGCCGCGCGCTCGGCGGGGCGGAGACGGGCGAGACCAAGCTCACGGACGCTTTCGGCATCACCACGGCCAAGAGGATCGCCCACACGGTGGGTCCCGTCTACGCGGCGTATCCCGAGCGGGAGGCGGCCCGCCTGCTCGCCGCCTGCTACCGCAGCAGCCTCGACCTCGCGGAGGGCTACCGCTCGATCGCCTTCCCGGCCATCTCCACGGGCGTCTACGGATACCCGATCGACGCGGCCTCGGCGGTCGCGGTGGCGACGATCCGCGACTGGCTGGGCGCGCATCCGCACACCACGCTCGAGACCGTCACCCTGCTCGCGCACAGCGCCGACGACCTGCGCGCGATCGAGCGGGTGCTCGGCGCCAGCCGGTAGCCGCCGCCGCAGCGCCCGTGCGGCGCGCGGCTAGGCTGACACGAGCGGATGACGACCCGAGGAGGCGACGCGATGACGAAGGCCCCCACCGTCTACGACGTGGCCGACCGCGCCCAGGTCTCCATCGCCACGGTGTCGCGCGTGCTGCGCAGCCCCGACACCGTGCGCGAGCAGACCCGCGAGCGTGTGATCGAGGCGGTGCACTTCCTCGGCTACGTGCCCAGCGCCAGCGCCCGCGGTCTGGCCGCCCGGCGCACCAACGTGATCGGCCTGTTCTTCCCGGGGCACGACGACCTGGAGGCGCCGCTCGCGACCGCCGCGCGGGAGCCGGGCGAGGTGCCGATCGTCACCGACGACGGCAGTCTCGACGTGGAGACCGAGAACCTGTACTTCGACGAAGTGCTGCGCGGGGCGGAGATCGAGGCCTGGCGCCACGGCTTCGCGCTGATGGTGGCCGCCGGGCGCGGGGCCTCGCGCGAGGCCCTCGTCAACGACATCGCGGGCCGCGTCGACGGGCTCGCCGTGCTCGCCCGCACGGTGTCCGACGAGCTGCTGGCCCACGTCGCCCGGCGCATCCCGGTGGTGGTGCTCGCCGGCGCCGAACGCGACGACGGCTTCGACCACGTGAGCGCCAGCAACGGGCCGGGTATGACGGCCCTCGCCTCGCACGTGTTCGCCACCCACCGCCCCGCCCGGGTCGTCTACGTCAGCGGCCCCGGCGACTCGCCCGACAGCGCGGAGCGCTTCGAGGGCTTCACCGCGGCCGTCGAGACGGCGGGCATCGCGAACGTCGAGGTGCTGCACGGCGACTTCACCCGCGAGCGGGGCCGGGCGATCGCCCAGGAGCTCGAGCTCGACCCCGCCGTGCTCACCGCCGTGATCTGCTCCAACGACCAGACCGCCCTCGGAGTGCTCGACGTGCTGGAGGCGCGGGGCGTGCGCATCCCCGGGCAGGTGGTCGTCACGGGATTCGACGGCATCACCGCGGGCAGGCACTCCCGCCCGCGGCTCACCACCGTGCACCAGCCGATGGTGGAGCTGGGCCGTGCCGCGGTGCACGCGATCACGGCGCGGCTCGACGACCCGCAGCTCGGCCCGCAGTCGCTCACCCTGCCGGTGCGGGTGCTGCTGCGCGAGAGCTGCCCGTGACCGGCGGGCTGCGGCCGACGGACGACGTCGCCCGTGGACGCTGGGTGATCGACGAGCTCGGCACCTGGGCCACCATCGCGGGAATCGTGCCTCCCCGCTTCGCCGCCTACGCCCGCATCTTCCACCGCACCGGCGGCCACACCCTGTACTACGAGGACGGGGTTCCGGCCTGGAGCGATGCCGGCCGGCTCCGGTGGGCGGATATCGCGTCCCGCGAGGGCACGGTCATGCACCCCCTCGCGCAGTGGCAGTCGCTGCTCGGCGACCACGTGCAGCCGACGGGTGACCGCGCCGGCTTCCAGTACGACCAGCCCGACACCGGCCTGCTCGATCTCGACAGTCTCGCCGCGGTCGCCCGAGTGCTCGCCGGCCACACCGCTACACCGCACGACACGCTGGCGGCGCTCTGGGAGGGTCACGGCGAGATCTGGGGCGGGGTCGTCCAGTTCACCATCGCGTCGGAGTCGGAGTCGGAGTCGGCGACCGCGGCGCCTCCCGTCTCCGAGACGCTTCCTCCGCTGTTCCCGGGTGCGGCCGAGGCCGCCCGTCTCGCGCTGCCGCACCGGGACTCGCTGCTGTTCGAGCTCGACGTGCGCACCCTCGCCGAACCCGGCTGGGCACAGCGCTCCGGGTGGACCTCGGGATCCCGCACCCTCACCCCGCAGTGCCTCTGGCCCGAGGACCGGTCCTGGTTCCTGGCGAGCGAGATCGACTACGACTCCACCCTCGTCGGCGGATCCGAGGGCCTGATCGCGGAGCTGCTCGACCTCGGTCGCAGCGGCGCGATCGAGGTCCTCCGCGTTCCGGGCGACGCCGATCTCACCGATTCCGGCGACCGGGTCAACCCGCGGCGCTCCTGAGCGCCGCCGCACGCACCCGCTTGCGCGTCAGGAATGTAAGCGCATACACTGATCGGAGAGACAGGCACGAGTCGACGACGACTGGACGGTAGTGATGATGCACCCTGCACGACGAGTACCAACGAGACGCCTGCTCGGCGCCCTCGCGGCGGCCATCGCAGCGACGATGCTCGCGGCGTGCAGCATCCAGATCCAGAGCGCACCGGATCCCTCGATCCCCGACGACACCATGCTGGTCGCCGCCGACAACGGCTCGCCCCTGTTCGAGCGCAACTTCAACCCGTACATGACCAACAAGCGCACGGCGGCGTTCTACATGTACGAGCCGCTGGTGATCCTCGACAACGTCACCGGCGAGGAGCACCCCTGGCTCGCCACCGGCTACGAGCTGCCCGACCCCTCGACGGTGGTCTACACGATCCGCGACGGAGTGACCTGGAGCGACGGCGAGCCCTTCACCCCGGCGGACGTGGCCTACTCCTTCCAGCTGCTGCGGGACGTGCCCGCCTTCGACGTGCAGGGCATCACCGCCTACATCGACAGCGTCGAGACGACCGACAGCACGGTGACCGTGCACCTCACGGCCGCCGACGTGCCCGCCGCGCAGCTCATCGGCACCACGCTGATCGTGCCCGAGCACATCTGGAAGGACGTCGACGACCCCGAGACCTTCCGCAACCCCGACCCGGTGGGCACCGGCCCGTACACGCTCGGCAACTTCGCCGCGCAGCAGTACACGGTCGACAAGAACCCCGACTACTGGCAGGCCGACAAGGTCGCCGCCGAGCACATCATCCTCCCCGCCACGAACACCCAGCTCGACGTGGCCACCAAGGGCTACGACTGGGCGTACTCCTTCATCAGCGACGTCGACGGCACCTGGGTGGCCGCCGGCAACAAGAACACCTACTGGTTCCCGCCGGGAGGCACGATCGCGCTGTTCCCGAACCTGACGAAGGCGCCGTTCGACGACCTCAACCTGCGCAAGGGCCTCTCCGCCGCGCTCGACCGCGCGGCCGTCGGCGACGCCGCTGCCGAGGGCTACATGGACCCCGCGGGCCAGACGAACATCCTCCTGCCGTTCCAGCAGGACGCACTCGACCCGTCGATTCCGAATGCCGGCCTGCTCGACAAGGACGACGCATCCGCTCTCGAATTCTTCGCAGCGGCCGGCTACACCCAGCGGGACGGCAAGCTCGTCGACGCGGCAGGCACCCAGCTGAGCTTCTCCATCACCACGGCCAACGGCTACAACGACTGGCTCAAGGGGGTGCAGGAGGTGCAGAAGCAGTGGGGTGCGCTCGGCATCGACGTGAAGGTCGACTCCCCGCAGCCCGCCGCGTACCAGCTCGCGCTGCGCAACGGCGAGTACGACTTCGCGATGGGCGGCACGGGAGGAACCGGGTCGATCTTCCGCGACTTCAACGGGCTGCTCTCCAGCGACTACCTCAAGCCGGTGGGCGAGGAGGCCGGCAACAACTTCGAGCGCTTCGACTCGCCCGAGGCGCAGGCGGTGCTCGACCAGTACAAGCTCGCCATCGACCCGCAGGAGCAGCTCGAGCTCGGCTACCAGCTGCAGCAGATCGTCTACGACCAGCTGCCCGTGCTCAGCCTCTACTACGGCGGCTCGTGGGGCCTCGTCAGCGAGGCCAAGTTCACCGGCTGGCCCAGCGACGACGACCCCTACGCCTCCCCGAAGACCTACGAGTCGACACCCCTGCTCGTACTCACCCACCTGAAGGCGGTCGATGATGACTAGCGTGACAGCGGCACCGCGCGGTGCCGAGCTGAATCCTCGAGCGGATGCGCCGAGCGAGCACCCGGATTCGGGTCGCGGCAAGCGCGCCGCGATCTTCGCCCTGCGCAAGCTCGGTCTCTTCGTGCTCACCCTGTGGGCCGCGATCACGCTGAACTTCCTCCTGCCCCGGCTCATGCCCGGCTCCCCGGCCGATGCGGCGCTGGCCAAGCTCTCCCAGAACGGACCGGTCAGCGAGGCCACCAAGGCCGCGATCGAGGCCCAGCTCGGGGTGCCCACCGGCAACGTGCTCGAGCAGTACGCGACCTATCTGCACCAGGTGCTCACGCTCGACTTCGGCGTCTCGTACACCTTCTTCCCGCAGTCCGTCTCGGAGCTGGTGTCGACCGCGCTGCCCTACACGCTGGTGCTGGTCGGGGTCGTCACGGTGATCGCCTTCGTGCTCGGCACGCTGCTCGGTGTGCTGGCGGCGTGGAAGCGCGGCACCTGGCTCGACACGCTGCCGACCCTGGCGGGCTCCTTCGCGAGTGCCTTCCCGTACTTCTGGACGGCGCTGCTGCTGCTCTTCTTCGCGGGGTACGTGGCGCGGCTCTTCCCGACCAGCGGCGCCTACGGGCCGACGGCGACGCCGAACCTGTCGTTCGAGTTCCTCGGCGACGCGCTGTACCACGCGTTCCTCCCGGCGCTCACGATCCTGATCACCTCGCTCGGCGGCTGGATCCTCGGCATGCGCAACACGATGATCTCCACGCTCGGCGACGACTACGTCACCTTCGCGGAGGCGAACGGCCTGAAGCCGCGCACGGTGGCGCTGCGCTACGCGGCCCGCAACGCGATCCTGCCCAACCTCACCTCCTTCGGGCTCGCGCTCGGCGGGGTGGTCGGCGGCTCGATCCTCGTGGAGCGCGTGTTCGGCTACCCGGGCGTCGGCTACCTGCTCTTCAACGCGGTGACGAACCAGGACTATCCGCTGATGCAGGCCCTCTTCCTGATGATCACGGTCAGCGTGCTCGTCGCCAACTTCCTCGTCGACATCCTGTACGGCGTACTCGACCCAAGGACTCGCCGATGAGTACCCAGACCGCCCTCCGCGGAAACCAGATCCCGTCAGCCCCGAGCCCCTGGAAGGTCTTCGCCCGGGTGGCCTCGACCATCTGGAGCAACGGCAAGGCCCGCATCGGCCTCGTCATCCTCGGCCTCTTCATCGTGCTCGCGGTGTTCGCGCCCCTGATCGCGCCCTACGGCGCCAGCGAGAACGGCTTCGAGCGCAGTGCCGACGGCAGCGCCGCGCACTGGCTCGGCACCACGGCCGCGGGGGAGGACGTGCTCAGCCAGCTGCTCTGGGGCTCGCAGATTTCGATCTTCGTCGGGCTCACCGCCGGACTGCTCTCCACGGTCATCGCCGTGCTCATCGGTCTCAGCTGGGGCTACGTGCGCGGCTTCGCGGCCGACGTGATCAACTTCGTCGTCAACCTGTTCCTGGTGATCCCGGGGCTCCCGCTGATGATCGTGATCGCGGCCTACCTCTCCGGCGGCGGCATCGGCATGATCATCATCGTCGTCGTGATCACCGGCTGGGCCTGGGGAGCGCGCGTGCTGCGCAGCCAGACGCAGTCGCTGCGGTCCCGCGACTTCGTGACGGCCGCCGTGTTCAGCGGAGAGCGTCCCTTCCGCATCGTGTTCCGCGAGATCCTGCCGAACATGACCAGCCTCATCGTCGGCAACTTCTTCGGCGCGGCCACGGCGGCGATCCTCGCCGAGGCCGGGCTCGAATACCTGGGGCTCGGCGACTCCAGCATCGTCAGCTGGGGCACGATGCTCTTCTGGGCGCAGAACTCCAACGCGCTGCTCACCGGCCAGTGGGCGCTGCTCTTCGCCCCCGGCCTCTGCATCGCCCTGCTCGCCACCTCACTCACCCTCATCAACTTCGGCGTCGACGGCATCAGCAATCCGCGCCTGCGCGAAGGGAAGACGCGATGACCGCCATGAACGACACGATCCTCGAGGTGCACGACCTCTCCGTGCACTACGGATACGGGGCGGATGCGACGCAGGCCGTTCGCAATGTCGAGTTCCGTCTCGCACGCGGCGAGTTCGTCGGTCTCGTGGGGGAGTCCGGGTCGGGCAAGTCCACGCTCGGCTTCGCGCTCACCGGACTCTCGAAGCCGCCCGCCCATATCGAGAAGGGCCGCATCCTCTTCGGGGGAAAGGACATCGCCTCGCTCAGCGCGGAGCAGCTGCGCGAGCAGCGGCACGGCGGTATCGCCATGGTTCTGCAGAGCGGGATGAACGCTCTCAACCCGGTGCGGAGCATCCGCAACCACTTCGTCGACATCTTCCGCGCGCACGGCCACGTGCCGCACGAGCGCTGGAACGACCGGGCGCTCGAGCTCGCACGCAAGGTGGAGCTGCCGGCGACGGTGCTCGACCGTTTCCCCGGCGAGCTGAGCGGCGGGATGCGCCAGCGCGTGTCGATCGCCCTCGCCCTGTCGCTCGAGCCGCAGCTGATGGTGTTCGACGAACCCACGACGGCTCTCGACGTGCTCGTGCAGCACGCGGTGATGAACACCATCATCGAGCTGCAGAGGGCGGAGAACTTCACCGCGATCCTGATCAGCCACGACCTCGGCATCGTGCTCGAGAGCGCCCAGCGCGTGATGGTGATGCACGAGGGCCGCATCGTGGAGGACGCGTCGGCCGACCAGATCCTCAACGACCCGCAGAACGACTACACGCGGATGCTGCTGTCGCACTACGCCGACCCGCGCGCCGACGTCGTCGAGCTGCCCGGGTTCGAGGACCGGGCCACGCGGGCGGCGACCGGGGCGTCGCGTTCGAGCGGCGCGACGCATCCGCCCACTGTCTCCTCCCGCGAGCAGCGCACCGACCAGAAGTCGATCGTCGTGTCGAATCTGACGAAGGTGTACCCCGCGCCGCGCCGTGGCGAGAGCCCGGTGCGCGCCGTGAACGATGTGTCGTTCACGCTCGAGCCCGGGCAGTCGCTGGCGCTCGTCGGGGCGTCGGGAAGCGGCAAGTCGACGATCGCGAAGCTCATCACCGCGGTCGAGAAGCCCACGGGCGGCACCGTGATGTTCGGCGGCCTCGATGTGGGGAGGCTGCGCCGCGGCCAGTTCCGGCAGCTGCACCGCGACGTGCAGATGGTCTTCCAGGACCCCTACGCCGCGCTGAACCCGCTGCACACCGTGGAGTACACGCTCACGCGGCCGGTGGTGAACTTCACCGGCCTGAAGGGGCAGGACGCCCGCCGCCGTGTTCTCGAGCTGCTCGACACGGTCGGCCTGTCACCGGTGGAGGAGTTCGCGGCCAAGCTGCCGCACCAGCTCTCCGGCGGACAGCGCCAGCGCGTCGTCATCGCCCGGGCGCTGGCCAGCAACCCGCAGGTGATCATCGCCGACGAGCCGGTGTCGATGCTCGACGTCTCGCTGCGCGCCGGGGTGCTCGCCCTGCTCGAAGACCTGCGGGAGCAGTGGGGCGTCTCCATGCTCTACATCACGCACGACCTGCTCAGCGCCCGCGTCGTCACCGACAACATCATGGTGCTCAACCAGGGCGCCGTGGTCGAGAGCGGCAACACCGCCGAGGTGCTGAGAAACCCGCAGGACGACTACACGGTGCGCCTTCTCGACGCGATCCCGAACCCGGTGCGCCGCTCCGCCTGACTTCCCATCCGCACGACCATTCACCCCGCACCACAAGGAGAACCCCCATGCTGACCTTCCCGAACAACTTCCTCTGGGGCGCCGCGACCGCCGCCCACCAGATCGAGGGCAACAACGTGAACAGCAACTGGTGGGTGCACGAGAACGAGCCGGGCACCACCATCGTCGAGCCGAGCGGCGACGCCGCCGACAGCTACCACCGCTACCGCGAGGACATGAAGCTGCTCGCCGACCTCGGCCTCAACTCCTACCGCTTCAGCATCGAGTGGTCGCGCATCGAGCCGGAGCGCGGACTGGTCTCGCGCGCCTCGATCGACCACTACCGCCGCATGGTCGACGCCGCCCACGAGTTCGGCATCGAACCGATCGTGACGCTGATGCACTTCACCGTTCCGCGCTGGTTCGAGCGCGACGGGTTCTGGCGCGCCCCCGACGCGGCCGACCTGTTCGCGCGCTACACCGAGCTCGCGCTGCCCGTGGTGGCCGAGGGAGTGAAATACGTCTGCACCATCAACGAGCCGAACATCGCCGCCATGCTGGCCGGGGGAGAGGACGCCTCCAACCTCGTGGCCTACGGCCTGCCGAAGCCCGACCTGCAGGTAGCGGATGCCCTGCTCGAGTCCCACAGGCGCTCCCGCGAGGTGCTGTCGCAGGTCTCAGGACTGGGGACCGGGTGGACGGTCGCCACCCAGGCCTTCGAGGCCGCGACCCTGCCCGACGGCAGCGTCGAGCCCGGCGCCGAGGAGAAGCTGACGGAGATCGCCGACCCGGCCGAGAACTGGTACCTCAGCTCCATCCGAGGCGACGACTTCGTGGGCGTTCAGGCGTACACCCGCAACATCGTCGGCCCGGAGGGCATCCGCCCGCCGAGGCCCGAGGTCGAGAAGACGCTCACCGAGTGGGAGTACTTCCCGCCCGCCGCCGCCATCGGCGTGCGCGCCGCCTGGGAGCTGAGCGACCACGTGCCCGTCATGGTCACCGAGAACGGCATCGCGACGCAGAACGACCCGCGCCGCATCGACTACACCCGCGGCGCTCTCGAGGGACTGCACGCCTGCATCGCCGACGGTATCGAGCTGCTCGGCTACCAGCACTGGTCGGCCCTCGACAACTACGAGTGGGCCTCCGGCTACGCACCGACCTTCGGCCTCATCGCCTGGGACAAGGAGACCTTCGCCCGCACCCCCAAGCCCAGCGCGGCCTGGTACGGCGAGGTGGCGCGCAACAACGGCCTCTAGCGACGGAGGGCGGCGGGCGGGCGCGGGGTACCGTGGTAGCCATGAGCACCATCTCCCGCACCGCCGCCATCGCCTTCGGGGCCGACGCGCTGCTCGTGCTCGTCTTCGTGCTGATCGGCCGTGCGTCCCACGACGAGAACCCGCTGCTGGGCGCACTCGTCACCTACTGGCCGTTCGCCGTCGGCCTGATCGTCGGCTGGGTCGTCAGCCGCGGCTGGAATGCTCCGCTCGCACTGCTGCGCACGGCGGTCCCGGTCTGGATCTGCACCGTCGCACTCGGCATGCTCCTGCGCGCCGTGAGCTTCCAGGGCATCCAGTTCAGCTTCGTGATCGTCACGACCGTGGTGCTCGCCGTGTTCCTCATCGGCTGGCGGGCGCTCGCACTGCTCGTGCGGCGCATCCGCTCGACGAGGAGCGCGCGTCAGGCGCTCTAGACCTCGGTGCGCCCGCGCAGCTCCGCCGGCACGAACTCCTTCAGCTGACCGGCCCGCAGCGGCAGGTCGAGCAGGCTGAGCTTGATCAGTCCGCTGTTGGCGTGGCGCCGCGAGTCGAGCCGGATCACCATGCCGGCGTCGCGCAGCAGCCGCACCGAGATCGCGCTGCCCTCGGAGATGTCCGCGACCACGAGTCCGTCGAGCTCGACTGCGGCCGACCGTGTTCCGGCTCCGATCGTGAGGTGCATCATCTCCTCCGCGCCGAGCACCACCGCGCGGCTGATCCCGGCCATCGGGGCCACCGGGGTGACGACGGTCGCCGCGACCCCGGGCGACAGGATCGGTCCGCCGGCCGCGTAGTTGTAGGCCGTCGACCCCGCGGCGGTGGCGATCACGAGCGCGTCGGCCTTGTAGTAGCCGAAGGCCGTGCCGTCGACCTCGAGGTCGGCGGAGACGACTCCGCCGCCCGGGCGCCGCGCGACGGTGAAGTCGTTGAACGCCAGCATGGTGCGCTGCACGCCGTCGTCGTCGAGCGACACCTCGAGCGCGTGGTGCGGTTCGAGCTGGAACGCCCCCGTGCGCACGCGTTCGAGCGCGGCCTCCAGCTCGGCGGGCTGCACCTCGACGAGGAATCCGAGGTTGCCGTAGTTGACGCCGAGCACGGGCACCGGCCGGTCTGCGGCGAGACGCATGGCGCCGAGCATCGTGCCGTCGCCGCCGAGCGCGACGAGGGCGTCCACGTCCGCTGTAAACCGCTCCACGGTCACCAGTTCGATGCTCGCGCGTCGCGGAGCGGAGTCGCCGTCCACCGCGAGCAGGGTCACCCCCTGCTCGCGGGCCCAGCTCTCGATCGTGTCGAGGGAGGCGTCGATGTTCTTCGTGGGGTGGGGTACGAGGCCCACGACTGAGGTCGTCATGCTTCGCAGATTACAGCCACGGATGCTCCGCGCGGCTGAGAGCGTCAGCCCGCGTCGACGGTCACCGCGGCCGGCATCGCAGCGTACTCGGCACCGAGGCCGATGTCGACCAGCCGGATGTCGCCCGCGAGGTCGGCGCCGGGGGCGATCAGCAGTCCGGCCTTGTGGGCGCCGAAGGTGACCGTGACGTCGGCGGGCAGCACCAGCGGGTCGGGGACGGATCCGTCGTCGGGGTCCACCCCGCTGGGGATGTCGACCGCGACCACGTAGGCCCGCTCGTTCTCCATCAGCGCGGGGAGCACCGCCGCGACGACGTCGCGGGCCGTTCCGCGCAGGGCGCTGCCGCCGCTGCTCGTGCCGGTGCCGAGCACACCGTCGACCACCACATCGGCGGCGGAGGCGAGCGCTGCCGCCTCGCCCGCCTCGAAGAGCCGCGCGCCTGCCTCGAGCGCGGCGGCGAGTGCCTCCGGGTGCAGGCGGTCGCCCGTGGGGACGATCGCGACGCTGACCGCGCCGCCGTCCGGCCCGCCGGTGCCGTCGGTGTCCGTCCCGCCGGCCAGCTCTGCGCCGGCGTACATCGCGTCGGCTCCGTTGTTGCCCGAGCCGGCGAGGATCAGCACAACACCGCCGTCGTCCGGAAGCACCGTGCGCAGTTCGGCCGCGAGTCCAGCGGCGGCGCGCTGCATCAGCGGCTCGCCCCGCTCGAGCCCCGGCGCCTCCGCCTCGCGCACCTGGTCGGCCGTGTATCCGTGGATCTTCTCAGCGCTCATGGTCCGAGTGTGCCACGCGGGGCATCCGCTACGGTGGCGAAGGTGATCACATCCGACAGGGCCTCGCTCTCGATCTTCAGCGCCACGCACCCGGCGTCGGCGGTCTCGGCCGCGGTCGGGCTGAAGCCGACCCAGGTCTACGAGCGGGGCGACCGCTTCGGTCGCGGGCTCACCCGGCCCACCTCGGGCTGGATCCTCCACGCCCCGGAGGACCCCGACAGCGACACGCAGCTCGACGTTCTCGTGCGGATGCTACGTGGCAGGGCGCCGGCGCTGGCGACCCTGCGCGAACACTACGACACCCAGATCGGCTACACCGGCTTCTCCGACAGCGATAACGGCAGCTTCGCCCTCTCCGCGGAGACGATCAGCGCACTCGCCGAGCTGGGGTGCGGGCTGCTCGGAACGGTGATCCTGGAGCCGTCGGAACCGCTGGAGCCGTCGGAACCGCTCTAGCCGGACTGCAGCGCTGCTCTCACGCCGACTGCTCGACCTCGGCGACGCCCAGCCCCTCCAGCTCCCGCAGCACCGACTCGTAGCCGTCGATCATCCCGTCGAACGCGAACCGGCCCGCCGAGGCGCGCGCCTCGCGGCGGTCCACCCGGCTTGCGCGGTCGATCGCCTCCGCGAGGGCGGCCACATCGCTCGAGGAGGCGATCGCGCCCGCCCGCGGGCCGATCAGCTCGCGGGCCGCGGGGTAGGGGAGCGCGGCGACCGGGGTCCCGCAGGCGAGGGCCTCGACCACCGACAGGCCGAACGGCTCCGCCCAGAGCGGGGACGCCACGAACACCGCACCCGACGCGAGGAAGCCGGCGAGATCGCCGTGTCCCAGGTGGCCGCGGTAGCGCACATCCGCCCCCAATCGCGGAGCGATCTCCTCGTCGAAGTAGTCCGCACGCGAGACCGGTCCGGCGAACTCGAACTCCATGCCAGCGGCGCGGGCCGCGTCGATGGCCAGGTGCAGCCCCTTCTCGCGGGTGATGCGCGCGGCCCAGACGGCGACGCCGGGCCGTGCGACGGCGGTCGACCGCCAGCGTTCGAGGTGGATCCCGTTGTGCACGACCCCCACCTCCGGCAGCAGCCGTCGCCAGTCCCGCGCGTTGCTCTCCGAGACGGTGACCCAGCGGTGCAGCATTCCGGGCGTCCAGCCGGGCCTGCCGACGATCGCGGTCACGTCGTCGAGGTCGGCCGGGGTGTGCAGGATCGTCAGCATCGGCAGATCGTCCATCAGGCTGTACGGCAGCGAGCTGAGCGAGTTGTTCAGAACCACGTCGAAGTCGCCGTCGCGGATCAGGTCGATGCTGTGGTGCACCGACTCGGCGAGGAAGCCGCGCTGCTGCTTGCGCACGAGCGGAGTGGCGCGATTGACGAATTCGAAGTTCGCCGGCACGAGCGGATGCACCGTCGCCGTCGAGACGGACCCCTCCTTCGCGTAGAGGGTCACGTCGTGCCCGCGCGCGACCAGCGCGTCGGCGAGCAGCGCGGTATGCGCCTCCGTGCCGCCCTGGTAGGGCTCGGCGATGGGGTGGTGCATGTGGCTGAGGAGGGCGATTCTCACGAGGCCGGTTCCGTTCTGCTGTAGTTTCCCGTGTCGAGGTCGCGGCGCACGAGCCCGCGCTGCTCGAAGGCCTCGAGCCAGCCGCGCATCGGCCAGAAGCCCCAGCGCCGGGCGAAGCGGGCGCCGTTCGTGAGGATGTCGTCCAGGTGCTGCACCGGCGGGTTCGACGTCGGATGGTGCTGGTGGTACGCGGTCGCGCCGCCCACCCAGAGCAGCGGCACACCGCGGTCGCGGGCCGCGAGGCCGAAGTCGGTGTCCTCGCCGCCGTACCCGGCGTAGCCCTCGTCGAATCCGCCGATGCGGTTCCAGACAGCGGATGCCGCGGCGAACGAGAGAGACCAGAACAGTTCGTGAGACCCCGGCTCCACGGCTCCCGCGGCGGGACGGGGACGGAACCCGTGCACCGTCGCGGTGTGCACCCAGGAGCCCGGCTCGCCGTAGTCGGTTCCCTCCGGGAGGTACCCGACCGCCCCGGTGAGGAGTGCCTCCGGGTGTGCGGCGGCGGCCTGCGCGTAGCGCTCCAGCAGGCCCGGTTCGGGCATGCAGTCCACGTCGAGGAACACGAGCAGCTCGGCGCCCCGCTCGATCGCGAGCCGCGCGCCGAGGTTGCGGGCGGCGGCGAGCGGGAGGCGGTGGGTGCTCGCCGCGAGCGGCACGACCGCCGGGGCCGGTGCGCCAGCCGGGGTCCAGGCGTGCAGCTCGGCGTCGTCCATCGCGATCACGAAGTAGTCGTCGGGGAGCCGGGTGGAGCGGCCGAGCGCGCGGTGCTGCCGTTCCAGGTGGGTGTGGCGGCCGGAGGCGAGGGTGATGACGGCGGTCCTCACGCGGCGCCCTCGGCGGAGGCGCTCATCCCGACGCGGCCGAGAGCGGCGACCCGTTCGACGACGGCCGCGGCCCGGTCGACGGCGTGCCCGTCGGACCAGGCCGCCCAGTCCTCGCCGTTCAGGGCGGCGGTGGCGGCGACGGTCTGCGCCCAGTCCCGCGGCGCGCGGTCGAGCACGGTGACGGGGGCGCCGCTGCCCGCGAGCGCTCGGGCCATCGACCGCTGCTCGTCGTGCGGGCGGTCCTCCGCCACGAGGATCGCGGGGATGCGCGAGGCGGCGATCTCGGCGAGCGCATTCTGGCCGCAGTGCGCCATCACGAGGGTGCTGGTGCGCAGCGCCCGCGCCACGTCGCGTTCGCCCGCACCGCGGAGGGTGGTCCAGCGTGCGTCGGGGAGCGCCGCGCGGGCGTCCGCCACGAGCGCGGCGAGCCTGCTCACACCGCGGTCGCCGAAGCCGCCGAGGACGGCGATGGTGTCCGCGGAGCGCACGGACGCCGTGTCGCTCGTCGGGATGCGGCTGATCGAGCCGACCCGCTCGACGCGGGGCGCGACATCCGCTTCGACGACCAGGGGGTTCACGGTCGACGGCCATGCCGCGATGATCGCGCTCGATGCGCGGTAGCCCAGCGTGTGCGGGGCGTCCGAGCGGTCGCCGGGCTGCGCCATGGTCACGACGGGCACGCCGTGCAGCCGCGCGAGCAGGGCGATCTCCACCGAGACGTCGACCACGAAGGCGGTCGGAGCGGCTGCGGCGATCCACGCGGAGACCGTCGACATGCGGTGCGAGAGGCCCGTGGAGTGCAGCGGTGCCCAGTGCAGCGCGCCGTTCGCCGTCGCGTCGGCCAGCGGATCGGCGTCCCGGTCGCCGTGGTCGAGGGGGAGCAGAACCCACTCGCCGGTGTAGCCGGCGGGCGCGGGCGACGACGACAGGATCGTCACGGGTTCGGCGAGGCGGGCGGCGAGGGTGATGGCGCGGTGCAGGTGTCCGGCTCCACGATGGTGCGCGTAGTACCCGATCACGTGCGGGTTCTCGGAGTATCGAAGGGCATTCGCTCACGGTACGTCCGTCGCGGCGAGCGCCCGAGGCCTTGCTTTCGCCGCACGGAACCCCTATCGACGAATCTGTCACGCGAGTACCGTCGGGGTCACATTCCGCTCCACGCACAGCGCCACCCACGCCAGCCGATTAGGAGAAGAACCGTGACATCCGACACCTCAGCCCTGCCCAGCATCGTGCTCGTCCACGGCGCATTCGCCGACGCGTCCGGCTGGACGGAGTCGATCAAACTGCTGCAGCAGAAGGGCTACACCACCTACGCCCCGCCGAACCCGCTGCGAAGCCTGCCGGGCGACGCCGAGTACATCCGCACGTTCCTGTCCACCATCGAGGGGCCGATCGTGATCGTCGGACACTCCTACGGCGGCGCCGTCATCACGAACGCGGCGACCGACGTGGAGAACGTCGTCGCCCTCGTCTACATCAACGGCTTCGCGCTCGAGGAGGGCGAGCCGGTGATCGCGGCCATCGCGCTCGGCGGCGGCCACTCGGCCCTGCCCCAGCACATCGTGCCCCGCCCCTATCCCGGTGCGCCCGAGGGCGACGCCGACGCCTACATCGACCCGGAGTTCTTCGCGGAACTGTTCTGCGCCGACCTGCCCGAAGCGGATGCCGCGGCACTGTCGGCGACACAGCGTCCCGCCGCGGTGTCCACACTCGGGCAGCCGTCCGGCGTCCCCGCGTGGAGGACGATCCCGAGCTGGTACCTCGTGTCGTCCGACGACCGCACGATCCCCGCGGAGGCGGAGCGGGTCATGGCGGCCCGGGCGGGCGCGCGCACGGTCGAGATCGAGAGCTCGCACGTCGCGATGATCTCGCACCCGGGCGCGGTCGCCGAGCTCGTCGACGACGCGGCGAAGGACGCGCTGAAGGTGCGCCTGGCCGGCTGACGCGGCGGCTACGCCGGCCACACCCCGATGATGAGCGCCATGATCACGAGCGTCACGAACTCGTGCGCCACGTTCAGCACGGTGAGGCCGGCGGGCCTGCCGTCGAAGGCGTCGTGCGTGATGAATCGCGCCGCCGTGAATCCGGCCCAGAGGATGATCGCGGTGAGCAGCGAGTTCACGAAGAAGCTGCCGCCGTAGAAGTCCCAGGAGATGTACGCGGCGCCGGCGAGCACCCACGCCGTGACGAAGCTCACGACGAGCGTCACCAGGATCGGGCGGATGGCGTCCTTCGAATCACCCGACGGCGTGATCTTGGCGGCCTTCATCCAGTAGTCGCCGAACACCTTCGGGGTGTACCAGATCGAACCGACGATCATGCTCGACAGTGTGGCCAGAATGACGGCCCAGTAGTTGATCTCGGGAACCATCCGAATCTCCTTCGATACGCGGGTGCCGGAATTCTACCGCCGGCCGGCCACCCGGGATAAGGCGATGCCGCGTGCTCTCACCGCTCGGCGAGCGGATAGCCTGTCGAGAGACGTAATCCCTATCCGAGAGACTCATGAGCCGCAGCCTTCCCCCGCGTGGTCCCGGCACCGACGCCGGACTGCTCGACTCCCGATTCCGGTGGACCACCATCGGGGCCTTCACCCTCATCTTCCTCGGCGCGTTCGAGTCGCTGGCCGTCACCACGGTCATGAGCACCATCACGACCGACCTCGACGGCGAGGCCTTCTACTCGCTCGCGTTCTCGGGCACACTCGCCGCGAGCGTGATCGGGATGGTCGTGGCGGGCGGCTGGGCCGACCGCAGCGGCCCGTCGCGTCCGCTCATCAGCGCCATCGCGACGTTCGTCGTCGGACTCCTGCTCTCCGGCACCGCCGTCGACATGGGCGTCTTCATCGTCGGCCGCTTCTTCCAGGGGCTCGGGTCGGGTGCGATCAGCGTCGCGCTGTTCGTGATGGTCGCGCGCATCTACCCGCCCCGGCTCCACCCGCGCATCTTCGGTGCCTTCGCCGCCGCCTGGGTCCTCCCGTCGATGATCGGCCCGCCCCTCGCGGGCGTCGTGGCCGAGGCGCTCAGCTGGCACTGGGTGTTCCTCGGCGCCGGCGTTCTCGTGGTGGTCGCCGCCGGCGCGATCGTCCCGGCGCTCCGGCAGCTCCACGCGATGCCGCGCGTCACCTCGGTCACCTCGGGGGCCGCGACGAGCATCGTCTGGGCGGTGGTGCTCGCGGCCGGGGTCCTCGCGATCAGTCTCGGCGGCGGCGGGGGCGGCACGGCGTCCGAGAGCACCGATCGAAGCACGGGAGCCCTCCCGTGGGTCCTCGCCTTCGCGGCGCTGGCGGTCGTCGTCGTGGCGCTGCGCCCGCTCGTTCCCCGCGGGACCCTGCTCGTACGCACGGGACTCCCGGCGACCGTGCTCCTGCGCGGGGCGGTCGCCGCCGCGTTCTTCGGTACCGAGGTGTACCTGCCGTTCCTCTTCCACGACGTCTACGGGCTGCCGACCTGGCTGTCGGGGCTCATCCTCACCGTCGGGGCGGTGTCGTGGGCGGCGACATCCGCGTTGCAGGGTCGCCTCGGTGAGCGGATGCCGCACACGGTCGCCCTGCGCATCGGTGCGACGGCGATCCTCGCCGGCATCGCCATCCAGCTGGTGACCGCGGTGCTCCTGCTCTCCCCGATCGTGGCGGCGGTCGGGTGGCTCGTGGCCGGCGGCGGGATGGGGCTGATGTTCCCACGCATCAGCACCGTGGTGCTCGCCGGTTCGACGGAGCGTGACCAGGGTTTCAACAGCGCGGCCATGACGATCGCGGACTCGACCGGAGCGGCGGCGGCAATCGCCTTCGCCGGGCTGATCTTCTTCGCGTTCGGCGCAGGCCCGAGCGGGTTCGTCGCGGTGTTCTGTCTGACCGCCGTGCTCGGAGTGCTTGCGGTGCCGGTCGCGTTCCGAGCACGAGGCTGAACGCGGGGTCGTAGCCGTGCCGGGCGCCGCTCCCCGGCGACAACGGGTTGTGCAACCGGCCACGCACACTACCCTGTTTCGGTCCGGCGCGGCATGGGAATCGTGAGCGGCGAGTCGCCCTTGAAGTCCACGTGCAGGCGTGGTCTTATGAACGAGATCGGACTACCCGAGTCTGGTCGAATAGGACCTCACATGCCGATTCCAGAGCCGGAATCCGCCGCCGCTCGAACCCGGGACGACGTGCGTGTACCTCTTGCCCCACGGCGCAGCGCAACGCTGCTCGCCCTGGCCTTCGGCGAGATCGTCGTGATCGCGGTGCTCTTCGGAATCACTCTGGCGACCGAGGCCGACGCTTCGGACGCCTTCGGGCACGCGCACGCGCAGGTACTGCTGATGGTGAGCCTCATCGCGGTGCCGGGAGGCGTCGTGCGGCTCTTCGCCCTGCTCCTCACCCGCGCGGCGCTCTTCTCCGCTCTGCTGACGGCCGCCGTATGCGCCCGGGCCATCTGGATCGTGCTCGCCGGGGTCGTCCTGAGCGTGATCGGGCAGGTGATCTGCCTCTTCAACGCCGGCGCCCTCGTTCCGGAGGCGATGCGGGCGGCCGAGACGGACCGTCTGGTGGTCTCCGTGATGTGGAGCAGCGCGGTCGTCATCACCTGGGCCTTGGTCGCCGGTGCGATGCAGTGCGTGACGATCCAGGCGGCGCGCATTGCGGCGTTCAGAGCGACGAACGGCGGCCACGCCCGGGCGATCCGACGCAGTCTGACAGAGCCGTAGCCCGACCCGGCGACACGGGCCCGGCGACACGGGCCCCGACGCACCGACGGCCCGCCCAGCGTGTGCTGGACGGGCCACCGAGTGGTGGGACCGGGAACCCGGTGCCGTGGTGCTAGTTCGAGACGTCTCCGCGCCACGAGCCGGTCTCGACGCCCTCGGCCTCGATGAACTCCTTGAAGTTCTTGAGATCCTTCTTGATGACGTGGTCGTCGACGCCGAACACCGCGCCGGCCTTCTCGGCGAGGCCGGTGGCCTCCCAGTCGAGCTGCACGGTGACGCGCGTCTCGGAGTCGCTGAGCTTGTGGAAGGTGACGACTCCCGCGTGGTTCTCGTCGCCGCCGACACTGTTCCATGCGACGCGCTCGTCGGCGTGCTGCTCGGTGATCACCGCGTCGAACTCGCGGACCGCGCCGGCGATCTTCACGGTCCAGTGCGTGTGGGTCTCGTCGGTCTGCGTGATGGAATCGACGAAGCTCAAGAACTTCGGGAACGATTCGAACTGGGTCCACTGGTTGTAGGCGGTGGATACGGGAACGTTGACGTCCACTGTTTCGATGACCTGGGGCATGATGTCTCCTCATTCGTTGGTGCTGCACGTTCCCTAACGACGGTACGCAGCGAAGCGGATGCCCGCGGACGCTGGCCAAGCCGGGTGCCGGTGGGTAGCATGCCGACATTCAACCCCTGTGTCCAGATTGGCCCGCGGACTACCGTCGAGCGCATGGTGAACATTGTTGAGTTGATCGCCGAGCGAGTGACCTCGGTAGGCGCGAAGGCTAGTTACGGCGACCCCGTCTCGGTCGGCGGTGTCGAGCTCGTGCCGGTCGCACTGGTCTGGTTCGGATTCGGTGGCGGCAGCGACACGAGCGAGAACGGCGGCGGAGGGGGAGGAGGTGTCAGCATCCCGATCGGCGCGTACGTGCGCGGAGCGGACGGTGTGCGCTTCACACCGAACCTCATCGCCCTGGTCGCCGTCTCGGTGCCGATCGCATGGGCGCTGAGCTGGGCGATCGTCGGCGCCGGCGCGGTCTCCGGCGCGAACAGCTACGTGGCCAAACGCTGACCCGGCGGCGCCCGCCCCGGCCAGGCGCCGCGTTGGGCGCCACTTTGTGCGTGGGGCTACAACTCGAGGTGTAGCCCGACGCACGGACTGTAGCCCTACCGTTGGGGTGAGGGCCGCTGGGGCGAGGGCCGTTGGGGCGAGAGCGGTGGTTGGGGCGGCGGCGCGAGCGCGTCGAGCGCGGCGACCTGCCCGGCGACCAGCCGCGAGCGCGCCAGCTCGAGCGGGCACCACTCGAAGCGGTCCATCTCGGGGAAGGTGATGGAGCGCCCGGAACCGCGCGGCCACTCGAGCGTCACGGGGCTGCCCGGCGCGGGCGACAGCTCGCCGTCGAACCGCCCCGTGAACACCGCCACGACCTTGCCGGAGGAGTAGCGGAACTCTCCGAGCGGCGCGTACGGAACGGACGGCGCAGGCACGCCCACCTCCTCCGCGAACTCGCGCAGCGCGGTCTCCAGCAGCGAGTCCGCACCCTCGACCAGTCCCTTCGGCAGCGACCAGGCGCGGTCGTCCTTGCGTGCCCAGAACAGCCCGCCCATGTGCCCGATGAACACCTCGAGAGCGGGCGAGTGCCGGAAGAGCAGAATTCCCGCGGAAATGGCCATGCCCTAACTTATCCCCGCGAATTTGGCCATCCCGGTATGGATGTCGGCCGCAGAAGGTTGAATCAGGGGTGCGGTGCAATCCGCCGCATGTACCGAACCTGAAGGAGAACGTAAGAATGACCTCAGTACCCACGATCACCCTCAACAACGGCACAGAAATCCCCCAGCTCGGCTTCGGTGTCTACCAGGTACCGCCCGAGGACACCAAGCGCGCCACCCTCGAGGCTCTCGAAGTCGGCTACCGCCACATCGACACCGCGCAGATGTACGGCAACGAGAAGGGCGTCGGCGAAGCGGTCCGCGAGTCCGGTCTCGCCCGCGAAGAGATCTTCGTCACCAGCAAGCTCAACAACGGCTTCCACGCGCCCGACGTCGCGCTCGACGCCTTCGACCGCAGCCTCGAGTCGCTCGGATTCGAGTTCCTCGACCTGTTCCTCATCCACTGGCCGCTGCCCACCGCGAGCGGTGTCACCGACTACGTGGAGACCTGGAAGGCCATGGAGCAGATGAAGGCCTCCGGCCGCGTCGAGGCCATCGGCGTCTCGAACTTCCAGCCCGCGCACCTGCAGCGTCTCTTCGACAACACCGAGACCGTGCCGGCAGTGAACCAGATCGAGGTGCACCCGTACCTCACGCAAGACGACGTGCGCGCCTTCAACGCCCAGCACGGCATCGCCACCGAGGCCTGGTCGCCGATCGCGCAGGGCGGTGTGCTGAAGGACCCCGTGATCCAGAAGATCGCCGAGCGCGTCGGACGCAGCACCGCGCAGGTCACCCTCCGCTGGCACATCCAGCGCGGCGACATCATCTTCCCGAAGTCGGTCACCCGCAGCCGGGTCGAGGAGAACTTCGCCCTGTTCGACTTCGAGCTCACCGACGACGACATCGCGTCGATCACCGCGCTGAACAAGAACGAGCGCACGGGGCCCGACCCCGACGTGTTCGACTACGTGCCCAAGCCGTAGCGAACCAGCACAGATCCGCGGCGGATCGCCCCGACTCGGCGGAGACGGGGCGGTCCGCCGCGTACGTTCTACGCGACCGGCAGGTAGTGCCGTGTGACCGGCGACAGGTCGGTGATGGGCTTCTGCACCTCGATCTCGAGGCGCTGCACCATCGCGGGCGTGGTGGGCGTCAACTCGATGCGGCACTCGAGAGTGCCCGACATCCCGGGCACGGTCCAGGCCACGTGCGCCGACGACACCGCCCAGGCGAGCCGGTCCGCGAGCGGGGCGGTCGATGCCGTGAGGCTGCCCACCTCGGAAACGGACTTCTCCAACCGGGCCGCGCGAACATCCGCTGGCACGTCGCTGAGAAGGTTCGGACTGAACAGCGCGGATGCCTGCAGCAGGTCGCCCGACACGATCGCCGCATCGAGAGCGCGGGCCGCATCCACGGTCGACGCCCAGAGCGGAATGGTCCGTGCGGGCTCCGAGTTCAGCTCCAGCACGGATCGGAGCATGGCGGTCGCCGCGATCCCCGGTCGCACCCCGTTCGTGTTTGCGAACACCACGACTCCCACGCCCGAGGCCACGTGCCAGCGCATGTTCGACGACCAGCCCGGCAGTCCGCCGGAGTGCTGGGCGATCGGGCCGAAGCGCACGTCGTGCTCGACCACGAGGCCGAGGCCGTAGCCGACGCCCTCGATCGTGGCCACGGCGGGGTGGTCGGCGCCCAGCGGCGCGGGGGTCTGGATGCTCTGCATCAGGCGGCGCGAGGCGCGGCTGAGCACGGCATCGTCGGAGTTCGCGGGGTCGAAGGCGCTCGACAGCCAGGCGCTCCAGGTCGCGATGTCGCCGACCGTGGAGAACATGCTGGCCGCGCAGCCGCCGATCCCGGTGCCGACGAAGGGCCGGTCGAACCAGGTGGCGCCCTTGTCGAAGCTGCCGAAGCCGTGCGCGATCTCGGCGAGGTCGTAGTCGCCGGCGTTGTAGCGGCTGTCTCCGAGCCCGAGCGGCTCGAGCAGGGCGGTGCGCGCGAATTGCTCGAAGGGCATGCCGGAGACGTCCTCCACGATCACCCCGAGAAGCCAGAAGGCGATGTTCGAGTACTGGTAGCCCGTGCCCGGCTCGCCGGCGAACGACAGCCCGGCGTCGACGACGGCGAGGAAGTCGGCGCGGGACAGGCCGAGCTCGTAGTCCGCCCAGCCGTTGTCCTCCGGGAGCCCCGAGGAGTTGTTCATCAGCATCAGAACGGTGACCGGCATCTCGACGCCCCACGCGTCCACCGGGTCGCGGAACTGCGGCACGAGCGCCGACACCCGGTCGTCGAGCGAGAGCAGCCCGCGCTCGACGAGGATCAGCGCGGCCGCGATCTCGAAGCTCTTCGACATCGAGGCGATGCGGTACACGGTGTCGAGCGCGGGTGCGCGCCCGTCGAGCTGGAACTCCCCGACGCCGTGCTGGTACAGCACGCCGCTGCGGTCGAATACCGCGTAGTTGATCGACGGGGTCACGATGTCCGTGCCGTCGAACCAGTGGTCGAGGGACTCGGTGGGAAGGGAAGTCATACCGTCCAGTCTCTCCTAAGCGCTAGCCTCGTCAGCATGAAGCCGCACGAGCTCGCCGAACTCGCGCACCTCCGCCGGGCGCGCGACCTCATCGACCGCGACTACGCCGAGCCGCTCGACGTTCCGACGATGGCCGCGCGGGCTCTCATGTCGCCCGCGCACTTCGCCCGCCGCTTCCGCGCCACCTACGGCGAGACGCCCTACGGCTACCTGATGACCCGCCGGATCGAACGGGCGATGGCGCTGCTGCGCGAGGGCTCCAGCGTGACGGACGCCTGCATGCGCGTCGGAGCCACGTCGCTCGGCTCCTTCAGCTCGAGCTTCACCGAGATCACCGGCGAGACCCCGAGCGCCTACCGCGCCCGCGACCACTCCGCGCTCGAGGCGATGCCTGCGTGCATGGCCCGGTACGTGGGCCGGCCGAGTTATGAGCTGCCGAGCAGGATTCGAGAAGCCTCGCGGAGCATCCGCTCGTAGATTGGCCGCATGACAATCTCACTGCAGTACGCGAACATCACCGTCAACGACGTCGACGAGTCCCTCGGCTTCTACCGCGACGGCCTCGGGCTCGACGTGCAGATGGACGTCGCCAACGGCGGCTTCCGCTGGGTCACCCTCGGCAGCTCCGAGCAGCCCGGTCTCGGCATCGTGCTCTCGGTTCCCCATGCCGGCCGCTCGCAGGCCTCGGGCGACGCCCTGCAGGAGCTGCTCACCAAGGGCGAGCTGCCGATGATGGTCTACGCCTCGAGCGACGTCGACGCCGCCTTCGAACGCCTGCGGGCAAGCGGCGCCGAGGTGCTGCAGGAGCCGATCGAGCAGGACTGGGGCCCGAAGGACTGCGCATTCCGCGATCCCTCGGGCAACGTGGTGCGGATCTCGCAGGCCTGAACCGCCTGTTCTCCGTGGGCGAACTGCTCGGCGGGAATGGATTGCGCTCCCTAACGTTGACTTGAGTCGAAGGCACTCAAGTTTTCACCGGGAGGTTAAATTGCCTACAAATCCAGCTTCTGAAGAATCGGCCAGCAACACGTTCGACGAGTTCCTGGCTCGCTACCTTCAGGGTGAGCGTTCGGCCCAGTCGCCGCGCGCCATCAACATCGGTCGCATGCTCAGCCGCCGCAGCCACGAGGTGCTGGCCGAGGCCGGCCAGTACGCACTCGAGAACGGCCAGAACGAGCTCGACGCCCTGCACATCCTGCGCATCCTCGCCGCGAGCGAGCCGGTCACCGGCGCCATCCGCGGCGTCGGCGCCGACCCGTCGGCGATCGTGAAGGCCGTCGAGCAGCGTCTGCCCGCGGGCGTCGGCGACACCGAGGGCGAGACCCCGTCGCTCACCCAGTCGGGTCAGCGCGCCGTGTTCCACGCACTCCAGGTGGCCCGCGCCGCGGGATCCACCTACATCGACCCCGAGCACATCTTCTTCGCGCTCGTGCTCAACCAGGACTCCCCGGCCGGACAGGTGCTCGCGGCCGCCGGCGTCACCCCCGAAGCGCTGCAGAACGTGCTGCGCGAGACGGTGACGACCGAAGCGGATGCCGTCGCGACCGAGACGTCCACGGAGTCCGAGACTCCGACGCTCGACACCTATGGCACCGACCTCACCGCGCAGGCCCGCGCCGGCGAACTCGATCCCGTGATCGGCCGTGCCGACGAGATCGAGCAGACCATCGAGATCCTGTCGCGCCGCACCAAGAACAACCCGGTGCTGATCGGCGAGGCGGGCGTCGGCAAGACGGCCATCGTCGCAGGCCTCGCCCAGGCGATCGTCGACGGCGGAGTGCCCGAGCAGCTGCGCGGCAAGCGCGTCGTGACGCTCGACCTCCCCGCGATGCTCGCCGGTACCAAGTACCGCGGCGACTTCGAGGAGCGCCTCACCAAGCTCATGGACGAGATCAGCACGCACAAGAACGAGCTGATCGTCTTCATCGACGAGATCCACACCGTGGTCGGGGCCGGCGGCTCCGGCGAGGGAGGAATGGACGCGGGCAACATCCTGAAGCCCCGCCTGGCCCGCGGCGACCTCCACGTCGTCGGCGCCACCACGCTCAAGGAGTACCGCACCATCGAGAAGGACCCGGCGCTCGAACGCCGCTTCCAGCCCGTGCAGGTCGGCGAGCCCTCCATCGAGGACGCCGTGCTCATCCTCTCCGGACTGCGCACGGCCTACGAGGAGCACCACGGCGTGCGGTTCACCGACGAGGCGATCCGCGCATCCGTCGAATTGTCGGCCCGCTACGTGACCGACCGCTTCCTGCCCGACAAGGCGATCGACCTCATCGACCAGGCCGGCGCGCGTCTGCGCCTCAAGCTGGGCTCTCAGGTCGACGTCTCCGCCCTGCTCGAGGAGCTGGCGGTGCTCGAGGGCTCCAAGAACTCCGCGGTCTCGGCCGAGAAGTACGAGGAGGCGTCCACGATCCGCGACCAGATCTCCGCCGTGCAGGCGAAACTCGACGGCGCCAAGTCCGGCCGCGAGGTCGTGTCGGCGATCGTCGACGAGAAGGAGATCGCCGAGGTGATCTCCCGCGCCACCGGAATTCCGGCGTCGCGCCTCACCGAGGTCGACCGCGAGCGTCTCGCGAAGCTCGAGTCCGAGCTGCACGACCGTGTGATCGGTCAGGACGACGCGGTCTCCGTGGTCGCCAAGGCCGTGCGCCGCAACCGCACCGGGATGGGCGACACCGACCGTCCCGTCGGCAGCTTCCTGTTCCTCGGCCCGACCGGCGTCGGCAAGACCGAGCTCGCGAAGTCCCTCGCGTTCTCGCTATTCGGCGACGAGAAGGCGATGCTCCGCTTCGACATGAGCGAGTTCGGGGAGCGCCACACGGTCAGCCGCCTGGTCGGCGCCCCTCCCGGATACGTCGGCTACGACGAGGCCGGCCAGCTCACCGAGAAGATCCGTCGCAACCCGTACTCGGTCGTGCTCTTCGACGAGATCGAGAAGGCGCACCCCGACGTCTTCAACCTGCTGCTCCAGGTTCTCGACGACGGACGCCTCACCGACGGCCAGGGCCGCACGGTCGACTTCCGCAACGCGGTGATCATCATGACGTCGAACGTGGGCGCCGAGGTGCTCGCGAGCCGCAGCGGGGCCATGGGCTTCGTGCAGTCGTCCGACGCGAGCGGGTTCTCGTCCGACAAGGACCTCCGCGACCGCGTCATGGGCAAGCTCCGTGAGGCGATGCGACCGGAGTTCCTCAACCGGATCGACGAGATCGTGCTGTTCCGCAAGCTGGAGAAGACCCAGCTGCGCGAGATCGTGCGCCTCATGCTGAACGCCACGTCGGCCCGTCTGGCCGGCCGCTCGATCGGCATCGACGTCTCCGACGAAGCCGTGGACTGGATCTCCGACAACGGCTACGAGCCCGAGTACGGCGCCCGCCCGCTGCGCCGCGTCATCCAGCGCCAGCTCGACGACCGCATCGCCGACCTGCTGGTGAACGGTGAACTGGCGGATGGCGGCCGCGTCGCGGTGACAGCCGTCGACGGCCGGCTCGTCGTCGAGTCTGCCGCGGCCCTGCCCCTCGCCGCGTAGTCACGCACCAGCTCGACCGAAGCGCCCGTCCCACCTCCCGGGGGACGGGCGCTTTCGCGTGCCCGCGGTTAGCGCAGCCCCTTCAACACCAGCACCCGCGTCGCCGCCGTGTCCACCTGCGCGGCGAACGCCGGCTCGGCCTTCGCCTTCGCCACCACCGCGTCGATCATCTCCGCCGCCACCGTGGGTGTGCGCGACACCAGCACGATGTCGCAGCCGGCCTCGATCGCCAGGACCGCGCGCTCGGTGGGCGTCCACGCGGTCACCTGGGTGGCGCCGGAGACGTCGTCGGTCATGACCACGCCGTCGAAGCCGAGCTCCTCGCGCAGCAGGCCCGTGACCACCGCGGGGGAGAACACCGCGGGTGCGGTGGGGTCGAGGCGCGTGTAGACCGCCGACGACATCATGATGCTGCCGACTCCCGCCGCGATCTCACTGCGGTAGACGTCGACGCTCGGACTGTCGGCGGCGGTGGTCGTGTCGGTGACGCCCGCCGTGTCGTCGGTGTTCGCGGTCACGTCGCCGAGTCCGGGGAAGTGCTTCACCACGCTCGTCACCCCGCCCGCGGTCATGCCGGCGCGGAAGGCGTCGGCGTGCGCGACGATCCCGGCGACGTCGTAGCCGAACTGGCGGTCGAAACCTCCGATCGGCGGGTTGGACGCGGCGGCGGCCTCGGAGGGGATCAGGTCGACCACCGGGGCGAGGTTCATGGTGACCCCGGCGGAGGCGAGCTCGGCGCCCCAGGCCGTGGCGCTGCCCGTGAGCGCCTCGGGCGACGACGCGCCCTGCTCGACGGCCGACGGCATCCGCGAGAATCCCGGGCCCTGCAGCACCTGCACCTGCCCGCCCTCCTGGTCGGTCGCGACGAAGAGCGGACGCTCCGGGTCGGCGATCGCCGTGAACTGGCCGACGACTGCGGCGGTGGCGGCCGTTCCGCCCTTCGCCCGCCCTGCGAGGAACACGCCGCCCACCTGCCGGTCGCGCACGGCAGACAGGGTGGCCTCCTCTGCCCCCGAGGCCGTGGTGCCGACGATGAACAGCTGGCCGACGCGCTGCTCGACGGTGAGTCCGGCGAGCGGGTCGTTGCTCGCGGTCGGCGTCGGGGTCACCGCTGCCGGCGGTCGCCCCGGGGTGGCGCACCCCGCGAGCACGAGTACGACGGCGACGGCGGCGATCCACGAGCGGTGTGTCATCGGATCACCCTACGTCGCGCCTCCGACCACGGCTTCCGACGGGGGTCGAAGCCCCTGTAGAACAGGGATGTGCGAGCGATAGTGCAGGATTCCTACGGCGACTCCTCGGTGCTGCGGTATGCGGATGCAGACCGGCCGGTCATCGAGAAGAACGACGTGCTGATACGGGTCGCCGCCACCTCGCTGAACATCGGCGACTGGCACCTGATGACCGGGCTGCCGCTGGTCGCCAGGGCCGCGCTGGGGCTGCGGGCGCCGAGGTCGCGGATCCGCGGCATGGACGTGGCAGGGACGATCGTCGAGACGGGACGCGACGTCACCGGCTTCGCCATCGGCGACGCGGTGTTCGGAGTCGCGGACGGCGGCCTCGCCGAGTTCACCCGCGCATCCGCTTCGGCGATCGTCGCCACCGGACCGGATCTCGGTTTCGAACGCTCGAGCGCCCTCCCCACCTCCGGCGCGACCGCGCTGCACGCGCTGCGCGAGGCCGGCGGGGTGCACGCGGGGCAGAAGGTGCTGGTGATCGGGGCGGCAGGCGGTGTCGGCATCTACGCCGTGCAGCTCGCAAAGGCCTTCGGTGCGCTCGTCACCGGGGTCTGCAGCAGGGCGAAGACCGGGTTCGTGGAGGGCCTCGGTGCCTCGCGAGTCATCGACTACAGCCGCGAGGACCTCGCGGAATCGGCCGAACGGTACGACCTCGTGGTCGACATGGTGAGCAACCGGCCCGTAGCGCAGCTGCGCTCGGTGCTCGCTCCCCGGGGCACCCTGGTGATTGTCGGGGGAGAGGGCGGAAGCCGCTTTCTCGGCGGGCTGACCCGCCCGCTGGGCGCATCCGTCACCGCACCCCTCCGCTCGCAGAAGGCGCGCGGCCTCATCTCGGTCACGCGCGCCTCCGACCTGCAGACGCTCGCCGACCTGGTGGAGTCGCAGAAGATCGCGCCGGTGATCGACTCCACCTTCCCGCTGAGCGAGGGGGTGGAGGCGATGCGCCGCCTCGAGAGCGGGGCGGCTGTCGGCAAGATCGTGGTCGTTCCCTAGCCACTCAATTTCGGCTCAGGTTCGACCGTTAGCCTGTGCCGATGATCTCCCAACTAGCCGACGGCACGCCGCTGACCAGTTTCGCCGATTGGGCCGTCGAGGTGATGGAGACGCTCGGCGCTCCGGGCGCCGGGCTCGTGATCGCGATCGAGAACCTCTTCCCGCCCCTGCCGAGCGAGGTGATCCTGCCGCTCGCCGGCTTCACCGCGAGCCGCGGCAGCTTCGGACTCGTGGAGGCGATCCTGTTCACCACCCTCGGGTCGATCGTGGGCGCCCTGGTGCTGTACTACCTCGGCATGTGGCTCGGGCGCACGCGGGTGCGCGCGATCGTCGACCGGATCCCGATGATGAGCGGAGAGGATTTCGACAAGACCGAGGTCTGGTTCGGCAAGCACGGCACGAAGGCCGTGTTCTTCGGGCGCATGGTGCCGCTGTTCCGCAGCTTCATCTCGCTGCCGGCCGGTGTGGAGAAGATGAACATCTGGGTCTTCACCGGGCTCACCGCCGCGGGGAGCCTGATCTGGAACTCGATCTTCGTGATCGCCGGATTCTTCCTCGGCGAGAACTGGCACGTGGTCGAGGAGTACGCCGGCGTGTTTCAGAAGATCGTGATCGTCGTGGTCGCGGGGCTCGTCGCATGGTTCCTGGTGACGCGCATCCGCTCGATCCGCCGAGACCGCGCCGCGGCTTAGGAGTAGCGGCCTAGTAGCGGGGCGTCGCCTCCGGGTCGTCGATCTCGTCGTCGCCGAGCGAGATGTCGAGGGTGTCGTTCTCGTCGAACTCGACGCCCTCGTCGTCGTCGAGCACAACGACCTCCTCGTCGTCGAGGATGTCGGCGATGGGCTCCTCGGGGTCGGGCACCGCCTCGGGTACCACCTCGTCGCCGTAGTCGAAGTCGCTCATGGTGCTCTCCTCCTCGCTGGTCGGAGCGGTAGTGCAGTTGTGCCCGCTCTCGGCGACGAAAGCGGGACACAACTGCACTATTGACAGGTCAGGCCTCGTCGGCCTCTTCGTCTTCCTCGGCGTTGAAGTTGCTGTCCTCGCCGAGCGTCACGGCGATGCCGTCGTCGGACTCGGGGATCGTTCCCTCTTTGCCGAGACCGTCGTCGGTGTCGGTGCCCTTGTGGCCGAGGTCGGTGTTCTCGCCGTATTCAGTGCCGCTGGTGTCGCTCATGGGGGTGGTTCCTTTCGTGGTTACCCTCCCGGTCTACCCGCGAGCCGCGGCAGGGGCAAGGCCTTTACCCGGCTAGCGGAATGAGCTGGTGTCGTGCCTGCTTCACCAGGTCGGAGCACTTCTCGCCGATCATCATCACGGTGATGTTCGGATTGACCGTGACCAGCTCGGGCATCACGGAGGCGTCCGCGACCCGGAGGCCCGTGACGCCCTTGACGCGCAGTTGCGGGTCGAGAGGCGACATCGAATCGTCGACCGCCCCCATCCGCACCGTCCCCGCCGGGTGGTACACCGTGTTGTGCGTGCGCGAGAGGTAGTCGGCGAGCTGCTCGTCGGTCTGCGCCTCGACGCCCGGGTACAGCTCGACGCCCGCCCACTCGGCCATCGCCGGCTGCGCCACGATCTCCCGGGCGGTGCGGATGCCCGCGATCAGCACGCGCATGTCGTGCGGGTCGGTGAGATAGCGGGGATCCACCAGCGGCTTGTCGCGGTAGTCGCGGCTGCGCAGGCGCACGGTCCCGCGCGACCGGGCGTGCGTCACGTTGGGTGTGAGGCAGAAGCCGTTCTCGGTGGTCGGATAGCCCTCGCGCACCGTGTGCATGTCGAAGGGCACCGAGCCGTAGTGGAACATCAGGTCGGGGCGGTCGAGCCCCTCCTCGGTGGTCGTGAAGATGCCGATCTCCCACCACTGCGTGCTCGCGGTGGGCATCGGCTGCTTCGCCTCCCACTGGATGACGCCCTCGGGATGGTCCTGCAGGTTCTCGCCGACACCCGGGGAGTCGACCAGCACCTCGATGCCGAGCGCCTCGAGCTGCTCGGCCGGGCCGATGCCCGAGAGCATCAGCAGCTTCGGGGAGTCGATCGCCCCGGCACAGAGGATCACCTCGTGCCGCGCCGAGATGGTGCGGGTCTTGCCGAACGCCGAGTCGACGACCTGCACGCCGGTGCAGCGGCGATCGTCATCGAAGACCAGACCGCGGGCGCGCAGGTCGGTGAGCACCGTGAGGTTCTCCCGGTCGGCGAGCGGATGAAGGTACGAGACAGACGAGGACGCGCGCGTGCCGTCCGCCTGACGGTTGATCTGGAAGAACCCCGCGCCGTGCAGCACCGTCTCGCCGGTGTTGAAGCGGGTGCGCGGAATGCCGGCCTGCTCGCAGGCGTCCAGCAGGGCGATGCCGCAGGGGTCGACCGGCGGCACGTTCATCAGGTGCACGGGGCCGTCGTGGCCGTGGTGCGGCTCCGGATCCTCGTTGCTCTCGAGGCGGGCGAAGAGCGGGAAGGTGTTCTCCGCCTCCCAGCCGGCGGCGCCGTGCACGCTCGCCCAGTTGTCGAGGTCTTCGCGCGGCGCCCAGAACGCGATGCAGGAGTTGTGGCTCGAGCAGCCGCCGAGCACTTTCGCACGGGCGTGGCGCATGAACGAGTTGCCGTTCTCCTGCTTCTCGATCGGGTAGTCCCAGTCGTAGCCGGACTCGAGCAGCTCCATCCAGCGGTCGAGCTGCAGGATCACGTCGAGGCCCCTGTCGTGCGGGCCGGCCTCGATGAGCGCCACCTGCATGTCGGGGTCCTCGCTGAGGCGCGCGGCCACGGCGGCTCCGGCGGACCCGCCGCCGACCACCACGTAGTCGTACTCGTCGCGCGTCATCGGGTGGCGAACCACCCGGTGACCGCCGGGCGCACGTTCTGGTAGATGTGCTTCGCCTCCTGGTACTCGCCGAGCCCGGTCGGGCCCAGCTCGCGTCCGATCCCGGACTGCCCGAAACCGCCCCACTCGGCCTGCGGCAGGTAGGGGTGGTAGTCGTTGATCCAGACGGTGCCGTGCCGCAGGCTCGCGGCCACGCGCTGCGACTTGCCGGCGTCCTGCGACCAGACGGCGCCGGCGAGGCCGTAGTCGGTGTCGTTCGCGATGGCGATCGCCTCGGCCTCGGTCGCGAAGGTCTCCACGGTGACCACGGGACCGAAGGCCTCGTCGACCACCACCGACATGCCGCTGCGCACGTTGTCGAGAATCGTGGGCAGGTAGTAGAAACCGGATGCGAGGTCGCCGGTTCCGAACTCGCCTCCGGTGCGCAGGCGCGCACCCTCCGCGACGCCCTTCTTCACGTAGGCGTCCACCTTCTCGCGGTGCGCCGCCGAGATGAGCGGGCCGGTCTCGGCCTCGGGGTCGAAGGGGCCGCCGAGCCGGATCTGCTCGGCGCGACGCACGAGCTCGTCGACGAAGCGCTCGGCGATCGACTCCTCCACCACGAGCCGGGCTCCGGCGGAACAGACCTGGCCGGAGTGCACGAAGGCCGCGTTCAGTGCGTTGTCCACCGCGGCGTCGAAGTCGGCGTCGGCGAAGACCACGTTGGGGTTCTTGCCGCCGAGCTCGAGTGCCACCTTCTTCACGGTGGCCGCGGCCGAGGCGGCGATCACCTTCCCGGTGGCGAGGCCGCCGGTGAAGGAGACCATGTCGACGTCGCGGTGGCTGGAGAGCGGGGCGCCGGCGACGGCGCCCGCTCCCAGCACGAGGTTGGCCACTCCGGCGGGGAGGCCGAGGTCGTCGAAGAGCTGCATCATGAGCATCGAGCTGTGCGGGGTGAGCTCGCTCGGCTTGAGGATGAAGGTGTTGCCGGCCGCGAGGGCGGGCGCCATCTTCCAGGCGGCCTGCAGCAGCGGGTAGTTCCACGGGGCGATGAGCCCGCAGACGCCCACCGGCTCGTAGACGATCCGACTCACGATGTCGGGGCTGCCGGCGTCGACGATGCGGCCGGCTGCCTGCGCGGCGAGCTTGCCGAAGTAGCGGAAGCAGGCGGCGATGTCGTCGATGTCGATCTCGCTCTCCACCAGCCGCTTGCCGGTGTCGAGCGTCTCGGCGCGGGCGAACTCCGCCTTGCGCTCGATCAGGCCGTCGGCGACGCGGATGAGGAAGTCCCCGCGCTCGGCGGCGGCGCGACCGGACCAGTCCCCGCCGTCGAAGGCGGCGCGGGCGGCTGCGATAGCGGATTCCACATCGGCGGTGGTCGCCTCGGAGACCAGGCCGACGAGGGTTCCGTCGGCGGGACAGTGGATCTCGCGCGTGCCCCCGTCGGCGGCCGGCACCCAGTGGCCGTTGATGAAGAGGGATGCGGCGGCATTCGCTGTCTGCTGGTTCTGGTTCATGACGGGCCTCTCGGAGCAGGTTCGGGGTGCGTGTTCACCCTAACGAGGCAGTGTGTCGCGCGCCTGCACGCGTCAGACGCCACCCCTAGATACGAGCTCGACCCAGCCGTACTCTCGCCCCATGCCCACACCCGAACGCACGTACTCGATCGTCGTCAACGACACTCCCGACCGCATCTGGAGGGCCCTCACCCACGACACTCAGGGCTGGTACTTCGGCAACACGGTGCACTCGTCGTGGTTGCGCGGCGACTCCGTCACCTATGTCGGTCCGGACGGCGAGCCGCACATCCACGGCACGGTGCTGGCGATCGAGCCGTCGACGCGGGTGCTCATGTCGTTCCGCCCCGTCTGGAACGAGACCGTGTCGGCCGCCCCGGAGACCGAGACCGAGTGGTCGCTGCGCGCGATCGGCCCGCTCACCATGCTCACGCTCGAGCACCGGGGAATGCCCGACGACATCCCCGCGTCGGACGAGCTCGACGCGGGCTGGGTGTTCCTGCTGAGCAACCTCAAGACGCTGCTGGAGACGGGGTCGCCGCTGCCGCGCCCGTGAGTGCGGGGCCTCCACGCATCCACTTGTCACAAACTGCTGCCTTCTGGCGCAGAGAGCGCAGTTTGTGACAAGTCGTCCCGCCGCGAGGTCACGCCACCCCGACCCAGAGGCCGGACCTAGTCGACGAGGTGCTCCGTGCCCTCGCTGAACTTGAATTTCGACGCGTAGTCGGTGGCCACGGGAGGGGCGGGGGCGTCGCCGTCCTGCGATGACATGGCGTTCGACGTCAGAGACTTCGTGACCGTGGTGTCGATCTCGACCTCCTCGGTCGGACGCAGCCGCGGGGGCGCTGCCGACCAGGTCTTCAGGCGCTGGCCCACGTCCGCGTATGTGGTGTCGATCGCGTGGAGAATCGAGTCGATGAACGACCCGCGTCCCGTGCCGCGCTTCGCCCCGAGAGTGTGATGCTGCGCGATCCGGAACGACTTGATCTCCTTGGTCGGATCGAGAATGAGCTTCGTCGGAGTCTCACGGGCATCGCGGAGGAGTTCCGCCGCGCCGGTCCGGGTACGGGAGGCGAACGCCTCGATGCTGATCGTCTCGGGGGCGTCCTTCAACTGGCGGATGAGCCAATTCACCCGGGTCGTCGGCTTGCCCTCCTTGGGAGCGTCGATGTCGAAGTAGCACGTGACGCGGTTCGATCGCAGATTGGCCTCGATGACCAGGGGCGCGACGGCGTGCGGGATCCGGATCGATGCGGTCATAACGCCGTGGTCGACGAGCGAGGTCACCAGGGCCGCCGTCCGCACTGCGGGGTCGGTGGTCTCTGGGCGGGTCAGCAGCGGGGTGACTTCGGTGCCGAGCTGGCGGCCGAGCCGCAAGCACGCGAAACGGATCAGGGCGTCGAAACGGTTGGCGACATCCGTAGCCACCTTGTCTGTCACGCGAAGCGTATTCGAGGTGATGGAGTCTCGAAGGGCGACCCAGCTGGGCCCCATGTCGTTGAACGACATCGCACCCGACCTGGGGTGTTCGAGGTAGCGGATGAGCTCGCCGAGGATCCAGGCCTGATCGGCGTCGGCGACTCCGCGGAACTCCTTCTGCATGACCGCGTGCGTCAGCACTTCGCTCCACGGCCAGTGGTGGAGCGCCACCTTCTTGAGCTTCTTCTTGTCGACGACCGTGGGGTGCTGCCCGACAGACGCGGGGATCTCGTTCGAGATGGTGATGAGGGCGTCGAATCCGTTCTCGCGCGCGACGTCGAGGTAGTCCTCGAGTTGCGCTGTGGCCAGTTCGCTGTCGCCCGTCTTCACCTCGACGAGCGCCGTCCACTCCTTCTGGCCGCGCTTGGCTCGGATGAGGCCGTCGGGGAAGACCTTCCGGTCGCCCAGCACGAACGGGACCTCGATGTAGGTGTCGATCTGTCCGGCGGGAGCGCCCAGCGGGACGGTGAGGGTGCGCCCGAACTCCTTCACCGACGACATGACGGCGAGCAGAGCGGATGTCGCGCGGCGCTCCTGCTCGTCAGAACCATTGATGCCCGAGGTGGGGATCAGACGTGCGGTGCTCCAGGACTGGTTTTCGCTCAACGGTCGACCCCATCATCATTGATAAATACTTAGGTGAAACATACGTCATTCTCGAAGCTGTACGTCCTGCCGAGCGCCCTAACGCCGCACGTGGTCGCAAATCGACCACGTTCGGGCGCGAACCGGTCGATGTGCGACCACGCGCGCCAGGCGGGTCAGGAGACCCCGACCCAGAGGCCGTCCCGCGCCCGGGTCATCGCCACGTACAGCGCCCGCCGGTCGAGCTCCCGCCGCTCGCCGGACGCGTCGTCCGCCGTGTTCGCCGAATCGATGAGCGCCGACGGGGTGCGCGCCACCACCACCTGCTTGAACTCCAGCCCTTTCGCGCGGTGCACGGTGCCGACCTTCACCGCGTCGACGCTGCGGCCGCTGTACTGGGTGAGCTCCACGGTCGGGATCCCGGCCGTGTTCAGCGCCTTCACCATGTGCACCGCCTGCCAGTTGGTGAGCGCGAGCACGCCGACGTCGCCGAAGCCGGTTCCGCCGGCACGCATCGACAGCACGTGCTGCACCAGCGATCTGTCGTGCAGCAGCGTGGAATCGAAACGGGTGATCGTCGGGGCCGGACCGTGTCTCGTGATCTCGCCGGCGGCATCCGCCATGCTGATTGTCCCCTCGATGTCGACGAATTCGTCGCCGGCCACCAGGCTCGACGCGAACTCCACGATCTCGTAGGTGTTGCGGTAGTTGGTGGTCATGACCACGCCGCGTCCGGCGATGTTGACGCCGGCCTCGGCGAGGGTGAAGCCGCCGGGGTAGATGGTCTGCTGGCCGTCGCCGATGAGGTTGAGGCCGTCGGGCCTGTTGCCGACCAGGGAGTGCAGCATGCGCACCATCATGCAGGTGAGGTCCTGGGCCTCGTCGATGATGACGGCGCTGTAGCCCTCGAGCGGCTTCATGCGCAGGGATGCGGCGGCGTGCAGGATCACGTCGGGGTAGTCGTAGATCCGCGCGGCGATGCGGGCCTTCTCGTAGGCGACGTAGAAGCGCCAGACGTGACGTCGCTGCTCGACGGTGAGACGGCGCCGGCGTCCGGTGCGGGCGAGCGCGGAGTAGTGGTCGAGCTCGCGGATGCCGCGCCCCTTGATCACCGCGTTGATCTCGTCGCGCCAATAGTCGGCGGATGCGTCGATCGCCTGGAGAGCGTCGCCATACTGCGCCCAGGTGGTGTCGAAGATGCGCTGCGCCTCCTCGGGTTTGAGGTTCACCGGCACCCCGCGGTCTCTAAGCAGGTCCAGCGCAAACTTGTAGACCCCGCGGAACTCGACCCTCTCGCTGGTGTCCGGCGCCAGCCTCTCGAGCAGCGACTCGAGCACCGCCGGCAGCGTGCGTACGAAGGCGGTGACGAGCACCTTGCCCTCGCTCGACCGAGCGAGGTACGCGGCGCGGTGCAGGCCGACGACGGTCTTGCCGGTTCCGGCGGCGCCGCGGATGCGTGACGGGCCGGAGAAGCTGCGGTTGACGAGCTTCGCCTGCGTCGGGTGCAGGAACGACATCCAGTCCTCGATCGGGAGGGCCATGACGCCGTCGACGAGGGCGTCCTCGATCTCCTGAGCGCTGAGGCGGTTTGTCTCGGGCATAACCGGTTCGACGATCGAGACGTCGATCTCGAATGGGGCGTCCGTCCTGTAGATCGGAAACAGTTCTTCGAGCGACCCGATCACCAGCTCGAGCTGGGCGGGGGAGAGGCGGGATCCGCCCCGGGAGATGCGGGTGACAACATCGGCGTCGGACATCAGCGTGACGCCCATGAGCTCGTGGGTAGGGAGGTGGCGCTGGTTGGTAAACACCGCGAGGGCGTGCACCTCGCTCGGAGCGAGGCCGGTGTTGGCGAGGGCCGATCGGGTGGAGTCGGCGAGATCGGCGATCTTGGCGAAATCTTCGGTCACGTTGGCCTGATCGCGGAACACGGTCTGGTTCTCGACCCGCACGTCGCGCCACGCCTTGGCGTCGACGATGAAGACGCCGCCCGGGCCGGCGACGATGAAGTCGACCTGTGCCCGTCGGCTCTTCGGCCAGCGGCGGTCGGCGAGTACCGTCCAGCCGCGGCGTTCGAGAACGCTGAGAGTGCCGGCCAGCCCCCGTTCGCTGTGGGCGGCCGCGGCGAACCGACGGGCCATCTCCTCGGCATCGGCCGCGCACTCGCGGTGGGCCATGGCAATCAGCGCTTGGCGGTCGGCCTCGTGCGCGGCAGAGTCTCCAGCAGCCATGTGCGGGTCCCGTCTTCAACGACGCTCCCAGCCGAGTGTCTGTCCGTATTCTGCAGCAGTTGAGCCGACCTCGATAGTGGCCTGTTGTGGGGGTGCAGCAGGCGGATCCGACTCGCATGTTCGAGTCTCGAGTCAGATCCGCCCTCGAGTCAACCAGCCGAGGTTCGCGCAGAAGGCGCTTCGCGGTCCGGCCGGCGGGTTGACGTACCCATAACTCGCGCATAGAAACCCCATAGCCGCCCCTGTCTAACTAGTCACACCTCGTTCACCGACTAGTTACTCAGGAGCACCCATGATCCCCGCCGTCATGATCACCATCGATCTGATCGCCATCTCGATCCTGACGTTCGGCATGTACTTCCGCCGCCACCGTCGCCGCGACCTCGTCGTCGCCTTCCTCGGTGTCAACGTGGGCGTGCTCGCCGTCGCCACCGTTCTGGGCAGCGCGGAGGTGGGCGTCGGACTCGGCCTCGGTCTCTTCGGAGTCTTGTCGATCATCCGCTTGCGCTCGTCCGAGATCTCGCAGACGGAGGTGGCGTACTACTTCGCCGCACTGGCGCTCGGCCTGATGGCCGGACTCAGCACCACGCTCAGCCCGCTCGTCATCGGCCTGATGGCGCTCATCGTTCTGGTGCTGTTCGTCGGCGACAACCCGCGCCTGTTCACGAAGTACCGCCACCAGACGATCCAGCTCGACACCGCCTTCACCGACGAGAGCAAGCTCCGATTCGAATTGGAGCGGATGCTGGGCGCCCGCGTGCACAAGGTCACGGTGCAGCACCTCGATCTCGTCAACGATACGACTCTCGTGGACGTGCGGTTCCAGGCCGGCGATGTAAAGGGCACCAAGATCGAGTCCGAGCACCAGGCCCTGGTCGGAGCATCGCGATGACGGCGCACCTCGAGACCATCACGCTCGAGTCGCTCGTGGAGCTCGCCGCCCTGCAGACCAGGGTCGACCGCAAGTACGTGCTCACCGCGGCGGACGCCGAGGTGGTGCTCGACAAGCTCGACCCCAGCACGCGGATCCTCGAGATCGACGGGCAGCGGGCATCGAACTACGAGTCCGTCTACTTCGACACCCCGGGGCTGCTGAGCTACCGCATGGCGGCGCACGGCAGGCGGCGGCGGTTCAAGCTCCGCACCCGCAGCTATGTCGACACCGCCGAGAGCTACCTCGAGATGAAGACTCGCGGCGCCCGCGGCACAACGGTGAAAGACCGGCTGCCGTACACGATGGCCGACCGCGACGCCCTCACCCACGAAGGGCGCGAGTACGCCGACACCGCACTCGACGGCATCGGCATCGAGCACCCCGAAAAGCTCGAGCTGGTACCGACGCTCCTCACCCGCTACCGGCGCGCGACGCTCTACCTGCCGGGCTCGGCGAGCCGGTCGACGGTCGACACCGACCTCAGCTGGGAGACCGACGACGGAGCGACACTGCGCCTCCCGCGCACGGTGATCATCGAGACCAAGTCGGGCATCCGCACCAGCGAGGTGGACCGCCTGCTCTGGTCGCACGGCCACCGCCCGGCCACGATCTCCAAATTCGGAACCGGCCTGGCCGCCATGCGCCACGACCTTCCCTCCAACAAATGGGCGCGCGTGCTGCGCCGCCACTTCGAAGCCTAAGGACCCCTCATGCGTAGAAAATTCACCCTCCCGGTCACCGTGACCTCCCTCCTGCTCGGTGCCGTGATCCTCACGGCCTGCGCCACCACGTCGGACTCCGAGACGCTCGCCGACACCAGCAGCACCTCCATCACCGACGTCGATGCCACGAGCACCGCCGCAGAGGTGCTCGCCGCCAACGAGAACGCCACCACCACGAACGACGACGAGTGGTCGACGGATGGCGCAGTGAACATCTCACTCACCACCGACACTGCGACCTCCGACGGCGACGGGGTCACCGTCGACGGCAACACCGTCACCATCACGGCCGCCGGCACCTACGTGCTCAGCGGAACGCTCGCCGGCCAGGTCGTCGTCGATACAGCGGACGAGGGCGTGGTCGCTCTGGTTCTCAGCGGCGCGGACATCAGCAGCGACTCCACATCCGCTATCGCCGTCGTGAACGCCACGAACGTGGTCGTCTCCCTCGCCGACGGCAGTGAGAACACGCTGAGCGACACCGCGAGCTACGCGGACTCGGCCGACGCCAACGCGGCCCTCTACTCCGACGCCGACCTCACGATCACCGGCTCCGGCGCCCTCACCGTGACCGGGAACGGCAACGACGGCATCGCCAGCACGGACGACCTGGTGATCCTCAGCGGCGACATCACCGTCACCGCTGCCGACGACGGACTGCGGGGCAAGGACTCGCTCACGATCGAGGGCGGCGACATCACCGTGACCTCCGGCGGCGACGGCCTCAAAAGCGACCAGACCGACGAGCTCACCCGCGGGTACATCGACATCAGCGGCGGCACCCTCGACGTGACCGTGGCCGGCGACGGCATGGACGCCGAGACCGACCTCGTGATCACCGGCGGCGACATCACCGTGGAGGCCGGCGGGGGAGCGGCGACCGCGGCGGACGACACCTCGACCAAGGGACTCAAGGGCGGCACCTACGTGATCGTCGAGAGCGGCACCATCACGGTCGACGCGGCCGACGACTCCGTGCACTCGAACGGCGCGATCCACATCGGCGGCGACGCCGAGGTGAGCCTCGCATCGGGCGACGACGGCGTGCACGCCGACACCGCGCTCTACATCGACGGCTCCACCCTCACCGTGAGCGAGTCGAACGAGGGACTCGAATCCGCCGACATCACCATCGCCGACGGCGTCGTCTCCGTGACGGCGAGCGACGACGGCATCAACGGATCGGCCGGGTCCACCACGTCCACCGAGGGCGCGGCGGCCGAGGGCGAGATGCCCGAGCAGGGCGATATGCCAACGGGTGAGATGCCCGCCGACGGCGGAATGCCCACCGGTGAGATGCCCACCGGCGGGATGCCCGCGGACGGCGAGGCCCCGACCGGAGGCGGCGGCGGCGCACCCGCCGGCGGCATGGGAGGCGAGACCGGCGGAACCGAGCTCGTCACCATCTCCGGCGGCACCGTGACGATCGACGCGGGCGGCGACGGGCTCGACTCCAACGGCTCCGCGGTGATCAGCGGCGGAACGACAACGGTCTTCGGCCCCACCGACAACGGCAACGGCGCGCTCGACGTGAACGGAACCCTCACCGTCTCAGCGGGAACGCTCCTCGCCGTCGGCAGCTCGGGCATGGCGGTCTCGCCGGGCACCGATTCGACGCAGGGCTTCATCGCCGCGACCGCCTCGGGCGATGCCGGCTCCGCCGTCGAGATCCGGGCAGCGGATGGCACGGTCGTCGAGTCATTCACCTCTGCGAAGCAGTTCGCGTCGGTCGTCTTCTCGTCGGCCGACCTGGAAGCCGACGCGGTGTACGAGGTGTTCGTCGACGGAGCCTCCGCAGGAACGGCGACCGAGGGCGTTGCTGCCACCGGCGGGATGGGCGGCGGGCGGTAGGGCGCGGCTTCGCTGATACGCCTGCTCCTTGGTCGCGGGCCGCTCAACCCGCGGGCAGATCGTTCAACGCCGCCCGGGCCTCCTCGGCCCGGGCGGCTGCGCGGTCGGCCACGCGCTGCTTCGCGTCGGCGTCGCGCTCGAGGGTCGAGGCGGCCTTGCGCGCGGCGGACGCATCCCGCTGCATGTCCTCGAGCTGCTGCCGCAGGTCGTCGATCTCGGCCTCGAGGTCGTCGTGGCGCGCGGTCGCGGCATCCGCCGCCTCCCGCGCCGACCGCGCCTCGGCCTGCGCCGCAGCGCTGTCCTGCTCCGCCTCGTCCGCCTTGCGCGAGGCCACCTCGCGCCGCTTCGCCGCCAGGTCGATGGGCGCAGCGCGCACCGGCAGGCGCACACCGTCCAGCAGGCCCGCGACCGCGCCCTCGAGATCCACGGGTTCGACCCCGTCGGAGGTCAGCGACCGGATGAGGCGTCCGGATGCCACGGCCACCGCGGCATCCGCATCGAACATCGCCGCCTGCAGCGTCTGCTCGATCTGCATGATCGCGGCCGCGTTCACCGGGGCGCCCCGTTCCCCGGCGACGCTCGCAGCCTCGCGCGCCATCGCGCCAACGAGCGCCCGCCGCTGCTTGCTGAGCTGCTGCAGCGCGTTGCTGTCGGCGTCGTCCTGGGCGGCGCGCAGAAGTTCGCCGAGCTCGATCAGCTGGGTCAGCTCGTCTGCCCGCACCCGAGCGAAGACGTTGACGCCCCAGGCGGCGGCCGAGGGCTTCGGCAGCTCGCGCACCTGCCCGCTCAGCTCCCCGGCGTCCTTCGCCCGCCGATTGCGCTCGGCGGTGAACTCCGCGGGGGTGAGGGCGTAGAGGTCGTTGGCGATGCTGGTGATGTCGGCCATTGTCAGGACTGCACGACGCAGAAACGATTGCCGTCCGGGTCTTCGAGAACGATGTAGTCGGCGTCGGGCTCGTAGTCCCATTCCACGTGGCTGGCCCCGAGTGCCACAAGCCTGTCGACTTCGGCGGCCTGATCCGCCGCGGTGAGGTCGAGATGGTGTCGCTTGTGCGTTCGCGGGTCGGAGGCCACCTGCATCAGCGAGAAGCGTGGCTCGTCACCCTCGCGCGGATACAGCGAGGCCCAGTCGCTCGACGGCTCCTCGCGAACTCGATAGTCGAGGGCGGCGGTCCAGAAGTCCACGGCCCGCGGGATATCGCGCACGCCCCAGACGATCGATCGGATGGTGAGCATCTGCCCAGTATCGACAGGGTGCGCGACCGAATACAACCATCAGAGCGGATGTTGCGCCCGGGTCGCGAAGGACCCGTCACCCGGGCGGTCAGCGCCCCGGCAGCCCCAGGAACTCGAGCGACGCGTCGCGGAAGGCGCGCGAGGTCGGCGCATTGAAGTGGTGGCGTCCCGGGATCTCGAAGAACGCGCTCCCGCTCGTCGCCGCGGCCAGGGCGCGCGAGGCCGGGAGGATGCCGTCCTCGCTACCGGTGGCGAACAGCACCGGCTGCGAGGGCGCATTCTCGGCGCTCGGCTGCGGGCCACCGCGCATGCCCTCCACCAGCGCGACGAGCGCGGCGAGGTCGTTGCCCTTGATGCCGCCGGCCATCTGCAGGTAGCCGCCGGTGAGCCGGTCGGTCACCGGCACTCCGTCGTCGATGAAGGCGCGCGCCTGGTCGACGCGGAAGCGGGTGAGCGGGTCGCCGTCGGGGATGCCGCCGAGAACGCCGCGGGTGATGCGCTCCGGCAGTTCGCGGGCGGCCTCCCACCCGACCCGGGCGCCGAGGGAGTAGCCGGCGTAGAGCACCTCGTCGAGCATGAAGGTGTCGAGCACCGCGAGCACGTCGTCGACGAGCTTCTCCATCGTGTAGTCCTCGGGGCGGTGCGGCTTGTCGCTCGCACCGTGGCCGCGCTGGTCGATCGCGATCACGTGGAAGCCCTCGCGCAGCAGGTCGCGCACCCAGCCGGTGGCGTGCCAATTGAGAAGCGCGCTCGAGGCGAAGCCGTGCACGAGGAAGACTGTGGGGGCCTCGGGGTCGCCGAACTCGTAGGTGGCGATGTTGGTGCCGTCCGGTGTGAGAACGGAACGGGGCGCGGGGGCTTCGGGAGTAAGCATCCCGACTATTCCACCACGGTGCAGGGAGTCGGGAAACGCCCGGGGGCACGCCGCTCGGGCCCGTCGATTGGAGCGTCCTACTGGAACCCGAGGAAGAAGAGGAGGCCGGTGCCGACGACGAGGAATCCGAGCACCGTGGCGACAACGCTGACGTTTCCCCTCCATCCGCGCCGCACCATGGTGGTGATGCCGAGCGCGATACCCAGAAGACCGAAAACGAGCCCCGGGAGGAGGCCGACGGCCGCTCCGCCGATCCAGGCCAACGCGGCGTAGGGCGATTCGCTGCTGCTCGCGGCACCACCGAGGATCAGAGCGCCCAGAACCGGGAGCAGCACTCCGGTCACGGAGAACGCCATCGCCCACCGCGCAGTGGCGCTCCCACGACTGGCTGCTCGCGTACCCGCCTTGAATTCCGTCACGGTGCCCCCTCGCTGCGAGGAAGGCTAGCAGCAATGCTCAGCTCGTGAGCGGGCGCAGCGCCGATCCCTTGTGCGCCGCTCGCGCGTCCGTCTTCTCCGACTCGACGATGAAGGCCGGCTCGTCGGACGATGCGGTGAAGTGCTGCCCGGCGAACTCGAAGTCCTTCTCCTTCTTCTCCACGATTCGACCACGCGTGCGGCCCTGAGAGGTGTTCCAACTGACACGGTCGCCGATCGAGAGTGAGCTCATGGCACCACGCTAGGCCGCACGCCTCCGCGGGTGCACGGGGTTCCGTGAAGCGGTGCCGCTGCCTACGATCAACCCATGAACGGCGATGCGGCGGTCATCAGGGCCGCGACCTGGAACGTCTGGTGGCTCTTCGGCGAGGACTGGCACCGGCGTGAGCGGGGGATCGTCGCGACGCTGGAGAAGTGGGACCCCGACATCGTCGGCCTGCAGGAGTGCTGGGCTCTCGGCGACCGCACCCAGGCCGACGCCCTCGGCGAGGAGCTGGGTCTGCACGCGGCGTTCGCCGAACCCGCCCTCCCGCCGGTACCGGTTCCCGTCGAGCACCCCGACCAGATCGGGGTGCGTATGGGGCTCGGCCTGCTCAGCCGGTGGCCGATCACGTCCGTTGTGGCGCAACCACTCGTATCCGCTGGCCGCGGCCTCGTCGCGCTCGACGCCCGGGTCAACCATCCGCGCGGAACGCTGCACGTGATCGTCGCCGTCACCAGCTGGGAGCCCGAGCGCCTCGAGGAGCGCGCCGCCCAGCTGCGCGCACTCGGCGACCTCGCGTGCGATGCCCAGCGCGACGGGCCGCTCCCCGTGATCCTGCTCGCCGACCTCAACGCGGACTTCGGATCGCCCGATCTCGCCGAGCTCGGAACCCGCCTCACCGACACCTGGGGAGCGGCGAACCGTGCGACGCCCGCCGACCCGCGCACCTACAGCGCGCAGAACCGGTTCGCGTCCGACCGGGCCACGTTGCAGTTCAACCGGCGCATCGACCACGTGATGGTGCGGCCCGGCAGACCCGGAAACCCGGCGAGTGTCAGGGGCTCGCGGATCGTGCGCGACGAGTTCGAGGCCCTGCCTCCGTCTGACCACTACCTCGTGGTCAGCGACATCGATTTCTCCTGAGTCATCCCGCCGACACCCAGCCGCGGCGCGCCTCGTCTCGCTGTGGGGCGATCGTGCGACCAGTACGACCACAAAGGCCGGAAGACACCGGGCCGGGCGGTGGCACCCGGTACTCTGGCAGGGATGACAACGACGCCTCCCACCCCCGCTCCTGCCCACCCCCGCGAGGCGATCCCCGCCGAGATCGCGCGCTCGTGGCTGCTGGTATCCGCGACACGCACCGACACCTTCGACAGCGCCCAGCGCTCGCGCGCCGACCAGATCGTGCTCGACATCGAAGACGCCGTCGACCCGAAGCTCAAGCCCCAGGCCCGCGGCGACGTAGCCGACTGGCTCTCCAACGGGGGCAGCGGTTGGGTGCGCATCAACGACCACACCACCGACTTCTGGAGCGACGACGTCGACGCGCTCAGCGGCGTTCCGGGCCTCCGCGGCGTGATGCTCGCCAAGACCGAGTCGCCCGCAGACGTCACCGAGACCTTCGACCGGCTCGGCGGACGCACCCCCGTACTCGCGCTCATCGAGTCCGCGCTCGGCATCGAGGAGGCCGTGTCGATCGCCCGCGCCCGCGGCGCCTTCCGTCTCGCCTTCGGCAGCGGCGACTACCGCCGCGACACCGGCACCAGCGCCGACAACCTCGCCATGGCCTACCCGCGCTCCCGCCTGGTGGTGGCCAGCCGCATCGGCGGACTGCCTGGACCCATCGACGGTCCGACGGTCGGCAGCAGCCACCCGATCCTGCGCGAGCAGAGCCAGATGACCGTGGCCCTCGGCCTCACCGGCAAGCTCTGCCTCGACCCCGAGCAGACCCCGGTGATCAACGAGGTCATCAGCCCCACGCAGAGCGACGTTGCCTGGGCGCGCGACTTCCTCGCCGACTTCGAGGCCCGCGGCCGAGTGATCCGCGACGGCAGCGACCTGCCCCGCCTCGGCCGCGCGCAGAAGATCGACAAGCTGGCGCGGGCGTTCGGGGTCAACCCCTCGTAGCGGCTACCCGACCAGCGAGGGGTTCGGCAGCGACCGCAGGTGCGCCAGGCTGCGGTCCTGCGCGTCGCGGTCCGACAGCTCCACCGCCACCTGGCCCGTGTAGCCCGCCGCGGCGAGGCGTGCGAGCACGTCGGCGGTGTCGAGGGTTCCCTCGCCGATCGCGAGGTGCTCGTCGTGCACGCCGTGGTTGTCGGTGAGCTGCGCGTGCCCGATGCGTCCGGCGAAGCGGTCGATGAAGGCCGCGGTGCCGCCGGGCATGAGATGCGCCTGCCCGATGTCGAGGCAGCTGGTGAGCGCGCGGGAGTCGATGCGGTCGAGGATCGCGGCCACCTCGTCGACGCTGCAGCCGAGGTAGCGGATCTCCGCCTCGGGCGGCAGCACGTTCATGTTCTCGAGCGCGAGCGTCACGCCCAGCGGCTCGGCGACCCGGAGGCAGCTCTCGAGCACCCGGCGCAGTCCGTCGAGCCGGGCGTCGAGGTCGAGCTCGAAGCTGAAGCCCGCGTGCACGATCACGGTGTCGCAGCCGAGCGCGTGGGTGAGCCGCACATAGTCGTGCAGGTAGTCCTCCACGGCGGCACGCACCCCGGGCACGATCTCTGCGGCGTTCACCGACGACGCCGTGTGCACGACCCCGTCGACACCGTGCGCGTCCATCAACGACCGCACCCCGGATATCCGCTTCGCATCGAAGGTCTGCGGCTGGTTGACGATCTCCTGGCAGGCGAATTCGAGCGAGCGGATGCCCCGGCTGGCGGCGAAGGGGAAGGCCTCCTCGAGCGGGACACTGCCGGTCGAGAGTGCGAGACGGGGGGCGGGCGGGGCGGTCGTCGTTGTCCGGGGCATAGTCAGAATTGTAGTCTGTAGACAGAGTAAGGCTAGGCTTACCAATTATGAACAGCCTCCGAGCGCGTCCCGTCGTCTTCGTCTCCGTCGCAGCAGTCGCGGCCCTCCTGCTCGCCGGCTGCTCGGCAGCGGACGAGTCCGCGCCGACCGGGACCGTCGTCGACACCGTGCTCGGCGAGGTGACCGTGCCGGAGACGATCGACTCCGTCGTGGTGCTCGAAGGGCGCCGCGACCTCGACATCGTGCTCTCGCTCGACCTGCCGCTGGTCGGCTTCCCCTACGAGGGTCCCGACTCGATCATGGAGCTCGAGCCGCCGCTCGCCGCAGCCACCGCCGCCGCGATGGAGGACGGCGCCGAGGAGCTGTTCCTCGCCGACGAGATCAACCTCGAGGCGATCGTCGAAGCCGCCCCCTCGATCATCGTGAGCCGGGTCGGCGACGTCGAGCCGATTATCGACGAGCTCACGGCCATCGCCCCCGTGATCGCCGTCAACTCCAACGACGGCGACACCTGGCAGAATGACCTGCTCACCGTGGCGGAGGCCACCGGCACCGAGGCCCGGGCCGAGGACGTCATCGCCGAGTACGACGCGCGTCTGGCCGAGATCGCGGAGACGTGTGCCGAGCAGATCGCCGACACGACGATCCTCGTGGTGAGCTACGACTCCGAGGGCACGCTCGTGCAGTCCGCGCGCCTGCCCGCAATCGTGCTCGAGGCGCTCGGCGCCGACATGTCGCAGTCGTTCCTCGACGCCTTCGCGTCGGAGGAGCAGGACATGGAGTACAGCCCCGAGCAGACCCTCGCCGCCCACTCCGACGCGGAGGCCATCCTCGTCCTCGCCGACTCGAGCGCCGAGTGGCAGGCGGCGCAGTCCGACGCGCTCTGGCAGCAGCTGCCGGCCGTGCAGTCCGGCACCGTGGTGCGCGGCGACAAGATGGTGAACGAAGGCGCCCAGATCACCGCGATGCACCTGCTCGACCTCATCGAGGAGCTCTACCAGAAGGCCTGAGCCCTCCCGCCATCCACCCCGCACCACGAAGGACCTTCGCCATGCCCCGCCGCTCCATCCCGCTCGTCTCCGCCCTGGCCCTCGCTGCCCTCGCCCTCACCGGCTGCTCCGCACCCGGCGCCGCAGAGGCCGACGGCGTCACCGTCGACACCGTGATCGGCGAGGTCACGGTTCCAGCAGACATCGACTCCGTCGTCGTTCTGGAGGGCCGCCGCGACCTCGACATCGTGCTCTCGCTCGACCTGCCGCTGGTGGGCTTCCCCTATGAGGGACCGGAGTCCGGCCTCGACCTCGAGGCACCCCTGGCGTCCGCCACATCCGCTGCAATGGAGAACGGGGCGAGTGAGATGTTCCTCGCCGACGAGATCAACCTCGAGGCCATCGCCGAGGCGGCCCCCTCGCTGATCGTCGGGCGCATCGACGACGTCGAGCCGATCCTCGACGAGCTGCGCGCGATCGCCCCGGTCGTCCCGGTGAGCTCGCACTCCGACGGCATCAGCTGGCAGGACGACCTGACGCTCGTCGCCGAGGCCACCGGAACCCAGGCGAGGGCCGAGGAGCTGATCGCCGAGTACGACGCGCGCGTCGCCGAGATCGCCGAGACCTACGCCGACCAGATCGCGGCCACCGTGGTCGTCCCCGCGAGCTACGACGTCGACAATGTGGCCGTGCAGGGCACCCGCCTGCAGTCGTCGATCCTGATCGAGGTGGGCGCGCAGCCCTCCGCGGCGTTCAGCGAGTCGATCGACGCCGACGACGCCGTCGACTTCAGCCCGGAGCAGACCTTCGAGGCGCTCAAGGACGCCGACGCGATCCTCGCCATGGCGAACGGCACGGAGAACTGGGACGCCCTGCAGGCCGACCCGCTCTGGCAGCAGCTGCCCGCCGTGCAGGCCGGCAACGTCGTGCGCACCGACAAGATGACGCACGAGGGCGCGCAGATCACGGCGATGCACGTGCTCGACCTCGTCGAGCAGCTCTACCAGACGGTCTAGCGGATGACGGTGCTCACGGTCGCCGAGAGGCGCGACCGCAGACAACGGGGCTGGCTGGGCATCGCCCTCGCCGCCCTGGTCGTGAGCACCCTCATCAGCCTGTTCGTCGGCTCGCGCGGACTGGCGCCCGCCGACCTGGTCGCGGTGATGCTCGGCGGCGGAACACACGAGGCCCGCGCGATCCTGTTCGACCTGCGGCTGCCGCGCACCGTGATCGGCGTCGTGGCGGGCGCGGCCTTCGCCGTCGCCGGCGCGCTGATGCAGGGGCACACCCGCAACCCGCTCGCCGACCCCGGACTGCTCGGCGTCGGCGCGGGCGCGGCCCTGGCCGTGGTGCTCGCGATCTCGGTGCTCGGCCTCACCACGCCCATCGGCTACCTCTGGTTCGCCTTCGCGGGAGCGGCGGCGGCCGCCGTGGTCGTCACCGCTTTCGGCCTGCTCGGCGCGAGCCGCCGGGACTCCTCACCGGCCAGCCTCGTGCTGGCGGGGACGGCGATCACTGCACTGCTCGGCGCGATCACCGGGCTCATCCTGCTGCTCGACACCGCCACCTTCGACATCTACCGCTTCTGGAGTGTCGGCTCGCTCGCGGGCGGCCGCGGCTTCGACGTGATCCTTCCGGTGCTCCCGTTCATCCTCGTGGGCATCGGGATCGCCATCGCCCACGCCTCCACGCTCGACGCCCTCGCGCTCGGCGACGACATCGTGAAGTCGATGGGGCGCCGTCTCGCCCCCGCGCGCTTCACCGGTCTGCTCGCCGTCACGCTGCTCGTGGGCGGGGGCGTGGCCATCGCCGGGTCGATCGGCTTCGTCGGACTCATCGTGCCCCACCTCGTGCGCCGCTTCACCGGCCCCGGCCACCGCTGGCTGCTGCCGCAGTGCGCCGTGATCGGCGGCATCCTGGTGGTGCTCGCCGACGTGATCGGACGCCTCATCGTGATGCCGGCCGAGCTGCCGGTGGGCGTGGTGCTCGGCGTCGTCGGCGCCCCGGTGTTCCTCGTCATCGTCGCGCGCCTGCGCGGATCGCGGGCGCGCGGATCGCGGGTGCGCTCGTGAGTGTGCGCGGCATCCGCGTCGGCCGCATCAGCGTCCCCTGGCGCCCCCGCCACCTGGTCGTGGTGCTCGCCGCCTCGCTGGTCGCCCTCGCCGTGGCGGTCGTGTCGGCCGGTGTCGGCGACTTCTCGATCGCACCCTCCCGCGTGCTCGCCGTGCTCGTCGGCGGGGGAGAGCGCCGCGAGGAGCTCGTGATCCTCACCATCCGCCTGCCGCGCATCCTCGTGGCCCTGCTCGTCGGGGTCGCGCTCGGGGTCTCGGGCGCCGTGGTGCAGACCACAGCCCGCAACGCGCTCGCCAGCCCCGACCTCCTCGGCATCACCGCCGGCGCCAGCGTCGGGGCGGTGGCCGTCATCGTTCTCGGCGGCGACGGCGGAACGGTCTCCGGCCTGCTCGACACCGTCGGCGTCCCCGCGGGTGCTCTGGTCGGCGGCCTCCTCGCGGCCGCGCTCGTGCTGCTGATCATCCGCCGCACCGGCTCGGGCGGGCTGCAGCCGATCCTGGTCGGCGTGGGGGTCTCCGCCCTGCTCGGGGGACTCGTCAGCTGGATGATGGTCGAGGCCAGCATCAACGACGCCGCCCGCGCCAACGTCTGGCTGACCGGCAGCCTGAACGGCCGCTCCTGGGGCGAGCTCTGGCCGCTGCTGCTCGTCGTGCTGGTCTGCCTGCCGCTGCTGGTCCCGCTGTCGACGCGCTTGGGCGCGATCGACCTGGGGGCGGATGTCGCGCGCGGGCTGGGCGTGTCGATGCTGCGCACGCAGGGGGCACTGCTGGTACTCGCCGTGCTGCTCGCGTCGGTGACGACGGCCGCGGCCGGTCCCATCGCCTTCGTCGCGCTCGTGAGCCCGCATCTGGCGCGACTGGCGAGCGGTTCCTCTCGTCCGCCGCTCGCGGCATCCGCTGCTATCGGCGCACTGCTCGTCGTCGCCAGTGATCTGGTGGCCCGCACCGTGCTCGCGCCCATCCAGGTGCCGGTCGGCGCGATCACCGCACTCGTCGGGGCACCCTTCCTGCTCTGGCTCCTCATTCGAACCCGCCGGGAGGTGCGCCGATGACCGACAAGACCGACACGACCGTCACCCCGCTGCTGGAGGCCGGCGCCGTGAGCGTGCGCTACGGCGCGGCGACCGCCGTCGACGCCGTGGACCTGCGCATCGAGCCGGGCAGCCTCACCTCGATCATCGGGCCGAACGGCTGCGGCAAGTCGACGCTGCTGCGCGCGCTCGGCCGGCTGCTCGCCCCCGACACCGGCGAGGTGCGGCTCGGCGGCGTGCCGATCGGCGAACTCCCGACCCGGGAGGTGGCGCGGGTGCTCGGCATCCTGCCGCAGTCGCCGCAGGCGCCCGACGGGCTCACCGTCGCCGACCTCGTCGCCCGCGGGCGCGACCCCCACCGCCGCTGGTACGACCAGTGGTCGCGCGCCGACGAGCAGGTGGTCGCCGAGTCGCTGCGGCGCACAGGCATGAGCGCCTTCGCCGACCGCCAGCTCGACTCCCTCTCCGGCGGGCAGCGCCAGCGCGCCTGGATCGCGATGGCGCTCGCCCAGGGCACCGACATCCTGCTGCTCGACGAGCCGACGACCTTCCTCGACGTCGTGCACCAGATCGACGTGCTCGAGCTCGTACGCGAACTGCACCTCAGCGGGATCACGGTGGTGATGGTGCTCCACGACCTCAGCCTCGCGGCCCGCTACGCCGACCGGCTGGTCGCGATGAGCGCGGGCCGCGTGGTCGCGGACGGCACTCCCGGCGAGGTGCTCACCCGGCCGATTCTCGACCGCGTCTTCGACCTCGACTGCGAGATCGTGCCGGACGCGCGCACCGGCCGGCCGATCGTGGTGCCGATCGGGCGCGCCCGGCCCGAGGGCGCATCCGCTCGTGCAGAATAGCGCTGTGACCTCGACTCCAGCGCAGACCGGGTACCCCAGGGCCGGACACCGCATCGGCGACCCGCCCAGCATCGTGGCGCTGGCGGCCGACGCCCTGCGGGCGATGATCCTCTCGGGACAGCTCGCGCCCGGCGACCGCGTGGTCGAGAACCGCGTCTCCGACGATCTCGGTGTGAGCCGGCCGCCGCTGCGGGAGGCGATGAAGATGCTCGAGAACGAGGGTCTCATCCAGATGGTGCCGCGGCGCGGCGCGATCGTCACCCCGATGACGCTGCAGGACATGTACGAGATCGTCACGTTGCGCGCGGCGCTCGAGGAGATGGCGGTGCGGCTCGGGGTTCCCGTCACCGTGCAGTCGCGCCTCGACCGGCTGCGGTCGGCGATCGAGACCCTCGAGAACAACGCGGCTCTCGGACGCGAAGATCTCGCCTCGAACGACAGCTTCGAATTCCACCTGGCGCTGGTCGGGCTGTCGGGGCACCGCCGGCTCGAAGACGACTACCGCGCGATGGCACTGCAGCTGCGGCTGTACATGAACATGAACCGGCGTGTCCGGGCCCCCTTCGAGAGCCTCGTGCAGCGGGCCGCGCGGCACCGCGTGCTGTTCGAGCTCGTGGTCGCGGGCGATGCCGAGGCCGTGCTCGCCTCGCTCACCGGTCCGGACTCGCTGAGCATCGTGCGCGAGGTCGGCCCGACCCTGCCGCCCGGTTCAGACGAAGCGGTCGCCTGGCTGCGCGGGATCGCGGGGGAGTAGCGGCGCGGGGTTCGCTCGGCGCCCGCCGTTTCCGCCTCGTGAGGCGATTGCGGACGAATGACCCCGCCGCGGCCGCCTCTTCCGACCGGAATCGGCTCGGAAACCGATCACCGCAGCGCCGCCGGGCCCCGCCGCGACCGCCTCAGCGGCCCTCGACGATCGTTGTGCGCACCCGCACGATGTGCGGGTCGGCCGGCGCAGAGCCGAAGCCGAAGCGCACCGGCGGGTGCAGGCGCGCCAGATCGCCGAGGTCGGTTCCGTTCCAGAGCGCGTCGATCGCGACGATGCGTCGAGCGGATGTGACGCCGTAGTACTCACGTCGGCCGCCGCCGGCAGACCCCGCGGTGCGCGCCCCGGGGACGAGCAGCGCGGCGAGCGGGTCGATCGCCCGCAACCAGGCCGGTCGCGTCGCGAGGAATCCCGGAACCAGGCGCAGCAGCATTCCGAGCGGCGAGACCGCGCCCACGTCGAACCGGGCCCGGAGCGGTCCGGCGTCCACGCTCACGCGCGATCCGCGGCGTCGCACCCGCACCGGCGTGACGAGCACCGAGTCGAAGCTGTACGTCGACGCGACGTAGGCCGCCACGTCGTCGGAGGGTGCGAGCAGAATCCGCTCGCCGTCCGCCCGCTCGACCATCACGTCGGCGAAGTCGCCGAACGGCGATTCGCGCCAGACACCGACGACGAGCCGGGTTCCCTCCGCCGTGCCGAAGCCGGCGATGTGTCCGTCGAAGCGCTGGGTGGAGGCGGCGCGGCTCACAGCGCCAGCTCGAAGTCGGTGCGCGTGAGGCGCTGCCCGTTCACCTGCAGCTCGAGCGAGTGCAGTCCCGCGTAGTGCACGCGCGTGGTCATCTGCCTCAGCGCGTGCCGCTTGGCGAGGGTCACGCTCTGCCCGGGCGCGAGCGTCGTGGCGGTGAGCTTGAATACCTTCTCCGCCTGGCGTCCGTTGCTCTTCATGAAGTGCACGACGTAGTCGACGGCCATCCGCTCGGTGGTGTCTCCGTCGTTGGTGAGGGTGAAGCGGAAGTCGAGGTCGCCGGGGAGGGTGATCGCGGAGCTCTCGAGCACCGGGGGAGTGACCGAGACGGTGACGGGTGCGAAGCCGAGCAGCCCGAGCGCGCCGGGGTGCGCCTTCTTCACGAGCGTGCGCAGGGCGTGCCGCACCACCCAGGCGGTGTTGTCGTCGGGCCTGGACAGCCAGCGCCCGGCGACCTCCACGACGAGCTCGGCGTTCTGCCTGCTGAGGTCGTTGAGGTGGTTGGCGACGGAGCGCCGCACGTAGTCGCTCTCGTCGCGGTAGAGCGCGTCGAGGATGGGCACCGTGGACTCGGGGGCGGCGAGGAGCGCCCGCACGCGGATCGCCCACGGCAGGAACGACCGCGTTCCCTCGCTGGCGAGCCGGCGCACGTGCTCGTCGTCGCTGCCCGTCCAGGCGAGGACGCGGGGGAGCGCGCGCTCGAGGTCGTGCTCGAGCAGCCGGCGGATCGAGAACTCCGAGGTGAGCCGCGGCGTCAGCTCCGCGAGCAGCTCGAGGCCGTCGTCGAAGCGGTCGGCGGATGCGGCCAGCACCCGCGACGTGACGGTCTCGCCCACCGGCCAGATCACCCAGCCGCCGAAGGACTCGTCGGCGAGGGCCCGCCGCACCACGGCCGCGGTGGCGTCGTAGCCTCCTGGCAGGTCGGAGAGCAGGGCGTCGGACACCAGGTCAGTGCGCGCCCGGAGGCTCAGCGCCTCCGCCCGCTCGGGATCGATGCCGGCGAGCAGCTGTTCGACGCCGGCGAGCCGGTCGAGTGCCGAGCCGGGCGACGCGCGCGCGAGGTGTCTGCGCAGGCCGGCCACGGAATCCGCATCGATCAGTTCGTTCATCGCACCCATGCCCCCGACGCTACCCGCTGCCGCCGACAGAGCGGTGACGCGTGACGCGGATGCCGCCTAGGCTGGAACGACCGTCAGCCCCCAGAGGAGGCCACCCGTGAGCTCAGACTCCGCCGTCGTTGTGGAAATCCACGTTCCGCTCACCCCGCTCATCGGCCTCCCCGAGGGCGAGGACCCCTTCCCCTGGATCGACGAGGTCATGGACTACATCTCCGACGTCGACGAACGCGGCGAGGCGGCCCTGTACGACGACGGCGGCGAGTTCGGCGACGTCTACGTGTTCCTCATCAACGCGGCGAGCGAGGCGCAGCTGCTGAACGTGGCCGCCCGCATCGCCGATCTGCCGGGCGTCCCCGCCGGCGTCTTCGCCATGGTCACCGACGACGAGGCCGAGGAGTTCGGCCAGGGACAGCGCATCGAGCTCTCCTGAGCCCTGCGTGAGCGGATGCGCGGGGCCGCGCCCACGGGACGCCCCGCGTACGCGAAACGGCGGCGACCCCGAAACCCGGGACCGCCGCCGCAGCGTCGAACTATCGACCGGTCAGTGCCCGATCGGGGCGGGCGCACCGTTCGACGCCGGCTTGCGCACGAAGAACGCCACCGGGATGGCGACCAGTGAGATGATCGCGCCGTAGATGAACGCGGTGTGGATGCCGTTCGCGGTCGCGTCGAGCACCGAGCTGCCGCTGGCGACCAGCGAGTTCTCGCGGGCCGTCATGACCGTGATGAACACCGCGATGCCCACCGCGCCGGCGAGCTGCTGCACCGTCGAGACGGTGGCGCTGCCGTGCGAGTAGAGGTTCGGCTTGAGAGAGGCGAGCCCCGAGGTGAACAGCGGGGTGAACAGAAGCGCGAGGCCGATGCTCAGCAGCACGTGCGCCGCGATGACCATCCAGATCTCGGTGTCGACGCCGAAGGTGGTCATCACCCAGAGCGCGCCGGAGACGATGATCGAGCCGGGAACGACGAGCACCGTCGGGCCGTGCTTGTCGTAGAAGCGTCCGACGAAGGGTGCGAGGAAGCCCATCACGAGACCGCCGGGGAGCAGCATGAGTCCGGTGGTCAGCGGGTCGAGACCGAGCACGCGCTGCGTGTAGATCGGAAGCAGGATGATGGTGCCGAAGAGGGCGACCATGCTGATCATGATCATGACGATCGACATGGAGAACGACTTCGACGTGAAGGTGCGCAGGTCGAGCAGTGCGATGTTCTTCTTCTGGAGCTGCAGCTGGCGCAGGATGAACAGCGTGAAGCCGAGGGCTCCGAAGGCCAGCGGGGCCCAGCCGGCGACGGAGGCGATTCCGCCCTCCACCTCGCCGAGTCCGCTGAGGCCGTAGACGAGGCCGCCGAAGCCGATCGCCGAGAGTACGACCGAGACCATGTCGAGCGGGGTGGCGCGGGGCTCGGTCACGTTCGGGATGCGCACGATTCCGAGGATCAGCGCGATGACGCCGATGGGCAGCACGATGATGAACATCCAACGCCAGTCGAGCGCGTCGAGGATGAGGCCGGAGATCGTCGGGCCGATGGCGGGCGCCACCGAGATGACGATCGAGATGTTGCCCATCACGCGTCCGCGGGTCTGCTCGGGAACGAGCGTCAGCACGGTGGTGAACAGCAGCGGGATCATGATCGCCGTGCCCATCGCCTGCACGACCCGCGCCACGAGCAGCACCTCGAAGCCGGGCGCGATCGCCGCGATCAGGGTGCCGACGCTGAACAGCGACATGGCGGTGACGAAGATCGACCGCGTGCTGAAGCGCTGCAGCAGGAAGCCGGTGATCGGGATGACGATCGCCATCGTGAGCAGGAAGGCGGTGGTGAGCCACTGCGCTGCGCTCGCCTCGATGCCCAGGTCGTCCATGAGCTGCGGCACGGCCACGCTCATGATGGTCTCGTTGAGGATCACAACGAAGGTCGAGACCAACAGGATCGTGATCGCGAGCTTGTTGCGGGCGCCGATCCTGGCGTCCTCGGAGGCGGTGGAAGAGGCAGCGGATGCCGGTGCTGCGGTCGTCGGAAGGGTGTCAGACAAAGAGATGGTCCTGTCGCGCTGGGGGCCGGAGTGTGGGGGCGGGCGACGGTACCCGTGTGGATGGAGGATCCACGTGATTGATGCGTCTTGCTAGGCCAGCGCTGCGGTGCGCGCGTTTATTCCTGAATCTCCGAATTGGCTGTGCGGCCCACCGTGCGCAGGAGACGGGTGCTGCCGAAGGACACGTTCTGGTCGACACCCAGGGTCACCTCGTCACCGCGGAAGTCGAACGACAACGACACGGCGAAGGGGGTCTCGACGAAGCGGATCGTGGCGAGGTACGAGGTCGGGTCCGTCCACGTGCCGGCGCCGGCGACCGCCGCGGCGGTTCCGAAGATCGCGGAGGACGACCCGCCGACCCAGTCCCCGCTGCCGAGCTCCAGCCGGTGCTCGCCGAAGGCGTCGACGAGCGTGAGGGTGTCGGAGTGCGCGGCGAAGTCCAGGGTGACGGAGGCGAGGTGTCCGGAATTGGCCGGGAATGCGAAGCGGCGGCCGCCCACGGTCGCCGCCAGCGCGGAGTGCTCGTCGCCGAGGGGGAGGGGCGACGTGAGACGGGCCAGACGCTGGGCGAGTCGCGTCTGCTCCGCCGCATCCGCTGGCAGAGTCTCGTGCGCACCGAGCACGGGCAGCAGGTGTTCCCAGGCCAGGGTCAGCGCGCGCTGCTTGTCGGCATGGCCTCCGGTGAGCACCAGGAGCGCGTCGTGCTCGGGCAGGGCGACCGAGAGCTGCCCGAAGGCGCCGTCCGCGCGGTAGGCGCCGTGCTGGCTCCGCCAGAACTGGAAGCCGTAGCCCTGCGCGTCGTCGTCTCCCGCGCGGTGGTCGCCGGTCTCCACCTGGGCGGACGTCGCCGCGTCGGCCCAGTCGGCCGGGACCACCTGGGCGTCGCCGAGTCGTCCGCCCTGGAGGTAGGCGAGACCGAAGGCGGCGACGTCCTCCGTGGTGATGCTCAGACCCCAACCGCCCGCATCGATGCCGGACGGGCTCTGCTCCCAGGTGGCGCCGACGATGCCCAGCGGCTCGAGGAGGCGCGGGGTGAGGAAGTCGAGCAGGCGTTCGCCGCTGAGCGTCTGCACGATCGCCGACAGCAGGTAGCTGGCGCCGCTGTCGTAGACGAACTGCGAGCCGGGTGCGAGCGGGACGGGGAGGGCGAGCAGGGTGCGCGTCCAGTTGTCGTCGTCGTCGGACACCGAGTCGACGGAGTCCTCGGCGTGGCCGCTGGTCATCGTGAGCAGGTGGCGCACCGTCATCGCGGACAGATTGTCGGAGACCGTCTCGGGGGCGTCGTCGCGCAGCAGCTCGACCACCGAGTCGTCGAGGGAGAGCAGCCCCTCGGCCACCGCGAATCCGATTGCGGTGCTCGTGAAGCTCTTGCTGATCGAGAACAGCGCGTGCGGCAGCTCCGCGGCGTACGGACGCCACCAGCCCTCGGCGATCACGTGCCCGTGGCGCAGCAGCATCAGGCTGTGCAGTCCGGGCACGCCGTTCTCGAGGGCATCGACGAACCGGGACACGGCCGCCGAGGAGACGCCCTGCTGCTCGGGGGTGCTGCGCGGGAGCCGGCTCACGCGTCGACCCTGCTGGCCGCTCGCAGTCGCGCGGCGGAGCGGTCGGGCCAGCGGCCGAGGAGGAGGATCGCCGTGCCGAAGCAGAGCGAGCCGAGCACGGCGAGCGGGAAGTCGAGGAACCACTGCATCACGCAGAAGGCCGGGATGAAGGTGAGGGCCGCGGCGACGCCCACCACCGGGCCGGGCGGGGTGACGCCGATCTCGCGCGGCGCCTCCCAGCGCGCGACGAGGAAGGAGAGCCCGAAGATCGCGACCATGACGATCAGGAAGAAGACCGGGCGGGTCCACCACCACGCGGCGCTCCCCGGGAAGGGGCTGGCGCCGGGGATCAGCAGGGCGATGCCCGAGATCGCGAGGATGATCGGCAGGTGCCAGAGGTAGATCGTCATGAGCCTGCTGCCGACCACGAACACCACGGCGCGCGCCGCGTGCGTGTTCATCAGTGCGGCGAGCGCCGGGCGGATCAGTCGCAGCACGCAGGCCTGCGCGAGGGCGAGCGCCACGAGCGGGAGCGTCGGCGGGTTGAGGTTCGTGAGCATGTCGTCGCTATACGGGCCGATCGCCGTCATCGGCACCAGCGTCGCGTAGGCGACGGCGGCGATGAGCACGAGCTGCCACGCGCTGCGGGCGGCGAACCAGCCGTCGGCGTACCAGAAGCCGATCTGCTGAACGAGGATCCAGACGAAGAACAGGTTGACCAGCCCGATCTCGCTGACCCCCGTCGAGTAGCGGAGCGCATCGACCGCCACCACACCGGCGAGCAGTACGACCAGGGTGGCGCGAGGCGCCCGGGCGTGCCAGCCGGCCATCACCGGAACGAAGGCCTGGCACAGGGTGTACGCGGCGAGGAACCAGAGCGGGAAGCCGGCGCCCTCGATCACCACGTCGAGAAGTGCGGGGTCGACGCCGATCAGGCGGGCGACACCGATGACGACCACGTAGAAGAGGAAGAGCGGCAGCGCCGGCTGGGCGAGCCGGAGCACCCGGTTGCGCACGTACTGGGCGGCACCCTCGCCGCGGCGGCGCAGGCTGCGCCACGCTGTGAGGCTCGCGAAACCGCCGACCACGAAGAACAGCGGCATGATCTGGCCGGCCCACGTGCCGAGGGCGAACCAGGGCTGCTCCTCGAGCGGGCGGGTGATGGCGAGGCCGCCGCTCGCGTCGAAGCCGACCCCCACCATGAGGAGGTGGATGACGACCACGAGCAGCACGCAGAAGACGCGGGCGATGTCGAGGGTGAGGTCGCGCTTGGAGAGGTCGATCGACGAGGCCGCCGTAGAGGCGGCGCTCACCTGACCGCTCCCGCGAGCCGGTGCGTGCGTGTGCTGCGGGCGGCGTCGGCTGCGATCATGAACACACTCTAGGAGATCGCGCGCGCCGCGCCGGGTTGCGACGATGTCAAGCCCGCCCGCGGGTAGGCCCGCGCGGCGCTACTCTTCCTTCCGTCGGCGCCATTTCCGCCGGCAACCGGGTGAGATCACGAACGAGTCGCAGTGGCGCGAACCGTCACACCCCGGTAGCGACGTCGCTCTCTCTTCCTCAGACACATCCGACTGTCCCGAAGGAGTTCAACGTGAAGAAAACAGTTCTGGGCGTCGCCACCGCGTGTGCGGTTGCGGCGGCGTCCGCGCTCGTGGCGGCGCCGGCATCCGCTCATGGGCATGACGATTCGCCGCCGACCGCCAGCCCGCCCGTCACCATCGCCGAGGGCCTGGTCACACCGCTCAGCCTCGAGGTCGACCGGCAGCGCGTGTCGTACGTCTCCCAGAATTTCGCCGGCCTGCTGACCCGGGTCGCGCGAGACGGCACGACCTCGGTTCTGGCGGAGGCGCCTGGTCAGGAGATCACGGCGGTCTCCTCCCGCGACGGCTACGTCTACTACGCGCAGATCGCGATGGACCACACGTCCGGGTCGATGGTGCGGGTGCCGGAGGGTGGAGGGACGCCCGAGCCCTTCGCCGACCTCTACGGCTACGAGGCGGGAGAGAACCCCGACGCGGATGCCGTGTACGGCTTCCAGGGACTCACCGACGAGTGTGTGGCACAGTTCCCGCCGACCACCCCGATGAGCGGACTCCCATCCGAGTCCGGGATCGTCGACATCCATCCTTACGCGTCGCTGGCCCTGAACAACGCGATCTTCGTGGCAGACGCCGGCGCGAACACGATCACCCGAGTGGACTACGACGGCGACGTGTCCACTGTGGCGGTGCTGCCACCCCAAGCGCCGATCCAGCTCACCGTCGAGCAGCTCGACGCGTACGGCTTCCCCGCCTGCGCGGAGGGCGTCGACTGGATCACCGAGCCGGTGCCCACAGACGTCGAGATCGGCCCGGACGGCTGGCTCTACGTGACGACGCTGCCGGGAGGGCCGGAGGGTCAATCGGCGGGTGTACGCGGAAGCGTCTACAAGGTGAACCAGAAGACCGGCGAGGTGAAGCTGGTCGCCTCGGGATTCGGCGGCGCAACGGGCCTGGCGGTGGCGACCGACGGCACGATCTTCGTGAACGAGATCTTCGGCGGCCCCGACGGGTCCGGCCAGATCTCCGTGCTCGAGAAGGGAGCGACGGAACCCGAGGCGCTGATCGCGGTGCCGCTCCCCGGTGCGATCGAGATCCGCTCCAACCGGCTGTTCGTCACCTGGAACGTGCTCTCCGAGAATCCGACCCTGTCGCTGATCGAGGTGAACGACTAGACAAACGGATGACGGGGGCGGGGAGGACCGCGGCATACAGTGACGTGATGCGCTCCTTCCCGCTCCTCGCCCTGCCCGTTCTCGCAATCGCCCTCCTCGCCGGCTGTTCCGCGCAGTCCGAGCCCCCGGCCGGCACCCCGGCGCCGACGAGTGCTGCACCCACCGTGCCACCGGCCGAGTCCCCGGCCCCGAGCCCGACCGCGGCGCCGCAGGTCGACCCCAACGCGCCGGCCGGCCAGTGCGCCGATGCGAACCTCACCGTCACGGTCGTGCCCGATGAGGGAGGCGCCGGCGCGGGCAGCACCGTCTCCTCCGTGGTGTTCACCAACACGGGCGACGCCTGCGTGCTCGAGGGGGCGCCCGGCGTCTCGGTCGTCGGCGGCGGCAACGGTACGCAGATCGGCGTCCCGGCCGAGCAGTCGGGCGCACCCGTGGCGGTCGCCATCCCCGCGGGCGGATCGGCGCACGCCACCCTCAGCTCGATCAACATCGGCTCGGGCGGCGGACCCCTCGGCGCCGACTGCGCCGTGACCACCGGCGACGGCTACCGGGTGTACCCGCCGCACTCCTTCGAGGCGTTCTTCGTGCCGCTGGCCGGGGTCGCCGCGTGCAGCAGCGACTCGGTCTTCCTGCAGATCGGCGTGGTCGAAGCCGCCTAGGGCAACGCCTCGTTCGCGCGCGCGAACGCGGCTAGTCGTCGGCCTTCGACCGGTGCGCCGAGAGCGCGGTCTCCTCGGCGTCGATGCTGCGCAGAACGTCGCGCACCGCCCGCTCCTGGTAGCGCCCCTCCGCGCGTGCGTCGAGCACCGCCTGCCGCTCGGCATCGATCATGGTGCGGCGCAGTCTGTTGTACACGGCGGGGGAGGTCTCGGTGCCCGGGGCGGTGTCGCGCGACATCGCCTCGGTGATGAAGCGCGCGTTCACGCGCAGTCGCGACACGGCGGCCGGGTCGTCGTTGTCGGTCACCTCGAGGTCGAGCCGCGCCAGCCCCGCGGTCTGCGCCTCGGCGAGCAGGTTGTGCTTCTCCATCATCTCCTGCGAGGAGTCCGGGGGCGGGAGCTTCAGGCTGCGAATGACCCAGGGCAGCGCCAGCCCCTCGAGCAGGGTGCCCGCCACCACGACGAAGGCGAGGAACTGCAGCAGCTCGCGTTCCGGCGTCTCCTTCGGGAGCAGGAACACCGCCGCGAGCGTCACCACTCCGCGGATGCCCGCGGACGAGATGGCGATCGAGGTCTTCCACCCCCACCGCCTGCGGCGCAGCAGCTTCGGACCCTTCTCGTAGAGCACCGTGGTCGCCAGCACGAAGATGAACCGCGAGAGAACGAGCAGGCCGAGCACGAGCGCCGACAGCGCGACCACCTCCCCGAGTCCGAACTCCGACTCCTGCATGCCCCCCACGATGCCCGCGAGGCTCAGGCCGATGAACAGGAACACCGCGTTCTCGAGCAGGTAGCGGATGGTGCGCCAGTTGATCGACTCGGCGATGCGCGCCTCGGCGGACTGCACGAGCGGAGAGCGCTGCCCGAGCAGCAGGCCGGCCACCACGACGGCGAGCACGCCGGAGCCGCCGATCAGCTGGGCGGGGATGAACGCGATATAGGGAATCGCCAGCGACAGGCTGGTGTCGAGCACGGGCGCGCGTAGGCGTTTGCGGATGGCGGAGAGCGTGTAGCCCACAACGAATCCGACGCCGATTCCGCCGACGAGGGCGACGCCGAATTCCCAGGCGACGTCCCAGGGGTTGAGGATGCTCACGATCGCGGCGATCGACGCGTTGAGGGCCACGAGGGCTGTCGCGTCGTTGAGCAGGCTCTCGCTCTCGAGTACCGTGACGACTCGGCGGGGGAGTCGGAGACGGCCGGCGATCGCGGTGACGGCCACGGCATCCGTCGGGGCGACGACCGCGCCGAAGGCGAAGGCCGCCGCGAGGCTGATGGTGGGCACCAGCCACCACAGCGAGAAGCCGACGACCGCGACCGTGAAGGCAACGAGGCCCACCGAGAGCACGAAGATGCTGTCGCGCCTCGCGAGGATGTCGGCGAGCGGCGTGCGGATGGCGGCGGCGAAGAGCAGCGGCGGGAGGATGCCGTACAGCACGAGATCGGGCTCCACGGTGATCTCGGGCACGCCGGGAATGAACGAGGCGATGGCGCCGACCGCCACGAGCGCGACGGGCGCCGACCATCCCACGCGTCCGGAGAGACCGGTGACGGTGACGGTCACCAGCACGAACGACACGATCCAGATGATGGTGGCGACGATGTCGATTTCGATGAGGGTGTCCCTTTCGTCACGGAGGCGGGCGCTGCGATTGCGCAGATGCTCATCTTGCCACCGTCGCGACGCGGATGTTTCCCCTCGCGGCCGCGCCAACGCAATGCCTGACGGAGAAAAGCTGACGGAAAGTATCGTGGCAATTCCGACGCAATGACGCCCTCGGAAGGACGCTGATGACCACCACGACCCCCAAGACAAGCATCAAGGTGATAGCCCTGGCCGTGGCGGGAGCCGTCGGCGGTTTCCTCTTCGGTTTCGATTCCTCGGTGGTGAACGGCGCCGTCGACGCCGTTCAGGGTCAGTTCGACCTCTCCGCCTCCCTCACCGGGTTCGCGGTGGCCAGTGCCCTTCTCGGCTGCGCGGTCGGCGCCTACGTCGCCGGGCGCATCGCCGACCGCTGGGGCCGCATCCCGGCCATGATCGTGGGCGCGGTGCTCTTCCTGGCCAGCGCCCTCGGCTGCGGCTTCGCGTTCGGCGTCTGGGATCTCGTGTTCTGGCGCCTGATCGGCGGCCTGGGCATCGGCATCGCCTCGGTGATCGCGCCGGCGTACATCGCCGAGATCTCGCCGAAGCACATGCGCGGACGCCTCGCCTCACTGCAGCAACTGGCCATCACCATCGGTATCTTCGCCGCTCTGCTCTCCGACGCGTTGTTCGCCAACGGCGCGGGCGGTGCGGGGGAGCCCTTCTGGTTCGGGCTCGAGGCCTGGCGTTGGATGTTCCTCGCCGGAGCCCTCCCCGCTGTCGTCTACGGGGTGATCGCCTTCCTGCTGCCGGAGTCGCCGCGCTTCCTCGTGCTGAAGGAGCGTGACGACGAGGTGCGCAGCATCTTCGCCCGGCTGTGGCCGAACGACGACGTGGAGCGGGCGATCCGCGACATGCGCTCCGCGATAGAAGCGGATGCGCTCGGCTCGCAGAAAGGCGCCTTGCGTGGCGACCGCTTCGGTCTGAAACCCATCGTCTGGATCGGCATCATCCTGTCGATCTTCCAGCAGTTCGTGGGCATCAACGTGATCTTCTACTACTCCACCACGCTGTGGAAGTCGGTCGGCTTCCAGGAGAGCGACTCCTTCACGATCTCTGTGATCACCGCGGTGACCAACATCGCGGTCACCTTCGTGGCGATCGCGCTCGTCGACCGGGTGGGCAGGCGACCGATCCTGCTGTTCGGCTCCGCGGGCATGGCGATCTCGCTGGCCACGATGTCGCTGGCCTTCAGCCAGGCGGACATCGTGGACGGCGCCCCCTCCCTCCCGGGCGCCTGGGGTCCGATCGCGCTCGTGGCGGCGAACATCTTCGTGGTGAGCTTCGGGGCGTCCTGGGGCCCGGTGGTCTGGGTGCTGCTCGGGGAGATCTTCCCGACCCGCATCCGCGCGCGTGCCCTCGGTATCGCCGCCGCCGCACAGTGGATCGCGAATTTCCTGATCACGGTCAGCTTCCCGCCGCTGGCCGACTTCTCCCTCATCTTCACCTACGGCATGTACGCCTTCTTCGCGGCGCTCTCCTTCGTGTTCGTGTTCCGCGTGGTGCCGGAGACCAACGGGATGTCGCTCGAGGAGGCCAACACGCTCCTGCCGCCGAAGGGCAGCGCGAAGAAGGCCGCGCGGAGCTGAGGAGGCCGCCCGTCGCGGCGGGTCCCGGCGTCCCGGCGTTGCCGCTTCCGTTGTGCAGGACGCATTCCTCGCGTCCTCCGAGATTGCCGGGGCGGCACGTCGATTGATGGATAACGATCTCGACCGGCCGGTTCGACTCCGTTCCCCAGATCTACTCCGTTTCCCCGGCGAGAACGGTGCCCCGGTGGCCACCCGTCGTGATCGCAGCCTGACGCCGGGCTGCGCGATAATCAGCCCGGGTGTCCTGAGCAACGGAAGCCTGGAAGAGCAGGCGCCGTGCCCGTTCCCTGCCGGTGTCCGTCGGAACGGGTCATGCAGAACGGGCCCTGCAGAACGGACGGCGCACGAGCGAACCAGCCACGCACCTTAGTGCGCGCATCCGCTCACCGGCAATCGGCCCGCGACACGGCGCGCGGGTCTAGGGTCGGCACATGACCGACCGCATCGACACCCTCATCGTCCTCGGAGCGGGCGGAGACCTCGCCGCCCGACTCCTGCTTCCCGGCCTGGCGTCGCTGCTCGCCTCGCCCCGCGCGCAGAGCGTGCAGCTCATCGGCGTCGACCGCGGCGAGATGACCGACGCCCAGTGGACCACGCGCGTCACCACCGCGTTCTCCTCCCAGAAGTCCGAGCTGGCGGGCGAGGTGGCGAAGCAGTCGAGCTACCTGCAAGCGGATGCGACCGACGCCGCCGACCTCGAGCGCGTGCTGGGTGCGGCGACCGGCCGCGTGGCCCTGTACTTCGCTCTCCCTCCGGCCGTGACGATCCTGGTCTGCAAGGCGCTGTCCACCTTCGACCTGCCGAAGGGGCTGGTGCTGGCGCTGGAGAAGCCCTTCGGCACCGACCTCACCACCGCGCGAGCGCTCAACCGGCGGCTGGTGAAGCTGGTGCCCGAGGAGCAGCTGTTCCGCGTCGACCACTTCCTCGGCAAGTCGACCGTGCTCAACCTGCTCGGGCTCCGCTTCGCGAACCGCATCTTCGAGCCGCTGCTGTCGGCGCCGAACGTGGAGAAGGTCGAGATCGTCTTCGACGAGACGCTCGCGCTGGAGGGGAGGGCGGGCTACTACGACAAGGCGGGCGCCCTCGCCGACATGATCCAGAGCCACCTGCTGCTGGTGCTCGCCCTCACCGCCATGGAGCCCCCGGCGAGCGTCGATGCCGACGACCTGCGTGGCGGCATGGCGCAGGTGCTGCGCGCCACCCGCGTCTGGGACCGGGACGGCACCTCGAGCCGGCGGGCGCACTACACGGCCGGCACCGTGGACGGCCGCGAGCTCCGCGCCTACACCGCCGAGGACGGCGTCGACCCGGAGCGCCACACCGAGACGCTCGCCGAGGTGACCCTCACCGTCGACAACTGGCGCTGGGCCGGCGTGCCCTTCGTGCTCCGATCGGGCAAGGCCCTCGGCGGCGCGAGGCAGCAGATCGTCGTGACCCTCAAGGACGTGCCGCACCTGCCGCGCGGCCTGCACGGTCCGACCGGCCCCACGCAGCTGCGCATCGGCGTGAAGCCCGCCGAGCTGCAGCTCGACCTGATGATCAACGGGGAGGGCGATCCCTTCGAGCTCGAACGGGTGGTCCTCGACACCGACCTGCAGCTGGGCGAGCTCAGCGCCTACGGCGAGGTTCTCGCCGGGCTGCTCGACGGTGATCCCACGCTCTCCGTCCGCGGCGATGTCGCCGAGGAGTGCTGGCGCATCCTCGCGCCGGTGATCAAGGCCTGGCACGCGGGGACCGTGCCGCTCGACGGCTACGCGGCGGGCTCGACCGGGCCGAAGGGCTGGCGTTCGGCATAGCACGCCCTGCTGGGGCCACCCTCATTCGCGGGGCGCGGAGTAGAGTCGGTCCAGTTGCCGGGCGGCCCAACGACGCTTCCGTGTGGTGATAGCCAGGAAAGAACCACAGGGGAGAAGCACCGTCATGTCATCTAGCACGCCCACGACCGGCACGCCGAAGTCCGGCACGAACGCCAAGGTCATCGCGCTCGCGATCGCCGGTGCGGTCGGCGGATTCCTCTTCGGATTCGACTCCTCGGTGATCAATGGCGCCGTCGACCCGATCCAGGACCAGTTCGACCTGTCCGGCTCGCTCACCGGCTTCGCCGTGGCGAGCGCGCTGCTGGGCTGCGCTGTGGGCGCGTACGTCGCCGGCCGCCTCGCCGACTGGAAGGGCCGCATCCCGGCCATGCTGGTCGGAGCGGTGCTCTTCCTGATCAGCGCGATCGGAACCGGCCTCGCCTTCAACGTCTGGGACCTCATCGCCTGGCGCCTCGTCGGCGGACTCGGCATCGGAATCGCCTCGGTGATCGCCCCCGCGTACATCGCGGAGATCTCTCCCAAGAACCTGCGCGGACGCCTCGGATCGCTGCAGCAGCTCGCCATCACCATCGGTATCTTCGCCGCACTGCTCAGCGACACCGTGTTCGCCAACTGGGCAGGCGGCGCCGGCCAGGAGCTGTGGCTGGGCCAGGAGGCCTGGCGCTGGATGTTCCTCGCCGGAATCGTGCCCGCGGTGGTCTACGGCCTCATCGCGCTCAAGCTGCCGGAGTCCCCGCGGTTCCTCGTGCTCAAGGAGCGCGACGACGAGGTGCGTACCATCTTCGCCCGTCTCTGGCCGAATGACGACGTCGAGCGCGCCATCCGCGATATGCGCGAGGGCATCGAGGCGGACGCCCAGGGCTCGAAGAAGGGCGCCCTGCGCGGCAACCGCTTCGGACTGAAGCCGATCGTCTGGGTGGGAATCATCCTGTCGGTGCTGCAGCAGTTCGTGGGCATCAACGTGATCTTCTACTACTCCACCACGCTGTGGAAGTCGGTCGGCTTCCAGGAGAGCGACTCGCTCACCATCTCGGTGATCACCGCCGTGACCAACATCGCCGTCACCTTCGTGGCCATCGCCCTGATCGACCGCGTCGGCCGCCGCCCGATCCTGCTCTTCGGCTCGGTGGGTATGACCGTCGCGCTGGCCACCATGGCGATCTCGTTCAGCCAGGCCGTGCAGGTCGACGGCGAGCCCTCGCTGCCCGGCGCCTGGGGACCCGTCGCGCTCGTCGCGGCCAACCTCTTCGTCATCAGCTTCGGCGCCTCCTGGGGCCCCGTGGTCTGGGTGCTGCTCGGCGAGATCTTCCCGAACCGCATCCGTGCCCGCGCCCTCGGTGTGGCCGCCGCCGCTCAGTGGATCGCGAACTTCGTGATCACGCTGTCGTTCCCGCCGCTGGCCGAGATCTCGCTGGTGCTCACCTACGGCGTCTACGCGCTGTTCGCCGCCCTCTCCTTCGTCTTCGTCTTCAAGATCGTGCCGGAGACCAACGGCCTCTCGCTCGAGGAGGCTCAGACGCTGTTCGTCAAGAAGCCGAAGGCCTCCGCCGCGGCGAAGTAGCCCCCGGGGTCATGCGGGGGTTAACCCCGATGACCTCGCAGGCGCGGTTTGCCAGACTGGGGGCATGAGTAGACTCGTGCGTCCCCAGTCCGGAAAGATCATCGCGGGCGTCTGCGCCGGCATCGCCAACCGCTTCGGCTGGTCGGTGACGCTCGTGCGGGTGCTGACCGTGGCGTCCATCCTGATCCCCGGCCCCCAGGTGATCATCTACGTGATCCTCTGGGCGCTGATCCCGAAGGAGAGCTAGGCCGGTGGGAAGAGCCGCTCGAGCTCGGCCGTGATCGCGCCCCTCGCCTGCTCCGGCGACAGCGGACTGCTTCGGTCGCCGGGCTGCGCACCGTAGCTGCCGAATCCGGCGTGGTTGAGACCCGGGATCTCGACGAGCGAGGCGTCGTCGGGCAGCTCGGGGCGGGCATCCGCTATCTTCTCGGGCGTCGACAGGCCGTCGCGCTCGCCCGCGATGCTCAGCACGGTGAGCCCGGAGTCGCTCAGGTCGTTCGCGCAGTAGCTGCCGAAGAGCACCAGGCCGCTCACCTCCGGGGACTCGGCGAGCATGCACGCCTTCACACCGCCGAGCGAGTGGCCGCCGACGTACCAGTCGGTCACGCCCGGGGCGTCGGCGGTGAAGGTCTCGAGCGCACGCAGATCGAAGAACGCCAGGTTGAGCGTCGGCTTGGTGACCACGACAGTCACGCCCGACTCCTCGACGATTCCCGACAGCGTGAACATGTAGGCGTAGGGGTCGACCTTCGCGCCGGGGATGAAGACGAGTCCGGTAGCGGATGCCGACTCCGTCGGCGCGATCACGATGGAGTGGTCGGTGCTGGTGATGGCCACGGCCGGATTCGTCCACGCGTCCATCGCCCGGGCGCGGTCGCCCTGCATCACGATGTTGGCCCAGACGAGCACCCCCACGACCACCAGCGCGATCACGACCAGCAGGCCGACCGCCCCGATGCGCACGCGGCGCAGTACCGTGCTCACCAGCCGAGAGTTCCGGGCTCGCCCTTGAACGGGCCGACCACGCGCGACGTGATCCAGCCGCCGTAGAAGCCGCCGGCCTGCGGGAGCACACGCTCGCCGTCGACCTCGACGGCGTCCATGCGGCCCGGGTAGACCGCGATCATCCCGACGAGAGCCTCGAAACCGGGGCTCGGCTCCGGGTAGAACCAGGCGGCGCCGTCGGCCACGGCGGAGCCGCCGCGCACCGAGAGGTAGCCGGCCACCCCCTTGAACTCGCAGAAGCTGCTGCCCGGAGCCGGCTCGAGCGAGCCCGGGGCGAATGCCGACCGGGGAACGTAGTAGACGGGCGGGTGGCTCGTCTCCAGGACCCGCACGGCCTCCGTCGTGTCGACGATCGTCTCGCCGCCGAGCACGAGCCGCACCCGCTCCGCGGTGCTCTCGACGCGTGGCGGCCGGGGGTAGTCCCATACCGACTCCTGGCCGGGCTGGGGGACGACGGGACGAACGGATCTGCGCATCGTCCTAGTCTGCACCGCGCCGGGTGCGAAGTCGCCTCTTGCCTGTTGCACCCGCCGCGGGTAGACCAGAGGGATCGCTCTGCCCGCCGTCGATCGAGGAGGATCCATGGAATTCCTGCTGCTTGTCGCGTCCGATCCGGACGCCGAGACCTGGGACGAGGCGGGCGCCAACAGCGATGACTGGGTGGCGGAGATGGACGCCATCGGTGTGCGCCAGCGCGGAGACCGGCTGCAGCCGGCGGAGAGCGCCACCACGGTGCGGGTGCGCAACGGCGAACTGGTGGTGAGCGGCGGCCCGTTCACGCGGGCGTCGCAGGAGATCCTCGGCTACGACATCATCGAGTGCATGAGCGTCACCGACGCGATCGAGGTGGCGAGCGCGCACCCCATGTCGCGCTTCGGCTGCATCGAGATCCGTGCGATGTGGCCGATGCACGACGACGAGGGCGACTGAGCGGACGTCAGCCGGTCCACTCCACGGCCTGCTGCAGCGACCAGCGGTTGCCGTCCGGATCGCCGAAGTAGACGAAGCGGCCCCAGGGGGTCTCGTCGACCTCGGAGGCGTCCACCCCGATCGCGGTCAGCTGCTCGCGGGCGGCGTCGGCATCGGGGATGACCGCCTGGATGCTCTTCTGGTCGCCCGGCTTCATGCCGGAGCCCATGTTCTTGTCGAGCACGATCGAACAGGCGGAGCCGGGCGGCGTGAGCTGCACGAAGCGGAGGGTGTCGTCGACCTGGTGGTCGTGGTCGGCGTTGAAGCCGATCGACACGTAGAAGTCCTTTGCGCGGTCGATATCGGCCACGGGAACGCCGATGAGTTCGATCTTCCAGTCCACGGTGGTGTCCTTTCCTTCGAGAGTGGCTGTCACCGTCGAAGGTAGTAGGCGCCACCGACACGCTTACAGCGTCTTGCGCATCTCGATCTCGCGGTCGGCCGCGTCGAGCACGTAGCGGTAGGTCGCGCCGGTCTTCGTGAAGCCGCGCTTGGCGTAGTAGGCGCGCGCCCGGGCGTTCCGCTCGTGCACGTGCAGGCTGAGCGTCGGCCCGCGCTGCGCGGCCCACGCCTCGACCTCGGCGAGCAGGGCGTCGGTCACCCCGCCCCCGCGGAAGTCCGGCGAGACGTAGACGCCCACCAGCAGGGCCCCGGTCGCGGAGTCGGGGACGAAGGCGGCCATGGTGCCGACCCAGCGGTCGCCAGCGATGGCCGCCAGGTTGATGTTCTCGGCGGAATCACCCCGGGCCGCCCGCATGCGCCACTCGGACTCGCCGTGGGCGAGCGCCGTCTCGAGCGTCTCGCCGAAGGCGATCGGAGTGTCTCGCAGCATCTCGAGCCGCAGCCCGCGCAGCGCCTCCCAGTCCGACTCGGTCGTGCGTCTGATGGTCACCGCGGAGGACTGCATCAAAACATCGTATGCGGCGAACCCCGCCGGCCGGCCCCACACGACCGGCGGCGGGTCGATCAGAGCGCCGCGTTGAAGCCCTCGGTGATCGAGTGCGGGCCCTCGACGAGCTCCCAGGCGTGCCCGATCGTGCGCGGGTCGTCCAGCGCGGCGATGACCACGGCGGCCACGTCGGCGCGCGGGATGTTACCGCGCTCGACCTTGTCGCCCACGGTGATCCGGCCGGTGCCCGCGTCGTCGGTGAGTCCTCCGGGGCGCACGATCGTGTAGTCGAGCGCCGACTCGGTGACCGCGACATCCGCATCGTGCTTCGCCTCGTAGTAGGGCTGCATGTCGCCCATGTCGCCGCTGGGCTTCTCGCCCGCGCCGATCGCCGAGACGATCACGAAGCGGGAGACGCCGGCCGCCTTCGTGGCCGCGAGGGTCTTGACCGCGCCGTCGAAGTCGACAGCGCGGGTGCGTGCCGGGTCGCCGCCACCGGCACCGGCGGAGAACACGACGGCGTCGGCGCCGGCGAGCGCGCCGGTGAGCTCCTCGACGCCCGCGGTCTCGATGTCGAGCACCACGGGAACGGCGCCGAGCTCGGTGAGCTCGTCGCTGCGGTCGGCGTTGCGGAAGATCGCGACCGCCTCGTCGCCGCGGGCGTGCAGCTGGGTGATCATCTCTTTCGCGACCTTGCCGCTGCCGCCGACGATCGCGACGCGGATGGACTGAGCTTCTGAGTTAGTCATCGTTCCAGTGTGTCACCGGGCGCCCGGGAGTACCCTTGGTGCGTGCGCCTTGGACTCGAACGACTCGTCATGGTATTGACCGTGTCCGTCGTTGTGCTCTCGATCGCCCAGGCGGAGCCCTCCACTCTCGTCTTCGCCGGTATCGCGGCCCTCGCGGTCGGCGCGGTTCTGGCCGCTCGGTACGCGGCCGTGGTCATCCGCTCACAGGAGATCACCGTGGGCGACCGCGCCCGGGAGCACCGGCAGTCGCTCATCGGCATGCCCGCGCCGCAGCACCCGGACACCGCGGGACGCCCGCGCACGAGAGCCCCGTCGGGAGAGACCGCGGTCGCGTAGTCCTGCCTCGAAGGCGGATGTGCGCGGCCAGACGGCCCCTCATTCTCCCGACAGCAAAGGACCACACACGTGGACATCTACTCGTTCGCCCCCATCGCCGCCGTGCTCGACGCGGCCTACTCCGTCGTCACCGCCCTCGCCCGCCTGCTCGAACCGTTCGCCGGAGGCGCCAGCGCGGCCATCGCCATCGTGCTCATCACCCTCGCGCTGCGCACCGCGCTCATCCCGGTGGGCGTCTCGCAGGTGCGGGCGGAGTTCACCCGTCGCCGCATCGCGCCGCGGCTGCAGGAGATCCAGAAGAAGTACCGGAAGAACCCCGAACTGCTGCAGAAGAAGATGATGGAGCTCTACGCGCACGAGAAGACCTCTCCGCTGGCCGGGATGCTGCCGACGCTGCTGCAGGCCCCGGTGCTGTCGATCGTCTACGGGCTCTTCATCCTCCCGACGGTGAACGGCCACTCGAACGCGCTGCTGACCGAGCAGCTCTTCGGCGCGTCGCTCGGCACCTCCCTGGGGCACCTGCTCTCGACGGGCGCGTTCTCCCTCGACCTGCTGGTCTACGCCGGCCTGCTGGCCGTGATCGCCGCGGTGGCGTTCACCCAGCGCCGGGTGGCGATGCGGTTCGCGGCCCCGCTGCCCGACACGACGCTGCCGGCGATGGCGCGGCTGAACGCCTGGCTCAGCTGGCTGCCGTTCATCACGGTGGTGTTCGCGGCGATCGTGCCGCTGGCGGCGACCCTGTACCTGACGGTCACCACCAGCTGGACTCTGGTGGAGCGGGTGCAGCTGCGGCGGCGCCTGGCACCGGCGGTCGCCTGAGCCGTCACGCGCCCGGAATTCGCCTGCGCGCCCGGAATTCCGGGCGCGCGGGCGACGAATGGGCGCGCTACCGCGCCGGCCGGTCCATGGCGTGCCACGGGCCGCCGGTGAGGGGGAGCAGCGCGACGAGCAGGTACGCCCCGCCGATCACGAGGAGGGCGGCGGGCACCCCGATCCACTCGGCGCTCCCGCCGGCCAGCAGCGCGCCGACGGGGATGCCCGCCCAGGATCCCGCGATCATCAGGCTCGAGCTGCGCGCCCGCATGCGGGCCGGGGCGAGCTCGAGCCGGAGCGTGTCGATGATCGGGTTGAGCACTCCGGAAGCCAGCCCGGTCACCGCGGATACCGCAACCACAGCCCACACCGGGATCGATGATGCGAGCGCGAGCGAGAGCGGCCCGCCCGCGATCAGGGTTGCGACGACGAACAGCATCCGTCGGGGCAGCCGGTGCCCCACGGCTCCGAAGAACACCGAGCCGACGAGGGCACCGGCGCCGAGCGCACCGGTGATGAGTCCGACGACGCCCGCGCCGTTCGTCCACTCGGCGGCGCGCAGCGGCAGGAGCACGGAGAATCGCCCGGCATCGAGCAGGTTCATCACGAACACGAGCGCGACGACGATCCGGAGCAGCGGCTGGCCCGCCACGAATCGGAAGCCCGCCACGAGATCACCCCAGTAGGAGAGCCCCTCGCCGGGCTCCTCGGGCTGGTGCACGCGCGGCGCGCGCACCAGGCAGAGCACGAGCGCCGACGAGACCACGAAGAACGCGCCGGTGACGGCGAAGGCGGCGGATGCGCCGAGCGCGCTCACCACGAGACCGCCCAGCGGCGCACCCACCAGCATGGCCGTGCGCTCCGCCCCGCTCGCGAATCCCACGGTGCGGGCGAGGGGCACGCCCGCCTGCGCGGAGAGGTCGGGCATGAGCGTGGTGCGCGCGGTCTGACCGGGTGTGTCCAGCAGCCCGCTCGCGAAGATGAGCAGCAGGAAACCCCAGAACGGCAGAGCGCCCTGCGAGGCGAGAGCGGCGATCACCAGCACGGTGGCGGCGCTCGCGAGATCGGCGATGATGCTCGAGCGGCGGTGCCCGATGCGGTCGACGAGAACGGCGCCGAGCGGGCCGCCGACGATGATCGGCACGGTGGCGAAGGTGCTCGCGATGCCGACGTCGAGCGCGGAGCCGCCCTGAGCCAGCACGAAGAACGGCGTGGCGAGCACCGTGATGGTGTTGCCCGCCTGCGCCGAGGTGTGGGCCGCGAGCAGCGCGACCAGGCTCAGCCGGGAGCGCCGGTCGCCGACCGGCGTTGTCACGACGTCGGCGGTTCCTGATCGGGGTCGGGGAAGACCAGGAACTGGGCGGACACGATCAGAGCGCCGTCCGGCACGTCCCCGGAGGCTGCGGCGGGATCGTGCCTGCGGTAGCCGGCGAGCAGGGTCGCAATGTCTCTCGTGAGCCGGGCCGTCTCATCCGCTGTGAGCCGCAGGGGCATGTCGCTGAAGGTGCCGGCGTCCTGCCACACGCGGGGCCAGGCGTGTTGCGCGCTGAGCCAGCCCTGCGCGCGGTCGGAGTACAGCGCGAGCACGGCGGCCGCGTAGTCGTCGTACAGGGCCGCGGACTCGTCGTCGCCCTCGGGCGGCAGACCGGTGAATGTCGATCGTCTCGCGGCCTTCCACCAGCGGTCGCGGCCGTGCACGCTCTCGCCGACGAGGTCGGCGGGCTCCGCCTCGACGATCGCGTTGCCCTCCGCCAGCTTGCGGAGGTGGTAGCTGGTGAGCGCGGGCGACTGGCCGCAGCGCTCGGCGAGGCGGGTCGCGGTCGAGGGTCCGTGGAGACGCAGGAGCCCCAGCAGCCGCAGTCGCAGCGGATGGGCGAGCGCCTGCAGGGCGGCGGCCTCGGTGACGACATCGTGGTCGTCGTCGAAGAGCGGGTGCGTGTTCGTCGGCTCGGGCATGGGGACAGTGAAGCATAGAAAGAGATCTTTCGAAAGACTTCTTTCATAACTCATCGCCGCATGGTCTGGTGCCGTCGTCGCGAACGCGGTAGATGTGAACACTGACCACATCGATTACGAAGGGAACAGCGATGTTCACACCAGACGGAGCCTTCAGCGGCTTCTCGATCGACGACCTCGACGCCGCGAAGACGTTCTATGGTGAGACCCTCGGGCTCACCGTGACCGAGAACTCGATGGGGTTCCTCAATCTCGAGCTCGCCAGCGGCGCCACCGTGCTCGCCTACGTGAAACCGAACCACGAGCCCGCCTCGTTCACCATCCTCAACTTCGAGGTGGACGACGTGGAGGCGGCCGTCGACGACCTCAACGCCCGCGGCGTCGTCACGAAGATTTACGACGACATGCCCGGCGACGAGAAGGGGATCATGCGCGGCAACGGCCCCGACATCGCCTGGTTCAAGGACCCGGCCGGCAACGTGCTGTCTGTACTGAAGGGCGACTAGGAGGCGAGGGCCGCGAGCACCTTGAGCACCCGGCGCTCGCGCGTCTCCGCGGTCTTCGCGCCCTCGACCGAGACGACGTGCGCCCGCCGGTTGCTCACCGACAGAGCCGCGAAGGCCCCGGTCAGCGACGCGGCCTCCAGGGCGGCGGCCAGGTCAGCGGGCACCTCGACGGTGCGCGGGGCGTCGTCGACCTCGAGTCCGATCGTCACGGTGTCGCCCGCTGCGATGCCCGCGCCCGCCCGGTGGGCCGCGCTGACGGGGAGCATGGTCGCTCCCTTGTACGGCCCGATGGTGCTGCGGTAGCTGTAGTCGCCGATCGTCACGACGACGGCGAAGCGCTTGCCCGCGCCGAGCTGTGCCCACGTCGTCGGGAACGGCGATGCCGGTCGTGGTGGCGCCGTCGAGCACGAGGGTGGTGGTGAAGGTGACCATGGTCGCCATCCTAGGGCTCCTGCATCACCCGGAATGCGGCGCCGACCGGGTCCTTCAGCTGCGCGAGCCGACCGAACGGCGTGTCCTCGACGCTCGCCTCCAGCGAGCCGCCGAGCTCGAGGGCGCGCGCCACCGTCGCGTCCGCATCGTCGGTGCCGAAGTACACCACCCAGCGCGAGGGAGCCCCGCCGAGGTACCGCGCGCCGTCCTCGATGCCGGTCATCGCCTCCCGGCCGCTGCCGAAGGTGGAGAAGCGGAAGTCGTCGTCGTCGGCCAGCACCTCGAGCGTCCACGCGAACACACCGGTGTAGAAAGCGGATGCCGCGGCGAAGTCGTTTGCGACCAGCTCGAACCACACGGGCGAACCCGGTTGCCACATCACCTCGAATCCCGGATGCGTCCCCGCCTGCCAGCCGCCCACCCGTGCTCCGGTGGGATCGTCGAGCAGCAGGGTGGTGCCGCGGTCGCCCGCGCGGTCGAGGGTGATGGAGCCCGCGCCGTGCGAGGACGCCGCGCGCGCGACGTCCTCCGCGTCGGCCACGGAGAGGTAGACCAGCCAGCGGTTGGCGGCGCCCCGGGAGACACCGGCCACGCGCGCCCCGTCGAGGAGGCAGTCGACGTGCCCGCCCGGCGGCGACCCGGTGGAGGTCCAGCCGAAGAGCTCGCTGAGGAATCGCTGCGCTCGCGGCGGATCGGTGCTCTCCAGCTCGACCCAGCGCGGTTGTCCCTCGCGGTAGCCCTCCGGGCGCGGCATGGTCTCCTCCCGTCTCAGGCGCGGTGCGCCGCCAGGATGGCGTCGATCTTCTGGAACGACAGCTCCCAGCCCTCTGCGGTGCGGTCGCGCTGCTGCACGGTGAAGGGCCCCTGCTCGAGCTCGAGACCGCCGTCGTGGAAGCGGATGCGGAGCGCCACGTCGTGCAGGGTCTCGTCTCCGGTGTCCGCGTCGAGCCGCAGGTCCAGCGCCGCCGCCTCGGCGAAGGAGACGATGGTGCCGCGCACCGGGTAGGCGCGCCCGGTGGCGGTCTCCACCATCGACAGGCCCCAGTCCCCGCCCTCCTTCAGCTCGACGACGACGCTCTCGAAGGGGACCGTGAACGCGGCCGGCCCGAACCAGACGGCCAGCTGCTCCGGGTCGGTGAAGAGCGCGAAGAGCGCGTCGGCCGACGCGGCGAAGTCGCGGCTGAGCCGCAGCTCGGTGATCGGCGCCGTGGACATCGGGCTACAGCGAGACGGTCTTGTTCTCGCCGACGTCGGGCGTCGTCTTCGTCACGATGGCCTTCGCCACCTCGAAGGCGCGCACGATGCCGGGCTTGTCGATGGCCCAGAACTCCGCGCTGCGGGCGTCCACCCGCAGAAGGGCCACGGTGGGGTCCTCGCGGCCGTTCTCGAACCAGGCCTCCACCATCGGGTTCCAGAGCTGGTCGATGCGGGTCTGGTCGTGCTCGACCGTGGCGGTGCCGGCGAGCGAGAGGTAGCTCTTGCCGTCGGCGTACGACACGTTCACCTCGGCGTTGCCCGCCACATCGGTGGTCTTCGGACTCGGGTCCTGGGTGAAGAACCAGACGGACCCCTCGAAGGTGTCCTCCAGAACCGCGAGGGGGCGGCTGTGCAGCTCGCCCGTGGGGCTCACCGTGGTGAGCACGGCGATGCGGGTTCCGGAGACGATGGTGCGGATCGTGTCGAGGTCGGTGTCGTCTGACATGGTGGTTCTCCTTTGGGGTTCCCCTTACCGTGCCACTCGGGATTTGGCAGCGAAAGCCCTTGGCCACGGGGCACCCCGGTGTGAAAATGACGCCGGGTCAGCGCCGCACCGGCACCAGGGTCACGCCGCGGAGCTCTCCGGCATCCGCTGTCGCCGTCATCATCGTGCACTCCGGCTGGCGCCGTCGGTCGGTGGGCGAACCGGGGTTGAGCAGGCGCATGCCGCCGGGGCTCACGGTGTCCCAGGGGATGTGGCTGTGGCCGAAGACGAGCAGGTCGGTGAGCGGATGGGCGGCGTCGGCGCGTGCCTCCCGCCCGAGCGCCTGCCCGGTCTCGTGCGTCACGGCGATGCGCACACCGTCGATCGTGGTGCGCGCCACCTCGGGCAGCCGGGGGCGCAGGTCGTCGCCGTCGTTGTTGCCCCACACCCCGATCACCCGTGCGGCGCGGCGCTCGAGCTCGTCGAGCAGCGCGACCTCCACCCAGTCGCCCGCGTGGATCACCACGTCGGCCGCCTCGACCGCGCGCCAGACCTGCTCGGGGAGCGCCTTCGCGCGTTTCGGCAGATGGGTGTCGGCGAGCAGCAGCAGGGAGGTGGCCACTCTCAGGCCGGGCGCATGATGTCGGCGGTGAAGGCCTGCACGCGGGCGAGCAGGCCCTCCGCGCGTTCGGTGACGATCTCCTCCGGGTCGGGGTGGAGGGGCTGCGCGGCGGGCGTGATGCGGATGATCAGCGAGCAGGCGAGGTCGTCGCAGATGTAGGTTCCGATGGTGTTGCCGTTGCGGCCGGCCTCGCCGGCGCGGGGCGCGGAGAACATCGAGACCTGGTGGGAGGGCTGCGGTGTGCGGCAGAGCGAGCACATGGCCGAGATGCCGCGGGTGAGGGCCACCTCGGAGGCGCGGACGACGATGCCGATCGGGCGGTCGCCCGACCAGTGCACAAGGTATCCGCGCAGGCGGGACTGCGGGTCGCGCCAGCCGAGGTACTCGCGGCTCTCCCAGATCACCTCGTGGAGGCCGGGGAGGGGGATCCTCTCGATCTCGCCACGGCTCGCGTTGACGAAGCTGGACCTGATCTCGGATTCGCTGAGCGGCTTCACGGTCTCCCTGTGCGGTCTCGTGCCAAACTGTCGGTCTTTTCAGCGTACCTCGCGGGGCACGGTGCTGCTCCCGTCAGATTCCGCGGTCCACCATGTCGAGCAGGCGGCGGGTTGCCCCGTCGATCATCTCGGCCGTGAGCCCGCGCAGCGGACCGTCGATGATGAGCATGCCCAGCCCGTGCACCGCCGACCACGCGTGCAGTTCAGCACCCTGGCGGCGGTCGGCCGGAAGCGCGCCGGTGTCGACCATCGCGTCGAGGGCGCCGGAGAGCACCTGGAAGGGGGTGAGCCCGGCAGACCCGGCCTTGGCGGGATTCGCCGAGTTGGCGAGGTCGTCGGGAACGGTGAAGGCCGTTCGGAACAGCCCGGGCTCGGCGCGGGCGAAACCGAGGTATCCGGTGCCCACGGCGCGCAGCCGGCGCCGGGCGTCGGCCGCGGCGTCATCCGTTGCCCGCAGCATCGCCACGTCGGCCAGCATCGCGTCGGCGACCATGCCCTGAGCGGATGCGGACACGGCACCCAGCAGGGCGTGCCGGTCGGCGAAATGGCGGTACGCCGCGTTCGGCGAGACACCGACCCGACGGGTGGACTCGCGCAGCACCACCGCGTCGGGACCGCCGGCCCGGGCCAACTCGACTCCGGCGGTGATCAGGGCCTGCCGGAGGTCGCCGTGACGGTAGGTGGCGCGGCTCGGATCGCCGGTCTGGCCGGTACTGATTTCGGTCACGGTGCGCTCCGCGCGAGTAGTAGGGCCGGTATTGTGCACAGTGTACACATCGAGGTCGTGCGGTGCGGGGAGCAGCTAACATAGCCTCACCGCGGGAATCGCACCACCCCCGCTGATCGAAATACCGGAGTGGCCGTCAAGTCGGCGTAAGCTCACGCCAGGTGTCGCACTATTTTGCGCGCCTGCGTACCAAGGAACGAGAAAGGCGGGGGTCCTGTGGGAACACTGGTCTATGGCAATGCAAATCTGGAGATCGAATTCGACGACCGGGTGCTCGCTCATCTCCAGGCCGTGATCGTCGCAAAGCTCCGCCGCGACGAGGGCTTCCTCTTCTCCTGGAAGGACGAGCCGGGCGTCGGCGACGGCCGCAGCTGCATCTGGATGCACCGCTCGATCCCGCTCTACTTCAAGTACCCGGTCTCCCAGCCGCCGGCCGTGAACCGGCTGTGGCTCGAAGCGCTCACGGTGAGCGCGAACAGCCCGGGCGGCCTCCGCATCGTCGAGGAACCGGAGAGCTAGACCGCTACTCGTAGTCCTCGCTCGTCGACAGGAAGTCGGCGTACTGGTTCGCCGCGGGATGCGGGCTTCCGAGCATGCGCGTGCGACGGCGGATGTCCTCCACGAGCGCGTCGCTGCGCGGGGGGACCAGCTCCGACTCCTCGGTGACGCTCGCGAGCTGGCTCGACGGTCCGATGAGCATCGTCGCGGTGCCCTGGTTGCCGCTGGCGAGAACCACCGGAACCTCCACGATGTCGGCCCGGCCGTCTTTCGCGAGGGCCTCCGCATACTCGAGCACCGCGTGGGCGATGGCATCGTCGGTGAGTACGGAACCGCTGGAATAGTAGACGCGGCGCATGGTCACTCCCTCGTGAGGTAGGTGTGTGCGGTTCCCCCAACGCTAAGCGCCACAGTGGTCGGTTCTCGGGGCTTGACCCTCGCGCCCGCCCGGGCAGACAATTCGCTCAGGGCTGTGCCGTCGCCGCGCGGGTTGTGCCTGCGGGGTTCCCATGGGGTTGAATGACGCAGTGACCTCTGCCCTCATCGCCCTGCTGCGCGACGACCTCTTCGCCGCCCCCTTCACCTCGGCCGCCATCGACACCCTGTGGAGCGCGGACGCCTCAGCGGCGCTGCGCCGGGGACACCGCGAGCCCGCGCTGCGGTCGGCGAACCGTGTCGGAGACCTCGGAACCCTGGCGACGCTGTTCGTGCTCGGCGTGCCGGTTGCCGCTGCAGCGCTCGAGACCGCGCTGCCCGCACTCGGCGTCGACGGCGCCGTCGAGCTCGGGCTGGTGGAGCACCGGGGCGGCCTGCTGGCACCGCTGCTCGACCTGCGACCGCACGGATTCGTCGACGAGCTCGGGCCCGGCAGCTGGTGGATCGCCTCCGATCTCGGCGAGGCGGCTCTCGGCACCGCGATCCCGGCGACGCACGTTCTCGGAGTGGGCGGGGCATCCGTCACCCTGAGCGGACTCATGATCGGGGAGCGCGTGCAGAGCGTGCTCGATCTGGGCACCGGATGCGGCATCCAGGCACTGCACGCCGCCCGACACGCGAAGAGGGTCGTCGCCACGGACATCTCGCAGCGCGCCCTCGACCTCGCCGCGTTCAACGCCGTGCTGAACGGGGTGGACTCCATCGAGTTCCGTCTCGGCAGCCTCTTCGAGCCGGTGGCGGGCGAGAGCTTCGACCAGATCGTCTCCAATCCCCCCTTCGTGATCACGCCGCGGAGCGAGGGCGTTCCCGAGTACGAGTACCGCGACGGCGGGCTCGTGGGCGACGCGATCGTCTCCTCGGTGATCGCGGGGGCCGCCGCCCACCTCGAGCCGGGCGGGGTGGCGCAGCTCCTCGGCAACTGGGAGTACCGCGACGGGGTCGACGCCTTCGAGCGTGTCGGAGCCTGGCTGGACGGCACCGGACTCGACGCCTGGATCGTCGAGCGCGAAGTGCAGCCCGCCGCGCTCTACGCCGAGACCTGGATCCGCGACGGAGGCATCCTGCCCCGCACGGCGGAGTTCGACCGCCTCTACACCGCGTGGCTCGACGACTTCGCCGCCCGCGGCGTGGACCGCATCGGCTTCGGCTACGTCACCCTGCGCCGCCCGCAGAGCGGCGCGCCCACGCTGCGCCGTCTGGAGCGGCTCGACGGCGCGCTCGGACACAACGCGACCGGGCTGGGGGGACACCTGGCCGCCACACTCGCCGCACACGACTGGCAGCAGAGGCTGAACGACGCCGAGCTGTCGCTGGCGACGGTGAGCGTGGCCGGAGACGTGACCGAGGAGCGGCACTACTGGCCGGGCGACGAGCACCCCACGGTCATGGATCTCCGGCAGGGTGGCGGTTTCGGCCGCACCTTCCCACTCGGCACCGCGCTGGCGGCGGTGGTGGGCGCCTGCGACGGGGAGCTCGGCATCGGCTCGATCTGCTCCGCTGTCGCCCAGCTGCTCGAGGTCGACGAGGGCGAGCTGCTCGCGGAGGTGCTCCCGGGCATCCGCGAGCTGCTCGTCACCGGGTTCCTGCAGCCGGGCGAATAGCCCTCTCCGGCTACGAGGGCTGGTCGACGAACTCGTCGAGCTCGGGGTGCTTGCGCAGCCAGGCCGCCACCATGGGGCAGCTGCCCACGATGCGCTTGCCCTCCGAGCGGGCGTCGGCGACGGCGAACTCGATCAGGCGGGTGGCGAGGCCGCGGCCCGTGTAGGCGTCCTCCACCTCGGTGTGGTGGAAGTCGCGCTGCTCCCCGCTGTCGCGGTAGGCGGCGAAGCCGATCACCTCGCCGTCGTCGATCAGGGCGTAGCGCTGGCGTTCTGGCAGGTGTTCGATGCTCGGAGTGTCCATGGAGCAATCCTGCACCGGATGCGGCGATCTCACACACGGCGCGCACGCTACTCCCATGAAGCACGGAGGCGTCTCTGACACACTCGACAGGTGTTGCGCCGCCACCCCGCCCTCAGTCTCACCATGGGGATCTATCTCGTCGCGCTCGCCTGGCTGACACTCACCCCCTCCAGCACCTCGGGGGAGGCGCTGTCGGTCCTGCGCCGACTTCTCCTGGTGATGCAGAGCATCGACGCTCTCGCCTGGGTGCGGTACGACCAGGTCGAGTTCGTGGCGAACATCGCACTCTTCCTGCCGATGGGCGTTCTGATGACCCTCCTGCTCGGCCGCCGCGGCTGGTGGGCCGCCCTCGCCGTCGGCGTCATCGCCTCCTGCTGGATCGAGCTCGCCCAGTACGTCTGGCTGCCGAGCCGCGTCGCCGATCCCCGCGACCTGGTCTCCAACTCGATCGGTACCGCTATCGGCGTGATCGTGGTGCTCGCGGCCACCTGGCCGCAGGCGCACCGCGCCCGGTCCCACGCGGCGTCGACGCGCTCGGCCAGTCACGCGGAGGCCTGAGCCGCGGTGGGGGAGGATGGAGTCATGACGAGCAACATCGAAACCCACGACTTCGGAATCGGCGCGCAGGTGTACGTCGAGGCGGTCTCCGTCGACGACCCGTCGCCCTGGCCCGACGAGCCGAGCGGTGTCATCACGGGAGCCGGCGGCGCGGCCATCCAGCGCGTGACGAACTCGGGCGGACCGACCCGCATGTGGATGGTGGAGTTCGACGAGCCGCAGACGCACAGCGACGGCACCCCCGGCCACACCCGGGCCCAGGTGCACGAGAAGTACCTTCACCTCGCCCCGCCCGTCACCGCCGAGTGAGCTTCGACCGCTACGGCAGCGACCCGCTCGCCGGCTTCACCAAACGCCCCGTCCTCTCCGCCGCGCCCGTCGTCGCGGCCGAGCGCGACCTCGTGCTGGAGCACGCGGCGACCGGCTTCGTCGGCGCCGTCGTGCGCATCGAGAGCTCCAGCGTCGAGCTGGAGGACAGGCACGGCAGGATCCGGGCCTTCCCCCTGGGCGGCGGCTTCCTCGTCGACGGCGCCCGTGTGACCCTCGGCCCCCCGGTGAAGAAGGCCGCGGCCGCCGCGCGCACCGCCTCCGGCTCATTCGCCGTGGCTGACGCCGCCGCCCGGGTCGCGCTGCCGAGCCGCATCTACGTGGAGGGCCGCCACGACGCGGAACTCGTCGAACGCGTCTGGGGCGACGACCTCCGGGTGGAGGGCGTCGTCGTGGAGTACCTCGAGGGCGTCGACGATCTGGTGAGCCTGGTCGCGGACTTCCGGCCCGGCCCGTCCCGGCGGCTGGGAGTGCTGGTCGACCACCTCGTGCAGGGCTCGAAGGAGAGCCGAATAGCGGATGCCGTGGCCCGCGGACCGCATGGATCCCACGTTCTCGTCGTGGGGCATCCGTTCATCGACATCTGGCAGGGCGTCAAGCCGCAACGACTCGGTCTGCGGGCCTGGCCCGTCATCCCGCGCGGAATCGAGTGGAAGCACGGAATCTGCGAGGCGCTCGGCTGGCCGCACGACTCGCAGGCCGACATCGCCCGGGCGTGGAAGCGGATCCTCGGGCGCGTCGACTCCTACACCGACCTCGAACCCGTGCTGCTCGGCCGGGTGGAGCAGCTCATCGACTTCGTGACGGAGCCGGCGCCCTAGCTCTGTCCGCCGGGGCCGTTCAGCGCCTGCCAGCGACCTGGGCGCAGCATCCACCCGGTCGCCGCGACCAGCACCGCGGCGACGAGGGCCGCGACACCCGCGGCGAACATGGTGGAGAGCAGGGCAACGATGCTCTCGTCGGGGACCGTGGCGAGCGTGGTGTTCGCCTGCGTGGCCAGGTGCAGGTAGAGCGCGGAGTTGGCCACCCAGAACACGAGCAGTCCGCTGACGATCCACAGCGCCTCGGGGCGCCGGGTGGTGAGGCCCAGCGCAATGGTGCCGGCGAGGATCGCCGCGACCAGCAGGACCGGGCCCGCGATGGAGCCCGCGAAGCCGAGCGCGGGGATGGCGCCGCTCAGCACCGTGACCACGACGGCGAGACCCACTGCCACGAAGGCGAGCCGCCAGATGCGCCAGGCGCGCTCCCGCGGAGTGCGTCCGATCGTGCGGGTCGGCTCCGGGGCCGCGGGCTGCGTCACTGGGCGTCGAGCAGGTCGGTGCGCACCTGGCGGCGCAGTACTTTGCCGATGAGCGACTTGGGCAGCTCGTCGACCACGACGATGCGCTTCGGCACCTTGTAGGGCGTGAGGTTCTCGCGCACGAAGGCGCGCACGGCCTCCGCGTCGAGCGTCGTCCCCGGCTCGAGCACGACCGCCGCCACCACGGTCTCGCCGCTGTGGCCGTCGGGGAGACCCACGACCGCCGCGTCGGCGATGCCGCGGTAGGCCCGCAGGCACTCCTCGACCTCGCTCGGCGCCACGTTGAAGCCGCCGGTGATGATGAGCTCCTTGATGCGGTCGACGATCGAGACGAAGCCGTCGGCGTCGATGCTCACGATGTCGCCGGTGCGGAACCAGTCGGCCCCGCCGTCGGTCGACGGCACGAAGACCGCCGCGGACGCCTCGGGCTTGCGCCAGTAGCCGCTGAACACCTGCGGACCCCGCACGATGAGCTCGCCCGCTTCGCCGGAGGGACGGTCGACCGTGGGGTTCTCCGGGTCGACGACGCGCACCTCGGTGTTCGGCAGGGGGAGCCCGACGGTGCCGGCGCGCCGGCTCGGTGCCACCGGGTTGGCCATCAGCACGGGCGAGGTCTCCGACAGGCCGTAGCCCTCCACCAGGTAGCCGCCGGTCTCCGCCTCCCACGGCTCGACGACCGCTGCGGAGAGCGGCATCGCACCCGAGATGGCGATCTCGATGCCGGCCAGCGAGACGCCCTTGGCCTGGGCCGCCTTGGTGAGGCGCTCGTAGATGGGCGGCACGGCGGGCAGGAAGGTGGCCGGATGCTTCTTGACGACCTTGAGCACGAGCTCCGGGTCGAACTTCGGGAAGAGCACCAGCCGCGACCCCATGCTCATCGCGAAGGTGAGGCAGAGGGTCAGCCCGTAGGCGTGGAACATGGGCAGCACCGCGTAGACCACCGCGGTGCCGCGGGGGACGGTGGGAACCCAGGCACGGGACTGCGCCGCGTTGCTGGTGAGGTTGAGGTGGGTGAGGGTGGCGCCCTTCGGGGTGCCGGTCGTGCCGCTGGTGTACTGCAGCAGCGCCACGTCGTCGGCGGAGGGACGCGGGACCGCGGCCTTGATCGACTTGCCCGAGAGCAGGTCCTTCCAGACGATCGTGCCGCGCACCTTCGTGGTGAGCGCGGTGCGCGACTCGCGGGCCTTCGCCACGGGCAGGCGCAGCATTGCGCGGGTCGCGACCGGCATCGCGCGGGTGATGTCGACGGAGACGATCTTCTCCACGACCACGTCGGCGGGGAAGGCCTGGATGGTGGCGACCACCTTGTCCCAGGCGATCACGAACTTCGCACCGTGGTCCTCGAACTGGTGGCGCAGCTCGCGCGGCGTGTAGAGCGGGTTGTGCTCCACCACGATGGCGCCGAGCCGGAGCACCGCGTAGAAGGCCACGATGTGCTGGGGCGCGTTGGGCAGCACGAGCGCCACCGGGTCGCCCTTCTGCACTCCGAGGCGGCGCAGGCCCTCCGCGGCGCGGGAGATCTGCCTGCCGAGCTCCGCGTAGGTGGTGGTGGCGCCGAAGAACTCCAGGGCGACGTTGTCGGGGAACTCGGCGATGGAGTGCTCCACCAGGTCGAAGAGCGAGCCCTCGGGGAGGTCGATCTCGTGGGGTACTCCGGGAGCGTAGCTGGCCAGCCAGGGGCGAGGCGTGTAGGTGGTCACGATGACCACTCTATTGTCGGCCGGGTCGATTGCCGGGCAGCGCTGGCCGCTTTGTGGTCAGACCTGCGATCGCGGAGCCGGTGTGTCGCCGTGCGGTTCGCCGGTGAACTGGAGTCCCTGCGCGGTGTGCGCGGAGAGGGTGAGGATGTCGAGCCACTCGCGGTTGATGGTGACCGGCTTGCTGCCCGAGTACCGGAAATAGAGGGGGATCGAGGAGTCGAGCCAGATGCTGCTGCGTCCGTCGCCGACACTCGCGTCGTCTTTCCAGGAGAAGAAGAAGCTCTCGCGTCGGCGGAGTTTCGCCCCGATCACCAATTGCAGGTGAGCCATCGCCCGATCGTCGAAGACAACCTCGATACCGGATTCGCCGTACAGTATTTTGCCCATATCTACTTCCGTTGTCTGCTCTTCCATTTCGGGTGGAAGATGCATCCCCTCAGACTTCTTCGTGCGGAGGGAGGGTCGCGCTTACCAGAACACTAGACCATGGAGTTTCCTCAGGGAATACGCGTTACGGACGAAAACGCAAACGCCTCACGAGCCTCTGTGAGCGACTCGAACGCCCGCCGCCCGCGGGGAGCACTCATCAGCGTCACCTCGTACTTTCGGTTGCGCAATTCGATGAAGCCGAGTATCGAAAGGTGGTCGTCCGCATCGAGTGTCCTGTCGCACACCCGCCACTCGGTGGGGGAAATCGCATCGAGGCGGATATCGCTCGTTCGCGGACGGCGGTCGAATTCAGTCTTCACTCCCAGGCCTCCTGACATGAGCACAATGCCTGAACATCGTAGGCACGGCGCCGGGCGTCGAAAATGGGGATTGATCGCCGGGAGGGCGACGACTACCGTCGGTCGTCGCGTCCGGTGACGGCGAGCAGCCGCGACTGCAGGGGAGCGTCGTCGGGGACGGGAACGGGGGATGCGAACAGCCCGCTCGCCTCGAGCGCGTCCTTCTGCGGCTCGAACACCGTCCACACCGCGCGCACCAGCTCGTCGTCGAGCGTCTCGTCTGCGCCGATCGCCCTGGCGAGGTCCCAGGAGTGGATCGTGACGTCTGCCACCTGCTCGCGCAGGTACTCCTCGGCCGACACGGTGTCGTAGGAGAGCTGCACCCGCACGTCGGGGGAGGTGCTCCGCCAGGCAGAGGTGGCGGCGAGCGAGTGAAGCGCCCACTCGCCCGCGAGGTCGTCTCTCAGGTGGTCGATGCTCGCCCGCGCCTGGGCGATGGACCGCCCGGCGAGCAGGTGGGGGACCCACTGCTGCTCCTCGACGACGTGGGCGACGAGGTCGCGCACCGTCCAGTCGGTGTCGGGAGTGGGCGCCGCCCAGTCGGTGACGGAGGCGATGCGCTTCGCAAACTCCTGATGGGCCCTGTGCTGCAGTTCGACCCAGTCGAAGTCGGTGGTTGTCACGGTGCGCTCCTCGCGTAGCTGTCGAGGAGGAGAACGTCGCCGACGTCCCCGTTCATTCCGAGGTGACGCTGCGGAGTCAGAACAAGGTCGGCTCGTTCGCGCCGAACTGCCCCATCGCCCGGGCCGCGCTCTCGGGCGGCAGCTCCTGGGCGATCAGCGACGGCAGCGGCATCTGCTTGCCCCACTCCCCGAACGACCGGCGCACCGCCGTGGTGGAGACGCCGCCGGTTGCCGAGTCCTCGTAGCCGCGGGTGAGCCCGTGCTTGCGCAGCAGCGGCTGCATCTTCGCCGCGAGCCAGGTGCGGTACTCCTTCGGCGCGTAGGAGTTCACCCCGTAGTACATGTACCGGTACTTCTCGACGAGTTCCGGGTGCTCGTGCTCGAGCCAGAGCATGAACCACTCCTTGGTGCCCGGCCGCAGGTGCAGCGCGGTGTAGACCACGCTGGTGGCCCCGGCCTCCTTGATCTGCCGGAGCGCCTCGTCGAGGTGCGCGCGCGTGTCGGTGAGGTGGGGCATGATCGGCATCATGAAGACCGAGCAGTCCATGCTGGCGTCGCGCACGGCGGTCACCGTGGCCAGGCGCGCCTTCGCAGTGGGGGTGCCCGGCTCGACGGACTGCTGCAGCTCGTCGTCGAAGATCGCGATCGACATCGCCAGCGACACGGGCACGCGCTTGTTCGCCTCGGCGATCAGCGGCAGGTCGCGGCGGAGCAGCGTGCCCTTGGTGAGGATGGAGAACGGGGTCTGCGACTCGGTGAGGGCCGCGATGATGCCCGGCATCAGCCGGTACTTGCCCTCGGCCCGCTGGTAGGGGTCGGTGTTGGTGCCGAGGGCGACAGCGGGAACGCGGTCGCGCTTGGTGCGCATCTCCTTGGCGACGACCTCGGCGACATTGATCTTCACGATGATCTCGTTATCGAAGTCCTTGCCGGCGTCGAGCTCGAGGTAGGTATGCGTGTTGCGTGCGAAGCAGTACACGCAGGAGTGGCTGCACCCGCGGTAGGGGTTGATGGTCCAGGCGAAGGGCATCGCGTTGCTCGCCCCGGGAACGTGGTTCAGTGCCGTCTTGGCGAGCACCTCGTGGAAGGTGATGCCGGCGAACTCCGGCGTCTGCACGCTGCGCACGACATTGCTGAGCTTCGCCAGCCCGGACAGCGCATTGTCCTGCTCGGTGGAGACCGCCTGGCCCGACCATCTCATCGCTTTAACCGCTTCACGCCCCCATTCGAACACATGTTCGAATGGGGGCGCAAGTGCCACGTGGGTATCTAGCGGCGGTTCTCGCTCTCGGGTGAGGCGATTACGGCTGGAGGACGACCTGGATCTCGAAGTTGATCGTGACCTCGTTGCCGAGCGTGAGGCCGCCGGCCTCGAGGGCCGCGTTCCAGTTCACGCCGTAGTCGAGGCGGTTGATCTTGGTCGACGCGGAGGCGCCGGCCTTGACCTGGCCGTACCCGTCGGTCGTGATTCCGCCGAACTCGCCCTTGAGGGTGATCGGCTTGGTGACGCCACGGAGGGTGAAGTCGCCGTCGATGAGGATGATGTCGTCGCCCTCGGTGCGGATTCCGGTGGAGACGAACTCCATGGTCGGGAACTCCTCGATGAGGAAGAAGTCGCCGGTCTTCAGGTGGCCGTCGCGGTCGGCCTGGTTGGTGTTGACCGAGGCCACGTCGATGGTCGCCTTGATGGTCGACTCGAGGGGGTTCTCGGCGGTGACGACGGTGACGTCGAACTTCTCGAAGGATCCGCGGACCTTGCTGATCGCGAGGTGGCGCACCGAGAAGGTGATGTCGGAGTGGGTGGGGTCGAGGGTCCAGGTGCCGGCGGTGTAGCCGGGGACGGTTGCGACGTCAAAGCTCATGGTGATAACTCCAGTGATGTGAAAGTACGAGCACGGCGGTGCCCACGGGTCTATTCAAGTGCATAGACCCGTGGGCTATTCCCGAATCGGCAGAAAACTTTCAGCGACAACTAAATTCGCGCTCGAGCACGCGCGATTCCGGCCTAGAGCGTGTGCTCGAGAATCACTGCGGAGTGTGTCGGCAGGGTGAGTGTCGTCTCTGAAACGGATGCGCCTTCATCCGTTCTCAGAATCACCGACGCCGCGAGAACCGGCAGTTCGATCGTCTCGGGCCCGAAGTTGACCACGATGGCGAGGTTGTCGCGCTCCAGTCGGAACCAGCGCAGCTCGTCGTCGTAGGAGGCCCTGAGGTGCGCGAAGCTGGGGTCGCTCAGCGCCGGCTGGGAGCGGCGCAGCGCGATGAGCTCCTTGTACAGCGCCAGCAGGGAGGCGTGCTCGCGGTGCTGCAGCTCGCTCCAGTCGAGCTTCGAGTTCTCGAAGGTGCGCGGGTCCTGCGGGTCGGGAACTGTGGCCGGGTCCCAGCCCATCTCCGCGAACTCGCGGATGCGCCCCTCGGCGGTGAGTCGGCCGAGCTCGGGCTCGGGGTGCGAGGTGAAGAACTGCCAGGGGGTCTTCGCGCCCCACTCCTCGCCCATGAAGAGCATCGGAGAGTACGGCGACGCGACGGTGAGCACCGCGGCGATGGCGAGCTGTCCGGCGTCGAGCGTGGCCGTCAGGCGGTCGCCCGCCGCGCGGTTGCCGATCTGGTCGTGGTCCTGCGAGAAGGTGACCAGGCGCCAGGTGGGCATCACCGGGTCGATCGGCACACCGTGCTTGCGCCCGCGGAACGAGGAGTAGGTGCCGTCGTGGAAGAAGCCGAGGGTCGAGACCTTGGCGAGCGCCTTGAGCGAGGCGAAGTCGGCGTAGTAGCCGCTCGTCTCGCCGGTGAGGGCCACGTGCAGCGCGTGGTGGTAGTCGTCGCTCCACTGCGCGGCGAGGCCCTGGCCGTTCGCCTCGCGCGGCTCGACGAGGGTCGCGTCGTTCATGTCGCTCTCGGCGATGAGCGTGAGCGGGCGCCCGAGGAAGGCGCTCAAGGCGTCGACCTCCTCGGCGAGCTCGTGCAGGATGTGCCGCGGGGAGGTGTCGACGAGGGCGTGCACCGCGTCGAGACGGAGTCCGTCGACGTGGTAGTCCTCGAGCCACATCAGCGCGTTGTCGAGGATGTAGCGGCGTACCTCGGGCTCGTCGAGGTTGACCGAGTCGCCCCAGGTGTTCGAGCTGCCGCTGTGCAGGTACGGGCCGAACTCGGGCAGGTAGTTGCCGCTCGGGCCCAGGTGGTTGTAGACGACGTCCTGGATGACGCCGAGGCCGCGCGCGTGGCACTCGTCGACGAAGTGCTGGTACGCGGCCGGACCGCCGTAGGTCTCCTGCACGGTGTACCAGAGGACCCCGTCGTAGCCCCAGTTGTGCGTGCCGTTGAAGCCGTTCACGGGAAGCACCTCGACGAAGTCGATGCCGAGCTCCACGAGGTGGTCGAGGCGGCCGATCGCCGACTCCAGGGTGCCCTCGGGCGTGAAGGTTCCGATGTGCAGTTCGTAGATCACCCCGCCGGCGAGCTGGCGGCCCTTCCACGAGGCGTCGCTCCAGCTGTACTCGGAGGGGGAGAACGCCGCACTCTCGCTGTGCACGCCGTCGGGCTGGCGGCGCGAGCGCGGATCGGGCAGCACCCGTTCGCTGCCGTCGAGGGAGAAGCCGTAGCGCGTGCCCGCCGAGCGGGGCACGGTGACGCCCTTCGGCACGGCCCAGGAGCCGCCGCCGATGCTCTCGAGGGCCACGGTCTCGGTGACGGAGCCGGAGCCGAGCTTCAGGTCGACGCGGGAGGCGGCGGGTGCCCACACGCGGTAGTCGGACGTGCTCACTCGGTTCCTCCATCGGTCGCCGGAGCGAGCAGCGCTACCGGGTACTTGTTCAGCAGATCGGCGATGCGGGTCAGGCCGCCGGGGTGGCGGCGCCCCGTGAAGACGTCGACCATCTCGTGGCCGGGCAGCATCACCGCGGTATCGCCCCATCCGCCGGCCTCGTAGAGACCGATCGGGAAGCGGGTGGCGAGCGTCACGGCGCCGCCGCGGTCGAAGGCGAGCACGTTGCGCGCACGCTCGCCCATCGCGTCGACGGGCGCGTAGCGGGTGAAGAGCTCCGGACGGTCGCGGCGCAGACGCAGCGCCCGGGAGGCGACCAGCAGCTTGGCGGCTCCCGAGTCGTCGATGGGCGGGTGCGCCCCGGCGTCGACGGCGGCGAGATACAGGCGGCGGATGTCGAAGTCGACTTCACGACGATTGTCTGGGTCGACGAGGCTCGTCTCCCACAGCTCGCTGCCCTGGTAGACGTCGGGCACGCCCGGCGCGGTGAGCTGGACCACCTTCGCGGAGAGCGAGTTGGACCAGCCGGCGGCCTGGGTGGACTCCACGAAGTGCTCGATGATGCCGGAGATCTGCGGGTCGCTGAAGATGCGGTCGATCACCGCGTGCATCCGCTCCTCGAACTCCTCGTTCGAATCGATCCACGCCGTGGAGTTGCCCGCCTCGCGGGAGGCCTTCTCGGCGTAGCCGTGCAGGCGCTCGACGCTGGCCGGCCAGGAGCCGACCACGGCCTGCCAGAGCAGGTTCTCCAGAGGCCCGTCGCCGATGGGGGCGAGCTCGCGCAGGCGCGTCAGCACGGCCTCCCAGCGCTCGGGGATCTCGGCCAGAACGTTGATGCGCGCGCGGGTGTCCTCGCCGCGCTTCGTGTCGTGGGTCGAGAGGGTGGTCATCGATCCGGGGATCGCGGCCTGGCGCATCGCCTGGCGCTCGTGGAACTCCGCGGCCCCGATGCTGAACTCCTCCGGGTCGGCGCCCACCTCGGTGAGCGAGCCCAGACGCGAGTAGCGGTAGAACGCGGTGTCCTCGACGCCCTTCGCCATGACCATGCCGGAGGTCTGCTGGAAGCGCACCGCGACCGGCTCGGCCGGGTCGGAGAGCACGGGGAGCAGGGCGTCGATGGTGGCGCCGAGCTCGGGGCGGTGGCGGCGGGCCAGCTCGGCCGCCTCGTGCAGGTGCTCGATGCCCACCGGCAGGTAGGACCGGTACACCGGGAAGCAGGCGAGCAGCTCGGCGATCGCATCGGCGATCAGGCCGTCGCCGTCGTCGGGGCGGCTGGCGTGGTACTCGCGGGCCAGGCGCTGCACCTCGGAATTGAGGATGCCGTCGGCGATCGCGCGCTTCGTGCCGTGGATGAGCGTCTTCCACTCCACCGGCTGGGCGCGCTCGCGCAGGCTGGTGTCGATGGCGTCGAGCTTCTTGCGGCCGTGGCGGTCGACGAGCACCCGGTCGATGTCGGCGAGGGCGTCGTAGCCGGTGGTGCCCGCGGTGGGCCAGAACGCCGGGAGGCGCTCCTCGCCCTCGAGGATCTTCTCCACGAGCACGTAGCTGCCGCCGGTCGCGGTGGCGAGGGTGTCGAGGTAGCCGCCCGGGTCGGCGAGGCCGTCCGGGTGGTCGACGCGGAGGCCGTCGGCGATGCCGGAGGTGATCCAGCGCAGTACCTCGGCGTGGGACTCCTCGAATACCCAGGGCACCTCGACGCGGATCGCGGCGAGGCTGTTCACGGCGAAGAAGCGGCGGTAGTTCAGCTCGGAGTCGGCGCGTCGCCAGTTCATGAGCTCGTAGCTCTGGCGCTCGTGCACCTCGCGCGGGGTCGCTCCGTCATCCGCTGTCCCCTCGGCGATGGGGTAGCGGTTCTCGAAGTAGCGCAGCTCGCCGCGCTCGATGGTGAGGTCGTCCAGCGGATCGGAGTCCTCGGTGGAATCGCCGAGTACCGGGATGCGCAGCTTGCCGCCGCCGAAGTCCCAGTCGATGTCGAAGGCCTCCGCGTAGCGGGACTCGCGGCCCTTGGCGAGCACGTCCCACCACCACGCGTTCTGGATCGGGTCGGCGACGCCGAGGTGGTTGGGGACGATGTCGACGAGCAGGCCCATGCCGGCGTCGTGGCAGGCCTTCGAGAGGGCCTCGAGGCCCTCCGGCCCGCCGCGGGCGCGATCGACGATGCTGTTGTCGGTCACGTCGTACCCGTGGTTGGAGCCCTTCGTCGAGCGGAGGATGGGCGAGACGTACACCCAGTCCGCTCCGAGCCCGTGGATGTAGTCCACGAGCTCGGCAGCGGCGAACAGGGTGAAGTCCGCCGTGATCTGCAGTCGGTAGGTGGAGACCGGGAGCGGGCTGAGTGTCGTCATCGCTACACCGCCGGTCGTGCGGGCGAGTTGATCGGCGTGGTGCTGGCACCCGAGAGGGCGATCAGCGAGGCGGCGACCGAGTTGTCGCTCTCCACCTCGGGGCCCGACGTCTGGCGCAGGATGAGCGCCGACACCGCCTGGGCGGTCACCGTGTCACCCGCCTTCCGCGGCTCGGTGGAGACGCCGGCACCGGCGGTGTCGACGACGATCTCCCAGGCGGACGCGTACTCGTCCTCGGGGAGCGTGAACTCCACCGACTCGGTGTGCGCGTTCAGCAGGATGAGGAAGTGCACGTCGGTGATCTTCTCGCCGCGCATGTCCTTGCCGCGGATGCCGTCGCCGTTGAGGAAGACGCCGATCGAGCGGCCGAACCCGGAGTCCCAGTCCTCCTCGTGCATCGGGGTGCCGTCGGGGGAGAGCCATCCGATGTCGGGCAGCGGGGCGCCCTCGGCGCGGCGCACGGGGCGTCCGTCGAAGAAGCGGCTGCGACGGAAGGTGGGGTGCTCGCGACGCAGGTGCGCGATGGCCGCCGTGAACTCGAGGAGGGGCGCATCCGCTTTGTCCCAGTGGATCCAGCTCAGCTCGGTGTCCTGCGCGTAGCCGTTGTTGTTGCCGTTCTGGGTGCGTCCCAGCTCGTCGCCGTGCAGCAGCATTGGGACGCCCTGCGAGATCAGCAGCGTCGTGAGGAAGTTGCGCTGCTGGCGGGCGCGCATCTCCAGCACGTGGGAGTCGTCGGTCGGACCCTCCACGCCGAAGTTGCTCGAGCGGTTGTGCGATTCGCCGTCGTTGTTGTTCTCGCCGTTGGCCTCGTTGTGCTTCTCGTTGTACGACACCAGGTCGGCGAGCGTGAAGCCGTCGTGCGCGGTGACGAAGTTGATCGACGCGACGGGGCGGCGGCCGGAGTGCTCGTAGAGGTCGGCGCTGCCGGTGAGGCGCTCCGCGAACTCGCCGAGGGTGGAGTGCTCCCCGCGCCAGAAGTCGCGCACGGTGTCGCGGTACTTCCCGTTCCACTCGGTCCACTGGGGCGGGAAGTTGCCGACCTGGTAGCCGCCCGGGCCCACGTCCCAGGGCTCGGCAATCAGCTTCACCTGCGAGACGATCGGGTCCTGCTGCACGAGCTCGAAGAAGGTCGACAGCTTGTCGACGTCGTAGAACTCGCGGGCGAGCGTCGACGCGAGGTCGAAGCGGAAGCCGTCGACGTGCATCTCGGTGACCCAGTAGCGCAGGGAGTCCATGATCAGCTGCAGCGTGTGCGGGTGGCCCACGTTGAGCGAGTTGCCCGTTCCGGTGTAGTCCATGTAGAACTCGGGGCTGTCGTCGACACGGCGGTAGTAGGCCTT
>Ga0247810_10000075_pt1 | contig 165895 bp, 145 predicted proteins | sample UWRJL119311C1_FD_179918 | JGI IMG/M metagenome (GOLD analysis project Ga0247810, IMG submission 179918) | Plant litter microbial communities from Arlington Agricultural Research Station in Wisconsin, United States - UWRJ-L119-311C-1 | ecosystem: Environmental > Terrestrial > Plant litter >...
AAAAAAAAAAAAAGAAAGAGGGAAGATATTACAGTAGAAGGACCCTCCCTTCTCTTGTCTCCTTGTTTCTTCCTCGTCTCCGCGCGTAAGGGATTTTGATATTGTTGCAGTATGGTATAATAGTATCTAGGGAGCTATCATATTACATTATATGCTGTATGGTAGATGGATGAAAGGTGAGTGCCCTACTTGTTTTGCTGTGAGTTTGTAGAGATGGGTTGTGCTGGAACTGGACTGGACTGGACTGGACTGATAGAGAATAAATAACCTCCATACAGAAAGAAGGCAGCGGCTGACCATTTTGGCTTGAGGTTCGAGCTAGGGTTTACGATAAGAGGTCACTAGAGGTGTTTATGCTATTGCTTAGTTAATTACGTCTTTTGTGCTTAGCTGCAGAGATCTGTGAGCTTGGTTGTCTTTTTGGAAGCTGGAAAGGATGAAAAGCTGAGCTTCTAACGTGCTGAATGGAGGTGTGAAAGGGAATATGATCTAAATCAATAGCATGAGCTCACCGTTTGAATTCAGTAGATTATCAAGACGAGATCGCTTGTGTTAAGTGTGGTTCATCTCACGTCTACTATACTATACTATACTATATCGTGTCACCTTTGAAAGAATAGAAAAGCCGGGCGCTGAACTTGTGTTTGGAAAAATTGAGTCTGATTTTGATTCCGGATTTCGCCAGTTGACATGCCAAAAATGTTACAAAAAGATTGCTCCCCAGATGAGAACACCCCCCCTTTTCGCACGCTTGCCCCTTTCCCATGCTGTACCGTATAATGCAGATGAAGCCTCCCGCAGGTTTTTAGCCAAAGGAAAGAAAAAAGCGCCAGATTCCTTAAATGCTGTCCCATGCGGCCTTGCAGAACAAATGAAATCCGATGTGCGCGCAGAGTATCGTGGTATAAAGTGCTAATGGGTATAAACAGAATCAACGCGGAGAAGAGAATCATGTCGAGGAAACGTGTTGGGGAGCAGAGACACTTTGGGCGTCTGAGCTCTCTACCACCTCAAGGAGCGGACCTAAAGCCCCTAATGCCATAGCACTGCCCTCTGGGCTAAGTATCACAGCACCAGCACGCGCGGTGGAAAGATACGAAAGCTCGGCGGCGTGAGTTGATGATTCGCCAAACCGCATCTCATCGACGAGCTTTCCGGCAACACCACAGACGATACCCGTGCTTTCGAGAGGCAGGTTGACCAAATCGAGGAAGATTGGGACTAGAAAAGCATCCGTGTCACCAGCGATCGAGTCTCCGAAGAGCCAGAGGAGTGATTTGTCAATGAGGAGAGACGGAGCATCTTCTTCTGTCAAAGTGACAGAGAGGAAGCGCGGGCGTTGGGCGAGAGCGGAGATGAGACCGACGTAGAGCTTAGGGTCGATATTGTCGAGCCAGCTAGCGGTAGAAGGGTGGTAGCTACCGTTGCCATTGGATTGTGGGCCGGAATACTCGTCTTCATGGTGTAGTTCCTTGCCGGCACATTGGACGAGCTGCAAGCTTTGCTCGACGAACGGAACGACATTGCGCTTACGAAGCTGGGAGAAAGTTCGGATTTGGAGCTCGGCTACATTGGATGGCGGAGGAGTGGAGGGAGGTTCGGATGTGGCTGCGCTGGTTGGTCTGGAGTGTGAGAAGGTAGGCGCTACATATGCGGAATCGTTTTCGGAGAACTCGAAGCCACGTGCGAGTAATGCCTGGCCGACGGTGTGACGGTCTTTGGCAGGGACGAGGATGAAGTCGGTGTAGTATGTTGTAATGAAGAAAATCGGGATTCCAGCCATGGCGAGGGGGGCAGTGAGGTCCATTACTCGTTGACCAGCCTCCATGCCTGCGCTGCAAACGGAGAAGACATTGTAGGAATCCTTGGATATTGAGACCTGGGCTCGAGACTCTTCCGGGAGGGCGTTGATGACGGGTGCAAATATGTTCTTAGCCCAAGAACTATGACAGACGATAGAACATTCGATTGGTGTGATGCTGATATTCAGAAAGCTGTGCTTATTGTCGGCTGTGATACCTTCGATATGGCCTTCTGGCTCAAGATGCGTAGATCCGCCATGGGGAAGCAAAACTCGCAAGATTGGCTGAAGAAGAGCTGCGTAGAGAGGCAATGGGATGTGGATCAAGCTATACTGCCCTTCCTGTAGATGATGGTCAGTAATGAATACTGGCTTGACAATGGTTCCCTCCATTCTGAGAGTCCGCCTCCAACCGTGCTCTGATCCAGCAACCACAAAACACAATGGTGGAGTATAATTGAAGACATTGGAGCGACGAAGCAGAGACATAGCCCATGGCTGCTTCATGGAAATCCGAAGCCAACAAGGTAGGTGATGTCCGAATGTTCAACACCAGCTTTATCATACATGACTTGGTAAACACTATTTACAGAACTTCAAAGACATTCACGTAACAATCCAGTTATAGCAATGACAGGTATGACATCCAAAGCCCCAACGAATGAGTGTCAAAGACCAGCAGAAGTACTTACAATAAAGGATATCTGAGCATTCATGATCAGTCTTAGGGTCCCAGATCGGGATGCTGCGGATGGCAAAGTCAGTGACCAGGGGTTTCTGCAGCCTGGTCTTCTCCCAACCCAGTTTCTTGTAGCTATCCGTCTCTGGTTTGGCGTCGACAGTACAAAGAAGATCTGTGAGAAGTGACTTGGTGGAATACGACGGTATAGTCAGAGACTAGGGACGATAGTGTATTGGTGGAGTGTGTCTCATCTGATTCTCGCCTTTGATATATCGGCACCAGCGGAGGTGGCCCAGAGACCGAGAAGACGAATTGTGAGGGAGTGAATGCGAGATGCCCTCAGCTCTGACTAGATGTGATCCAGCTGATCCGACTCCCCTCGGCGATTCCCCACGTTCTGAAGTACGGATGATGACAATTGAAGCGCAAGTCGATAGTCTCAAGTCAGCTTTGGGGGAGGAATTGGGGGTTAGCTGAGGTTCTTATTCTTGCATTTTCCCTCGGTGCACAAGGTGAGTACGAAGTGGACGAGCAGATTCAGGGTCTGCATCATCAACCCACCACACCTTGCCGGATGCTCTGCGTCGTGCATGAAGCTCCAGGTCTCCAACATTTCTGGTAAGCCACCTCAATGTGGGGGGTTCCAGCAACAAGAGGGGTGCGTGATGATGCAGGCCAGCAACCAGTCGAACGCCGCATTCACGTTGTCGGTGATGGCGGGGTACGGGTACAGAAACCGAGAGGTGACAGGAGGGCAACGAGGCAAGTGAGGCAAAGGAGGCAAATGACCGAAGAGGAAGTCAAGGCGGTGCGGGCTTACCTGGGAGGTGGTGATAGCAACCAAATGTAGCAATATTGGATTGGGGGGGGGAGGTTGTTGAGACCGTAGGTGATCTGTTACGGGAGCACCAAAAACGGACTGGTGTGGTCTTTTGACCGATAACTGACTTTTGGTAGAGAGGATGGGCTTGTCCATTTATCATTTATCGACGGGAGCTGTCTATTATGGGGATTGGGGAGATAGTGAAGGGAAGAACCGCTTGCGGCAGACAATAGCCAGAGGTAACCAGAACCAGACCTAGCGTTTCTAGAAGTATTCCAAACTGACAACGATAAAGCCCGCGGCGCTTCTGTGGATATATCCAATGCCTCTGCCGCATAATCACGCAGAATAACACCGTGAGCGAATCCCGGAATCCAGCGAAACTGAATGTAAAGGACCGTACCGCATCGCACCGGCCATACTTCCAGCCTGCTCTAAGCTTCATAGAGTGGGATGGCGATAGCTGTCACGGTGGACAAACTTTGCCTACCTGCAGCAATCAATGGTTGGCGCTGTAGCCGACTCCAAGTGCTCGGAAACCTTAGAGCACATCACGGCTACCGGCGATGCGTAATGATGCATACGGTCCCAAGGTTTGTGCTGGCACTGGTGCTAGGTACTTAAGTCGGGCGTGTAAAGATAAGTGTGTCCTGGCATTGACATCAAACACGCTCTGAGCTGCATGTTTTGATAAAGGGATACTGTATGTGGATCTCGAATGTGAAAGGACCACCAGGCGCGCAAAGCGCTGAGAGGCGGTTCGTTTATCGGCTTATTCATCACCTATTCCTCTTACGACTATCCTCATGAGGTATACGAAGTACTTCAATGGCGTTCTCGCTATAGATGAGTTACAAGTCACCATCTACGGGAGGACTACTTAGTCCGGCTACCAGCTACAAGTCCCTTAAGACTGCTAATTTGTTCACATCCGCTTTACACATAGGATTTAGTTGCTACGATAAATTGATTGCCTGACCGCGCCGAATGGCTGTGGTGTTATCTATAATCTTCGCCAATACGTATCTGCTGTGTAATTCTCACCAAATTGGTTATCCCAGACAGATCGCTCGTGGCATGCTGTCATCGTTTCCCACCGGCAGTGCAAAGATAGGTTACTGAGGGATTTATATGCAGGTTCACGACCCCGATTTACCATTCACTGGCAGTGTGCGGCCGAATTGCTACCAAGAGCACCTTTCATCTCCACAATCATGCAAAACATCCTCCTGCATCACGATACACAATCTGCATTGACTAGCCCACAAACCAAGAGCCCCGTTTGAATCCACTCTTCGCTGTGCCTCGCAGCACAATATGAGATCACGCATCAAAAAACATCTTGAACGGCTACTGTAGGATAGAGTCGGGTTGAATCACGCCGTACGGATGGCTTAGTCTGTTGTCCATTGACCAGATATACCACATCTTAATTAAGCTAGGTTTACAGGGTTCTCCGCTTTGAAGTATGGTATAAGTGACGACGACAACCAACCTCGTGGGGGTCGAGCTTCTCCAAGGAACCAACATGGACTGCTAGAGAAAGTATAGCTTTGCCCGTTGATGCCCGTATGTCTAGAAATCATGTTGACAACACCAAACATCCTGCCACATATCATAATTTAGATAAAGTGCCAAGCGCCGGCCATTACAAAAGCTTGAACTGCCGTTAATGATGACGACCCTAGAGCCCGCCACGTTACCAGCCATCGCATGGAATTACCCAAAGATGCAACATATCATTCCGGTATGACCTTCGTCTCACCTCAGATGCGATGTATCAAGTGACCTATACAACACCCTTTTCCACCATGCTATTGTGTGATGGCGAACACAGTTTTCCAAGTCTACTATCCTATATAGGTGTCAAGGTCTGTAGATTCCCTGATATATCAAATATCACCATCCGCCTCTCCCGTTAAAATTGCCCCTCGTACCCCTACCCTGTGCTCCATTCCATGAGCTTTGGTTGTTGTGATACCTGCGCCCGTTTGGCTGAGGTGGTGGTGGTGGTGGTGGTGGGATGGGAAAGCCGCCTGGTTGCTGGAAGTTGGGCTGCTGTTGATAATTGGGATTCTGCTGGAAGTTTGGTGGCTGGTGGTAGTTTGGTTGCTGTTGGAAATTAAATGGGGGTGGGCCGGGAGGTGGAGGGGGTGGCCATTGTCCACTTGAATTCGGAAATAAGTGAGGGTAATTGGTGGGCGGCGGAGGCGGTGGCGGAGGAGCCTGGTTCCATCCATAATTTTGGTTCTGTGTTATATTATAGGGAGGAGGAGGTGGTTGCGAGAACTGGCCTTGGAATGACGCTGGATTTGATACTGGGAAAGGTGGTTGCGAGAATTGAGGAGCTCCATCTCGGGGATCCGACGATGGCTTGATAGATATTCCGGGTTCAGCTCGTTGGGATCGAGATCCTGATCTTCGCGGAGATCCAGAGTACGATCTACTTCGTGATCGTTGACGAGAAAACCCAGGTCTCTGCTCGGGTGATCGTGAACGAGATGAGCTGTAACTTCTTCGAGCATTTGAACGACGAGGGCTTGATTCATTACCGGAGTCTGAATAGCGTCGCCTCTTCCTATTTGGACTCAGACTCAAACTTCTACTTCTGCTTTGACTCTGGCGACCACGAGCCTCCAGATCAGGTATATCGAGCCCTTTCCTTCTCCTCTTGATCTTCTCACAGAATCCATGGGACCAGCCATAGTAGCCTTCGCCCTCGAGAACATCTCCCGTGATCTCGTCCAGTATGATCGGCTGCCCAAGCTGATCGATATCCCAAATGGCCTTATCGTCCTGTTCACCTCCACCAAAAATCTTTTGCACATCATCAAGCAGTAACTTGACCGCGTTTACTAGGCTGGCATCTGCTGGGCCTGCCACAAGCTGTAAAGGCTTTATCATATCTGGCTTGATTGGTCTTGTGGAATTAGGCTCAATATGAGGCATAAGGTTTGCAGCAGGTAAGTCAAACCAAGGTGTTGATGGATCACCATGCATCGCTGGCATCACAAATGGCGCAGTTTTCGCGTTTTTAACGATAGAATTAGGTTCAACGCCTGCTGATGCTCCATTTGATCCTTCCAAATGTGTTCCCAACTCCGAGGCATTCTCCACTGCTTCGCGAAGTTTCTCGGTATAGTCCTTGGAGTAGTATCCCTTTTCTTCCCACAATGCCAGAAGCTCGACTATCTTCCGTTGATGCTTTGGACAGTTGGTAAACGATGCTGCACTACCCAGCAAGTTCATCAAAATCGGCTGTAGCTTTCCGCATATAGACGCATCGTTAACTCGAAATTTAGCATGGTAGAGTATATCATTAACCAAGTACAATATATGCAGGCGCTTCCTCCGCACGGATGGCTCGCACTTAGAATCCGATTTTCCAGTCTCAGCAACAGATGTGATCAGAGCTGTCAAGTATTTACCCAGGGCTGTAAATCTTGCGCTGGATTGAAAAATGTTGACCAAAATCCATTGCTTGCATTTCTATCCTCATGGACCATTTAGCCATCGCGTTGCCAGAATATTCAAGAGTGTAAGATCAAACCTGGATGTTTATTGGGGAACACTGTAGGACGACTGAGTTGAGGAGCAAGTGGAAGCTGGCGATTTCATCTCGCGACAAAGAGGTAGGATCGGGGCGCAAGAGACCTGCCGAGAAAGTAGCTTTCGCGATAGCAAGTTGATGTGATGTCATTATTTTTAAAGATTGTCGAAGACTGTGCGCAAAACTATGCCTGCTTCATTGGGATAGAATTTGGATTGTTGAAAGGTGAAGCGGTGGAGTATGAAGTCGTGGTGGTAAAAGTGAAGTAGTGCAAGGAAAGTATGATCCTCAGCCTTGTCTTGTTACCATGACCCCTGCAAACCACAGATTTGCTTCGTCAACAAGCTCACATTAACTAGACACTCGGAAATCAGAACAGCAGACAACATTGTGTTAGATAACAAGCTAGCTCTTCCTACTTTTCATGCTAACTTTGTTTTCATCATCATAGCCTTCGCAGATTTCCTTTTTAACCTAGTAAAACCTACCAATCAGATCTCAATATGTGTTACAAACGTAAAGAGCAGCAACGAAAGAGAAGGGAAAGATTAGTCGATTCAATCTAGGACTGGATTCAGTTGGACTTGTATTAAGCCATACATGTTTCTGCCTCAAGGAGACTGTTGAAGTGATAGATATGTTAAAGCAGTACCGCCATGATATTATCATAAATGCCCAAAGCATATTATCAGCTATATACAAAGTAAAATACTAGGACATTACTACAAAATTGGGGAACTAGTGTTAGTGTCGCTAAGAATTCCAACTGATAACAAGCCAAACAAAACTTCCTGAATATAGCTCTTCTCTGAAATCAGGCTCACAATCGAGTACCTCTTTAATTTAGGCTACATACGACAACAAAACGTATCCTAAAAGCTACAGGAGGGAAGGCACTGACGTTGGATTCAAGGAGTCGATGAATCTCGCTCACCGTAGCTCCTAGCCCACAATATTCCTAGGGTATCTCGTACAGCTGAAAGCCATGCGTTGGCAGGAAATTTAGGCTACAACGGCTTTCGTCTTGGTACATGCTCAATCTCTTAGTAGATCTGTCTGAAGAGCACACTATTGCAGAGTTTCACTGCGATAGACTATTCGTAAGTTCGTAAGATGAGAGTGTCTGCATTATGCCGTATAGTTTTTTTTACATGTCTTCGCCCGCTAAACCCAATTACAGCCTCTTCGCCATTTCTCAAGAAAACCGATCGCCTTTCCTCGCTCTGAACGGTTCACTTGTTTCGTATTTACTCTTCTCGCCAACCTGCTGTCCTTCGCTCGCAGGTGCATGCCGTGTCGGGGCAGGATCTGTCGAAGATTCTTGACTAGGAGATCCGGAATGGTCGTCTCTAGGTGCATTATTCTTTGTGCTACTTGCCGGTTTTGGATGGTATTCGTATGATTCTGCAATTCTTCTCTTCTTTTGCTCTGCCTCGAATCTTGCAGCTCGATCGGCGTTGATTTCTCTCTTCGCAAAGAAGTACGCAGCTCCGCCGGCTACACGAAGTTAACCTCGCATTCTCAAACTCGAATCACCAAAATGAATACGTACCAACACATAGGGAGCCCCAGCCAACCCTGTCATCGCAATATTAGTACATTGTTATCCATCTAGTGTTGGGAGAGCTCGGGATATAGAACACTGATGTCACGAAGCTTGCAGCATATCCTTTAATTCTTTGTAATACCATTGATGGCTCATTTTTTGAAAGACACTGCCTCTCGAACTTTAGAAGATACTGCAAACTTCGCACACACCAAATTTCAATCCAGCCGACTCGTAATTGCGGAGTGATTCGTACCAAAAGGATTTGACCTAGGAATACGTCAGAATTGGGGCTCAGTAAATGCTTATTTTATACTAACTGTATTCATTGTGTAGTCGATGTGACCTCTTGTTCTGTGAAGTTTGCAGAGCCTAAACAAAATGTAATTGAGTAATTTCGTAGAGGAATAGCTTGCTTGCGATGAAAGTTCGTTGACTTTTTAGAAGTGGACTGATGATGGAGAGGTATTATCCACTCTGGTTTTGATAGAGCCAGCCGCCAAGCTTCTAACACTACATTAACAAGCCTAAACTCTTTTTGATAGCTGGATCTAAGCTAGAACACTGGTATTCTAGGATATATAGTAAGGTATCGTGATTACATAAATAGTTATTATACTGCGATATAGTCGACCTTGGATTCTTTCATTTTTCAAAAAGTTCTAACTTCAATAATACATGCAACCCTTGCGCCACGATGATGATTATTCTGATCTCTCAGTCGTGAATCCCTGCAGGTCGAGCGTGTATGCCGATCTTAAAATAACCCTGTCTTTCCCTCCACGCTTGGGGATTGACTTCTGCCACTCAGTCTGACTATATTACCTCACTGAGCCTCTTTGGTATCCCCATACCAGACGTCTTGATGGGATCTAAACTCGCTATTATTTTAGGGATCCACAGAATGAAATGGGAGGCAATACACCAAGGCGAATCTCTCTGGGCCCTTGATTCACAATCCCCATATTCAAAATTCCACCCCCGCTGTCACAACAACAACACCACCACCAACCCATGATTCCAACACCTTTCACACTCATGAAATTCACTTGCTTCCCAGTTTCCGAGGCAGTGATACCCAACCTCGGTCTTAAGTGTGTCTGCTAGCAACTCTTTGGCGTACACGTCTACTAGATGGGAAGTCCACTAGAACTATTGGAGACAGTTCACAATGGAGGAAGCAGGAAAGGAGAGCCTGGATGGCTCATCTATTGTTCGTACATGGAACCTGGAGCTGTGATAGATATCAAGATGCTGATTAGTGTCGTTTAGAAACCTGTGTCTTCACTTCGCTCCCATTTTGAACAAATGGCAAGCTCTAAGCCAAGTCCGTCAGTGACCAGAGCAGTCTCCCCAAAGCCCCCGGGCAGAAACCCGGACGCTGAAGAGTATACCAAAGCATCAATCGGGCACAATGGACTTGGAAATCTGGTAGAAGATGGTATATCGACTACGAGGGGAAGAAACCGAGATACGCGCAACAATTTTGGACTTCAACCTCCCAATTGGAATGATTCTGCACATATTTCACCCTCTCCCTCCCCAACCCGATTCACACCAACATCGACTGCTAAAATGTCTGTTCAAACAATAGTTCCACTTGCGGTAAACATCGAACCGCCGCAGTCGCCTCCCAAGATGAATACCCTGAATTTTGCACATGCGTCGACTTATCTTTCGACAGAAAGTCCAATTTCAGCTACATCTGGGAGGTCTTCCCCGGGCCAGTTCAGGCTTCCTAGCAGGCCACATACCCCTACAGTAGAAGTTGGAAGGTCGCCTTCGTTGTCTAGTCGGCCAGCTAGGCCCCCTTCCCCGCCGCCACCAAGAAGATCTGTAGAAATAAGAAGGGATTTGTCTCGCAAGCCAACGCCTCCGCCAATCAACCGCGCAGACAAGCCTAAAATTGCTGCTAAACCAGTTGTATTATCACTTGAGCCTGGGACCCGGGGACCCGCAGGAGGGTCATCCCCTTTTAGCACACCTCCTGGCAGTGATGGTAGTCCCGAATATGAGCTCCCCGCGCCTGCCCTGCCACCTAATCGACCTCGAATGACCAGTAATGGTGTTTTCAACACCGCCATAGCACAAAGAGACTTTGAGCCGCCACCTGTCCATCATTCTGTCATGGCGAAACGCCAAAATTCAGATACACACGGACTGGATAAAGGAAATATTACACCTCAGATAATTGGTGATCAGAGATCTGCACCGGCATTACCGTCTCGACCACACGTTCCACAACCACCAGCTGAGGTGTTGAAACTGAGGGCATCGATGCAGAACTCTATGTTACCTCCTCCTCCACGTGCATCAATGGACCGAACCAGACCTACTATGGCTACTATAGATACTGGCGTCTCGATGTCAACACCGCCTAAAAGAATAGTGTCAACACCTACCACTCAGATTCAAACACCACCGCGGACCCATGGACGTTCTATGACAGTGGACAGAACCTCCGATAGAACACCAACAGAGTTCAGAGTACCCCCCGTACAACCTAGCCGAGCAGATGGCCGTATATCTTTCGAGGCAATACCGTCAAGTTCAGCGGCATACATCAAGGAGACACTAAGCCAAGCAATATCTGAGTATCCAGATTCCACCCACTCTAATCGTCGTCCTCCATATTTCAAACAAGGAACACGTGAATTACCTACGAAGTATGACACTCGAATATTTGATGTTTGTGGCGAGATGGTATGCACATCGGGTCATTTAACACGGGTGTGGAGCTTGCACTCTGGTGACAATATTATGAGCTTGGTACATGGAGAGGGTATCAAGATCGTGTCTGTTTCATTCAAGCCCGCATCAAATACCACAGATGAAGGCGCGCGTCTCTGGCTAGGTAATAATATGGGTGAGCTCTATGAGGTAGATATTGCTACACAAAGCATCATAGTGACTAAATCAAATGCCCACACTCGTCGGGAAATCATAAGGATATATAGACACAAGAACGAAATGTGGACACTTGATGACGGTGGAACTTTGCACTTATGGGCACCTGACAATACTGGGGCTCCGAACCTCTCCAACCCATACACCAGCTTTCGAGTTCCCAAGGGACATACATTTTCTATGGTTGTTGGAGATGAATTATGGCATGCTACAGGAAAAGAAATCAGAATATTCCTACCATCTGTTGATGGAAATGTCCAATTTCAGGTTCTCCAAAGGCCGATTGCACAATCTTCGGCCGGAGATGTAACTTCAGGCACCATAATTAGCACGCAGCCCCAGCTGGTTTATTTTGGACATGTTGACGGGAAGGTTAGCGTATATTCGCGCAAGGACTACACGTGCATCGGTATATTCAATATTAGCGTCTATAAAATTACATCCCTTGTTGGCGTTGGCGGGAAACTTTGGGCCGGTTTTAGCACCGGTATGATTTATGTTTATGATACAACCATCACGCCGTGGGTTGTCAAGAAAGATTGGTGTGCCCATCAGGATCCTCTCATGAATATGATTGCAGACCCAAGCAGCTTTTGGGCATTGGACCGTGCACAAGTCGTCTCGCTTGGCCAAGATAATATGCTCCGCATCTGGGATGGATTATTACAAGATGACTGGATAGGTAAGATTTTAAACCTGGTCATGTTGGAGTGTACCTAATAGTTGTCTAGAAACACAGATGCATTCCCAAGAAGCAGACTTCTGCGACTTAAAAACGATCAAAACCCTCATTACCACCTGGAATGCAGGAGCATCCACTCCTTATCACCTTCAGCACTCCGATAAAGATGCCACGTTCTTACGTGATCTACTACAGAGTAGCCACTCCCCTGATATTCTCGTGTTTGGCTTTCAAGAGTTGGTCGATCTTGAGGACAAGAAAGCAACTGCAAGTACGTATTTGAGGTTTGTATTACGACTGAGCTAATACAATTTCCATGTAGAAAGTTTCTTTAAATCCAAGAAAAAGGATCCGTCCACAGATCTAGAGAAAATGAGTCACCAATATCGAGATTGGCGTGATTACCTGACCCGTTGCCTGGACGACTATATACCTGGCCAACTTTATCACCTTCTGTATACTTCTAGTCTTGTTGGGTTATTCACATGCATATTTGTGAAAGCCAATCTGCGGGAACGCATCCACAGCATTTCTGGTGCCGAAGTCAAACGTGGAATGGGTGGATTACATGGCAACAAGGTAAGACTTTACATTGCTCAACAAGTTGTAAATCTAATAAGTTTGTTAGGGGGCTTTAGTTGTTAGATTTGTACTAGACGATTCGTCTATGTGCTTTGTCAATTGTCATCTTGCCGCTGGTCAAAGCTCTACAAAGGATCGTAACGCCGATATCTCAGCTGTTCTGGAAGGCATTATACTGCCAGCTGAGCGTGATACCAATGTTCGACAAGACAGCTTTATAGGAGGTGGTGATGGATCAATGATCATGGATCATGAAATATGTGTTATAAATGGGGACCTCAATTATCGGATCGATACTATGGGAAGAGACACAGTTGTCAGTGCTGTCAAGTCTAACAACTTCTCCAAGCTACTCGAAAGAGATCAACTGCTAGCATCGAAGAGGAAAAATCCTTGGTTCCGTCTCCGCGCCTTTCATGAGCTACCAATTACCTTTGCACCGACGTATAAGTATGATGTTGGGACTGATAATTATGATACCAGCGAAAAGAAACGAGCGCCAGCTTGGTGTGACCGACTTCTGTATCGAGGACTGCGAGTCAAACAGTTGGACTACCGCCGACATGAGGTTCGTGTTTCTGACCATCGGCCAGTGAGTGGAATGTTTCAAATGGTTGTAAAGACAGTTTCTGCACGGAAGCGAGCTGCAAAATGGGAAGACTGCCATAAGCAACTTCTGGTGCTGAAGGAGAGGTTTGGAAGAGAGGCCAAGTAAGTAGATCCTCCACTTACACACACTTCTCGACTGACTAGTCAAAGACTTCACTACCTCACAGATATTCTCGGACATGACCTAGCGTCTAGTAAGAAACTACTATTAGACACTCGATGAACACGGTGATTATTCAGTAGCTGCACTGTCAAGCACTTTAATGAACCGGAAATGGTGAAGAAACACTATCTGGTAAGCGGGCGAAAGTGGATTGTAATTGTTATGCAGATTTAAACAAAACAGATAGCCATAAAGCCTTCAGAAGCACTCCAAGATAGAGTTATGACGCTAACCGAAGAGCCCACACTAAAAGGCAACGTTGGGGAGCGGCCTAGCGTTTGGAAACGAGGGTTGAAAGGTGTCTTGGGAATGATTAGAAATCTTCCAAGCATTTTCAAAGTAAAAGAAAAAAATACCAGAAGTTTTCAAGAAGATGTCCAGATTATAGCTAAGACTTGTGATTTAGTATTCTGGCCATAACTGAGAAATTATCAACCTAATTCTTAAATATCAGATTAATTAACATTAGAGCCATTATTTCTTGCAAGGAAAATTGATTTCAGTATACTTATCATTCAAAGCTAAGCTAGGATACCCAAGCCAGAGCTGATCTGTTCACACTTCGTCTTTACTTTCAACTTCCGCCATTGTGTCGACGGAAATTCTCCATATGAATAGAGCTAGTTGGTGATATGTAGTAAATTAATGAAGAAGGAGGGTCATTAGTAATTACTTACTCGTCAAACAGAAGGCCTGAGATCTAGACATATGAGGCTCATCTTATATTGTCCCAAATTCCATGGCAACAGTTCTTAACTAAGGAGAAATAGCGAAGAAGGTATAAGTTCGTAGAAATTTCAGGCTGAGCAATGTCACGTCTAAGAACACACGATCCTATAAAGAGTCTATTGACCAATCTACTCTTCTCATTCTAGTGATCGATAGCTATCTAACGATCTCGTCCCCTTTGTTCAAAGACGCCTGGCGCAATGGAAAAAGCACCATCCCATCCTTCTGGCAATTCATCTTGAAAGACTTTTGCTAGTACAGGTCGCATGCATAAACAAAAGGGTATCCCTTGCAAAGCCACCTGGCCACCTCCATTCTCGATCCAAGTATCTCTTTCAATTTCTTCCTTTGTCATATCACTAAATTTGCTAATATCGACTATTGTTCTGCTGGCGAGATCTCCGGTTTTGGAGCAAAGTTCACACGCATGGTCCCCGTAAAGGCAACAGGCCCATACCATAAGTGCAGCCGTAGATATTGCCACATACGATATCGGATCAACTACCTTCTTTTCAGAAACAGGACGCTTTTTAAAGGTAGTTAGAATGCTGCTGGAATGACACAATGCGCGCCGCATATTATGTGTCCGAGTGAACTCTCTCAGGTTAGCTTGTCGTTTCTTTTGTGCTTGTTTGTATGGCTCTCCATAATCTGGGGCTAAGCTACTAGGGACCAAGTCTTGTGCAGCTTGTCTTAGAGTGCGAATATCGGCATACAGATTTAAGCACAGAAGATGATAAAGCATCGTCGCGTCGAAGTGTAGGCTCCTTGCTCTATCAAAGACAACCCATTCCCATTTAGATTTAACAGAATGATCCTCATATCCATAGTAGAAACGCATGGATATCTGCATCTCTCGTGTGAAGCTTGTAGGATTGGATTGGGTATAGGATGTCTTAGCAAGCCAAGCATTCCAAAAGTCCAGGTGTCGTCGAAGGACATCTCGCTGAATAGCATTGTTAATGTCCAAGGAGTGTCGCAGACGTTCTGACAAATCTAGTATTCTCGAATACATGGCACAGAGCCCGAGCTGGATATCTTCTACAAGCATGAGACCATCCTCAATATCTTTCGCTGCATCCAAAAGTGGAGCACCCATCATGCGGTGAATATATCGATTAGTTCTGCCTGGAGGCTCAATCAGAAGTCGACTGTCCCAAACATCAAGCCCATCGGAGTTATATAAGGAGTAAGTGGATGGCAGCGGATAATGAGTAAGGTCTTCCGGCACAAGTAAAGCTGGGCGGCAGCGAAGTAGATTGAAATATGTATCTATCTTATAGAGATAAGCAGCTAAGCTGTTTTAATTATTAGATATTCAAAAGTAGGAAAAAGGGCAATTTATACCGTGATCTGTCGCCAATATTTACGAGGCGAAATCCCAAAAAGTCACCAGGTTTATCGTATGGAATTCCAGGTGTAAATAATCCAACTTCGCGGAGAGCTCCAACCAGAGTGTTTCTTAGGATTATTGCTCTAGACAAAATGGTATCTCTCTGTAAAAGCTGTTAATAATTCGCTCTGGAGCACATCTTGATATCATACTCCACAATACAAACCAAATATTACGTTCAGCAAAGCGGCTTGACAAAGAGTTACGGGTAGCGACTGTCGAAATACGTCCTTGGAGGAGATGCGGCTCTTGAAAAATCCGTTAAACAATGGAGCAATACTTGGTGCAAAAAACATACCAGTTTCATGAATAGGTCATCCATCAAAGTTACATGAGTTGATATCGCATATTCCTTTGCTTTGTGGCTACCTTCTAGCCAGGCTCCAATCAAAACAATTGATGCTGTTAATATGTTGAGGTCGTATTGGTTGTATGTCGGCCTGTGGATTATTGTCCAGCGATGGTGAAAGTGCAAGAAGTACAACGCATGACACCTTTTGTGGAATTCATGGCATGAGGATTGTACGATTACATCTTCAAATGGAGCTGTTGGAGCTTCTGGGAGCTCTAAATCTTTTTCAATCCTAGAATTCAACACCCAGTTCATCCCGTTGTCCATGGGGACCTGTTCTGGGTTTATATCAGGGGCTGGTGCAGGAGAGCTATGAGTCTCGACAGTTAGCACTGATACTCCGGCCGTGTATCGTGATGCTGATTCGATGGGATCTTCTGCTTCCTGGACTTGTGGTATTGTTTCCACAGTTACATTTGGAGTTAGAAGTTCACTGCCTCGATCTTGATGTGTTTGAAACTGGTTTTCTATCGGAGGAGGCTCTTCCTGGGATATAACATCTTGTGGCTCATATATACAATCTAAACCTCTTTTAACACATTTTGAGCAACTTTCATTACCGTCACACTTGGTTTTACTGGCATGGCAAGCAATACATGCGCGTTTACTTCGTCCCGATGGGCTTGGCTTAAATGCATCTCCGTGTTTAGCTATATGGCGCTGCAAACTATCACTGATTATATAATTAGTAATGAGATAATTTACTGATGGCAAGAAATGCCTGACCTGCGAGTAAATTGACGACCACAAACGCTGCACACATAACGTGCGTCCGCATGGGATAACGCATGCCGAGACAAGTGCTCCTTACGGGCGAAACTTCTACCGCAATCTTGGTGTAGACATGGGAATCTGTCACTTCCATCTGGCTTTTTGGAACCGCTCATATTCGTCCATTTATTTATCGAGAATTCTGTAGAACTGCAAGATGATCCTCCAAATGGACCCAAGATGTGGAAGCCGAGGGGGAGCCGATGATTAGGAAGCCGCTTTACATGTTATGACGCTGTTATAGTATCACGTGATTTGATATTCAATCCATAGGCCTGCTTATACATGATAGATCCAATAGGGCTAAAAGTTGATATGATGAAATCCAAGGAATTCTTCCGTACAAAGTTGCTTCCAATCTTTGCTGACATGTACTCTAAGAATGCTCCAACAACCATGCTAAGTGGCACCACTCAGGTTAATCATCCATGTAGACGACGAGGACTCGATCTAGTCTTAAACCAGTTATCTCATTTAATTAGCGATAAAAGCTTACATCTATGTTACAGTATATGACTCTGTAATACCATTACTTATCCAGATCAATTTGAGCCCTATCGTGAGGTGTCCCATGTAACAAGGAAACAGCTCTGAACAAAGACTCACTTTACTCATATAATAAGTCTACATTCCTTTCATCAGCAGCCTGATTACTCGACGACTTTAAGCCCGTATTCACGTAAAAGGTCTTAGATGTGTATACATTCTTTTGTTACTACTAATGACTAAATATCCAAAGGAGGAACTTCCACTTCAACTCTCTCGCTCCCGATGCCACGGCGAACCGCCTCCTCCAATATTACTTCTGTTGCTGTAGCACCCACTCTACTGACCCCAAGAGCTCTCACCCTCAGTAAATCATCCAGCGTACGAACTCCACCAGCAGCCTTGATTTTGACCTCGGGGCTAGCATGTTCCCGCATCAACTCCAGATGCGGGATCGTTGCTCCCTTGTAGTTATAATCTCCATTCGCCTGTTTGACAAATCCATAACCAGTTGAAGTTTTGATATATGCTACTTTCAGATTACTGCATATCTCAGAAAGCCGGATGATTTGTTCCGAGTTTAGGTCTATTATCATCAGCTGGCACTCTTGAAATTTATATTAGGGAAATCAACCTACAATCATTCTCAAAAATGACCTTCAAAATCGAATCCCGATCAACAACCGCATCATTGACTTGTCTAATTTCACTCTCTACAAACTCCCATTTCCCGCTTAACACACGTCCAACGTTGACTACCATGTCGATTTCCTTTGCCCCTTCCTGGATGGCCCAGATCGATTCATATAACTTTACCTCGAGGGCACTGCTCCCGTGTGGGAAACCGATAACTGAGCATATTGCAACCGAAGAATCCTCCAGTTTTTTCTTGGCATATGGGACATGGTAAGGTTTTACACATGCTGGATTGCATGTTAATGGCTATTTACAGGAGGAGGGAAGGACAAGGTACCAGCAGCGACTTTGTATTTCTTGCATATCTCAAGTCCGGTGCGGACCTCGTGGTCTGTGAGAGTTGGATGAAGTAAACTGTGGTCTATCATCTGAGATAAATCTTCTAGGTTGATACTCATAGTTTTGGGGCGAGTGGCTCCCATCTTGGACTTGGTTGGTCAGTGACTGACGCATCGACCTTTGTCCTTGGTAGCTGCTTTCTCTCGAGATGTTTGTCGGTCTATGCACTTTTACTTCACCCCTCTCTAGGCGTGTCAGGATGTCATTGGTTCCACATCCGAGGTCAATCATATTTACCTGTTCCGGATATCAAAATTGGATCTTGATTGTTCTTTAGTTTATATTGATCGATTAATGAATTGATGTCTAGATTCTAGTTGGATGAACGACTGCTAGGGCTCACGAAGCTACGATATCAATTTCCGTCGTATGTAAGTCGCCTAAGCATTTGAAAAGACGGACTATGGCAAATTGTAGCCTTTTTCTTGTATCACTTCGCGTACGAAATGAAGCACCCTGCTCTTACGAAAAGCTAAAAAAAACAAAGGCAGAAGTGGCTGTCCAAGACAATAAGGCTACAATGTGTCTTGCAAAACAAATATTTTATAACTCGGATGAATTGGGCGAACGAAACCCTGCACTACCACCAAAAAGGGAGACCGGCTCGTGGGGCCCCGATGTCACCAACGTAATTGCCCAGAGATCGGCAAGATGAGAAAGTTCAAATAGTCACCAAATCTGCTTTCGCATCTGGATGTGTTCCTTTTCTGTTTCTCACAAGTAGCCAAGATATCCTTACAGAGATGTGGCCAATTTGCACCATTGAGCAGCCTCCTTTTTCACCGCCTATCGCCGCTTAGATTTGAGCAGAGAGCTTGCAAAGGAATGGCTGGTGATTCGCATTTGACATGGCTCACGTCAAACACACATTCATCCAGGTCACGTTTATTTGATGTGATATTCGCCATGGACGGTGGTGAAGGCGGCGGCCATCTTTCAAGTAAAAACGGCGAGCAAAGTTTATTTGTTGCTGCGCTCAAGCCACTCGGCGATCCCGGCGCCCGGATGATTTTACGTCCAAATCCTGATAAGAGAGACATTCAATCAATCTGGTCACGACAACAATCAAGATATCGACGACGGCGACCATGCAAATAACATTTATCATGCACAAGTCAAACTTATACAAGCAGCTGCGACTCGCCGTCAGTAGGTTAAGCTCAAGTGCCATCTGACCTCCGAGCCTTGGTAGTTTTCTACATGTATCCACTGCGCAATGCCGAGAATACGTACTGTTGAAGGCTCTTGCTGGGCGTGCAAAGAGCGCCGTGTTATTTGCGATCTTAAACAGCCGAACTGCGATAAGTGCACCAAAACCGGCCGTTCCTGTGACTATGCCCGAGTTAGGCTCCGTTGGACAGATTGCGTGGCTTCCCGAGGACATCTTGCTGGGAAGAAAATCCCCAAGCCCATAACATCGTTGTCCTTGAGTCAGTCCCCAGTGCTTCAGAAGGATAGTGATCACCACATACTCTATTTTGAGAGAGAGCTCCTCCCTCGCTTCAACATCTCAAATACCATTCCCACGGTTGACCTCAATCTTCTGGCGCGGGACCCGATCCTAATTCAGAGTGTAATTGCAGTGGCCAACGCCCATCACACGTACTACAACCGAGAATCGGATGAAAAGTTATCCTTGTCTAGGATTCAGGAGCGTAATAATGCTCTCAGAGTATTTCGGCAGCACTTGATGACTGCGGAGAACGATGCTGTCAATAGCTCCCTGTTTATTGCGAATGTTCTTCTCTGTATTTTGGATGGAATAGTCGAGCCAAGCGCCGAGAAGTCGGCAACCCACCACCATTTGATGGGTGGAAAGGCGTTATTAAAGCATTGGGGTGGTATGGCTTCTATTTTCGCTCAGAAGCTTGAGTTACCAATTTTGATGCTGTCTATCTTTGCAACCATGGACCTTACCCACTCGCTCCTGATTGGAGATGCGCCATTCTCGCAGCCCTCGAATTGGGCAGAATTTGGTGACTCTCAGTCATGGTGGGGAAATGTGAAGTCTGATGATAATTTCCTGGAAGTTATGTCCATTCTTTCGCAACTTGCCAAGCTAGGAAATAGGGTCTATCACCTTAACGAGACGATACCAATCGGCAATCTGCTATCAATCCAAATGGCTATCGAGCAGTCCAACCGACAGGACGTTGAACCTTCAGATGACCTGGCATGGGCAGCTTACTGCTCCGTATATCGGTTTACAGCATCGCTGTATCTGTATAGAGCTCTCAGTGGCTTGGACGTTGATCATCATCTGGTTCAAAATGCAGTGGCAGGCTGCATGGAAATCATAGGCGGAACGGATCTTACTCACAAGCTCCACCATTGTATTTTGTTTCCAGCATTGGTCATTGGAGCTCATTGTATGGATGAGGTACAACGAGAGCAGATTCGCAAAAGCGTCGTACAAACTGCCGCTTATTTGTCATTTGAAAGCCTCCGTTCTTTCCAGAACTTTCTTGAGCAGCGGTGGGTGGCCTTAGATATGAGAACAGAACTTGCTGAAAGATCTGTGTGTTGCACGCTTACTTGGTGGCAATATTTTGATCAAATTGCGGCAGCCTCATGCTTGTTCTGAGATCTTCAGATCTAGAAGACAGAAAACGTGGGATGTTGTAGGCTACGGGCCCCAGCATCCTATCCGACTTTTGCAGAACTCCTGAAGAGAGCGCGATTTGTCAAGTGTGTTAACTCATATTTGTCATGGATATAGTTGCTTTGGAGGAAAACGTAAAATCTGGAAACTTCAATAGTTCTTATGTAGCAGGATCATGTAAAAATGCTCCAGAGGGTCTCCACGGTTAATGAGATCGAGGTTAGTATTGCAGGAGGTTTCCAAAAGTAGGGACACCATGCGTACCAAATACAGAGCGTACAGCAAGGGAGTAATAACGCCAGCTCTGTTTCCTTTGGAACTGTGGATCAACCTCCTATTTTATACTCATATTAATCAGGAAGACCTTCCATTATGACCATTTGGCACCACCTTTACGACAAACAAAAACCAATTATTTCTCTGGGAACTATAGAGTGCCCGTGGCTTTTCGATACAGCGAAGCTCAACGCAAATGACCAGATACTAGGCCGATTGGGTTACCCAAAATGCACAATAGAGTCCCGATATCTCTAATTCTGTGGCTAATCTCATTCTGGATACTAGCTTCGAGTTGTTCCTGAATTACTTCCTATCCCGGATGGCAGGGATCGGCGCCTGCGTCCACCGAATTATGCTCAATTTACGCTAGTATCTTGGCCCTTCCGATAAGAAACATAAATGACATACAGACTCAAGCTGTGTTCGCAATTGTATGTTCAAAGTAGATTCATTAACAAACCATTCATCATTTATATGCCTTATCCATAGGTATATTCTCTAGCAACCACGATAGCTCCTTTTAATACAAAGATCACCGCTCTCTCATGATGTCAGCATCGACCGTACTAAAGAGTTGGGAGGCCTGTGACTTAATTGACACGCTCTTTGTACTGGTCTGTACAGTTTTCTGTTGGCCCATTATCCCAGCTGTTGGCCTGGCATACTCAGGCTATTCTCATAGGCGCAATGGCATGGCTTCTTTCATGCCAGCCATTTTAGCAATTGGTGTCTGCTCGATCCAGTGGTTCATCATTGGCTACTCACTTGCTTACGGGGAAGGCTCTGGTATTATCGGAGATTTCAAATATGCCTTCCATCGAGGTGTCCTTTCTGACCCCATTGGAACGATACCTGCTATTCTCTTCAGCGAGTTCCAGCTTATCTTCTGTGCTACAGTTTGCGCGATTGCTATCGGTGGAGCTTGCGAACGAGGTAGAACGTTGCCTCTTATACCTTTCATATTCGTGAGTAATGTTACCTAATCAACTTTGCACTAGACTTTCGGAATGAATTCATAGGCAAGGATGAGGCTATAAAGAACAAGTTGCTGATAGATTAGGCAGTTATGGGCAACATTTATATACTGCCCGTTGGCTCATATGGTTTGGTCTGAGACTGGATTTCTAGGCAACATGGGCGTCTTGGATTTTGCGGGTGGTACTCCCGTACATAGTAAGTTTTCTCTTTCAAGTGACCCTTTCCAAGTAATACAGAGGAACCACTACGTTGAAAGTCTGAACGTTACTGATTCAATCATTGTAGTCTGTTCTAGCGCAACTGCCGCCGCACTCAGCGTGTACATGTCATACCCGCTGTTCCGATCCAAAAAGTCTTCAATTCGTACACCGTCACACCTCAAGCTTCATAAACCCGGCAACTCCATGTCACAGCTAATTGCACTTGTTATCATCTGGAATTCTTGGCTGGCCTTTGATGCTGGCACGACTCTTAGTCTCAACTTCAAGTCGATTATGGCACTATGTGTGACCAATCTTTGTGCTTCTGGTGGAGCCATTACTTGGGCTTGCATGACCTATTTTGAGTCTGGAAAATGGTCACTTGACTCTACGTTCATGGGTGCCATCGCTGGCCTGGTAATGATCACACCTTCTGCTGGCTTCATTGATATGCCAACTTCGTTCTTATTTGGCGTATTCGGTGCTATCGTTGGCCGGCAAGCATTGCGTATCAAGTCTTCCCAAATAGCCCGACGCTTGCGATGGGTGGATAACGGAGACTCGTTTGCAACCCATTTTATCCTGGGCACGCTGGGTACGATCTCCACTGGCCTGTTTGCTCAGAAGGAGGTTGCTTTCTACGATGGTGCAACGGTGATTGACGGTGGTGTTTTCTTTGATGGCAATATCAAGCAGCTAGGCGTCCAGATGCTGGAGGCTGCAATTGGAATGAGTTGGTCATTCATGGGATCTTATATCATCATCGCCTTGATTGATTGCGTTCCAGGATTGGAAGTGCTGGCCACCGATGAGTACGTAGCCTCAGATCCTCGTATCAAATGTCCCGCTAACTGGTTCTAGGGACATCGTGATGGGCATGGATGCGGCTGAAATGGAAGAGTCGTTTGATGGCCAACAGTGCGAGGAGGATTATCACCCCTTCAAGAACGGGGGACTTATCGAAATTTGATTAAGTCCTTTTTATTTTTGGCAAGCTGTATCACGATTGAAAATAAACTAGTACTATCTATCATGTTAAAATGGGCAACGCGAGTATGTGACATACGGAGGCTAAGGTTTCAGATTTATTCTTCTGACCTTCTAGCAGCTTGGGATAGACTGTGATATTGCTACTTTGGCGACTGTTGAATAGCTACTCAATCTTCCGGCTTACTATAAAAACAGTTCCCAGCAGTTCCTAGCAGGTCCCAGTCTGCATCTTCATCTCCCTGTTGCCCATTAGCTAACCTTGCCGAACCATGTTCTCTCGGTGCTTCCGTCGCAAACAACCATATAGCTAACTCTCCCTCTCATATCCTTTTCCGCAGCCAGAAACCAGAGCTGGGGTAAACCCAAGCGCAGCCGCTAATCACCGGATGATCCCCACTCCCCCACGTTAACAGGATATTGTTTGGCCGTGATATCTTCCCATTCCGTGCTAGCGATGCGAGCCAAACCTCCAACAGACATAACTTCCCTCCCTTGTTCACTTTCTTTCGTGCCTCACGACTAGCAGCCAGCACAGACAGCCATGGTTGTTACTCCACCGGTAAGACGACGACTCCATCACCATACGTGCTACAACTAACCCTCTGTTCATCGACTTAACAACACCCCGCTCTGCTTTCACCTCTGCGATTGGTGATGATGACCCATGAAAAAGATGGCACAGTTGATATCTACCCGCTGCAGGTGTGAGGAATCCTTCCCCGGATTTGTAAAACCGAAGCGAGTCTGCCAGTGTTGGTTAGACGACTTTCGCTGCGGTGTTGGTGAAGGGGCCTGGCCGCGGTTTTAATAGAGTTGTAGGGTTTACTGTAATAGGAGTAGAGTTTTGGAGTTGGTTACCTTGTCATCCAGCCACCCAGTCACCAAGCAACAAAGTCACCAAAGCATCAAGTCAGCAAGGCCAAAAGTCAGCAAGCAGCAAGTCCCGAAAGTATGGGTTGGGGTGGTATGTTGTTGCTAGGGGGGGTTAGCTGGCTGGTGTTATTTATTGTAGGCGAAGCTTATCTGGACCGTCCACTCACTAACTACTACAGAGCTGAGAACCCGGTGACCGGTATCTACCTATCTTAAACTTTGATAAGGAACCATGGCTTGTTGGATGGCTTGCGGCTGTCCGACTTGCATTTCAGTGAAAACCTCCTGTTTCCCTTTGATGTCTCCTGTTCCTGACTTGTTCTGGCCCATCGCAATTTAAGTCTCACCGCACCGCATGGTTCACTTACCATCGTAACACACTTCTCTTGTACTATACTCATTAGTCACGTGTCGTTGATCGTCCCTCACTACTCTCGTTCCTCTCTTGTTCTTGCTTTCCTCTCTCTTGAGACCGGAAGCCGGAGCGTGGAATCATATCCATCTCTGAAGGTGTCTTCTTGTTATCAGTTAACATCTGATCGCCATCTTACAAAGCCCGTTCACTGCCCCTGGTCGACCGATCCCAGCGCCTCATCGCAGTCCAGCACCAGCTAACATCTCAAACATGTCGGACGTAGAAGCCAAGTTGGAGAAGGCTCACACTGCTCACACTGCCCACACTGTAAACTCGAATGGCATCGGCACTCACCATGAACTGGACAGTCTGACAGCTCTCGGATATGTACCAGAACTAAAGCGCAACCGATCCCTGTTCACCCTCCTGTTCCAATCCCTCGCCATTGCTGCCATTCCCTTTGGTGAAGGTGGCCCCCTCATCAGTGCAGTCTACGGCGGTGGCCAGCTCTCCATCTTTCTTGGCTGGATTGTCGTCCTCATCCTTGATGAATGTGTCGCCATCTCCCTCGCCGAACTTGCTTCTCGCTACCCAACCTCCGCTGGCCCATATTACTGGTCTTATCAGATTGCTAAGTCCAACAAAACGGTTCTCTCGTTTATCACGGGCTGGATCTGGCTGGTGGGCAACTGGACCATTACGCTCTCTGTTAACTTTGGCTTCGCATCGTTGATTGCGGCCTCGGTGGCTTTGTATCATCCGGACTGGACGCCAACATCATGGCAGCTGTTACTGATCTTCTATGCTATTTGCCTGCTCACGTTTGTGATTTGCGCGGTTGGCAATAAGATTCTTCCTATGGTCGATACTGTTTGGTAAGTTTTCGTTTTCTTTAGAAAGATCCTCAATATTTCCGAGACTTTACTCCCCAGTTTCTCCTCCCTCATAGTCTAGTTCACATTCACATGCTTTGGGACTTTGAATTTCTTTTTAGAAAGAGTTTTATTATGGTATCCTTGCGTTGTATTTGGGGCATATTGGATAGGTTTCGGAAAATAAGCACCAGTTCTATATCCAGATTAATGCCCTCCTGAGTTATTACAGTTCTTCTGCGCGATATCTACCATTAGGTAACTTGTTTCCATACTAACAATATGACAGTGCCGGTTGGACAGCAGTTAGCATTTTAATCATCATGATTGCACTGGCCGTGAAGGCAGATGTTGGTCGTCATTCCGCTTCATATGCACTGGGCCACTATGACACCACTTTGTCTGGCTGGGGAGGATTCACTTTCTTCATCGGCTTATTGCCTGTCGCGTATACGTTCAGTGCTATTGGAATGATCTCCAGTATGGCCGAAGAGGTCGCGGATCCAGCCGTCAAAGTGCCGAAAGCTATCGCTCTCTGCGTGCCAGTTGGAGGAATTGCGGGCTTGTTTTTCATTATCCCAATTTGGTATGTCTATTTCCAATATGTCCCCTATAAAATGATAAAAGACGCCTAAACTTTTGATACTGATTTGGTGGACAGCGTTACCATGCCCGCGCTAGCCGATGTTGCTGCAGCACCCCTTGGTCAAGCTCTACCCTATATCTTCGGCGTTGTGATGGGGTCCCCAGGTGGTGGTCTTGCTCTCACCTTCCTCGTTCTAGTAATCACCATGTTTTGCAGTATCTCTATCACGACCGCTGCTTCTAGAACTACATGGGCATTCGCACGCGACGATGCTATTCCAGGCGCTAAGTTCTTTTCCAAAGTCAATACTAAGCTCGGCGTCCCTGTCAACGCTCTAGTCCTCACAACGGTCGTACAGATGCTTCTCGCACTTATCAACCTCGGCTCATCTTCCGCTTTCCTCGCTTTCGTATCTGTAGGCGTTATCGCGCTGCAGGTGTCCTACGGTATCCCTATCTTTCTCTCGTTGGTTAGTGATCGGCGCCTTCAAGTTAGCCAGGCGAAGTGGAATGTTGGCTCAATTGCAGGCACTGCGGTGAACGTGATCGCTCTTGGCTGGATCTCATTCGAGGTCGTGCTCTTTAGCATGCCTACCACACTTCCCACCTCCGTTGTTTTGATGAACTACGCATCTGTCGTGCTAGTTGGATTCGGCGCCATCAGTGCAACATGGTACTTTGCATATGCACGGAAAGGTTTGTTCTCTCCCCAACCCGGTTTAGAGAAGTAAAAAGTTCTAACAATCTGCAGTTTATAATGGGCCACCTGCGTCAGATGGTCTGTAATATATCTAAGAGATAGTAGAGATAGTAGAGATTTTCGGAGTTCAATGTTCGAAGACAGTCAGCTGTCTTTCATGGCAACGCTTGCCAGTTTATTAAACGTGGGAAATATGGCTGCTAGCATCCCCACTACTAATGATATATTGTAAATAACTTGAGATCATTTAATAGACTAGATCCACCTGTATTTAAAGCTCGTATTTATGACTGTGTTTAGTTTACTGTGCAGTGAGGCCAGCTCCCAATACATCGTGGTTATATACCCATCTTCCAGACCCGGAAACCCTAATGCCTGTCTAGAATCTGTACCCACTACTCAAAGGGATGCAGGTTAAACGATCTGAGATTACAAAAAGCAAAGCAAAACCATCACACAGCACCGTTGATATCAGAGACGCACGTAGTTTTTCGTCCGTTCCCAACCATCCCCACTCTTCTTGCTGCGTACTGTACGTGCTCGAGCCGGATCCTGGTCAGGGGCTTAAGCGAGCGATGGTCTCCGTCTGCGCGTAAAAGCGGTCAGAAATGATGAAGACTATCTTGTAGCATATACATGATGCGTATCAGTTTGCTGCGTAGATATAAATACGTACATGCATATTGAACGTGTGTATGCATGTAGTGCAGACACGCTCCCTGGCGTAGGAAACCAAGGGTGAGAGATCCCTGAGCGCAGTTGCGTGCTATTTACCATTTCATACACACTTATACAAGGTATAAAACCTGTTTGGATAATCTAAAAACAGCCTTTGCTATCACATCTTACGCAGGGCTGAATAGGATCAATGAACACGTTCCCGCGCGTACTTCGCTGCCGGTTAACTGAAAACTCGATTCTGGCTACGGTTTCGTGTTTTTTTTTCTTGCCTGCGTCTATGAACAGGCAGTGGTTGGTCTTGCTTTTGAGTCCTGCCTGCCTGCTCTTTTGGTCAGAGATCAATCGCTTTTTCCAAAATGGTTCAAAGCACTATCCCTTTTCGGAGGGGAGCAACAAGAAGGTTGAGTCTAGGAAGAGAAAGGATGATATCTTGAGAAAGAAGTGTGACTATGAGATGCGAGTTCACTTGGATAAGATACCGTTTTCTATCAACTCAAATACGGTCTGATTTGATACTGTAATTCAGGATTGATTCATGGACGTTGGTTTGCTGCAATATCTTGGAACGGGTTGAGACACTAAGATTTTCATGATTCAACCTGTATCTGTATCTAGTTCCTATCTAGTAACTATCTGAAAACGAATAAAGGAAGAACTGCCGCCATGTCCGAGCTTCATACTTCCCATGATTACTAACAGAGAATGCTGACTATGAATTTATCTTCCAAATACGACGGACGGTTGAAATTAGGCACTTCAAACACCCTCTTCTCTAGTGTGTCTTCTTCCTCAAACACCTACATCCCAGACCCTGAATCTTCTCCCTCGGTATTTTTTAAACCGACAAAACTTCACAACTGCTCAAGCCGGGAGCCACGTTGCAATGAAAGACGAAATTTCATAGCAGATCTTTCTGCTGTTTCATAAGTCACTCAATATCTCACCATAATCAAAGAGATTCTGGGGTTCCCATAGAGTCCCGAGAAGGCAATTGCTCTTCATGGAAGCATAGAGCAGACAGTATCTGAGAAGTGCGGTCATCTGAGAAGTGCAGTAAGCCAGGGATATCGTCGAAGACGACACTCGCTAGCATGTAGCTATTTAGCATATCTCCAGGAATGATAAGGAAGACATATAAGATTTGTAGGGGTAGCTTTCCAACTGCTAATGCCTATTTGATCGCCTTCTGTCAGGCGCATGGACTGCCGGGCCAAGTACATTATCCAACATCTCTATGTGGCAACCATATGTGGCGACCAACTAAGTATTCCCAATAAATTCCATAAATCCCGATTATCATCCTATGATAGCTCATGAGAGGCTGATTATAGGCTTTGATATCTGGTCTGACCTCCTTCCAAGTATAGGTTTAGAGGATAAGTTGAATCTGAGGATTCTCTGGCCTCGAGCAGTAGGATTTTCCTACGGTAATTGGGATAGAAAAGATTCCAATGAGTACAAAAAAATGCTTTCATTTCCAGTGGATAACTCCAGGGGTATTTTGCCACCAACGCCTTCATCAGTCATAAATCTTAGATGATTCCTTCCAATACAGTCCAAATATGAAGTCAGTATTTAATCTAGTATGGCATTCACCTTCAATGATATTGGCCACTGTAGATCACTATTTATGAATCATTTATTCCAGTTGCACCTCGATCCGCACTCTTCTTTGCTGGACTATCCAAATCCTCAAACTCCTTCCTGGCAATCTTCACGTTCTCTAGTGCAGAGTTGTACCGAGTTTCACTAGGAGGCAAGCAAACCAACAGGTAAGTATTCGTCGTAAATTTGACGATAAACAGTGAGAAATTCTTCATCTTGAGTTCAAAATGACAGAACTGCTCGGCACTTTTCGGCGTACCAGTGTAGCGGCTAGTGGATTGCTTAAACGTTTTGACAATGTTGGAAAGACGTTCGAATCGATCACTGGTTGGGTTCTGTGTGCCAATTTCGCTGGTCCAGGAGGAAACAACAAGAAAGGAGGATCTTTCGAATAGAAGGATCTCCTCCGCACCAATGATCTTCCCCAATGATCCCAAGTGTTTTTCGATTTGGTCGAGATTTGGAACAAGATCGTGAATAATCTCCGCCCAAGCCTTGTACAGTGATTGATCCCAAATAGATGTAGCAAAGGGAGTGATGCTAAAAGCATCCGATTTGGCCTGGATCTGGTCAACTCGCTCATTATAGATATCCTCCCGCTGGTTGGGAACAACGAGGTCCATCTTGTGAATAAGGATATAAACGCTTGCGGTCGACGAGAATTGGCTCAATGCGCTGATAATGGAACGGTAGGTAAGGAGGTCGCGATCAAAGTCTCGAGACTCGATGTCGAAGACGTAGATCAGAACACCAACATTGCTGAAGACGTGCTGTCGTTGCTGAGATAGGTAATTCTCCATGAACGCATCCTGTCTGCGGGGTATTAGCTATGAGTGCTTTATCGATCAATGAAGCTACATACCCGCCGCAGTCCCATAGATTGAGCGTAAGATTGCCTAGGAACTTCACATGGCTCAAATCAACATCAATTGTTGCTCCCAGTCGACGAGTGTCCTTTGCAACGTAGTTGCTGAATATTATGCTTCTCATGGAGCTCTTTCCAGAACCCGACTTGCCCATGAGCAGCACCTTTTTCTTCCGTTGTTTGCGGGGCTCATTGGCTGGTGAAGCAGAGGGTTCATCGTGAACTGAGAGGTTCTCCATGTTGAACTCCTTGTCGCTTTCGCCGTCAGAGAGGAGAGGTTCGAATGTGCGTAATTAGCTACCATGCTATCTTCAGGTGAGGGCGCAGTGGGGCCCAAACCTCAAATACAGCTGCTTTGACCATCATTCTTGAGACAGGTTTAGGCTAGGAAAAATATTTCTCCGGAGACCAATGAAGGCCGACTCGCTTACCACACAACTGGGTTCTGTCCGTTCCCGAAATCATAGCTAGTAAACAAGATGCCCCTTCTGAAATGTTTTGAGCATATTAGAGCCATATCTACTCTAAGAGACGTTCGATTTTTTTATGAAAACTGGACCCAGGGAAAATATATTTGAAACAGTACGCTCTGTATTGATTCATTGTTATAAAAGTTTTGCTTGAAGCGACATTGCTGTCAAAAAGATTGGTAGCAATAAACTCCCTTCTTGCTTGAGAACGTATTTATCTGATATGTTTTGTTGAAATTGCATGATTTACCATATTGTTCAAGTTACTTTGTTATTTAATTCTCTTGATTTCTATATGACAAGTAGCCTCTTATATCGATGCCTTAATGTGTGCTGAACACCACTAAGTGTTGACTTGAGAGAGTTGCCAAATTGGAAGTTTAATTAATTGGTGGTATTTTGCAAACACGTATCTTCTGATTGTATGAAATGCCAAAAGTATTCAGTGCTCTCATGCTAGAACTTTGTTTCAACCTCGATAGCTTCTACACTACTTTCCAGTGATCTCACTCTGGTCAATTTGGGCAAGGTGTTTCTCCAGCTTTATCTGGAATTGTTCCCTGCATCCTTTGACGCCTATAATCCTCAAATCTGAAATGCAAATTTACAGGATGCCAAATTTAATACAACTGAGCCAAAAAGACAACTCAAATTCATGCACTGCATTGGCCACAACAGTGTTATAGGCTTATTTCTTACTGGAGTATTACTTACTGGAGAAGGACACCTTCTATCTCATAGAAGCTGCGTCATGTTTTGAACTCTCGCAAGTGCAATGCATATGTAAATAATTCATTGGACGCCATTATACTGAGTATTATCTTCCGAGCGTGCGCTAAAAAAATCGGTTATTCGGCTAGACATAAATAGCATCTATATACAAACGTCGCCCATGTGGGAAATCACCGTAGGATAATGTCAACCACGCAAAAACCCTAAGGCCAATGTAGTCCCGGAACACTAGGCACCTCAGGCGGTATCCCAGAGAACCTCGTTGGATAGGTCTCCCTTCTCGCAACCTGCTGTCCGTAACTGTTGCCTCCTCTTCCGCCACTCATCATATGATTATCCCTTCCTCCATGTTGTATTCTTTGTGGACTGCGTTCATCTCTCCATTCATCTTTGCGTATTCGAAGGCGGGGCACATTAGTGTTTACGCCTACATCACCGGAAGGGGGCAGCGGTGCATGGGGAGGAACGACACGTTCTTTGTGATGCACCTTTTTTGCAAGTGGAGAGCGTGGAGGTTGGGGCTGGGAAGAAGATGCTGTGGAAGGAGGCGGAGGGATGATGAAGAGGGTATCAAAATGCGTCGTTGTCCGATAGCCTAGATCGCTGAAAAAGATGATTTGTTAGTTAGTTTCAAATACTTCAACATGTCTCTGCTAAGTGACTTAGAAGACAGCACTATAGACTTACTCCCAGTCTTTTGGAGATGGAGGTGCGCTTATAAGTGAGACTCGAGAGCGATGGTCGTTTGATGAGTTTGGGGATGCCAGCGGGGAGGAGAGATGTGCTAGAAACGGTGTTAAGAAACATATTATAAATCAACATGAGGAAATCGGTGGAGAGCATCTTGTAGATTACGCTAGGTCCAAGGAGACAATGAGACTGAGCTCCAAGCTTCAAACTTACCATCGAGAGGAGCTAGTATTGGAGGAATGGCCTGATGGGGGGCGGCAAGGAGAATATGCTCGGTCCTATCGTCCAAGAGATAATGAGAGATTACACCTGGTCGATTAGCATAGACTACTACTGCTACCATCGGATCTAGAGTACATACCGCTCAACTTGCGCTCAATGCTCCCTTTCCTTGGACCAAAGTCCACAAAATCGATTAATGCATCCTTTCTATTCAAATGACTAAAGAACCTTGTCAGGTCCATTGTACCTAGGCAACATCCTGCTGCTTCGTAAGTTCTCCACAGCTTGAAGAGATCTCCATATATTTTGATAATGATCTGAACATTTGATGTGTCGTCTAGAACATCTTTGAGGTATGATGAGACCTTGTGGACGAGCTCAGTAGCTATCTTCTCTCCCCCAGACGCTGGATCAACGATCCATTGATCGTCAAACTGTGAGGATTAGACAGTGACAGTGCGAGGAAAGGGGTGGCAGACTAAGAATACATCGGCGTCGAGATGCAGAATAAGTATTGCAAAGCGCTCGCGGTTTGGATGGGAGTCTTTCAAGGTACGTTGAAGTCGTCTTCTTGCTTCTCGTTCAGTTTCTAGATCGGATTTCGCTTCATCCCTCTGGCCTTTCAAGTCATCCAGACGCGCAAGGAGCTCCTAGTCCTCAGTCAACAAGCAAATAAACACACGTGATCATTATTGTACTTGCCTCAATCAGATCATCCTTACGAGCTTCTAGTTGCAGCGCCTGTAATTCTTTGAATCGGCCACGATAGTCTGTTGGCTGCGCTTCGCGCGAAGCCATTCCTACCTTTTCAAGATAATCCTGTATCTGGATATCTGCAGTTAAGCTATCAACTCCTCAAAATGCGGAGAGCAGTAGTGTATACCGTGGCACCAGTCGATAGTCTTCGCCGTGTCATGGAGGGCGAACACGAGTTTAGTATGGTCCGCTTAGCACGCAGTCTGGCCCTTGCTGCATAAGGGTATGCAGAAAGCATAGCGACGGGAAAAGTACACATAGATATCCCACATTGTAACTGAAAATAATTAGGATATACGATCATTATCGCTCTAGCTTCGAATGTGTTCGTTATAGTTTAGCGAATGATCATATCCAGAAAACTTGTCAAGATTGTGGTTTGAGATGTTGCTCAGCCAATAGGCTATGTCTAACTCTGCGTTTATTTCAAAGAATCAACCTCAAGTATGAATTTTTTATTTAAAGTTGATTCTTTGAAATATACACAGACTACAAAACATTCAAATGATAGGTAGGGCATGATAGAGCAAGTCTGTTATCTTCGAAAGTTCGTAGCTTCTGGCAAATCAGTTGATTGTAGACGGTATTGAGGGTAGAAGGTAAAATGGGCAGTCATTCAATTGATTGGAATTTGATATAATATACAATGGAAGCCATTATTCGTGGTTCATTTTGAATTATCAAAAGCTAAGTTAAATATAAGAGTAAAATTGATTTGCAACTATTCGCACAAATCACACGTTAGCGGGACCTCGCAAGCAGAAGCAGAGATGGTATCTTACTTTTGTGGCATTTGCCCCTTCCTCCCACATACAGATACCAGGCACCTTATCTTGCCCTGAATTATGAACTAGACCCCTTCCTAAGGGAGACAAGCTACCTTTCGTCTTAAATATCTCAAACGTGTGAGACAACTACATAGCTTATTGAGTGCACGCGGTTCTAACCCTTCACTGATAGCGTCGCAATTTTTCTGGAGACTAAAGTCTCACCTACTGAAGGAGATCTGCAACATTCATTGGCATCTCATCAATTTGGGTCGAGTAGTACACTGCTGAGTATTAGTATGGCTTCCAGTTAAATCACATATGATAACTTGCATTCGATATCTCTCAAGATTCTGACATCCTCACTAGTGACAAAGTTTATAGCAACTCCCTTGCGTCCAAATCTACCACTGCGACCGATACGGTGGATGTAATTTTCACGATTGCTTGGTAAGTCGTAGTTGATGACTAGTGAGACTTGTTGAACATCGATACCTCTGGCCCAAACATCGGTAGATATCAAGACTCTAGAATTTCCTTGACGGAAATCTTGCATAATACTGTCTCGTTCTTTCTGAGGCATCTCACCGTGCATCGAAGATACTGTAAAGTTAGCCTCCCGCATTTTGTCGGTCAACCAATCAACCTTTCGACGCGTATTGCAGAAAATAACGGCCTGTGTGATAGTGAGAGTGTCGTAGAGATCACACAATGTGTCAAATTTCCATTCTTCCTTCTCGACCGCAATGAAATATTGCTTGAGACCTTCCAAAGTCAACTCATCACGCTTGACCAAAATACGGACTGGATCAGTCATGAACTTGGTAGTCATATCAAGTACATCATATGGGAGAGTAGCTGAGACAACAACCACTTGAGTTGCAGGGGGCAGGTATCTATACACATCATAAATCTGCTCCCTGAAACCCCGGTTTAGTAGTTCATCAGCTTCATCAAGAACCAGCATTTTGATATGGCGAGTGCGAAGATTCCGGCGTCGAATCATATCGGCAACACGGCCAGGGGTTCCTGACACGATATGCTGTCCATAGTCCAGCTTGCGAATATCTTCTCCTACATTTGTACCACCAATGCAAGCATGGCACTGAACGTTCATGTAATCTCCGAGTGCCATCACAACAGATTGAATCTGAGTCGCAAGTTCGCGCGTTGGAGAGAGAACAAGAGCCTGAGTCTCGCGCACTGCCGTGTCGATGACCTGGAGCATGCTAATCGAGAATGTTGCAGTTTTACCAGTACCGGATTGCGCCTGAGCAATAGTGTCGCGACCTTTACAAATTTGTACAATGGCTCGAGACTGAACGGCAGATGGAGACTCATAACCATAAGCGTAAATACCACGAAGAAGGTTCTCCTTTAAGTGCATCTAAACATTCATTAGCTTTGGAATTCGTGTGCCAGGAGGGCTACAAACATCAGTGAAGGTTGGAGCAACGGTAACATCTTTGGAGGTGGTGAACTCCATACGCTCCTCTGCCTTACGATCAATTCCCCCTTCGGCCATGATTGCGATTTGAATGGGTAAGACGGTTGATTTTGATTATTGAAAAGAAATGTCGTTGTAGTTTGAAGAGGAGGCTCTCACCTGGTTCCCCCATAAATAATTTTATGCGCCACGTGATTGGCCAGAGCGAGAATACTGTACCTAGCTCCAAGGCTGCGAAAAGTTCCATAACAACAACGAGCCGCATTAAGTATTATTCCACACCTTCCTCTTCTATTCGAATCGTTCCAGCAATCCCATAGATCGACATACGTTTTGGACTGTTGGCAGCGTATCGACGAGCGCGCGAACTTACTCAACAAGGTAAACACGTCTACATATAGTAATGATTTTAGAAGAGCAACGATTTCTCCACGAGGACCTGGAAAGGCTGGAGCAGGGTATCAGCGATCGAGTTGCAGAGGATCCGAGGCACGCCAGAGAACGTTTAAATCGGGACCACCAAATCTCAGGCTTTCTTGACCGAATTCAAGAACAATCTAAGCGTCTCCTTGACATTTACAAAGATGCAGATGGCGCACGAAGCAAGGAGATCCAGTCTATATCGACAGGTGAACCACTTGAGGAGTTCTATAAACAGCTGAAAGACATCAAAACCTTCCACGCAAAGTACCCCAACGAACCTGTGGAGAATCTGGAGCGAGCTTACAAAAAGCGTACACAAGTCGAGGGAGAACCCACCGTATCGGCTATCGACAACATGTTCACTGGCGAGGAAGCTTACGGCAGGTTTCTCGATCTCACTACCATACATGAACTATATCTCAATTTACCTGGAATCAAGCGGCTGTCATATTTGCAATACTTAGATGCATTTGACTCATTTGTGCCACCCTCACTTAATATCAAGCGAGCCGACAAAATGACAGACCAATACTTTACTTACGTTGGAGAATTATCACAGTACCTAGAGAGCTTCATGAGGCGGACAAGGCCGCTGGAGGATCTTGAGAAGCTGTTCAAGAGCTTTGATGAAGACTTCCAGAAGGCATGGGATGAAAATGAAGTCGCAGGCTGGAAACTGGAGGTTGGGCCGACCCTTGGACCAGCAACCGATGGGATATGGTGCAAAGATTGTGAGAAGGAATTCAAAAACGACAATGTTTACAAGAGTCATCTGAGTGGGAAGAAGCATATAAAAGCTGCTGAACTGAGAGCAGCCCGAGAAGCTGAATCTGGAGTTGAGGTATGTCATTGAGAGACCCCATGTTTAAATAGTCAATGTCAAATTTGCTAGTCAACAATGCTAACCATACAATTAGGCGAATGGATCATCAAGTCGTGGAAAGGGTGCATTGAGACTCAAGGAACGAGCTATAGCAGATCGTGAATACAGAACGAAGCGTCTCGCAGCAGCCATGACACAAGAGAGAGGTGATACACGCGTCAACATTGAGCGAAAACAAGGTATGACTGAACGTGAACGACAAATGGAGCTAGATTCGCTATTTGCGGAAAGCTCAGTCGCCGCACCTCAAGGTGGAGACTCAGAGAGCGACTCAGACGATGATGAAAAGATCTACAACCCGCTGAAGTTGCCACTTGCTTGGGATGGGAAGCCCATTCCTTTCTGGCTATACAAGCTCCATGGATTGGGTGTTGAGTTCCCATGCGAGTTGTGTGGAAACTACGTATACATGGGTAGACGAGCGTTTGATAAGCACTTCAATGAAGCACGTCATATATACGGACTTAAATGCTTAGGTATCACTAACACCACTTTGTTCCGGGAGATTACGGGTATTGACGATGCTCGGAAACTTTGGGCAAAGATTCAAAGCGATAAGAAGAAAGCTAAGGCTGATGATGGAGGTGTTGTGCAGATGGAGGACGCTGAGGGAAATGTTATGCCGGAGAAGGTTTACTATGATTTACAAAAGCAAGGATTGTTGTAAAACATAGAAGAGGCCGAATGTATGATAATGTATACAAGCACGCAGAATCACAAAGAACTGGACTGTTGGTTATGTTTGCAGCAATTAGCTTTCTTGACTTTCACCAGTTCTGGATTGGTCCTAAGCTACCCTAATCTCTCCTACAGCTCCAGTGCAATCATCAAAGAACTCCAATCTAAACACCGGGAAGAGTCAGGCAGGTGTGTACGGAATTTGAGGTGACTAGAGTGACTAAAGCTAATCCTCGTGTTAAGAGAATTTGTTTCTGTCAAATCATGTCAAGCACAGATGCAAACGCGTCTGATGAGTATGCTGATATGATTAAAACAATGATTTTTGGATGTACCACAGCAGTTATTCCATTTACACTTTATCTCCTTTTGCAAATGATTCCGACTCTACCATCTTGTGTACGATTCTACGCTCAACAAGGTTATTTCAACTCAACCAAACCTAAGGAACAAACCTCAACGTGTACATCCCTGACTGGCGTTTTTTAACCTCTTAGCCTCCAAATATTCGACTAGCAGTTGAAGAAAGCTTTCCATTGTTGGGAGTTGTAAATTGCCGACCGTTGTTGTATATCGGAGGCATTTGATCACTGGATATAGAAGATTGCCCGCTGTCAGAAGTGGATGAATGCTGATCATTGGACATAGAAAATACCTGACTACTGGAAGCGGAGGATTGCTGACTACTGGATATGGACGCCTGCCGACCACTACTGGATATGGATAGCTTTCGAAGACTAGAATCGGAAGACTTCATGCTCTGACTACCCGTCGTCACAGCCCTGGGACAATCATCAATCTCTTGCCATAATGGCTTAGGTCTGTTGCGGTCATAGGTTAAGGCACTTTTTACATCATGATATGCTATCAGCAACACCAAAAGTTAGATCAATACATCTTGAATAACATAGTATGAAGAGCCAAGGGACCTTGAAGGCAAGCATCCATTTCTTCCAGCGCCGGGAGAGCTCAAGGACTTTACGTACCCTCCATATAGGTATTGACTTCGGGTATGTTATGCCAATCGACTTTGGGTTGAAGAAATGACCACCAATGTTTCTTTTTGGCTGACTTCGCGCCCCATCTCCGAGCAATGTGCTGTTTAGTAGCGATCGAGTGGAAGTTATCCGAGACTGAATGGTCCAATATTGGTAGTTTTTTATCGGGACGAGCTTCTTCTTCGTTGTTGTCTAAACGGTGATGTAGATTAGAGTAGATTTCTTTAGCTTTCTGCTCTGCTTTGAATCACTAATCTTTAGCATGAGCATATAAATTCATTCAAGTTTGAGCCTCTTAGAATTGATATCGAGCTAAAAAGAACTTGAAGATATATAGACTGCTCACTAGACCACTTACCCAGATGCCTTTTCAGAGCAAAAGCCGATACACTCGCAGGATTATAGTATGGCCATAGCGAAAGAGTATTTGCCACAGTCCCCAAGTGAGTGTATGTTGAAATAGCTGGTTTACTAACCAAGTTTACGACAGGTATTGGAGCTGCCGCTGCTATTGTCTAATTTTAGACATCTTTTGTTAGTCAACCGTCACTAATTCGAATAGGCGATCGAACGTACTAGGATGGCACAGCATATGAGTCTGGAGGTCCAGATGGTGGCTATAGACTTCATATTGATGTTTCTCTCGTGCAAGACGAAATGAAGGAGAAAATAGAAAGGAAACTGTTCAGTTGCGAGTCCAAGTTAACAAGAGTTATCTCTGATGGAACCGGTGTGACTGAGCTCAACTAGCAGGAAACGGTCGAATTAGAAACGAAGCGAGCGCAGTTTTATCTGCGACCGCCTGTGATAGCTCAAGGAACAGCTCCATTTAGAAATTTAAATCAATGCACTCTGAACTATGTAATATAAAAGTATTTTAGGCTTTAGTGTCAAGGCGGGAGGTATATAATACTAGATTAACGGTGGTGTGTATCCAAACCAACGCTGGTCTTATTCCCAATTCCATCCTGGAGCACAACCTAAAATCTTCTAGAAGTATATCCAACTCTTAAAAAGTACGTTAACATCCTTTTCCGCTGAGACTCTTCCCTAAGATCTGCCAATCACATGCTTCGACTAACACCGAATAACCTTCTTAATATCGAATACCTCATCCAAGAATCCAAAAGCTTTGTTGTTGACCAGCCCGAAAGCTCCAACCTTCGCTTGTAGACCACCTTCCTCTGGCGTACTCGCCAGTCAGAGCTTCTTTTTGTTACCTAAATGCTCCAGCTCTTGATATATTCTCATCGTATGATCCTCAGTATCAAATAAATATTGCGCTCCGCGTCTGTCACCAGCACCGAAAACTTGACCTTTTCTAGAAATCGGTCTTTAAGAGTGTAGCTTTTCATCTCCATCAATCTTCCTGCTGGGCTAATGATGTCAAAAAAAACAGTCAGGGATACTTCCCAGTTTGTCTTGAACGATGTTCTCATTCCCGTCCAAATTGCCCGATCCAACCTTTCATCCAAGCTCCCCTAAATACACCTGACAAGTGCTTGGTACAAAACTCCCACATATCGAAGAATGGATCTCCAGGTTGCGTGCGCAGTCAGTAATGCTCCGATAAAAGGTCCAATTGTCGTTCCAATTCATAGCAACAATTGGAGGTGTTCTTAATATACCTAAGTTGCCGGGAGTTCCAGGAATCGCAAATTTCCAGGACGAAACCTTCCACTCATTGTGATGGGACTATTCAACCACGGTTGGATCCCCAGAAAATCCCGCTCTAGAAAACCTAACGGAAAAGCGAGTGGTAGTTATAAGAACGGCTGCGTCGGCTGTCCAGATAGACCCGTGTCTCGCTCGCTATGCGAAGCATCTTTATGTCGTCCAGCGGACGCCATCGTCTATAAAGATTCGTGGCTAGCGAAAGACAGATCCCGAATGGTGAGCAAGTTCTCTGATTTCCAATCTCTAAGCAATATTAATCAAGTGTTCGCACAGGTTCCAAAAGAAGGTGGCAAGCTCTGTGGGCTGGCAGCGGGAGCGCTATAGAAATTTTAACCAGCAATTCACTACCAGAAATCGACCCATTATCAACTTGATAGATGATAAATTGACCAATGCTACTATACTAGCTCCAGTCGCTGGTAATCGCGTGTGCCATTGAAGGTGGAAGAGTTGCCAGAATATATTCAGACCCTCCACGCCATTGATATGCCGCGAATGAACCGCCAAAGCAACCGCGTGTAGAATGCTGTCGAAGATGCAAGTGTTGCGGAAAGCTTGAGGCCTTAGTTCCATACATTGTGCAAGCAGCCTTGCTTCCATGACGAATATCTGGATACATTCAATAGGGACAATGTGACATTTCTCGATACTGCAGGCAAAGGCATGGATAGTTTCACATCTGACTCAATTTTCGTTAACGATCAATCTTACACCGTTGACACATCAGCAAAGCACGCAGCATACGTCCTAACAACTGCGAAGAGTAGAGTGGAGCCAGAAAAGCCTTTTGCTATAGCTCTAACTGCTGCTGCTGTTGAGGACTGGGCGACTCAGATGTTAATGAGATCACTCTTATTGGCTGCTATGATGGGCTGCACGCCTGGATATTTCAATGTTGAAGGCGAAATCGATAAGATAAAGCCTGAAGACCAATTGAGGATGGCACGTGGTATTGTTTTGGGTATAGGGCTTGAGAGCTTTCTGGAATATGTGGAAGGTTGGCAAGCCGAAGGCCGTATGCAGGGTATCGAGCTACATGTGTAAAGCTCTTGTCCTGAGCTTCTTGTTCTATGTAGAGGTCCATCTACTTTAACCGAGAGTCGATTAGTACTACTCTTGTCAATTTAGGAGCGATGATTTCTCTTTACTTTTCATCTATATATAAAGCTACCATCGAAATCAAAAGACTGTAAAAAGAATCAGAGCGGTAAGCGTGACTCTCATAAGAATTATGTTGATATTCTGAATATAGTAGACGCTGGAATCACGTTCTTTATATTAACTATTGGCCCCACGATAAACCCATATATTGTCTCCACGTGTTCGACGCAAACAAAGGGAATACATACAATCACCCTGGAGAGATAAACTAGTATCAATTCCATGAAAACTAACGCTCCTTTCATATTTGTGGTTGCTTCATAGTGTATCAGGTAATTTATAGATTGTCAGCAAAAGGGATGACTAATAAGAAATATCATTGGTATTATATTGGCACATGATGTCTTTATTTGGGCGGTGGTTAGAGAGGCATCAAATATGGCATCCGCTTATCTTATGGGCTATTGGTGTAAACATAGTTAAAACAGTTCATATATTTCTGATCTATTTCTCAGGAGATAATCACGCTCAACTACTGAATAATAACAGGTGACAATGGAAAGCAAGACATTTAGGCTGCATGCCGACGGGCATATATTGAGCGAAGCCTCGCTTCGCTTTTAACTCACATAGGCCTGATAAATACCCTTGGGTTCCAATTCTTTTCCCCACGTTGTTCTGAATCAGTACGGCTTCAAAAATTGACCGTCGGTCTTAAACAACTGAAAAACGAGCTGAATCTCAAATCTATTATCTTCCTAAATAACAGGTCATATTAAGCCGAGGTCTTGGCCACTTACAACATCTTGTTCTTTACAAATATCTCGTTTGTTAGTCATCCTTAAACGAGATGTTGCAGTCGAGACAACAAAAAGTAACCGATAGAAGCCCCAAAAGGACTTCTCGTCGCAAGCGCGTAATCTGGGCTGTGGTCATAACAATAATCATACTAGCAATTGCTATACCGTGTGGCGTTATGTTTGGCAGGAAGAAAAAGACTAGCCCCAGATCCAGCGTGCTGGTTCCTCTTTACGTTTATCCCTCGCCTGGAGCTTGGGAACCTTTATTCGCTGCGTAATAACCGAATCATTTCCCAAAATCTTACAAGACTAACAATCCAACAGCATCACCTCGTATCCAAAGTTGAACTTCATCGTTGTGGTCAATCCCAACAGTGGTCCTGGACCAGAGCCCATTCCAGACGGAAACTACACCCGCGAGGTTCCACGGTTAAATTCTTACACCAACGTGCGAACGGTCGGGTACGTGGCAACCAACTATGGCAAGCGTGATTTGAAAAACATGACCAAGGACGTCGATGTCTACTCGACTTGGGCCGACCACGCTTTGATGATGCATGGCATCTTTCTTGACGAGACACCATCACTGTATGACTTTTCAGCGGTGAGGGCTTATGAACAAATAGCTACCGGAATCCGATCTGCATCTGGCTTTGGTCCCAGTCCTCTGGTCAGTATTCTGGATACTTTCCATCCCGAAATGATTTTCACTTAGCCTGATATATGTCAAGCTTTTTCTGGGTTTTCTCATGTTTGCTAACATATTTAAGATAATCCACAATCCCGGAACAATACCGGATGTTAGGTATCTAGCTTCGTGCAACATGACTGTTGTCTTTGAAGGCACATACGCCACGTACCAACAACACGACTTCGGAAAGACCATAAAGTCATTTCTAGGGGCTCCTAACAGTGATAGAGATGAACTTGCTGTTATTTTACACAGCGTGCCGTTGACGCTGGGCGAGAAGGAGAAAAAGAAAATAGTGAAAGACGTCAAAAAGCTAGCTGCAGGTGTTTTCATCACTGATTTGTCGGTTGACTATTATGCTAGCTTTGCACGAGGCTGGGATGATTTTGTCAAGATGGTAGAGGGTTGATTCGTTATACCATATAAACCAACAGTCTTAACCATAGCAGTCGTATTTATTCGGTGGGAAATGAATCAAAAAGTATGACAGAAGGTCGAACTTCATGACTAAATAAATGAATTTTGACAGAATCCAGAATCCAGAAAGACCAAAACCCCTGCGTTTCGCGCACGACCTGCTAACATCACCAACGCTCTATACTGGCGACATTCCCAGGGTCGAATTTCCAAGTTCTATTTTACGGATTTTTTTTATTTATCCGATGCAGCTTTGTCATTACTGCGTGCCTCACACACCAGGATGGGAAAAGCGGGAAGCCCTGGCCTAGGGTTCCATTTACCCCAGATTAACCGGGAGATCAACGACTTGTTAGGCACGTTGGGGGGCCAATATGACTCGTCCGTTATTATCCCCAGTCTCCCGCAAGACGGTTGAGAGGTGCAGTTTTGGGCTTGGGATTTCCTTGACATTTCCTCTTCCGGAAATGTGTATGCATGTTAAGAATCAGGAACAGTGGTCAGGCAAACATGTTTACGTACGCGATCCAGACATCGGTACTAATGGTGAATGCGGGAATCTTGATGTTCTATTTAAGTAACGCGACAAGAAATCCATCAACACATTTCTACCCAATTATCCAACTCCAAATTTTTTAGAATCGTAGAAAACCCCCGTGCGGAAGGATTATCGCAAGAAGTTTTCTTTGCAGCCACATTAACATCGGGCGCACTATTCGGATACTCGATCTGGAAGACAGGCTTATCCGCATCAATGAATGGGCGATACAGATCACACTCGTTGAATTGGGCACACTGCTCATTGACTTCCCACTGCATCAAATCCACCACATTTTTGACAATATCTCCGCCATTCTTTAGCCCAATCGATAGGTTTAGAGCATGAGCTGTATCGGCGAGGAAGCCGATATATTCCACAGCATCGGATGTTGTAAGACCTAATCCGTTATCGTTGTCATACCCGTCCACATTGTCTGGATCAACCCCATCACAGCCCTTGCTCTTGGCAAGTTGAATGCGAGATTTCATGATATTGCGGACATTGCTGGAGCTAGTTCGAAGCCAGTACTCTCCGGGCCAGCCGTCGAGTTCTTTTCCTTTGTCATTCGCAACGAACTGGGAGGAGTCTGGACGTGCGTCTTCGTAACTACCAGCAGAGAAATAGCAGATCACCTTTCGGTTTTGAGCATGAAGGCTATCGATTGTTGATTTGGGGTTGTCAAACAGGTCGATATCATAGACGGAGACATTTGTAGAGGTATCATTAACAGGGTAAAGGAGGACTATTTGCCATGATTCACCCGCAACTGGTTTCCAAAAAGTGCCAGTAGTGTTGGAAGTTGGTACGAGTGTAGACTCTGGAGTACTCGGTTCTGGAGCAGAGCCAGAATCAGAGTTAACGCCGCGAGTGAGTCCAACACCAAGTCCAACGCCAAGTCCAATAGATACAAGAAGTAGGATGGACGAGAGAACTATCCAAAATCTTTTGGATCTCCCTAGAAATCCACGTGGTGGAGGGTTGGAATCTCCCGGTTTGCCTTGCATCACTAGAGATAATCCGGGTCGAGAAAATTGTCCTTTATAAACGATGGTAATATGATGGTGGGAACGCCCTTCCTTGGGTGGAATCGCTGTGGGATGGAATACAGAGCATCTAGTGGTAGTCCAAATATAAAATCGTCTGTTCACGAAGTGAATCAAAGCAGTGGAACCCGAATCAGGAGATGCTGACGCTGTCCGTAGATTGAGTAAGAAATGTGGAATCAGAAATTTACGATCCAACGTTGCAATTCTCTGAACAGACTCACTGAAAATATAGTGAGCAGTTGTAACGTATCTAAGTACTCCTGGCTTTTCGGATGCTAATAAGAATTATTGGGGCGGAGTCGTGGAGAGAGCCTGGTCAAGATTCAGCCTCGCGGCAAACCTAAATTCAAGAGGAGCACAAATGTTCGATTGGCTCAGTGGAGCCAGAGGAAATAAAGGGTAAAATCCCGCGTCTGCATCAATTACGCGTCACTAAAACTGGCATAAATACGAGGATGAGGGCTGAGTAACGTTGTTGTCGGTGGGTTATAGATTGAATTGCCATCGAGATTGAGGAGGTTTGGGGCCTCCTTTGAGCACCTGGCTAAACTAGGTTGATCTAGGGGTACACAGTTAGTCACGCTTCTTTGATGTAATGGTGTTGTATAGTTGATTCCAAAAATGCATTCGTATTTCCAGTTTGCTTCGGAAGAAGAGATAGAAACTTAACAAGATCAATGGAGAGAACTTTTACAGCCTGAAATCAAGATCGGAAAATATCAGATGCGAGGTTGTTTGTGTTGTGGATCATGCAAAATATTGATGTCGGAAAAACGAGCAGATTATATACTCCACCTATTTTCCGAGAATCAAAAAAGGCGCTTTGGCGGAGTGGTTAACGCGATAGCCTAGAAAGCTATTTCCTTCGGGAGCGCAGGTTCGAGTCCTGCAGGCGTCGATATTTCTACACCTGTTAATAGGTGGAACTGAAACAAAACAGTTTATTTTTTTGCACTTTATGGCTTCATTTGCATCCCATCTCTTTTGCTGCATGCTTTCAAATTCATTTTTTTTTTGCATGGAACTCGGTCACGATCTTCGCGTGCGTTGGAAGTGGGGGGTCGATGACATTACTTTCCTAAGGCTGAAAGGTACCAACATTGATGCTCACTGACCTCCCACTACAAGCACTATGCAAGGTAAGGCGATGAGATACTTTTTGATAATCCTTGATCAATATGTGCAATTTATTCTCACATTGCTTATTTTCGCATCATTCAAACAACCTGGGTCGGAAGAATGAGCCGGACAGACACCAACAGCTTGACAGGAAGGTTTTACGCCATACTAGGTGCTATAACCGAATACGCCAACCACGCGATATTGACATCCATCTTCCAACTGGCAACCAACTCGAAAGCTTGCTTTCCACTCTCCTATTTCGGATACGGGAGTGGATGTGACATAATTCGTTGGCTAAATTGCATATATCTTTCCTTGCCGCCAATCTTTGTATTTTAAGTATAGTTACGTACTACTCGCCTCAATTTTCCACCTCAGAATACCATAGCGGGCTGATCTTCCACAGACCGACCGGCTCGTTGTGTAACCAATTGCAACCTTAAATGCAATAAGGAAGCCTCCTGCAGTATTTCAATAGTCCAAAGATCTCGCAACCTTGACTTTGGATTCCACGCACAGTATCCCATGTCATCTGACAAGTGTACCCTGTTAATAAGATGTGTCTATGCATAGCGCTGTCTGCAACACCCTGGGCTCTTTTTTCAATTTGTGTTGTTCCCACAACAACAGTTGTTCATTTCGGTTCCTACTCGATTAGCATGTCACCAACTTTCTCGGTGCTTCGATCTTATGTTGGTAACGTTGCTAAGTTTTTGTACTTTTCGTAAGCTTCACATATAAAGGCAGTCGGAACCTTGGTCATGATTGAAATAATCGCCAAGTTATCACTCCTCCTTCCTGACATAGGAAGCGCCTCATAAACATGCGGACTTTTGATATCCTCTGTATATTTGTCTTACTTTTCCTCCGTGATGTCCTTGCCTCACCAGTGAGCGTAGCTGCTCAACGCAAGCACACGCACGAACACAAGTCTCTCCCTGGTATTACACGGAAAGGCCCCAAGGCGGTTGTCCCTATATTCAAGAACGTGAATGGCATCAGCGTGTCCTTGAATACTTCTGCTGTCACTTCAGTTAAGATTGCCCCGAAGCTCCGTAGCCTCCGAGCAGCAACCACTAGAGTCAAAGGGACCGTATTGATTCTAGCCAGAGATACAGCTTCCGCTTACTCTGCAACCTCGGGTCTCAATGGCTATGGAATCCGTTATGAAGTGGTGACTATTCCACAAGAGGGCACTGCTTTACCATCACTTAATAGCTCGGAAAGCTCTGGAAACTACGGTTCCATTGTAGTCTTGTCGGAGGTCAGCTATGATTATGGGGATGACTTCCGAAGTGCTATTACTGCAGCTCAATGGGCACAGATATATCAGTATCAAGTCAGTTTTGGAGTTCGTCTGGTCAGACTCGACACATTTCCATCAACAGACTTGGGTGTGACTGCTATAGGTGGTTGTTGTGATGATGGTGTGGAACAGCTTGTTCAGATATCCGATACATCTACATTCGCTACTGCTGGCCTGAAAACGTACGTGTGGCATTTCGTCTCTTCTCTTGAGACCGATTTCTAATATTGAAAACAAGCGGGGCTGGTGTCAGCACTGAAGGTCTTTGGCATTATCCCGCTAGAATCATCGATCCATCAATCGCCACCGCTTTTGCTACTTTTGGGCCTGCAAATGGCTTCCCCGCCACTTCGATTGCCGGTATAATCAACAAAATATCCGGAAGGCAGCAGGTAAGATCCCAAGAACAACTGCATCGTCAGGTATTCTGCTAATGACTTCTAGATGGTGTTCTTCCTTGGATTTGCAACGGAATGGAGTGCATCTTCAACATATCTGCAGCATGCTTGGATTCACTGGGTTACGAGAGGTCTTTGTATGTCCTTGAGTGTAGACTATTTTTCTCCCTTTGCTAATCATCATCAGACGCTGGTTATCGCCGAGTTAATCTCAACACACAAGGTGAGTTTTGTCCTTCTAGGGCTCTAACATATTCTGACATTTTAGTCGATGATATGTTTCTTATTTCCGACATCTATAGCCCTGCTGGAGAAATCTTTGCGATTAGCACTGCGGATTTAGATGAACATAAAAGTTGGTTAAATTCTGTGAACTCCCGATTGTCAGCGGGAAGCAATTATTTTATCGAGATAGCGCATAATGGTAATGGAAACATCGAAGTAAGTACTATATTTTCACTTATATATTTAGGGTAAGTTCAAATGCTCATTCTTGCAGAACGCCGTCGTGGAGAACGAGTCCGCCTGCGGAATCGGTCCTATCGAGTACGATGAGCCAGATTTTAATACGCCTCTAGAATTTGTAAAGCCTCCAGGAACTGGAACGAATTTGTGGCCTCCATCAACAAGCGAATATCCCTATACGGACACATGTACGAAGCGAGACCAATTTCTGAGTTGGTGGCAAGAGCCAGATAACTTGAATGCGTTTGCCCATGTCTCTCGTAAGTGGGTTGGAAGTGTGCATTCAATCTTCAGATCCTCTCAAACTAATTCAAATTAGATACTTTTACGCACGAAGACCAGAATAATGCTACTTTCTTTGACGTTTATCGTGAAATCACTTGGAATCAGGAATGGCTTAGCCATGTTGGCATCGCAAATGCAAAAAGGTTCAGCGAGAAAGGACTCGTTCCGCCTGCAATCACAGGTCTTCATAACGCAGATGCGCTACGAGCCTGGGCTACTAACGGTATAACCCAAGTCGTTGGAGACAATACACGACCTGCTCTTCTCAACCAGCAAAACGAGTTCTGGCCTGTGATAACTACCGTTGAAGAAAATGGATATGACGGAGTTCAGATCACTCCTCGTTGGTCCACAAACATCTACTACAATGTAATTTTACATTTCCCGCCACATACATATGCATTGGTGCTAACTTTCAAAAGTGTGACCTTCCTGATTGCACAGTCCAAGAATGGATCGATACCTCGGCCGGTTCAGGCGACTGGTATTCATTACTTGCTCTAGAAAAACAAACAAATAGTCGCCATCTTCTTGGACTTCACCGTGATCCATTCATGTTTCACCAAGCCAACATGAATTACGTTACCGCATCGACTACAACAATCAATGGCGTTACCGCCAAATTGTCGCTGCTTCAAGCCTGGGTCGAGACAATTGTTCAGGAACTAACCAGACTGACCAACTGGCCAATAATATCACTTAAACATGATGACGTGAGTTATAACACCTCGGCGCATCTGTAACTCTTAGCTAACAACCAGGAGTTCTCAGTAGAGTTTGCTAATCGAAAAATCCGGGATCTTTGCCTGCCAGAAATTACGTACACATTAGATTCTGCGGCACAAGTCATCACTGGCGTGACTCTCACTGCTAAAGGAAATACATGTGGTGCAGAGATTCCGCTAACAGTGCCAGGAGCAGTGGTCGACACCCATGGCTACAGGGTTGAAAAAGTCGGCAATGATCCTTTGACCATTTGGGTTAAGCTTACCGGAGCTTCTACAGTACAATCTTTCAATTTGGTAACGCCGATTTCTATATAAAAAGTAACTGTGGAAGCTTGTGCTCTAATGTGTTCTCAATTGGGGATCTCGATTGACAAATGGGGATCATTTAAATTTGCTTAAATGAGAAATAATTAGAGAATTTAAAATCTCATAGTCTATTGATTCTTATTTTCTCTATCTCAAACATATTTTGGCGCTCTTGGTATGGTATGACAGGTCCGTCTCGTGGATACAATATCCCCAGATACAATTCTTCATTTGGTTATTCATATTCGCAAACAAACTTTCATTAATAAATGAAAAAAACCAGTACGAAGTGGATTGGGAAAGTGCGAGTATGGTATCGCATGCAAGAGCTTCTATATGAACATCAAACCAAATCCTATGTTAGTGATTAAACAGGCGCCGAAAATATGTTTGTGGTATCAGTCTGGCTTGATTGACAAATACCAGCTACCAGCTTGTTGTAAGTACAGTCACCTATCTATTCAGAAATGTGAAATTTGCAATATGTATCAGAAACTACCTCCGCCAGCAACCCCTTAAGATTTCGCTTAATTAATCACGTGTTACCATACCTGATGAGGAATGTTCAAATCTCTAAATCGCAAGTGAACATTTCAATATTACACTCTTTCTCGGTGAGGTTAGATCTCATGTAGACCAGTTGGTTTTTTTCATCGTCCAAGTATCATAGCTTTGGTAACGACAGCTGTTTCCTACAAAGCGCGTTGGCATGACGAGTGGGAAGAGATATGTTGAGCACCCCTTTACATAGCTTTCGCAAAGAAGAGCTCGAAGGTAGCCACACTTACAAATGCTGTGCTACTCTACTTCAAGGGGACCCAGATATTTAAAGATAGCCTAAAAGCCCAAAGTACCGACAAATTACGTTGGTTCAAATTCCCACATTTTGGCTCGAAAGCACAGTGTGCTTGAGAGTCAAGATCTTCAGCTCCTAAATCATTATTTCTAGATGTTAAATTATTTATAATCTAATGGTATACCAAAATCTATTGCACGGTGTATGCTACAGCAACCCAAAATCCCGCCAAGCTCTCAATATGGCATGTCTAAAATTTTGTTCAATGTGCCCAACGCTAAATCATGACGCCGTATGCCGTATAAATTCAAAGTCATTATGTAGTCTTTAGAGCTTGTGGAAGCACTTCATTTTTCATCACAACCTCCTCTGGATCCTTGTTTATATCAGAAAGACTAGATCCCGAACTTGCCGTCTCATCGGTATCGAACTTTACGTCGCTCATGTCGTCAACATTCGTAGTAAGCCAATTCCATCCTCTGATTTCTTCGTTCCTGCCAAATATGAACATATCCCGATCGACATCTCTCGTCTTGTCCTCAAGTTCCATGTCTGCTGCAGAAGTAGCGCTGACTTCCAATCCCCGATCTCTTAAGAGTTGTAAAACAGCTCTGACGTTCAATTGCATTATGCGTTCGGGTTCTTCTACAGCCAAAAACTTTTTCACCACCCAAGGAAACAGGATACCGAAATCAGACTGTGAGAGATGCGCAGCTGTTGTGGCGTAGTAGATATGTGGTTCTGATATGGGGGTAGATGACGAGGTTACAGATGACGGGTCCGAGGAGAGTAAGCGCTTGGTAGCCTTAAGATGAACTCGCCACTTGAAGAAAGCTTGAGATTCAACAGCTAGTAGAGCCGCACCGCCTGGACCGGATGGTGCATAGCAGGGGAATGGTTTGTTCCATAGCCAACGTGTACTCTGCGCCCTCAATGGTAAGCACCAGATATCGAGGAGGACCACAGGCGTGTTTGGAGTTATCTGGGCCACGATATTGGATTTAGAAGATGGAGAGAACAATGGTTGATAGTCCTTTGGCGCTTGTGAAGATTGTGGTGAATAAAATGTGGATTTCACAAACTGTGTGACAGTAGCAGCGCCGAATGAATGTCCTGCAAATGTAATCTTGCCTGGTATGTGGACGTCCAACTTCTCTTTAAATAAGGACAGGGAGAGGGAGGATGTATTGAGATTCGTCACACCGGCACCTTCGTCTATCTTTAATAAAGAGTCATGGACCAGTCCTAGTTCCCAGAGTCTTATCTTCAGCTGTTCATTGCGACCATCCTCAACCTCGGGACTCGGAGTATGAGGTAGCTTTTTGTATTCTACCGTTCGACTATGTTTTGAGCCAGCCTTCTCTCCTGCGCCGCGTGTAGGTACGCCTCGTATATAGCTGATTGCCGTGCTTCCATCCCGATGCTCAGGAGCAATGACAATTACGCCATGGCTGGCAATTGAACCGACCAGGTGCGAATAGGTATTTCTTGATCCTGCCAGACCATGTGAGAATATCATAACCGGCCACCGCTTGTTAGAAGTCCGTGGAGCAAGAAGAGGGGCATTCTTGAGAACTGGAATAGATATGTAATGAAGGATACGAGGGAATAACCTGCTCAGGTCAGATAGGCGCATGCATTTTGAATGGGCAGAACTTACGAAATGAATTCTGATAAAGCGTTTCCAGCACCAAGGAAACGAGAATATGCGCTTATATGACTTCTTTGAGGTGCTGGAATCCACGATATGGACTTTCCCGACGCATCTGGCTCACACGGATAGAAAATTCGGTACTGTATGGTGTTGATGTCATTATTTGGAGATGGGGAAGGCGAATCTAGGTTTGTTATTGGAATCTCGACGTCGACTGTGCCAACTTTATGTGGCCCTGTATAGGAAGGAAACCCAGGAACAGGAGATAGGCGTGATACATAGGAAGCCATCTGTGATTCTGCTGATGAGGGCTGTTAACTGTAAGACAAATGGCCGTAAAACAGAGTTTAGAACAAGGGATAGGAACAGGAAATTCCTCTATAGTATTTAAGCTAACTCCTTAAATAATTGTAAAGTACAAGAACAGTGATAATGAGAATGTGGGAAAGGAATGCAACCTTGATTGAGCAAATAGAAAATGATGCAACGCAAAAAGATGAAACTTTTGTGTTCATTTTTCAGGCCGTTGATGCCGAGGTTTGGGATGTGGCGATTTGTAGTTTTTTGTATTACATAAGCGACTTGATCTTCAGGGGTGAGACTAGGAGAGGAGCGAAGGCACGCGAGGAATGAACATACGTTTTTATTGAGGTTTTCGACTTGTGCCAGCTCGAATGCTTGGTTTTGCTCCAATAATTAATTTCAATTTACAGGCACTTCTGGAATGTTATATTTAGTGTATGTAAAACATCACCTTTCAAATCAATCCGTACTGTGCCCAAGATACTGGTAGCAACCATCGTAAGTGTTGTTAGTGATATCTCCTTTGAGAAGACAGCCACCAACCACGCAGTAAGTATAAGGTATACAAGGCATTTTGGCAAGGTTGACTCGTTGACTGAGAAATGTCGTATAGAGCAAGTACTCTTCACGGAAGACAAAATTGTAGTTGTCTGTTATTGTATTGCCCTATGTATAATGCTACCTATGCTCAAGTTCTCACTAGCAAATTCTATTCACGGTAAGGTAGGTTTCATTTCATCCATTGAAGTCAAAATCATGCCAGCTTGACAACAACTCTTTCCAATGTTTCCTCGATCGTTTCTTTTGGCAAGTTCAATTTGCTATTCCACAATCCTTGTGTATTTGAGAACTCATTTAGTCTTCCATACCCATAAATTACCGAGGTGATTGTTTCTACAAGACCAGACGTATAATCTCCCCCTCCCCTTGACACAGTGCCTTTGTCTTCCTTCAGCATTGCAATCCCGATGCTGTGTAGGTCTTCGGTCTTTTGGTGTGTCACCTCAAATTTTGAGGCGGTTAACCTCTCGAGCTCAGCGAGTACCTCGTTTTGAGTGGTGGTAAAGGAATTTACGTAAATATATTTGTTCTTTGTATCTTCAAGATGATCAGCTGACAGAGATGCGGCGACTGCATGGCCGATTTGTTTGACATTGGTTGCTTCGTATTTTGTTTCTCCACCATCATATATCGTGGCTTTCCTCCCTGACAAATCCCATCCCATCAGACCGGGATATTGAAAGGCCCAGTCGAAAAAGGCCCCAACACAGATGGCGGTCCACGAAACACCAAGATATTCTTTGCTTCTTAGATAGTCTACAGTTTCATGCTTCCCAATTGCGCCAGGAATCACTTCACCTATGGTCTTAGATGAGGTATCGATCCCAAATTCGGAGGGGATAAAGTGTTTGACCCCAGCAGATATAGCAGCGTCGATTATTGAAATCTGTTGGTGTGTGTGGATCGTAGCAATGGTGGAAACCACTGCATGTTGGCCTTCAAAAGCCTCGAGAAGAGAGCTGGGTGAGTAGTCGGTGCGATGGACTTTGACATTTGGCGGAAATATTCTGCTCGATGAAGTGCGCGTAAGCACGGATACTACGAAGTCGTTGGCAAGTAACGCCTCTACGATATGAGGGCCAACACTGCCGGAAGCTCCGATAACAATAACTTTCTGGATAGATTGAGATGCCATTTTATATTGTTCAGCGAGATATAATCAGAAAGAGGTGTTAATTATCGACAGATATATATCGGTCGGGGGAAAGAGAAGAGATCAAACAGTCCACTATTTATACAAAACCATCTCTGAGGTAACACGTATTTGTTAGCCACATGATGACACCTTAGATACTCTTTCTTTTAAGCTGACTAACCGACTCATAAGAATCTTTTAAAAATGACGCTGAAGAGTGTATAATGAACTCCTGCTGGACTAGTCTCCGCCATATGCCAAGCTCCGTGGTCCTGGCAGCTTCTCGCTTTCTGTAGATCATACTGACCTGCTCCACAAGTAATCACTAATAACTGTTGGACCAACCATTTCACGAGAAGCCTAAACGAATAAACTACGCTGGGCTGAACAAGGCTTAGTCTCCACCGTTTTATCAAGAGACTAGTAGTGCCTTGCGTTTCAGGCTTCCCAATACTTTGTTGATAGTTCCATATCTTACATTACTGGTCAAATGCCTCAAATAAATCCTGAACTTCGTTCATCGGAGCCTCGGCTTGAAATAGAAATGCTAGATCCCTCAAAAGTCACTCTCTCTAGGGCCTGCGATCAATGTATCAAGTTGAAGCGGAAGTGCAACCGCGACCTTCCTAGCTGTCAAAGGTGTGCGAAAAAACGAAGTTTGTGCAAGTACAAAAATCAGCCATTCTATGGCAGTCTGTCAAGCTCTGGTAGCTCAAAGCAGATTAACACCTCCACGCATGGGAGTGTGGTTAGGGCTCGGAGCTTTAGAAACAGCATGGTGGGCGAAAAGAGTAACTACTATTTACCACCATGTGTGCTATCAAATATGTCAGAACTCAATGGAGTAAAGATCAATATTCTTTCGTTGGATCAGCAAACTTTTGGCTCTATATTTGTATATCTCAGGTGCGTGATTCTGCCATATTCAAAGTTAGACTACTGGATAGGTCTTTGGAGAAATAACCACAGTGTATTTTCTACCAAGCTGTTTGGAGATATTCAAGATGAGAAAATAGAGAAAAGGCAAAAAGGCAAAAAGACTCTGTCTTAATGCTACCAAATCTGCGAAGAAACTTGTCTCTATACTCTCGCCCTACTTATCGATGGCAACCAGTGATGTCTCGAAGGGTGTTTGAGGTCTTGAATGTGTCAAACAGTTTAATACTGGCAACACAAACCTGGCATCTGTCTCGTCATTCATAAATCTACTTTCAAAGTGTGTATCTTCGCTATCTAACTCAGCACCGTTCTGTACAGGACCTTCCCTGAGGTCTTCTGGAAGACTCGTAAGACTCCGTTCATCCATCCTCATACCTACGAAAACGTAATGCCAGCTCCTCTACAGGCATTGCATACTATTTGCAATATACACACATCATCTAGCAAGCTCAATCATCTCTACGGCGAAGCTATCAACACTGCAGTACACGATATGCTAAAAATTATTTCCTCCACCCATACATTTGCTGTCAAACTTGCCTTGGCTCAGTCGCTACTTCTGTTACAAATCATCACGCTGTTGTTCCCAGCTCCGAGTGCAGTCTTAAGAAAGCACGCCGAGAACCGCATGCCTTTGCTTCACAAGGTTATTCAAGACCTCTATAAGTCAATGCCAGAGACACTCCCTTCGTCTATGAGTCGATATCAATCCTGGCTACTAGCCGAGTCCTGTCGCCGCACATTGCATATAGCACATATGTTGGCAGGTATCCATTCAATCTTAAGCCATGGAAGCTTTATACTCACCCCATTTGTAGTGGCCTTGCCACTTGATCTAAATAGAGCTCAAATCTGGGAGAATAATCAGGTGTCACCGGATGCCGAAAAGGGTGATATAGATTGGGAAAAAGAGTTTTCTGCCCCAACAGATTTAGTCAGCTACAGAGAATTGATTGAATTGTGGGACAGTGGAAAAGTTAGAGAGCCAACACAGTTCGTGGAGATGTTACTTATCGCCTGTAAGGGGGCGGATGAGATCAAGTCAGCCATTCAAGTCACTTAAAATATTTCAGGTGCACAGGTATTGGTGAAGGAGTATTAATGATGCCACATACACTATTATCAAGCCAGTTCCCATAGATTGTGCCACCGCCCTCATACACCCAGGCCTCTTCAAATACTGACTCCGACAATAAATGAGATCTGGGTTTGTGTTCCACCATTGATTTCAGGTCGGTGCAGCAACTCGTGCTCTACTAGTAGGTTTGATTAGCCATTTATGAAAAATGTACATGGGTAGAGACCGTAGAGCTATGTTCATATGCAATATTTCCAGTGTTTACGGAGTTTGAATTTCAATAGAATACTTCCAGGAAACCTTGACATCAGCAATATCCCAATGATACGTCCATAAATATGACCACCAAGGTATATTTTGTTGTTGCCACTTATCGTCGAAGCATTAGCTCCGAATTGCTTCAGTTCAATGATTCTCCATTCATCTCAAAATGTAAAAATTAATTACTGAAGCTTAATGCAAAACGTATAATCTTTTGGTTTCAACGATATTCAATCCTTGAAACTCTATTCATAGTAATATTTTCTGTTCCTTGATCTTTTCTTCTTTTTCTCCTCTCTCTCCACAGCTTCAAGGTAGGCGACTATTTTCTCATAGTTTTGTTTTCTTGACTTCCGTTGCTTCCAAGAAGTTGCACCTGATTGTCTTCCACTAGGATCTTTCTTCGTCTGGACAGTGCCAATTAGTTTAAGGGACAATTAGACAGCCGTGGTACTTATTACCTTCTGGCTCTGCTCTTTAGACTGCACAGCTTCATCACTTTTAACTTGTCGAAGTTCAACTTCCTCCACTGCTTGCTCATTCTGATTTTCAAGATTGGTGATTTTACTATACAGCAAAGCAGTTGATCCCGGTTCAGGAAAAGCCTCAACATCAAGATCAGCCTGAGTATACTGCTCAGATGCAGCTCTCACAGCAAGGGCATCAACCCCTGCTGTAAACTCGTATTTCCATGAATTTGCTAAACTACATTTAGCAAGACGTGTCATAAACCTCTTCAGCACAGGAACGTACTCTCAGACTCTAATTTTCCACGATAGTAGATTCGTTCTTGTTCCCACCAGATCCAATCCGACCAGGGAGCCTCGAGAGCCGATTCTGCTTTTATTGAATCGTGCGAAGATTGGGAAATTAACTCGAAGGAAGACTTGGAGAGGGAAATTCCAACGTTGCTTTTCGGCATTGGTACGTACAAACGTTCTGGAGTTTGCTGATACTTATCGAATGACGATGGAATCCTAACGAAGATGCGGCGTCTAGCTTCTCATATCGCAATCCATAAAGATCAATCCCCACTCCGCAACCCAACTTTCAACGTCAAATGCAAAAAATCTGCAATCAAGTCGTCAGGCCGAATTGAGGCACTAGTAAATGCCTCATCTGCAGCCATTCCTTGCATGAAGCCACAGCTCTAGCTTTTGAACAGAAAGATGCACGATTTTTGGTGCCACGTCAGACACCTACGGCCAATAAAGAAGTGACACTTGCGTCAAGCGTGCCTTACCGGCAGTGTTAGGGATAGATTTGAAGATGAATCTGCGACATTGCCCAAGGCAGCCAGCCCAGGAAAACCAATCGCACACCAAGGTCTGAGACCAATTAAAAATACTTGGGCAATACGGGATTCGGAACCGTCCGGAATAACCTAACAGACCAGTCACTAAAACTTAATGATACTTAATATTTCGCCGAGAGTGACTCTATCCACAGATCGTTAGAAATTAGATTGAATCTTTTCGTGCTACACCCTTTTTGACCATAGGTTCATCTCGAAACGCCTTGCAAACTCAGATAACTAAATCCATTCTTCAGATACAATGCCGTCTCTTTATTTCTTACACTTCATTTTGGAAGATTCGAAGCGAAAAGGCCTGCTCTCAGCTTTGATCTCTTTCACACGCATATCCAATCCAACTCTGAACTTTTTGCCTCTCCACATTACCGTGGTGCCTCCGTAGCAAGCCCAGATCCAAATTGGCAAAGCCAAAAATTCTCGACCGAGCCAAGTAAGTATCCATTCTCCTAAAGGACGACGTCCATTCAATATTTGAGGTCGAGCAAAAGAGGGTGTGTTAGAGTTCAGTTCTACCGAAGAGCCAGAATGCAGCTTTTGGTATACGAAAGAATCAAGCGTCATCCATGCCATAATATTAGCAAGCCACGCAAGGAGGAAAGCAGTCCAAGTCCGAGGGATGCCAAGAGTCTGGTTGAACCATGGTAGAGTAGTGATTGCAAAGGAGCCGTAGGCCGAGCACAGAAATGGCTCAACTCCTGGCTCAACGAAAGTAGCTAGTATTACTGTCCACTTTCTCACGCGTAGCCATCGAACACGACGGGCGATATATTCCGGCACCGACATTCCGGCCATTGGTTGAATAGCTAGATCGCCAAATACGAGACCGTGATTATGAAATTTGGCTCCTTTCTCCTCACCAGGAACTTTCTTCCTCCACAATAGATCACCGATAAGGTGGTCCTCACATATATTTTCAGAGAAAAAGTCAATACCCGCCGAGTATGGAGACGAGCCTGAAGTGAGGTAGTCCAAATGAGATCGCCTGAACATATTGGACTTTCCAACAATACAAGGAGCGATTGAAACGGTATTGATGGCTGTGTAGAACTTGGCATGTGAAGAAGCCATAAACATCTCTTCTAGACGACCTCCCCCAGTCCTAATAACGGTCGAAAGTAAAGACTCGTTTTCTGGAACTGAGGAGATTTTGTATGCCACAGAGTTGGTAGAGCGTATTTGATGTATTTCCTCACGATCAATTTTAAGCAAGTCCCGGAGCTTCTCTTCGACACTTGCCCCCACACTATCGACGACAAGTGGTAATTGATGGACGAATTTGTATGGAGTATGCTTCGTGCCATCCGCGTTAAACCCACAGAGCTTATCTACCATTCTGCCCGCAACTCCTTTCCCAACCCACACATTGCAGTCGATTATCCAGATGATGTCTCCTTTGGATTCCCTATAGCCTCTGCTCATATTTCTAATCTTTGGATTGGGACCTAAATTGGTAATCTCTCCGTTTTTGCCGCACAGGTTTGGATCCTCCTCTTCTACAAATACTTTAGCGTCATAGCCAGGAAAATCTACCAGAAGGCGTTGCAGAATCGTATAAGCTGGATCACTAGCAGAAGCTATACACAGGTAAATAGTCAACTTTTCCTTAGGATAATCCTGTCTGAACGTAGCAGCTAAACACTCGTAGAGTTGTGGTTCAAGTCCTTTCACTGGTCGAAGAATAGTAATATGAGGAGTATCCTTGAGTTGTAAATTTGGAGAGACGGCTGTGGCAGGTTGGGAGGAGTAATGCCGATACCTAATTACATGTCAGTTATTGCAAACGTTTATAATGCTGTTGTATTGTATTGCATACAGCTGTATAAGACCGATAGCTTGGACAAGGAGTATGAAAAAATACCATATCCCGCATGCTGATGCGATTGCAACCACGCACACTGACATCGTATGACCTGCCTGCATCTCCTTCCCACCCTTTGCGACACACGCAAAGCTATTGAAGCTTATAATGGTCAAGATTCCATGAACTTAAGAAAGAGCTAATATGGTTAAACAATCATCAAATAATCTACAACTAAAGATTTGGTGGGGTGGGTGTGCGAATATAAATCATTGACTTCGGGTATTAATAACTACATGGTCTTGATTTTCACCCTCTAAACACTTCAACACTACAGAAAAAATAGCACACCATAAGGAGCGGGCCAGCTTTAACTCGTACAAAGCAGATGGTGATTTCATAAGCTGTACGTATACATTTCATTTTATATCCTCTTTGCAGGTTTATTTTACTACTGCGAACATCCAATGCACTGCGGTGATGACCCATTTACGACGCTTAGGAAATGACTCTGACTTTGTTTCTTTCCAATGCCGGCTCGATTCTCTTAGGAGATGACTACAACGGTATCTGAGCAATGCAAGCTTACTTCAATTCTATGTTCCAAAAGTTCACACGCACAAATCTTTGCTAATCGTTGAAATGATAGCAAGCACTTCCCCAAGTCACATCTCTTCCCCACCATGGCAAATATCGAGCAGACCCCTCAGCCAGGCGCAGCGAGTGTGCCCAATACGACTTTAAAACCTAGGGCAAAAATGAATAATCGCCAGAGGATGGAACAGCTATACGCGCTACCAGCTCCGTTGCGGACATTTCCCCTTCCAACCTTTATTCCACACAATCCGTTGTCTTTAATCCATGTGCTATACGTGTGGATTTCGCAAGCAATAAATCGTCCAACTTCATCCCTTGTGCCTCTCTACCAAGGTGTATGGTCACCCGAGACTCGTTCAGTACATGTTACTGATGATCGCTCGGTCCGTGGTCTCTGGGAACAAGGATTTTATGGAAAGGGCACCCTTAGTCGAAGTGAACCGAACTGGATGGATCGGGAGAGAAATCGGACCGGGGCAGATAAGGCGGCAGCTAGGTCAACTGCTGAGGAGAATACTCTACAGCGGCGAGCGATTCGACAGCAGACAAAATGGGAACGAGCTCGAAAAGAAAGGGATGCCATCGATCAGACAAGACTTGAGGAGGCAGCTCTAGAACAAGCTATGTTGACCGCTAAGATTGAACCTGTAGTTGACGAGTTACCCGAACTATCTATGGATAGCGATACGAGCGTGACAGCTTCAGAGTCAGATCTGGTAACTCCAAATTCTACTATGGCGTATCTTCCACCAACTGGTCCAATGGAGTTACTTTTACTTCCAAACACTATATCCGATTTGCACCTGCAATTAAAATCGCGCAAAATCTTGGAGCTAGAAACTCTAATTCAACAGCCCCTTACTCGAAAGGATTTTCCAGCTCCTGTTGGACCACAAGAGCTTCTAGCATTACCAAACTCTTTTCATGAATTAGACACTATTCTCAAAAAGGAGTCCGAGCCAGTAAACTGTATGGTATCCAAAGCCAAAATGAACCTTAGGGATCAAACAGAAAATTCCAGATTGAATGGGAATTCAACTTCTACCAACAATCATATTAATAATTATTCAGATGATCAGGATGAGTTTCGTAGTGGATTTGTGGTCTCCAATGACAATCGAGATAATTTCTGTGCACTAAGGGATATTCTACCCCAGACGCCCACAAAAAAACGTTCAAAGAGTGTACGATTCTCGCCCACCATCGAAAACAACACATTTATGAAGTCTGAGCCGCCTAGCCCAGGGCACCCTTCATCTAAAATAGTAGAAGCCGAGCCTCAGGTAGTTGTCAGCAAAGAACATTTCCAACTGACAATGCAGGAAACATTCTTTCTCACTTATGCCTTGGGCAGCCTCACAGTTATTAATCCAGTCACCCAAGCCACTATTCCGAACAAGGATCTTTTTGATCTTTTCCGGATGAACTCAAGTTTCCCACCTCTGTCGAGTCCCAGTCTTTCCCCAGACGACTCATTTATGACTAGTTATGTGGTTTACCACCACTTTAGGTCACTGGGCTGGTGTGTGCGAGGTGGTGCCAAATTCTCCTGCGACTTTATGTTGTACCAACGTGGTCCCCCCTTCACACATGCGGAGTATTCTCTCCTAACTATACCATCATATACAGATGAGTATTGGAGTAGCGACGCGCTTCTTCAAAATTACGTGAAAGGGAAGCAAATGAGAAGCTGGCATTGGCTTCATTGCATCAACAGAGTTACTACCCAAGCTAAGAAGACATTAGTACTCGTTTACGTAGATATTCCTAAGCCCTTGAGTGCTGAGTCAGAGAAGAATTTAGGCATTGATAGAATCTTGGAACGATACAAGGTTCGTGAATTCATAGTAAAGAGATGGTCAAGGGATAGAGAGAGATAAAAGAGGAAGCAAACCTTGTATAATACTTGTACGCTACTTGTAGTTTGTAGGATCTTAATAAACTTACCATACAAAGATATGTACTTAGTCAGGATAAACTAACCGGTCACAATCATCTTCATAGCCTAATGTATTATGGATCTGAGCCATCTCATGTTTAATTTACCAATTGTATGATTTTCCCTATGTAGTTAACGTGTTGCCAAACGTATCACATACAGTTTTTGTTGTAAATTGAATTTCCAATTTCAGATGAATCCCATAGGTCAGTATTAGCCTCCAATATGGTTTCTACGATCCAACTTGTTGTCTAGTTCGATTTGCTGTCTGTGGTTCCCCTTTAAACTTCTAGGGAGATATGAGTAGGCTGAAGTATCTTGGCAAGCTTGGCGTACAATACAGCTCTGCTCTTCTCAAATCTATCAGGACAGTGTTTTATTTAATTAGCTCATTTTTTGAATATTGATTCCTTTACTTGTTCACACTTTTCCTCCCTAGATTACTAATTACTACTTTGTGCAAAACAATGATAATTGCCACGATTGTGCGATCAACAGATGCCTCCAATTCCTTCGGCCGAGACGTCGACCCCTCGCATAGTTATATACTATCAAACTCAACATAATGAAGACGGCACTCCTTGTTCTATTTTACCCATTATAACGCAGCCTAATATTGCAGTTACACACGTTATATTGGCGGCCATACATCTCAATGATCCACCTGGGAACATCACGCTCGTGAGTATGATAATCAGCTGTACCTCTAAGCACGACTAATAATTTGCAGAACGACCATACTCCAGCCGACCCACGCTATGTGACGCTCTGGGCAGAATTACGAGTTCTTCAAGCTGCAGGTATTAAAGTCCTAGGCATGCTAGGAGGGGCAGCTAAAGGATCGTTTACAAGACTTGATCTAGACGAACAAACCTTCGAAGCATACTATACCCCTCTGCGTGATATGATAAGAGAGCGAGGACTTGACGGACTGGATCTTGATGTTGAGGAGCCGATGACTCTAGCAGGCGTTATACGCTTGATCGACCGGCTGAAGAGTGATTTTGGGGAGCAATTCCTTGTTACACTGGCTCCAGTTGCCGCTGCCTTACAGTCTGACAATCCACGACACAATCTGAGTGGATTTAGCTATGAGGCATTGGAGGTAATGAGGGGCAGGCAGATAGCTTGGTATAATACGCAGTTCTATTGTGGTTGGGGTGACATGAGCAAAACCGAGGGTTTTGATTTCATGGTCTCGAGAGGTTGGCCTGCACAAAAGATTGTCATTGGACTTGTCACTAATCCTGGTAACGGCAATGGCTGGGTTCCCTTCGAGATTCTACAAGAAGTCTTAATCACATTGAAAGGTCGATACCCAAGTCTCGGTGGTGTTATGGGATGGGAGTACTTCAACTCATTGCCAGGAGACAAAGAAGCGCCGTGGCAGTGGGCCGCATTTATGACCAAAAGTATTCGAACTGGAATCCTGCCAAAATCCCAACCGACAAATATTGGCAAAACCGATACACAAAACATATTGATCAGGACAGATGTAGATGCAGGCTTGAAAGGTGAAGCGTCAGTGCCAAGAGCTTTCGAGTATTACTCTGATGGGAGCGTCGGAGAGTGATGGCACTAGAATTTATCTTTGCTTGCAATCCCGCTCACATTCACCTGTTATATTGCATATTCTTGTCAGGGCCTGATTTGTATCTTTACTATAGTGAGTTGCTTATTTATGAACATGCTCCTGACAATAGGCCCTGATATCCCTTCATGCTCCTTGAATTTCTTATTACACGAGAAGCTCATTAAAGTGTCTCGTTGCCGGTACATGGTACCGGGGTTTCCTCTTCTTTTTCGTCAACTCTACCGTAGCCAACACTGCAAATATTTGTTATTCTAATTTTGACCACCATATGCATAGGGTTAGCAGACGAGACGCGGTTTCAATATCAAGCCAGGAATATGTCACCGTCATTGTAGCTGATATAGGTAATATCAACGACAGCCACACACCCATGACATTAACAGAGAACATAGCTCAATGTTTACGTTCAAAGGTAGTATATTACGAGACTCGTCTCATGGCCTGGGTAATATCATGTTCTGCAACGGAATGGAATGGCATATTGCCAAGATCGAGGGATTATCAATAGCAATATCTACTGCCTTGCGAATGCTACGAGGGATAGTCGGAAAGGAACACAGTAGCTTGAAATTTTAGTATGTTTGTAGCCGAGTTATAACCCAGAATGTGGTTGGATGAAAGGTATCCATTCTTTGGCTACTTTCTAAACCCATCTCACTAATAGGATGACACATTTCATTTTCGTATGAACGCCTGTTTACTACGCTCATAGGTGTTGTGCATTTGATATCAAGTACGCATACAAGTTGAGCAGTAGGCGGAAGAGTGAACTTTATAATCGTGCAGGCATTCTCCATAGTCCATGCTTAACAAGAGTACTCAACTACTACGTAGCAGATCTAGACATGAAAATTCAACCATCAATTAGTTGCCTTAGATAGTGCTCCTCGTGAGGGAGGTGAAGGCAGTGGTGCCAGTGCGGTGACTACACGTGTTGTGAGGTCTGACAATCCTTCGCCTAAATAACTTCGCCTCGGTCTTGGCGGAATCAACATCTTCCTTCATCTGTCCGCCTCTATTCTCTATCTCATGTCTTTAAGAACTGCCCCAGCTGCTTTCGCAATCGTAATCAATCCAACTCAGTCAGAAGCTAGGATGTGAGGTCGTCTGAGTACATATATAAATTATGCGATAGTCTTACAGTCTTATCCGGAACACTACCTTATAGGGATGGATGTTGGTCATGAATCCCATATGATCCTACGGTTCCCTCCCCCCAACACTGAGCCACAGCTCTCGGTTTCAACTTGAAGTATCATTGGAGGTTTAGCTAAGGAATCAATGAGCTTTCTGTCATTACTCGAAATGAACGGTTACACATGTACCCAGTTCGCGCCTTGCAGGCAGGGTTAACTACCTAAGTACCAAGGCAATCCATCTCCCCGAACTTATGTTCCTCCTTCAGCCTCTGAATCCAACTCCTACTCATCCCAAGAATTTCGGACAACTAGAGAAGTCTTGGCTTTTGGGAATTGTTCATATATATCAGCTTCTCTTCACTCTTGGCAAACTCTTTCTTTTGATTAACATTCTTTCAAGTGGTCTTTGGTCGTATTTACGACCTTGTTTCCTATTTGCACAACCTCTTTTCCTTACCCCATCTAGCATTCATCATGGCGCGTTATAGTTTGGTTTTCATTTTCGCCACTCTCTTCATATCAAATGCAGCAGCACTCGCTGTTGCAACTCCTCCTCACGATTCGAGTCTCTCCAATGACAATGTTCTAGTTAGCAGAACTGAAATCAGTTCCAAGCAGGTCAGCGGATCAATCTCCCAAAGCTCAAGTGCCGCAGGTGATTTATCAGAAGATGAGCAAGAAGTTTCTGATCCCTCCGGTTCGAGCCCATCATCTAGTTCAACCCAAGGCAGTGCTGGTGGCTCCCCAGAGCCTGATGAATTAGGGAGCTCAGCATCTGCAGGTCCAGCATCGGCAGGTTCAGCATCGGCAGGTTCATCATCGGCAGGTTCATCATCAGCAGGCTCAGCATCAGCAGGCTCAGCATCGGCAGGTTCAGCATCGGCAGGTTCATCATCGGCAGGTTCATCATCAGCAGGTTCAGCATCGGCAGGCTCAGCATCAGCAGGCTCAGCATCGGCAGATTCATCATCGGCAGGTTCATCATCGGCAGGCTCAGCATCTGCAGGCTCAGCATCGGCAGGTTCAGCATCGGCAGGTTCGGCCTCTTCAGACTCCGAGAGCTCAGAATCAGCTGCTGCTGGTCCTCCAAGCGGTGCAAGTCCTTCTCTATCAGGACCACCAAGTGGAGTTGCCCCCAGCAATACAGATACTGGAAGAGTTCCACCGGGATCCAGTTGTACCGCAGAAGGACAATACAATTGCGTTTGTGGAACCGGGTTTCAACGATGTGCTAGCGGAAAATGGACAGATATTCAACCTGTTGCCGCTGGTACCAAATGTAGTGCAGGAATTAGCATTAACCCCGATATCCAAGCAATTGGTAGTGGTGTTGGCCCTCAGAGACCTGGATGTCCCGCAAGTGGTTCGGCTTCTTCATCATCTGCCCAGGCTCCACCACAGAGCCCGGCAAGTCCCCCAAGCCCTCCGGGTGGCAGCTCATCATCGTCGGCGGCTTCAGGGCCAGCAGGAGGCTCTGGAAGTAGTTCAGCTAGTTCTTCCGGTTCATCAAGCTCGTCGAGCTCAGCGGGTGGAGATGGTGAAGATGCCTCCACTGGGGATGATTCCTCTAGTTCATCAGCTAGCGCAGCTTCAATTTCCTCAAGTTCAGCCTCAAGTTCGTCAGCAAGTATTGGTGGAGGTGGTCAATCTGCTGGTGGTACACCTGATCCCAGTGCCGACTCTGCTTTGGACCCAACCGCGGGCTCTTCCGCGGCTGGAATAGACAGCGATGGTGCTAGTCCTGCTTCGGGTCCATCGGCAGGTGGGTCTCCCTCTTCAAAGCAAGGTCAGGACTCTTCCCAACTTACAAAATCAGGTTCTGACCACTTCCAGCTGCCTCAATTTCACAGTCAAGAGTCCGAAGGAGTATTCTCCGACGACAAGGAGAATGGCTCTAACCATGTTGTAAATTTGAACTTTGTGGTATCTCCCGAACCAAGTAAGCCTACGCTAGCTCACACATTAAATGTAATACCGGGAGGACACACAACACACCTTGGCCATGGCTTGGATTGGAATTCAGAGCATGTGGATCATTCAACTCAGGCAGAGGCGACAAGTTTTGACAAGGTAATGACAAATATAGTTAGTGGTATAGATTTGCGTCCCCAATCTCTTCACGGACTATCACAGCCATATAGCTCACAAGCACAACACGATATGGTAGGAGATATCAATATGGATACAGTATCCATTGCCCGGCCATTTGAAGCGTATACGACAGGTCTGGACCAAAGTATAGATTCAAGTGAGAATAGCCACCACTCTTTTACGGATTTCGCCGAAGACCTTGAAGGTTTAGGCATAAACATGGATATTTCTCCAGCAATTTACCACTCTTTAACAGAATTCGACGGAAGCGAGTCGGATACCGGCACATATCAAGATCCCTATGAACACCCTGGCCCTATCGAGCCTATCACAGTACAAGCCACTCCTACAATATCCGATCCAGATGTATATAGCAGCACCTGGTCTTCATCATATTCTTCCAGCACTACGTACAGCACTGCTTGGGATAGCTCTACCCCGGATTTAGAGCTTCCTACACAAACCTCGACTGGAGGAAGCATCGAGGACGATCCCTATCTTTACCCAGATTTATCTAGTCCGACACAGGACATGAACGATCCAAGTCCAACTGAACCAAATAGCGACTCTATTATATCTCAAACTGCATTAAGTGACCAAGAGTCTCCAGATCTACCCACCACGACCCAGGAGACGAATGATTCCAGCCCGGAGGAACAAAATATTGTCTTAGAGCCATCCCAAACGTCTATAATTGAGCAGGAATCGCCTACAAGTAGCCTATCGAGCTTAGTTACGAGCTCAGAGTTTCCTGCGCAAACTCCATCGGGTTCAGGCACCGAAAATGATCCTTATATTTACTCGGACTCCTCAGCGCAGGAAACAACCACCGAAATACCTGAGTCTACTCCAGTTGAGGATAGCTCAATCACGAGTGCAGAGCTACCTATGCAAACTTCTTTAGGACTGAGCACTGAAAATGAACCCCTTGAATACCCGGACACATCCGCAACGACTGAGGAAACAAATGACCCTAACCCAACCGGTTTAGGTAGTGAAATTGACTCCTCCGTTTATTCAGATTCTACAACTCAGGAGACTGGTGACCCAAGCCCAATCGGTGTAGATAGCGATACAGCTCCCAGTCAAACCGAACCAAACACAGACACGATTCCGTCCGAGACTACTGATGTACTCCCTATAACTCAAGAGGCAGATGGTCCCAGTCAAGGTGAACCAAGTGACAGTCAGATCTCACCGACAACTACAACAGCTGGCGAGGAATCTCTTACAGATAATGAGCCAAGTACAACCACTAGCTCGGAAGATCAAGCATCTCCTACTGACATGGAAACCGATTCAACCACGAGTTTGGAGCCTCCTGCACAAACCCCAGCGGGTTCCGGAAATGAGAGCGATCCCTATGTCTACCAAGATTCAACTGCAGGTTCTACAGCGTCAGAAAGTACCTCCGAAGAACAATCTTCGCTTATAGATGAGAGCCACGGACCAGAAACAACAAGCTCAGATTCAGCTCCATCAACAGCCACATCTAGTGAGAGTCCGTCACAGACCCAAGAAAATTCAGGCCCTCAAGACTCGAGCTCTGAGAACCCTTCGACGACTGTGATGCTATCAAGTACAAGTTCAATAGACTCCTCGATAACGACACAAAACCTCTCTACGGAATCTATGAGTTCGGCAGAGACGAGTAATACAGAGGTTCCAACCACAGATGCTTCGTCGGCAGCTCAGGCTAGTCCCACGGAAAGTACTCCAAGCTCAACAGAACCGGCTCAAATCGTTCCCACAGATAGCAGCTCCAGTTTCACCGAGGCAACACCTTCAACAGATAACGTATCGTCACAACCTACCCCGACAGATTCCCAAACTAGCTCAACACAAAGTAGTTCCACTGAGTCGCAAACGAACCCTGCGGAAGTACCCTCCATCACATCTATAGAGCAAATTGTTTCTTCCACTGAGTCTCCAGCCTTTTCAACAAACCAAACAGCATCCCAGACTTCCACAGAAACAACGTTAGTAACCAGCCGAAGACCCTTTCAAACATCATTTAGTCAAACATCACCTCCATCCTCGGGTACTGCAGACACTACATTATTGACCGTCGCCACAAATAGTACAATATCTTCATCTTGGTATGTCCCACAGACAGCCTCGGAGGATACTGGACCGGTGGTTGTCATGGCTGGTGTACAAACTACGATCGCGTCTGATTCGCTGCCTACGGCAGGAGCGGCACAAATCCCAAGCTCTCATGCGGCTAGTGTTGTATCAAAGCCAAAAGATTCTGCTGCTAAGTCAATTAACGTATATTTCAGTAACCTAGTTACAGGGTTGGGTGTTGGAGCTATAGTTTCTGCTTTACTTTAAAAACTAAAACAAAAGTTGTGAGATAGTTTCGGGGGAAATGAAGGTAATTTGCTCATATATCTAGTTCCAAAAGTGGTACGTGTTGTAAAAATGGGGTTAGGGCAGAAAAGGCATGAAGGGTGGAGATTGGAGAGTGGCATTGTGCTCGTACTTCTTTCATTTTATATTAGCATCAGCGATAACATATTTGGTAAGGGGAGTTCTGTATCGTTTTATTTCGCTCATTATGTATCTTTCAGTATGAAGCCTTTGTTTTCAACTTGTGAGTGCAATGATTATAATATTACTGGCTATGCTAGTAATCCATGGATGGGATGAAGGTCCCCTTATCTGTAAGAAGGTATCAAAGGTTGACCTGAACGTATTTGCAGTCAGAAAGGCTTTAAGAAGGAAGGTTGGACATGCGTAGCGTCCCTCTACGTATTAAGAGACGCACCCCGTCACAAGACTTAAGTACTATAAGAATCTTAAGTCCCTCCCACGCCAGTCTAAGACTTGATCATCGATATAGCACTATTCTTCAAGTATTTCTCCTCTTGGAAAGCAATTTGTGCATCAATCTAAACTAGCCCGATTAAGTTATACGGCGTCTCATTTGTCGATAGCCTCCTTCCACTATTTTCTGGTCCGAAGTTTGATGGTCTTGGATCCGCTATTTGTCAAGATAGACTGTTGAAAGCTCTCTTTTACAAGTAGACCTCGTATTTTGCAGCTAGGTTTGAAGAAGAACATTTCAAGAAAAGCACCGAGTAGTCGACTATATGATAGGAGAAAGATAGTTTTTTTTAACTCCCAGTTTCGAAGTGCTGGCGCAATAGGTGTTCTTGGCCGTATTGTTTTAAAGACTCCCTCTATTGAAGTGATGGCTCTTTCTATCCGAATTTAGAGTCCCATGATTACATAGAATGGATAAAAAAAAGCCAAAATCCGAGCACAAATTCCATTACTTGTCAGCATATTGAGTCAACAGTACTGCTTCCTAATAATCATAGTTTGTTGTGGCTCCAAGCTTCACTTCTTGTATTGAGAGAGCAGAACGATCGTGCATGAGGATTTTCGAACAACATATGGTTTCCAAATGAAGCTCGTATCAATCCCGCGAAGCAACTTCTGGACCGTTAGATGTCCCTAGAAAAGCCACTAGAACGACAGTGTAAGCAGCAGTGGCAGCAAGTAACTCTTGAATCTTGGCCCCTCTGGCCAGCACCGCGCAAATGCCTGCGAATAACATCACTGCCACAATAACCGTTACCAAGCTCTTTAAATGACATGATCAACATTGGTACGATAAGAGAGCAGCCCCCTAAAAGCGCGCTTAGGATTAAGGAAAGCAGGTAAGCTAAGAAAGTTACCAGGTAAGTCTTTGGCCGCGGCTGTGCGCTCTAATTCTCGGTAAACACGAATGATTTGCGTTGCAGATCAGTCTTTAATAAATTTACTAACAGGATTATGGCTATTTACTGTACTCAGCTAGTTTGGTCTATATTCTTTTCATCTGCTCTCCCGATGAAGCCTTCATTTCCAAAATATCTTCCAACTCGATGCATAATTCCAGCTGTAAATGTTGTATTAAGATACCAAATAGGGGCATGAAATCGAGAACCCGAGATTGTGAGTAGTACTCTCCTATTTCTTCTAGAGCATAATGTGGGAGAGATGATAGGCTGCGATCGGAAACCCATTCCGCCAAACGTGAGTAATACTTAGGCTCCGAGAAGGATGGCGACAGTGGCGAAGCAGATGGATACGTTGTACCATGTTGAGTTCCACTCGTGTTCAGTTGTGTGTAGAGACCACTTTCCAGGTCAATAGTATTCTTCATCTCGCTAATATTGGGTTTATGCCACATGAGCAGAGCTACTTCCTAATTCCCTATATATATGTAGTAGTAATCACAACTGGCTGGTGAAGCTATTTTGTTGTCGCAAAGTCCAAGTTCTCTAGCTCTGAAGATATACACAAACCAATCAGATGATATCCAAATCCTTAAAAATTACAAATCAGTGTCTATTAAAAACAAAAGATATATTCAACCCCAAGTCCCAATTATAAAATCAAAGCATAAATACGGCAACATTGTCAATTCCTCACTGCAGGAACACGGGGATAACCAAGCTTCTATTTAAAAGCACATATATTATATCACATAGTGTAAAAGGTTAAAAGCTATTAAGTCATCTCTGGTGAGTTTTACACGGAACATGTCGAGATTGGTTGGAGCCTAGAAACTTGGACATACTCCTCCACACTGTCACTATAGAAATCAGATACGTGTTCATAACAGTCTAGATCTAATAAAATGGACACGTGCGGTAGAACTTAAACCTAATATTGTTTGCCTTTCCGTTTTCCGGGAGGGGCTTTGCACCCAAAGTGGTATCTCTACTGGTAATACTCAAATCTTTGTAGTAATCGCCAGCTCATTCTCATCTTTGATCGTCTCCCAATCCACACGGCTGCATCTTCCAAGAGGCTGAAGCTTTTCAAGTCATGATTTTCCAGAGTTCGGCTCCTATGCGGCCAGTGTTGTCAATTTCTTACCCCGCATTGCCCTGTTTATTAAAATGCGGTTGGTATTGGTTCAAAGAGAGGAGAGATCATTCTTGCCAAGTGACAAAAATAAGCTTTGCATTCAAGACATTGCAACTATTAACCTATCCTTCGCTTCAGCCTGAATGCCTGCCTGCCTGCCTGCCTGCCTACCATGCTTTCTATTCCAGTGACAACCATCCACACCTCACCAATCTATCATAGACCAGAACAGCTCCGTACCTAGTATCATCAAAAGCCAGTACCACTTGGGGGCGACATTGCTGCTTCCCAATACTATCAGTTCAGCCTGGAATGACTGGAACAAAATCAGTACCCAATGTTGGTGATACGTGAGTTCTAGAAGAGAAGGATTTCTTACAGAACTGCCCAGCTCCATTGCAATTCGCGCAAGTCAAAAGAAGCTGGCCTCCTCCCTGACATCTATCGCACGTATACCAGTTTATCCAGCTGAGGTACCTTCCTCTTCCGCGACATTTAACACAGTTTTGGATGATGTTGCCGGACCCGGAGCATGGTGTGCAGTATCTATACTTTTGTTCAAGTCGCCATCAGGCCAAGTCCGTACCAAATTGAATCAGTAGAAACATACCTGGCCCATGTTGACCAGCAATATTAGAGTATGGGAAGCTACAAGCACCTAGATGAATATGGTATTGGGGAGCTCAACGAAACGGGATCAGGAAGAAACAGGTTTAGGAAGAAATTGGAGCTTTGAGAGAGAATGGAGAAATATAGCGTCCTGCCAAAGCAGATCGAGCGTAAGTCGTACGAAGCTGACTGTCTCCCGAGTAGACGAATAAGTTTAAAGCCAAGTGATATCGTATCATCTTCAAATTGCCCATGATAGTTCTAAGTGATCAGCCTTGCACTAGTGGTGTGTAGCACCGCATAGTTGCATTGATCTCCTCTAGTTGTATACTCCTCACTCTATTCCAGGAAAGTAAATTTGTTGAGTTTCAGGTCAAATTTACATATTACTAATAGCAACTAGTCTCTGAATTCTAATACCGAATTTTCTAGAGCCACTATCAGTCTGCGCTTATACCTCTAAAAATTCAGCGATCGTTCGATCCATCCAATCCTTGTCTTGTTGATTACTTCCACCTCCAGCTATGTGGCCCCAGATAGACGGTATAATCTTCAAGCTGGCACTTTTTAGGAACCCCGATTCTCTCTCACTAGCCTCCCAGAGAAAATACTGGTCTGTTTGGCACGGCATCAACAAAATACGAGCTTTTATTCGGGCCAATGAACTTTCTAGAGACTCGACGCCATCGGCATTGCAGACTCCGATGTTTCCATTCTGCCACATGCGTAACTTTGCAAGCAAATCATCAGGATCCCAGGTGGAGTAGTTTGCTTTGGTAGCATCACTGTCCCAGTCTTTCAGAGTCTCATATCCCAACTCCTTGAACTTTTCTTGGTCAAACCACGCAGCGCTCGTCAGCCACGCTGAATAAGACTTTCCGAAGGCATTTAGTCCTCGCGCTACCTTCGCATGCTTCGGTCGACAATTCATAGGCGTGTAGTCTATTGAATTTTCTAAAGCGGCCCTTGGACCCTCAAGGAACTGGTAGTTATGTCTACTTGTTCGTGCAGAGGAGCATATTACGACAGCATTGCGAACAAAGTCTGGATAAGTTGCAGTCCAATAGTAGGTACACTGACCACCCATTGAAAAGCCTATCATTACATCAATGAAATCAATCTTTAGGTGGTCTGTCAGAAGCGCATACTGCGCACGGACACAATCGCGATAGTCTAATAACGTTGGAAAATTCGGTGTGTTAGATGGGCTTGATGATTCTCCATTCCCAAATAGTGCCACGACGATAACCTTGTAATCCTTCAAAGCTCCATCCGAAAAATTGAGAGTTGAGTCGACGCGTCCTCGAAAGCAGGTAGGAATGAGAGCTACCTTGCTAGCATGTGGATTGAATACTCGATATGCCAGACGAACAAGTGGAAGCGTAGCCCCCACCTGAAAGGTAAAATCGGGAATCTCATAGTAACTGCATTCACTATCGTGGGCTATTGGCTTCGACATGATGTTGACTGAATCAGTACAGCCTGCCGGATGCTAACTACCGGTGAGCTGAGGTTGAGTTGTCGTGTAAGGAGCCTAACTAATATTTCTTGGCGTCGGCGGTAAGTGATGACTATATACAGTTGAGAAAATCGGAATATACTTTTATATACTTAAAAAGTCTTAGATTAATAGAAATTCTTAAATCTATAACGTTATAACTAAAGTAATACAATATTTACAATTTTAATATTGTTATTACTAGTTTAAAATTTTAGTAATTGTAACACTCGGCCAGGAATAGGTGCGGGACGCACGTAATGCACATAAAAAAAGAGTGAAAAAAGCTGAAGATTAAACGTCAGGGTCTGACCCCTGTGATCACGACGGAAGGGTCGGAATCTAGGGGTCAGGATTGCATAGTTTAAGGTAGAAATCATGCTATAATCATGTGAGGTTACACCCCTTTAGACAGGGCGTGTCTCATACGTTATGACTAGGAGGAGGCTTCGACTCGTATAGAATCATGGGGGGCTTCTTAGTTAGAAGGGTAGAAATTAGTCTGTCAATTGCAACTATTACACGCATTGCCATTTGAATCGTATCACTCTATCACTCTATTACTGAACCCTCACACCCCTTCATTGGGCAAGGTGCGTGCACGGGGCCACCGCTGCTTTCAACGTTTATAAACCCTCTTTCTTCTTTTTCTTTTTTGACTTCCCTCTCGATAGCCTTTTAGAAATGCCTAAGCGCTTTTCCTTCCTGTCATACGCGTACTATGCCTCTTCGCTAGAATCCACCTGTACGTGCAGCTGTGTTGTGGCCTGAGGCACACACCCTCATTAGCTAGCATACTTAGACCTCTCCCGTACGGAGAGCTTCCTTCCCTAGACTTTACCAAAACAAGAAACCTTTATACACGTTTTACGCACATGAACCTCTCCTCGGCTTTCATCGTGAGTCCAGGTCCTTGACAAGCTGCCTGTCTTTGTTGCAAAGTTGCAATCTCGTCCTCAACCCTCGATCTCGCACTCTGGCTTCGGTCTCTCCGACACCCTGATCGCGACTCTTCACTCTAATCATGTTAAATTGGTTCAGATATAAGAAGGAAGAGCTGAATCTACGCACACGCTCCGTGCTCGTCGTCGCACCATCTTCACTGGCCTAACAGCGATAATTTCTCGGCAAGCTAATAAGAAAGGCGTGAATTGAACCAATTTCGTTCCTATAATACTTCTATTTTATTCTTAATTCATTTATCTACTTATTACTCGCCTGTTTATTCATTTTTTGATTAATCGAAAATCTAATCAAATTCTGAATAAAGTCTATTATATTTCTAGAATGAAGGAAAAAAGCGAAAAGCAAAGATATTGCCCAGCTTTCTATACCAATCTCACCCTATATGTATATATATACTAAATCTATAGCGAAACAACAATAGCACTTTCCCCGGCGGGTCCATAAGACTCCATCTTTATAAGATTCAACCCAGCTTTTCCTATTAAAGCTTTCCACTGCTTTTCTGTGCGTTCCATAGATGCGAGACTTCCCATCATGAGCATATCAAACTGTGTCGCATGTTCATGAGCATTTTGATTAGGAATCACCAATTCGTCGATCACGAGAACGGATTCCTTGGCCATTGCTTCAGCTGTAATTTTTAAGAGCGCAATTGCCTTGTCATCAGGGTAATCATGAAGGATCATGCGCATATAATATGTCTTTGCTCCTATAATTTATGAGTACAGCGGAATACGTGACTTGCTGTAATCATACGAACCTTTAACTGGTTGTCCTTGCCACATATCAATACCCATACTTTCTATACCAGGAATTGGAAGCGCCTGGGGAGTCACCATCGGAAGATCTTCGAGGATAACACGGCCTTGTAGCTCTGGCAGCTTAGCCTTCAGCAATCCGCACTGATGACCAACTCCTCCCGCCACATCCACAAAGATCACATCGTCAGGCTTAGAATCGGCACAATGCTTGGACATATCAAAACCATCTAGCCAAGAAGTGGGCTGCTCGCCATAAATTGCTGACATCCATAGCTAGCAATATAAATAAAGAGTAAGTCCATTTTCCAAATGTATTACGAAATGGATTATTCGTCTTGACCTACCTGGAAATCTACTATCATCTCTGGTTTCGAAGCCGCAAATACGAAAGCAGGGAGATCAGTTTGGAAGGCGAGCTGGAACGCGCTGTGTAACACATCGGCGGGATTTTCATATTTAGTATCAGCCAGGAATTGAGGCACTTTCATCATAACCGGGACGTGGCCTTCAAAACTGTTGATAAACGAATAAGAGAGAAGCATCAGCATATGTTTTTTTTTCTAGGGTTAAGGACTTGAAAAAGGCTCCAAGGTAATTCAACTAACTTGTGTCTCAATCCGGCAGCATAGCCAGGTTTACTCAGCGTACGTGTAATATTATTAGCAACGAACGTATCCTCAGCGACTTCCGTCACCAGTTTCTGGGCTGCTAGAAAGCGCAAAAGTCGACCTTTGGAAAGAGCGCGCCCGCGCCCCTGGTATCAGCCACCCGTGCACTTTTTAGTAGATATGTTAAAGCATTTGACGGACTTACCCATCAGCACTTCATCGCATTCCTGGCTCTTGGCTAGATCGGCGGCCGTCAATGGCTTGCCACATGCTGCCAACGTCTCGAAAATCTTGAGGTGGCTGGCTACCACGGTATAGGTCAGATTCAAGGGCTGTTTGTCGCATCCTCTATGATTAGCAATGACGGTCTCTCTAATTTGAAGCAATTATTAAAATTAGTGGAAAAGGAGGGAGGGGGCGGGTGGTCTGACTGAGTAAATAATACGGAAAATAGTATCACGGGGATCTTCGATCACTGAAGAAAGAGTCTTAATAGTGTCATAGAGTTCGCGAAGGACTGCCTTATCTTCAGGTGGATTTGCGATTAAGGTCTTCAGCCCGGCTAGTACTTGAGTTACGTCTGTGGAAGCCATTTGACTCGATAGTTTTGGGATCTGATTTCAAATGAAGAGTAAGAAATAGGAAATATTATATATAGAAGAGTTACGATATGCTCAGTGCTCAGCCCAGAAAAGCATAGTGGAGCAGTGTTGAATAAAACGGAAGGAAGGTTTATATAGCTTGATGCACACTTGTGTAGCAGCAGCCTCCAATAGTTGATGCAGACGGTTCCAAAGTTCAAGATGATACACAGCCCGCCAGCCTCCTCTTTCTCATGCACTTCTGAACTTCTGGTAGATCGGGAAACACTGGGGGCTGCACGAATCGAACTCGACCCGTTCAAATACTAACTACTTTTGCATCTCGAGACTACCATGTCCTTCTCTCTCCCCTCAGTGATTTCCTTATAAGCGCTCTCAGTGAGGGGCAGCTGTTGGAATGGCGGTTTCTAATTTCTAGTTGTCCAATCGCATTTTACCTAGATTGGTAATAACACGGCACAGACACAGACACAGACACCGCAATATGTCTTGCTCTAGGCATTCATCGTTCATGTATGTAAGCCTTAGCTCAGCATGTAGCTTGGGAAAGTTCCTAATCAGCGGACGTGAATCGTAACTGAATTTCCTAATCAGAGAACGTGAGTCTGATCCAACAACCCACGCAACTCTTTTCCAACAAGATACGCCGAGCTGGGCCACAGCCCACAAGATGCTTTGCCATGCAGAGTTCAATATATGCAGGATCGGAGTAACCAATTACGACAGGCGTTGCGTGTGTTGGTATTCTACGTCGTACTGGCTAGCTGACAGCCCCTGTCCTTGATACCGAACTTTCAGAAAGTACGGAGGTCGGCGCGGTCAAAGTACCGTCACCACGTGACGTAGGAAGGAGATTTCACTCAGATTAGATACATAGTTCAATCTGCAGCTTTTTCCACACTTCGTTATGTGCTTCACGTGCGTTCCGCACTCATTTCTGTCCCAGTGTTACAGGCGCTAAAAGTAATCGGAATGGTAAGGGTCTAGTATGTACAGTTGAGAAAATCGGAATATACTTTTATAAGCTTAAGACGTCTTAGATTAATAGTAATAACTATAATAACTAGTAAAACTATACTATAAAGATATAGCCTTTAATACCCCTGAAATCATCATGTGATTACAGATACGATCGATATTCTGACAGGCTGGCTTAATTACCCCTATCTAAGCGAGGCGCTATTCATGAGTAACACCGTCTATCCTACAAGAAGAAATAAAGCCGATTAAAGAGACAATTATTCATCAAAGTCTGCTAGTCAAAGATTTCCCCAGCAATTTGTGAAGGGAGCAGCACAGTATTGCAGGCAAGTATATAGTTTAACGTATTAGTGGAAAAGATATTAGCTACGATGGTCAACGAGAATGAGTCGGTTCAGCTTGTAACAGAATTCCATCTTGGTATAGTGTATATATGATAGTCGATATCTCCACAAACCTCGACGCCGACGAGACGAAATGAGGGTGTCTTTTTGGCTTACTAAATAAATCGAATAGATAAACTGAAAACGTACTAGTTTCAAAAATCTGGCTAATAAAGTATGCACGGCTTTGAAGTATTTTCATTATTCATCCTATCTACTTATTGTCTGAACATATTCCCCCGTAACTCCTTTCATCGTTACCAGCACGGAAAACTCAAATGATCTATATATTTCTCCTCATCGAGGAAACAAAAAGCGCACGGGATCAATATTTGTGAGAAGCTCGTCCGAATTCTCAATCCGCTAAATGCTGCAAAATTTCAAGGGTATCTCCATGTAGGCGGAATACAAAACACATCCTATCCGAATGAATATCTATGCTACCATCACTCGGTCATCAAGGAGCCTCGTTGATTTCTTGACTCTTTTTCTGCATCAAATAGTCCTTCGCTAGCTTGTCACCTCCAAGAGCACTCAGCTCCATCCAGTGCAATGCCACGCACATGGTTGCTGGATCTGCTCTACCAGTACTACCATCACCATGAACATCCATAACTTGCGCTTTGAAAATTCCACTAGGTTTGCTCAGTGGTGCCATGACTTTCTCTACCAGGTCGGGGTGTGCGATATAGAAGATCCCCAGTTCTCGCTCTGCAACAGGCTCACCCTCTTTAGCTGTAATGATAAACATTCTTGCAGCATCTTCCATGCTATATTTTATTGGCTCACCGCTTGCTGTCATCAGCTGCACGTTCTCGATATATGACGATGTCTTGCGTCTTTCTAATTGATCCATATCATGCTGAACAACTTCATCAGCAACCTCAATCATAGTCCGACATACATCTTGCTTCAATCCAAGGGCAGCAAGACCTGCATCCCAAAAAGCTTTACCTCGCTCGGTTTTGTCGAGGATATGTGCAGGTACAAAGGACGCGATAAATTGAAGATCACGGAACAAAGTTTTAGGTCTGAAATCTGCGTCTCGAAAAAGATCTTGTAGAACATCCACAATCATATCTGTGCTAGCCGGATTTGAGCTATTGAAAGGTCTTTCACTAGTTCGGCTCATCTGTGGTGATTCTGAAAGACCAATTGTGTGTGATCTTCGTTCTTTACAATTATCAATGGCCTCTTCCAGGTTTTTGGCAGGAGGCGAGTTCGAAGTATTTTCGATAGGTCCGAAAGAATTGATATGGTGGGTCTCAGGAGAAGAAATTAAAGGATCTTGGCGTATGCGAGGTCGACGGGAAGCAGATGGCGTTAGGTAAGCCACAACCAATTGCTCTAGCTCGAATAAAGCATTGAGTTTAGCATATGGGTTTGGATGGACCGAAAACATTCTTAGTAATTGTTGGAATGCTACTCGATACGGAAAATCGGGCGAGTCCATATCCTTTGCAATGGCCTTTCGCGTTTCGGCTTCCCTTACTCTACGTGGAGCTGAGGTAACAGTATCGTTTGTTGACGAGCTCCCTGCTATAGAATGCATATCTGGAAGAATTTGTTCTTGTCTAGCAGTAGCTCCCTTTTCAACCCTCTCGTAGAGACCGTTAGGTCTCTCGAATGGAGCATCTGTATTGTGAGCACCACGGAGATCTTTAAAGCTTCTCTTCTTTTCGAGTGTCCGTCTTTTGAGTTTCTTTCTCGCCCTACGCTCTGCTCGTTCCTTTCGGTCCATGCAGTCTTGAGCCAAGTCGCTAGAAAACCAAGAATCTGTTTCACTACCGCGTGCAAATACGAGGGTGCCAAGATCACTGAGAAGTAAACTTGTCAACGTCTGTTTAAGATCCATGACGAACCGCTGCTTTGCCATATTCGCCCTCTCTTCTCTGATCATCACGGTCTCATTGGTTGATGATGATGTTCCTGGCCGTACGCTGCTTATGCTTGTCGTTGGCGACTGAGTGCGTGCTTGAAATGGAGACCAGAAAGTCGTTGCAGAGTCGATGGTCAATACAGAACTAGCCATTCCGAAATAGTCCTGGTTCTCGAGCATATCACCGCTTGTGCTTATTCTTGACATGCTGTACCTGCCAGAGTCAAAGCTTTGCTGAGATCCATTCCTCATCGACATTGACCGAAGGTCTTTGTTCGCCGGCCGATTGAAATCGCCGTTCCTAAGGCCACGACGTCCAGACTCATGTTCCATCTCATCATTTTCGGACAAATTCAAAGATCTGAAGTTGTTGAGAAACATATCCCCCTTTTGCCTACCGCTATCCAAGATTCGCCTGTCACGGTAGTAGAGGTCGCTTGACCATAGATCTGGAGCGTCTATCAAATTATCCCCAACTAATTTGTTGATACAAGCCTCAATTTCTAAGCAAAATCTGTGGATTCGTTCTTCGCCTTTACAAAAATTCTCAATACCAAACTGAGAGAGCCAGCGAAGTGTATGCTCCGATTGTTCATCGGACAGTTTATTTGGACCACCTTGCTCTTCTGGGGCAGCTACCTCAGCAAGGATCTGTGTTTCACTTCTCAGGAGAAAATTGGTTGAGGCTAGCCGTGATCCAGTACGGGGCCGCATCGCAACATGTGGCTGACTGAGGCTCTTCTTTGGCAATGCCATACACTTGAGAGCAATCGCAATGCTCCTTGCATTTTCGTAAGGCTTCGAGTTCCGTACATCAGTCACATACCACATCTTGTCTCTGAGAGATTTTAAGCGCTTCATCATTGAGTCAATAGTGATGTCGTGACGTTCTTGCGACTGTTTGAGCCAAACGGACCAAGCCTCGTACTCTTCGACCGCACTAGTAGAGCGCCTTATAGTATCTCGAGGACCTCTGGAGAAGATGTTCAATAGTGAAGCAAATCCGTCTTGTTTTAAGGACTTTGAGGAAAGTTGATGAAGCTGATTCAAAGTCCTCCAATATAGATGGGCATTCACAAAGTCAGACTGTGCTTGGCATTGTCGCAGAGCAGCCTCGAGCATGCTTATCAACACAGAAGGTGCCTCTTGATTTGTTTTAGATTTGGTATCAACACGTTGGCTCATATCTGCTGATGGGGAATGTTCACGGACACGGTAAGGGTTATTGGACTGTGATTGTGCAGATGAAGCGGGCCGCCGATGCTTCCTGCGAGGACTCTCTGCAACAGAGGTTTTATTGCTGAACGTCTTCGATTCCTGCTTTGAATCATGAGATTGTGGAATTTCATAGTCTTCGACAAGCTTCAAAATTGAGTCGCGGAGTTGGTGATAGTCTTTATCGAGATCTGGGCGAGACATTAAGTCTTCATCTTCTTCGTTGCTACTGGAAGTGTACTCTTCTTCTTCTACTTCATCGTCAGGATCATGGATCATTTGAGTAGACAGTTTCTGTCCATCTGGTGACATGAAAAGAACTGCCCAATTTTCTGCGCATGGATGGCAAACTCCTGAAATTGATTCAGATCCCAACGTTTGTGTCATTTCATGAACTGCTATGCGAAGTTCAAAGCTATCGTCTTCATAGTAGCTGAGTCGTTGGGCTTGACCTTCAGATGGTAGAGATGGGGCAGGTGAGACCCTCGGAGAAGAATTGGAATGATCGTTCAATAATGGCTCCCGAGAAGTCGTGATGTCGCTAATCACAGAGGATCCGCTGTTGCTCATCACAGAAGCATTATCAAAGGCACTTCGCGGGTTTGATATCTGTCTCGAAGCAGCTGATATACCTGACATTGAGGATGCACCTGATCTCAGACCGTTGAGATGATCTTTGGATAGAGAGCTAGAAGCTGGCCGTCTTTCTGGATACAGTGCGTTCACCATGGCCAACAGATCTGCTGGACCAAGGACCAAATACGGATGAACCTCAACAGTATCTCTCAAAGACGTAATAGAACGGGCTGGAAGAAGCTTTGCGTTAGATTTGGATGACCGAGTTGGGCGAAATCGAGCGATAATGCCCTCGATATGCTCTTTAATCACAGGTGGAGTTGAAGGTGTAGGCTCCCTAATACGAATTAGTCGTATGCATACTGAGAGAATCACCCAACATACCATAACCTATCCACTACTAACTTTTGCACTCTCATTGCGACTTCTTTGAGGATTTTTTGACGACCATACTCGGTAATGTGATATTCTGACATCATGCCATGAGTCTAGTATAAATCAGCGTCAAATTCAGCAAGCACTAAGAGATAGATCATACCTCAGGGTGAATGATAGCGTTAAGAAAAAATACAGAAAAAAGCCATTTCGATATGAAGAATCTCCGCACGGCATGATGTAACTTGGGGTCAAGTTTTCGTAAAACGGCATTTCCAAGCTCAATGAGACCCTCCGGAATACCTCCTGCTCCTGAGTCGTCAATAATTTCAAATAGTCCAAGAACTGCAGCATCGTAAAATTCCTCGGCGGCAATCGAGTCCTTAGAGTTCCGTGGCTCAACATGGATGCGCGTTCCAGCTTGATCTTCCGGCTTATCCAACAGAAAGGCTCCATCCTCAAGGATCTTCATCAAATACCATTCCAAATTACTTCTACCGGACCAATCCCTCATGGCAACCCAAATATTAAGTACCCTACAGAGAAATGGATCCGTACCTGGTCTATTATCTTTGACTAATCTGGCACATGCGGTGGCCCAAACATCGGTCCGTCTTTGGTCTTCGATCGAGTCCGGACCAGCAGAATTTGCAAAGCACGTATGAATGAGAGCAGATAGGGGGTCATGACGCTGGAAAGAAAGTAAACGCTCAACTGCAGTGGGTATATATGCCGAATTTCGATGAGCACTAGAAGTTTTTGGACGGTTATTATGAAACGGTAGGATGGACTCCACAGGCTCCAATCCTTGGTGGAAAACGGTCAAAGCAGCGAGTTCTGTTTGTGTGAGACTCGTGAGTCTGCTAGCTAAATAATCAGGATTTGTCCGAATCTGGGTTAGAAATTTAAGAAATATATCCCTTGATCGTTGTGGAATCTCATGCATGAAAGTTGACAAGGAACCGGTATCTTCTCCACCAGTAGGCTTGGGACGTCCGTTGTCAAGATCGGGTTCTAGTAACGCATACTTGCGAGTTGCATCGCACGAGTTCCGGACATCATGGATAGCATTGTATAAATTGGCAAATCCTTTCTTGTCATCCACCCTGAAGTTATCCACCAGAGTTCGGTGGACTAAGGCTCCGCACCGTGCCAGACGAGCGGAAAGTGCTGTCGAAACCAAAGACCTTTGTAACCGGATACGGGATTGGGTCCTTTTCCTTTCCTGGTAGGTTGAGAGCCTTACCAAATGTGCGAGTTCTTCCAGGGTAGTAGTAGCACTTGCTTCTGTCACGGCACTAATCTGGGGATTCATATATTGTGATATGTCCTGAAGCAAAGGCTTTTGTAAGGATTTTGCTGAGGAAGGTGTTTGGGTGGCTTCCTTTGGTCTCGGGGGTTCTTTTACTTCTTGTCTGCGAGAGTTTGGAGTAGAGGATGTAGTACGTGTAGTACTGCGCGGCCTTTCACGTTCGGCCGCTGGCTCTCTATATGAATTTGGGGGGCGATTAGGACTCCTGGATTGGTAACGATGTAACCGGGGAGGAGCATGGCTGTCAGATGAAGAAAGGGGTGTGATTTTCGAAGAGATATGGTTCAGAATGGGAGGAGAGGTAGCTGCAGGTTCACAGATCAGCACATAAGTTAGCGCAGGAAGGGAGCGCGAGCAAGCTTCAATTCAATCTTGTCGTAGGACATACGAGGTGAAGCATGTGCCGGGCCGGGCAAAGAAAGGGACCGCTGCATTTGAATCATGGCTCCATCTGGGATTTGTCGAGCAGCGATCTCGAGCTATTGCAGCTTCGAGATGCCAGTATCAGCAAACAACGGACAATTCGTGAGACTCGTCGCCGCTCTGCTCTGCTCTACTCTGCTCTGTTCGGGTGCTGCGTCAACGCTTTACTCCACGCAAACCACGAGGCCGGGGAGGGAAGGCTGCGGGGCAAGCGAGGCGAGATTGCGATAAAGAACCAAATGTCAACATGGGAAGCAATTCGGAATCAACAAAATGCGATGGGATCAGGCGGAAGACACGGTAACAATGTGAGCGCGGACCAAAAGTTGATGATGAGGGAAAGGGTTTCTCTGTGGAAAAAAAGATGCAATCATCACGCTGGAGCTCATCCCTACCATCGCATCGCCATCGCCCTCGCCCATCCTCGCTGGCCACGCTGCCAGCAAATCCGCATATCAATCCCTGGCACCATGCCCAATCAAAGCCGGCGAAACACCGCAGCTCGAATTTAACAGGGTGGACGGTACCAGAGCTGTCGACTTTCCACCAAAGCGTCCTATCCGTAGCCAACAACCCGCAAACCTAAAGCTCTGTGGAATATATAATTCCTATCCAATCCGACAGGCAGCCCGGAGCAAGTTTGGCCTCTTCCAGCTACCTACAGCTGCGTGGCCATCCTACGCATCGTAGCTCTGGACGTACCGCAACAGATGCAAGTCGCTAAAACAAGCCCGCATCCAGGAAAAGCTTGACGATGGCTGGCTCTCCAAGCACTGTCCCCGTCTGCCGTTGGACAGGTCACATCTCCATCCCAAGTCCACCGCACCAGCAGCTGGTGGTGGTGGCCAGGGTAAGCCTTGGTCTTGGACACTCGTCGTGCCACCGGGACCTTTAGTATGGGAGATCAGGAGGTACACATTTGGACAGCCTATCAGATTCGGCTGGTGTTGCCTTGCTTCGACATCTCGCCCTTGGGTTTCACATTTCAGCAATCTACATCCCAGCGTGGTACAATACGGTACAGTAGTGTGGGTTAGTAGTGTGAACGAACGCTCTTTGCGTAGAGGGAGCAAATGCTCGCGCGTTCGGTGACATGCTATGTTTGCCTCCGCCGGCCAAAATAAACTTCTGACTACAGCAAATACCTTGGAGATGTGTGCTATTACACATCATGCCAGCCGTGCTGCTTGATGTATGCGCTGTCCATACTCCGTCCCGAAAGCGCTGCGGTCCTCCCTCCGTATTGTCCTGTTTAATACATAAGGAACAATAACCAAAACAGGCACCTCAACATCCCTTCTCCTATACCCTCTTCTCTAACATCTCAATTTAATTCACCCATTCGCTTCATTTTTTCACGTCTCCATATATCCCTGTCCTAACCGCTTTGTCTCTCGCCGTTGCCTCGATCCATGTTCCATTTCGTTGCCAACACACACGCGCATGCATCCACAACAACCCTAATGCACCACATTATGCAGAATCAACTCGTGGACACGAAACATTGTTACCCCCCCTTTCAAACATTCACTCCACTAAATGTTGTGGCAATGACTATTCCACATCTTCCGTGCTATTTTCAAATCTGCAGCGGGTGGCCATGCTGACGATAGTCACGTGGGCATCTGGTTATGGCCCCTGATTCTGAAAGCACCAGCAACTTGGTTTTCGATGTCGTACAATCTTCAGCCGGCCTTATTTCATGATCATTTTCATGGAAATTCCCTGTAATAACGGTTCGGACCGATGCAACCAGGGCAATGTGTCGAGCTGACAGCTTCTATCTCAAGTTCCCATCCCTGTGAGGGTTGGATTGTCGGGAAAGGGGATCTTATATTCCCAGTAGTGGTACTTGATACCTTGTACACACGAAGTCAAGCTCATATAGAGCCACAGGAGTCTAGGAGGGGCAGTCGAATGTGCCAAAGGACGTGTTCGTCTTCACGTGCAACTGGAGGCCAAGGGTAAGTATACCTTCCTTTGGGTGTACTTATCATACTATAAATAATCTATTCCCGATAACAGCTCGTACCTTGCAAATATCTGTCAGTTGGTATTTGTGGCGATAGGGTCATCAATATTTGTCTGCTTTAAGCTGTATCAAATGGTGTTATAGTTCACACAGTGGAGGCAGCGAAGGTTGTGAGAGCCGTAAAATCAAGAACACAATAACAGAGCTAGACGGCAAAATATGGTGTGTTTAAAAGTAGATTAAAAAGGGAAAAGCAAGCCCAAACCACTTTTAAAAGGACTGATAGTTCACAGCCTCAGTGACCCTGAGTTGGCTTCGCAACATAGAGCTCATCCAGAAAAGCAATATCCTCCGCAGTTAAAAGACCTTCCTTCGCCAGCTTGACTGCCTCAATAGCCTCATCGACTCTTTGTGTACTGCCCAGACCAAGAATCGGATTCAGTCCCTTCACCAATAGCCAGATGATCGCAATGACAGCCATACTAACAGCCTTCTTCTTTGCCATTTCTTCCACTCGCCCAATGATCTTCACATCGACGTCTGTGGTGGGACCGATCATGTAATCACTGTGGGGATCATTAAACCTACGCAGCGTGGGCTCGGCTTTGAAAGGCCGGGCGACAAGACCTCTTGCCAACGGGGACCAGGGAATTAGTCCTACGCCGGTGCTTTTACAGTATGGAATCATTTCTCGCTCGCCTTCGCGGTAGAGTAAGCTGTGGTAATCTTGCATGCTGATGAATTGGTGCCAGCCGTTCTGCTTGGCGATATTTTGCATTGCTTGGAAATGCCATGTAGACATCTGGACATGAGTTAGCAAGATAGCTATTGAGAAACTAGACCTGTGAGATAGATCTTACGGAAGAAGCCCCAATGTATCTTGCCTTGCCGCTTTCGATGACATCGTTCAGCGCCTTCATGATCTCTTCCATTGGCACATCAGGATCAAACCTATGGATCTGCAAAACATCCAAGTAGGTGCCAAGTCTCTTAACACTTGCATCTACAGCATCGAAGATATGTTTCCTAGATAACCCAACCCGATTCACCATAACTCCATCATTGACGCTCATCTGTTGTAGCCGCGTCATAACATCTAACCCCCCAGGGTTGTCAGGAAGACCGGCGCAGCATTTCGATAAAATCACCACCCGTTCACGAGGAATGTTGTAGGCTTCCAAAGCTTTGCCGAGAATTCGTTCTGAATCTCCAAAAGAATAGACGTCGGCCTCGGATCTTGTTTAGCATCTCATCTACCGATTCTGCGGAATGGAGTTCTTACGGTATCCCAAGTGTTGATGCCAAGGTCGTAGGCGTGTTTGATGACTGGTAGAGCTTGCTCTTCAGGTAATTCCCATCCTTCGACTCCTGGCGGTTGTTGACCGAAGGACATGGCTCCTAAGATGACTTTTGAGACCTTGAGGCCTGAATTTCCTAGTCTGATATGAACAAGGTCAGCGACTTAATGCTCTCGCAGTTAGGGCCTGGATCTTGGTATTCATTGTAATAATGCTTACCGTATGTATTCCATCTTCGAAATTTGTACTTAGAAGCTCTCTTGTACCTTTATTTGAGTCTAAGAGAAAGGTTTGGTATATTCTGGATGATACTTGGTATCATGTGACCTAATTGCGCGTTGATATGCTCCCTATTTGAGTATATCACTAACCCTTGTAGATAGTTAATACGATAATAATTACTTTACAATGCAAGTAGCACTTACCTGATATAAGCGTAGCGGTGCTACGTATTGAGAGTGAGTCGAGAGAAAGGTTGACTATGGATCAAATTGCAGGACATTAGGAGTTCATATATAGACCTTATAGAACTTGGCGGTGTCAGAAAGCGATTTAATAACATGATCCGACAGCAGTGTTTAATTAATTCTGTAAGGACATTTGCGATGGTATAGCGGTGATTAGTTACATCATACTTGATCTATAACTAGGTTGATAACGTCAGCAAGAACAACGCTGAGGGGACTCACACTTCTTCAAATTTACTCACCATAGCTTGCATGATGTGCGGACGCTGACAGAGTTCTACTAGCGCATTTTCACACAATCTACCTAGTAAACAGTGCAACTTTTTCATTGCCATGGATAGCTCGAAGTATCTCCTCTCATCTCACACCACCAGCGTGATTGCTTATACATATCACCCTCGGGGCCACCGACCAAAAGCCACCACTTTTTGATAAACCATGGCTGAGCTTCCCAGCTTCGCATATCCCAAGGAGCACCGGATCCTACACCTTGGCTTTGACCGTTCAGAGCCGATCCCCAACAGATCAGACCATCTTTTTCTAGATCTTTGCAGAAATCATACTCCATTTCGGGATCCGCATCTATCATTTTAATAAGTCTGTTCCGAAAGTCGGGAAACGGAATGCAGTCGATATATGGATGGTGGGAAAAATCATGTTGTGCCGGAATCGGTCGTAGGTCTCGCTTCAGGTGAAGATATCCAATAGAAGAGGACGCGGTGTTCTGAGTTATTTTGTTGCCAAAGAAGCAAGACTCGGCTTCCTCGCAATCAAGGTTATCTACAGACATGCCAAGCATACCCAAATTGGCTATACATGCAGCTACAAGGTTGATATGATTGACTCTGATATTATTTTGGTAGACATTTGGTAGGAAATCTCCCATATCTTGCTGCTGGTTTTCTAACTTTATGATCTTTTGTACAACAGTCGTCTGATGCGGATATCTTGCGTCATAATTCTCTGGGCTTTGAGTCTCCACCATCTGCTGGGAAAGTGCTTTGATACCAGCGTCTAGAATGTCCTGGACTGTGTAGTTTTGCTCAAGCAGTCGATTTAGGGCTATGTCTGAAGAGGAGCTACTTCCGAACGGAGATCCGCCAAACTTAGCTTCCTCATGCTTTTGAGGTATCTCGTGAGATCCGATACGTTCCTGGGGAGGATTCACACCATTCTTAGCTCGTGCCAATTGCAGTTCTACATTGGCGTGACGTTCCTTAATAAGAGCACAGTGGCATTTCTCAGGGGGAGACTTTCCCAGCTCATCGGAACTTGTTTCTCTCATACTAGGCAGTGGTGACGCACTTAGGGTTTTGGAGCTTTCACCGGGACTTCCGTCCGTCTGCGGGTTCAAAAGAATGCCATTAGTGTACTGCGCCAGGTCTTGAAGCAGCTGCAGCTGCTTTTTCTGTCTGTCTCCTATTTCCAGGATTAGCATAATACTAACAGAGCTGCAGTTCCCATACTGTAAGTTTTCTGAGCCAGTTTATTCTGCAACTTTCTCCGCTCGGTCCGCTGCTTCTTTGGCTGTGCGGTTGACGACATGGCGTGGCTAAACAGCTTGCAGCAAGCTTGATGACGTTGACACAAAAGATTAATACAAAGAGTCTTTGAAGATGGGTATAAATCTTGGGAGCATATAAAATCATAAATCATCAATCTTACGTGTTGTGTTCGGGAGCCTGAGAGATGCTCACGAGAGCGTGCATTCAATTGACGTAGATCATAAGTGGGACTTTTAACGTTTATCGGATAGTAGAATTCTCCTAAGCTTACGAAGCTTGGCAAGTTGTATATTTCACCACTTAAGAGTCTCGGTTTCCTTTCAAAATCTATTGGCATACTGTAATATATGGAAATCAGATAGAAATGAATACCCAAGCACTCTATTTTTGAAATCATACATGGCCACCGAATGACGTTAGCATGTTCCTCCTACCCTCCACACCACACACTCATTGTTTAGAAGGCCATCAATTGATAGAGTTCTTGCTGAACTTCTCTTCTAGATCTCGACTATTGTTCAGGTAAGAAATATTGTCCTTACCTACGTCTGTGTTGAGGAAAGGTAAAAAAAACCTTGGAAAAGTCTTTCGACGTTCAACCCAAGAAGATACGAACCTGCATGTAGGACTATTTCCAAAATGCTTCGGGCCTACAATTTATCGTCGCATGATAGAGGGGCTGAGGAAGTAGCACTGATATCAGACATACACTTATTGTGACATGATCCAAGCTCCATAAAGCACAAAGCATGAAGCAAGTGGATGAAAGACGTTGAGCACATATCTTAGGCGTAGGTTATGCGAAGAATAGTTCGTCCATTCATCTCCATGGGTATCAACTAACTAGCTAGCAAGTATATACAAAGCAAATCTTGCAATAAAGGTTACCGCCCCATCCCATAAGTTCCGAGTAGCTTTAAATTAGCAAATATAAACACCTGCTATTTCGACTGTCCTTTTCCGAATCTGCAATGCCTTATTCTAACCGATGGCCCAGATATTTTAGGTAACTCTCCCACAACCACAAGGGAATTTCGCGAAGTCTATTTTCAGCAGCCAAATGAAGATTATGTATGTCAACACGTCCAGGAGGGAGGCCGCATGGGTGTATTAATTAGAAGATCGTTCCGTCCGATAGAATTGCGATTGGTGGGCATTGCGTGTTGGGACGTGAGATCTCGGCCATTTCACGACCGCCCTGTTCGTTCATTAGCACGACTTATAGCATAGGCTAGGGGTGCAAAAAGCTTACCTTCCAACTACCAGCCTCAAGCATCTGTGGTAGTGTTAATCGCTCGTTGCCTTGTAGAGCGAGTGCTTTGTTAACTTCAAGTAAAAGTCGGTCTAAAAATCCAACTGTCACAGCTCGCCACTCGACTACCACATCGTCATCTGGCCGAAACATTGGTGTAACTTCTAAAACTTTCTTTCCTTCTCTGGCGGCGTTGCGGTGGAATTCATCTAATCCTCTGACCGAGTCTGAATCTTTCAGTGATAAAACTCCAGTGTCAATAAAAAGACCACCATTGCGATATTCGGGCAATCCTGTCATAAGATGAGCTCCAGCAAAATGGATGTTCATTAATTTAGCCATGGGTTGCATGAGTGAATAGCAGAGCCATTGCGTGAGTTTGTGGAATGGGACAATGCCTTCCCAGGGTTGTGATGTTGGGAAAAGCGTCGACTGGAGGACTTTCGAAGGCCAGGCGTCGCCTAGGGTAGTTCCGTCGATGGTCGTGCGCGATGATGGCCAAATTGGTGCCAGGCCATCTATCAAAACAGACCAGAGAACAGGGAGAGGAATAATGGGGATGGATGAGGCTACCGTCCGAGGGTGAGAAATCAGATAGTCTGCTTTTGAGTTAGTCTACCACATCAATTATCATCTCGAGTCGGGCGTTTTCTAAGATCATCATGCCGTCAAGGGGAATATATACCTAGCATGTTTCCAGGACGTCCGTCAGCTCCAAATATCTGTGTATTGAGCAAAGCATCGGCCAATTTGGTCAATAGACTCGTCCGTCCCTCGAGTCCAGCAATTGGATTCGATTCTGTAACCTGTAATCCCTTTCTCATGCTGTTCAGCGTCAAACCCTTCAGCCCATCCGAATCAACCTGGAAAGGCTGGGTACTATTGCTACTAAACATTCCCGATTTGAACATCTCCAAGCTTGCGATTGCTAGTCCTTCTGATCTCCGGTATACCCGCTGGTTCTCCTTGCTTTTATATGTCCACGAGTTACCGGCTCCAGCGTCCAGTAAAACTGATATGAGAAACAAATCAAGTAGTCGTCTGGTGCGTTCGGACGGATCAACATCCTTACCCCAGCTCGCCAGAAGATTGGCAATTCGGTCCCTTCCACCAACATTAAAGTGTTGCCATCTTCCATGAGCCGGAATTGACGCGTAATCGGGAGCAAAGTCGCGCTGCAAGACCAATTAGCCCGGGACCGCAATCTGATGCCTCAAGGAACCGCATACCTTGATAATGCTAACAACAAATCTGGTGGTATCCTCAAACTTGGACATATCTACGTCAAAGTGCTCCAATTGGTTCTGCAAGGCCTTTTCCAGCACAGGGGCACACCTCTCTCGTACCGAACCAATGCTCCGCAGGTACCCTGCGGGGTCAACATGAGGATCGGGAGCCTTTGGCAGATCAATTTTGGGGATCATGGGAGACGGCTTAGGATATCCAGGAGTGGTGGGGGATTTCATGGACGAAGAAGAAGATTGACCCAGGCTCATGCTGTCTGCCACCGACGAGCCATTGCGTGCGGATGCTACCGAGGAGGACTTGTCTTTCCTCGAAAACATGCCCATGACTGCGGTGTGGACGTGGTATAGGATGAGGGCGAATCGGTCTGCGGACTGAATATGACCTCGAAACAGCCGATACGTAGTCGTAGAATGGGAAAGTTGTTGCTCGAACCGAAGGCAAAGTGGTTGAAAGAGGGGAGCGGGATGGTAATATGGTACATATGAACGGGTACTTGGAAATTGTTACCACTAGAGATATCCAGGAGTCAGGGATCGACGTCTAGCCCGGCAGCGGATCGCGGGAGTCCCTCCCATTGATCAATGCCACGCTGCTATTGACAGCTAGGTACTCCCAAGTAGCTGGAACAGTATTAGTCAGGGCTCGAGCGCTGAGCTTGCACGGCATTACAATGCCACGAGGTGTCAACTAGAGGAAGTAGTTGAGAGGCTAACGCTCACGACGGGTCCCAGCGATATATAACAGAAGAACGTGCAGTGAGGACGGCGGCGCAGGATGGACTGACGGCGTGACAACCGCTGGGAGCAGCGTCGGTCACATCCGTCGTCGTACGGTGGTAGAGCAAGCAACAAAGCCAAAGGCACAGAACTTCCGCAGCGGATGTTGAATCGACGCTGTGCTCTCAACTGCCTGTTTGGGCGTATTTCTATCACTACCTACAGTACCCTACCATCTAGCTATCCGACCGAGTCAGGGGTCAATCAGCGAGATCTCTACCTATCCATATCCAGGTAGCACCGGGACTGTGCTGTGCTATATACCTTCGGTTCATAGGTGACTACTGTATGAAATCGAGAAGCCTCCCGCGCTCATCTAGGGGTTCTCCCCGCGCCGTCCAGTTCTCAGAGGCACCAGATGCGCCATTTGCTACTATTTGCAGCCATCGGTGCTGCTTGTCGATGCCGATGGTGATTCCAACCCCTGAACAGCGAAAATCAGCTCTGCCCGCGTCCGCTTGCTTGCCACCGCTGCCAGACCCGACTTTGCTGTATGGTAGAAATATTGGCCAAGGGTCATTATGCAGGTACCGGAAGCACCCTGGCAAGCACTCGGAACCCTGAAGCTGTGATTCGATTTGCAGGGTGAAGAAACTTCCATTGGGAGTGGGAAGCGGGAACCTGGGGAAGTCGTTGGGTACGGTGGCTGGCAAGGTAATTTAGGGTACATAGGCAGTAACTACCGAAGCCGTGGTTTCGGGGATGGCGTCGAGAGACAGAGGTCGGATGCAGTGCTGGGAGGAGGTGACTGACCATGGAACAGAGCAGAGCAGCGCGTGTGCAAGACTTGATGAGCTCCAGGTCTCAATAGTGGATTTGAAGAGTCGTATCGGAGTCTGCCTTTCTATTCGTGCACACGGACCGGGCGGATTCGAAAAGTTGCACTTGGACAGATTCATGGAGACCATAATGAGCTTCCATTGACAATGACGAAGTGGAGTGGTTGCCCTCGTCAGGCAAACCGGCTTTGTCGTGGACTTGGTCTTGGTTGGGTTAGAGTCTGAACTTCCATTTTGACGGCATAGATATCGCATACCTGCTCGGGGTCAGGTTCGTCGTATACCGTCGTATACCATCCTATACCTACGTTATTCAGAATATGCCGCACGCCTACTGTACTGCTACCCACTGGAAGTATATCGATCAACGAGGCGCATTCGTGCGGAGTAAGCAACTGTGCCTTTACAGGACGTTTCGACCCTGGAGAACTTCTATCCTTTCATCCATCCTTCCTTCCATCTTCCCTCCTTCGGTCTTTATTTATTCCTATTTATCCGTCCGTGAATCCAATGATGGGGCGGCGGTCCCCGTGGGTAGCTATTAATCTAGTAATTGGACCGCCCTCCTCTAGTTTCCGTTCCACCAAAGTCACCCTATGTTACCTGACTGTACCACTTTTATACAGTGCCTCCTCCATCACCTGCTAACCAAATTCCGAAAGCGATTAGAAAAGGAGAAAGTTTGCCGTTGCTTTGTCCTTTTTGCATGTGAGTGCCATTTGGTCAACGCCACATGCTTATCCCGCTGCACAAATTCTAGTCTTTGACAGTTGGCATGCTGGGAGGGCCGACCCGCTCACTTCTGAACCCCTGGCATAAGGGGAGGGGCCTGAGAACGCATCGCCGAAGATCATGTTACTGTACAGTATCTTTCCCCAGGTCGTCTTCTTATAATAATAGAAGGGTGGTAATGGTTATATTAAACGAGAAATTCAAAACTGCGGATGAGCTGCTGATGGCTTAACTGAATAAATGTAGGGAACAAGAAGCTGTGGGCAGGGCAGTGAGCACTGGCAATGACAAAGTCCCCTGATGGTCCATAAATTCAAGATATGATGCACCAAATTACGAGCCATGTTACGCTGCATTTGCTCGCTATGTAATCAGTCTAAAACTAATAAACGCTACAAAGTCTATATCAATGCTATCTACAGTGTGGTTCCACCTAAAGTCCGTTTTGCTCCTTGAACTTATCCCAACTCTCGTTGAGGGTGCTAAATACTGTCGCTGCGATGAGTTTTACCTCTGTGTTCGCATCTTGTGGTAACTGTGTTTTCATTAGTATCAATTACACATATACATCAACCAGAAACTAACCTTATCAGGATGACATTTCCCTATGGCCTTCATATAGTTAATCTTCACCTTGCCAGTTGTCACCAAGTCGGCAATGCTGATCTTCTTCCAGCCACTGCCAGGCCACATCACATTATCTAGACTTCCTAACAAAGCCCGTAAGTTGTCACGTTTTCCGTCTCGCCAGAGTGAAATCTTTGCGTCCACTTGATCTGCTAACGCGAACTTTTCGTCGTCTGCCTTTTCAGCAGCAATGTTGGCGGCACGCAATCTTTCTACAGCTGCTGAATCCGGCGCCGATGGCCCCAAATCTGAAAGCGCAGATTTAGGTGCTGGCCTAGATTTTGGTCTGGGTGTCACGGTCTTTGATGAAGCTGGTTTAGGCGCAAGGGCTTTCTCACACCGTTGCCGGCCTTGAATCGCTGTTGCACCGCCGACTCCCCCTTCCACGCATTGTTTCCAGACATCTCCTCCTTCCCGCCACTTTTCCATTTGTTCCAGAGCCTCTGCTTTTCTCATCAAGGCTTTGCCCCAAAACTCCTTCATGTCCTTCTTTCCACAACCCTCCCCAAGGCCTAAATCTATTGATTCTTGTTCACCGCGCGAGGAGCCAATGATATTCAAAGCATTATCAGCATCCGAGACGGCTTCACGAGGAACACCAGTTTTAAGTGACGTAAGAGCACGGTTACAAAGAAGTATTATGGTTATGGGGTGCGAGTCTGGAAGAGATGATAGGGATGAGGTATATGACTGGTGGGCAGATGCATAGTCTCCACGTTTGAAGTGGTCCGTTCCTGCCAGTCGGTGTTGGTTAGATGACTGAAGTGCTATCGAAGAAAGATGAGGGATCGTGCGAGGTGGCGCCTTGGGTCTCGCAGGTATGGGAGATGAAGATTGGGGTACAGCTGGCTTCGTGTACATATTTTGTCGTACTACAGGACGGGGTGGTTCTCTTGATTGAGAAGTAGATGAAAATAAAATGTCTGGCTCAGCCGGTGACTGTGGTTGAGGAGTCGCTTTCTTCCGACGCGCGGGACTAACGTACGCTTGAGCTGACTGCTCTTCAATAGCTTGCTTGGTGACACGTAATCGAGGATCTATTGGCGATTCCTGTTGCCATCTAGGTATTGGTGACGCTCGGTTTGGTAAGGCTCTAGATAACGTAGGAGGAGAAAGCTCCCGTCTTGATGAGGTCGGATGTCGCGAATCAGAATTGGCTGATTTTCTTGGAGGTGGCCTGCCACCTGATTCAAGCATAAGTGCTTCGTCTGTAACATCAGGGGCTTTTGGTTGTTTATTTCGAGAATTAGAGCCATTCCTTTTTTCAGCCTGTTCTCTCTCTGCCGCTTCTCGCATCCATTTTGGTTGGCTCAGATCCGCGTCTTGCTGGAACTCAGCAACGGTTTTCTGTATTTTCTTCTGTGATGCGCTTAAGAATGAGCCGGCTGTCTTGAATAATTTATTCCCCATTGCTGCAGCAGTTTTTGACAAATCCGCTTCTCCATTCGCAGGTGATCGACTATCACTTCTTCGAGTTTGTGGGCCATCACGCTCGTCCTCGCGCATCCACGCGGGACTAGATTTTCGTGATGGTCCTTCGGAAGCTACGTCTCGCATATTGCTCCTCGAAGGCGCACTACCCCTACTTGGCTCCCTTCCCTGTTGTTTCTGCTTCGTTTGCTTATGGGCATCATTTAGTATCCATCCAACCGCCGCTTGGACGTCAAGCCCAGAGCCGCTTTCTGTCAATGCTCTTTGCGATTGTTCAGCTGTAAACCCCATATCTACAAGCTCAGCAACTGCTTTGTCCCATGGATCTTCCGAACCATTTTCTGCTACCTCTTTTGGCATTGGCTCTTGTTTGGGTGGACTAGGACGCCGCCGCACCTCCTCAACTGGCTTCCCCAGATCTCCTAGAAAGTCATCGTCATCTTCTGACGTAGGTATTGGTGCTGTGGCCGAACTTTTTTTCATCTGGTTGAGTCCAAAGGGATCGTCATCGTCACCAAAATCCCCATTGCCTAAATTGCTGGTCGGTTGCTGCCAGGCCTGAGGTGTATTCAAATCAATAGTATTAGCTCCCCCAAACCCTGGTGTATTTGACCTGCTGCTAGACTTTGACGGTGGGGGAAAGAAGCTAGAGTTATCGACTTTGGCATCCTTATTGAATGCAGCAAAGAGGTCCTCTTCTGTGCCATTCGATTGGCTAGACGTGGGCGCAAACGGGGAGCTCGCTCGAGCAAAGTGTGAGGGAAGTGGGATGATTCCAGGAGTTGTATTTCGTGAGGGTATCGACGTTCCTCTATTCCCCAAGCTATCTAAAGCTCCGCCAAAATGTGCATCATACTGTCTCCGCTTTTCCTCTTCTTTCTGCCTCTTCTCGGCCTGAAGCTTGTCTTGTTGCTCTTGTAATGTCAAGGTCGTCTTCTTAGAAGATCCAAATGCAACTAAATTTGCAAAACTATCTGGGGTAGAGCTTTTAGGAGGCGCAAACGGGGCTGATTTGGGGAACCCAGAGCCTTGTGCAGATAAAGGTGTGTTTCTGCCAGATGTCTGTGTGGATGGTGCGGTTTGGAAAGAGGTGTAGTAATTTCCAGTGCCAGGTGTTGTTTTGATATTGTTTTGTTTGGTGCTTTGTGTAAAATCGAGACCGTTCAAATCATCCATCTTGGGGTTCTGGATCCTTTTTTGATTGTGAAGATGTATAGAATGGTGTTGTGTCAACAACTATCTTCAATTCCAGATCCAGGAGCGCAGCAATATCTTGGCAAGGCTGACATTTACAAGGCTGAGCTATGGATAGACCCCACCCACCTGTGACATACTCATGTCCAGAATAAAATAACATTAATATATGTTCAAATCATAAGTTACGCCTTATTCGTAGCCTGGCCGGTCTTATTCTATTGTAATATTATAATAGATGTAATAGACCCTGATATCTACTTGCCAATATCGTTGCAAGAAGTCGAAAACAGAATGGGAATGGAACCATCTACACTCCAGAAGTATAAGCTGTGTTTCAATAGCTCGCTGAAAAAGACATTCAATTGTAGTAACAAAGTGCTAATCTCCCCTATTACTTGACAAAGGAAGTATTAGAAGAGAAAACTAAGTGAACCCTAGGACTATTGAACCTTGCATTCCCCAAGCACAAGGTGAAGTTGCAAGATCTGAGATCTAAAACCTGAATCTGGGGCTTCCCTGTTGGTTTTTCCATTGAAACTGTTACAATTACATCACCACAGCTTGTTAAAGACTTGGTTGACCTCAGGTAATAAAATCGAGATTGCCCTGTAAGTGATCGTTTTTGAATATCATACTTAAACTTTGGATGCCTCTGAAGCGGAATCACATCCATCTCTTCCAACATACTGTCAGAGAGTAAGGCAAATTTGGATGTGCCAGAGCGGATCTATCTTTAAGTCTTTGTTTCTCCAATACCAGTCAAGGAGTCACCTTTACAAAAGCGCATGAAGCGTCAACCTTTTTTTTTTTGAAGAAAAGCCATATCAAGATCCAACATAGGAAGACTCCTATCATACCTGGAAGAAACTCCCCCCTAATTCTGAATTAGCAGGATACTGCGTTAGCATAATGGAATTTCCGGAAAAACTAAATCTATGCTTATTCAAAGGTCAATAAATGAATTTGGGCCTTCCCCGGTGCCTTTATGCGCTTAATATACTCATGTAAAGTAGATATCGCCGCAACACAATTTCGAACCACGGAAACGTTGTCATCACCTCTCTGCTACAGAATGGCAGCATCAGAGCCTATTTACGAATTGAAATGCCGGTAAAGATCAGGATCTGTGCTTCAAGCAAAGTAAAAGTCTGTTGCACATCGCAAATCCTAAGATATTAATAACATTACCCAGCCACATCCTGATGCCACGTGATGATGAGCATCTACCAACACCGGTGGTATTTATATCTGTAGGAATTGCGATTTGCAACAAAAGTAATCGCCCCGATATGAATTTAAACTAGCTGACGACTGGTGGGGAAAAAAGTAACGAGAAGTCTGTTAAGCTGTACTTTTGCGTATTCATAATATCAGGTCGCCTCAACGATCTTGGTACTTGAGACACCGAGCTGATATCTACTGACTTCTGAATACCGACTAACTTGACGGTTAGACAAAGCTTGTTTTAGAGTTTACCGTCCATTTCACAGTCCCTTGTGTATCGTTAGTGATTGTCCTCGTGAACCTCCAGCGTTTCTAGGAACACGGTGGACAACGAAACCTCTACAGAAATTGCCGATCTCGAGTAGAAAGAAATGCCTTTCTAATGTTGTGTATGAAAACCGACTCTATTCCGGATCAAAAGATGATCTGAATGTACGCCGCTCACCTAGAAATTATCGACTCAGATACATATTAGTATCTACGGTCTTGGTAGGGGTCGCACGATAGCTTCCGGATCCGGTAGACTAAACGAGAGCTGAAGTGCGGGGCTGCGGGGCCCCAAAGCTTCGTTACTCTTCTTCCTCTTCCACAGAGGAACTACTGCATGATCACGGCCTGTCCCACCTACTATTGTCCCACATACTATTGGTATAAAACCGACCTACTTGTTAAGCCACCACAATCAGCCTCGCTGTCTAACCAAATAGAGTTATTAAGGGAAGATCAGAAGATGAGAGCCCCCATCGCACAAGGCTAATGAGCTGATCACAAAATCATATAAGGTTAGCTGCATATTATCAACTACACGTTGAATCGACTTCCCCTTTCACAACCAATCCTGACCGCAGAAGAACCTTCGATCTTAGCTCCTTGATAGATATCCAACTGCATTTTATCTTGTTCACTAGAAAGTTCCATTTGTAACAGACAGATTGTCAAAATGGTATCTTCAAAGTCGAAACCGGCTGCCATGGTCCCATATAGAGACGACGACAATCATGCAGTTTGTCCACCTTCATTCTAACATCATAAAAGTGCTGACGTGTGTAGGTCAAATACGCACCCGGCGCCGCACCAACGTCGACGACGGTTGCGGAAGATTCTGATGGCGAACCACTCATACGCCCTCCAACGCCTCAAGGTGAACTCAATGAGGATTCTCTCCAACGTTTCACTGCTACTGGCAAGCCCCTTCAACCTAGCAAATATAGCGCTTTGCAAAGCTTGGCTGGTGATATGTACTCTTTACCCCAGCTATTACCTAAACGCTATACCGATGACTCGATCATTCCAGCAATAGTAGTCGATGTGATTCCTTCAATCACAAGCCCACCTAAAAAGAAAGGAAGGAGCGCCAGCTTTCTTCAGAAATTGAAGACAGGACTGAGCGAGGAGAAGAATGGAAGTGGAAGATTAACCAAGGTAGTTTATATGCCAAGGAGGGAGTATTTGAAGTGGTTCGCGAGGGACGAGAAAGGCCAATATATTGGGAGCGAGCCCAAGAAAGAGTGGACGGAGGAAGAGCTAGCAGAGCAGTTCAAAGAGTGGCAGCCGGCTGTGAAGAACAAGTCGAAATGATTTGCCTTCCAACATCTTCTTGGCTCGGCTAAATATTTGAAAACTGGTTACTGATACGTGATTCTAGTCGAGCAGAGTGGGGCAGAATGGATGCACAATGTGCGAATAGTCAATTGCGATTTTAATTTTAGCCCCGGTTTTACTTTATAGTCGTAATTCAAGCTAGAGATATTTTTATTTGGCTATTCTTTGAGAGGCGCCTGTTCTTTTATGTCTACAGTTTTTCTCCTGAATATTATTATGAATTTACGAGTTGGCAAACGATCCCAGCCTTTCATTGCTTTAAATCTAGAAGCAAATTTAATTTCTGCAAAGAACACAAGGAACTTTTGTAATAGGCGAAAATGAATTAATGAGGTAGAGACAAGGATATTGTGACTTGTTTCATCTGACGATGAGTTACACAAATGAATCCCAGATTCTCGAGTGTGTATATCATGAAAGCAATTGAAATCGTCAACCCAAGCAACAGACCTTTGCACAAAGAATCGAGATCACAGTCATCAAACTTTAGTCAGTTACAGAAGAACAATCTGACAACTGAGAAGCTTTAGCTCTCCCACAATTACAAATTCTGAGATATTCCAAGAAGGATAGAATTGCCCTCGTCTCAACCAAGTAGAATAGTCATAGAATGATTTCAATGTCCCGAATACGTAATGAAACTAGCAACTCCAATGCACACCAATTTGGCCGTAGGATATTGTGGAGACACCTATATCAAGGAGAGGCGATTTGGGGAAATGTGAGCAAAGGTCTCTGATAACACCATGAACTCATAGAGCTAGAGCTCCATCTTACATCAATCAACCTTTCCCTGAATGTTAGCAGTATACAGACATTAACATCCCGAGACACTTTCTATCCGAGGAAAAGTTTGCTGGTGCCGACGTTCAAGCCTACTGTACTAATCGACAGTGCATAATCAAACATTTACGAGCTCTTTACATACAGGAGGATATCGATATGCTATATATGAAAGACGAATACCCAATAAGATCCTTTGTCATAGAGTTGACAACTAGCCCGCATGGCAGGAACCAATTACATTCCACCAGCGATCATAGTTCTATTATAAAACTCAATAGCCAAGTCCGACGACGTCTAGAATAATTTGATGTTGTAAGCCACCCAGTGCCTGGAGGTTATTCCTACATAGAATGACTAATCTAACAGCCTATTACACAGTCTAGGATGGTAAACACCTTCTGTAACTTCAATTACTGCAATTGAGATAGTATTTTACTGATTCAACGTTACGATGATTGAGACAATAGTGAAAATTAAGCTCCAAGCAAACGAGAAACTCGCCACGACGAATAATTATTGGCTTGCCCTATGCATTCTGATCTTGACTCCCTCTGACGGTGAGAGTATCAGCGTCAGACTCTTTCTAACGCGCCCAAGATCCAGTGCGTCAATCTTATCATATCTTTGTAAGAATCTGACCATAACAAGCGACGCCTCATTTAGCGCATACTGTTCTATTTGTTTGTCAACTTTTTAGCTCTTCAAAATCATATCTGAGGTCAACTTACGGCCAATGCAAACCCTAGGCCCACCAGAGAACGGTGTATATTCCCAGCCGAGCTTCCGACCTTCCCATCTGCTAGGCACAAATTCTTCTGAATCTGGGCCCCAGATATCTGGTCTACGTTGCACGACATAGCTTGTAAATGCAACGAGCTCGCCTTCTCTAACAGCGATGGGTTCGTTGCGGTTCGGGCCTCCGCCGGTGGGGAGAACAGTATCCCGTATTGCACGTCTTGAATTTAAAGGGACAAGGGGATAAAGCCTCAAAGATTCATATATGACATGAGTGAGTTCCTTGCAAGATCTCAGCGAGGATATCGTAAGTTCCTGCGTCGGTGAGCTTTCAGTGCCAAAGTTTGATATGATGGCTTCACGAAGTTTTTGATAAGCCGCAGGATCACGAGATAGTAGTAACACCGTCCATGAAAGAAGACTGGCGGTGCTATCCCGACCGGCTAGCAGGACCTGCAAAACTTGGTCTCGAAGCTCAATTGGGTTACGTGTTTCTGCGACCAAGGCATCAAGAAAAACGTATTTTTCTGTAGATGGTTTGTGATTTGGATCAAGTGCTGCGGCCACGAAACGGTCTGCATAGTCCTTAACTGTCTTACATGCTTCTTGAAATTCTTTGGAATTCATAAGCCAGAAATAGCCAAAGAGACGCATCCGATCTGCTATATATCCTTGAGCGAAATCCATTGCCTCTGCAAACTTTTGGTCTTCGGCAGCTTTTTTCGATGCAGTTACTGAAGATTCGAGTGAATGTATGGCGGTCGTTTGACTGTTCACTGATTTTCCGAAGAGGAATTCGGTGGAAACGTCCATGGTATACCGATAGAGTAACGGCTTTATGTCAACGGACTGCACCCAGCCCTCTTGATCTTCGTCTGGGAGAGCTCGGAACATCACCTGCATATGTCTGTCTGCAGCCTCCAAGTCAGAGACTTGGTCGCGGGTAAATTGGGGTTTTAGCTGAGCACGAAAGTGCGGCCAACGTTGTAAGGGTGCTGTGAAGATTCCATCACCCAACATGGCCGAGAAGTTAATTACACGCTCCGGACCAAAGTCAAAGTCATGGAACTTGGTGGCGAGGATTGCTTGGATATTCTGAGGGTCTGCAGTGAGAATATTAGAGGCATTGAAAGGTTCGTAGGTACGGAAAGTGCCACAGTTCAGCGAAATAAATGGCTTCCTGGCCATATCTTCTAGGAAGTCGAAATCTAACACAATCAGTACCTTTTGAGAAAGCTTTAGCAACTAACAGCTGAGTATACCTTTCGTGCCGGTAAACAAAAAGCCGAATCTCTCTAAACCGCCAGGCAACTTATTGGGAATAGTAGGTACGTCCCTACATCCGTATTGTTCACCCCATTTCTTGAGCGACCCCCAGCGCATCCAGTTCCTGACTTGCTTATAGACCACCCAGGAAACGAACAAAATACAGAATTGGCTGATATAGGAGAACGCCATGGTTGCTTTAACAGATCAGATCAGAATAGAGTAGCAGACAGCACAGGAGATACTGGTCTTTATGCACCTAGAAGATAAGATAAGCACCACTTTCAGAGTAAGCGAATGCGAAATGGAAGAAAACGAGAAATCAAAAAGCAGAAAGCCCATTCTCAATGAGCTTTACGGATAATAGGCAGCCTTGTCGTTGGATTCTCAAATTATTGAATACCACTGGCTCTCGCACTCGCACTCGCTTAACAAAGCGATGCGATAACACGGGCAGATGGGCCAACTCTAAGGCCAGCCTCAAACTTCCTTGTCCTGTCATGTTGGTCAAGTGGTAGGATGACTGCATTAAAAGGGTCAATGTGAAGCTCAGTAGCTTGTAAATAGAAGCCTTCGTAAAATTCATCCAAAGGTATCTAAGTGTACAATTGAAAGTAAGGTTCCAAGGGCCATTCCCAAGACCTAATTTCTGATCTATGCTATCATAAGCGATTCATATCCACATAAAATCGTAATATGTATGTCTCATATATGTGTGTCAGCCTTCGTCGTGTTCTCTCAGCATGTACGGTATAATCGTCATCATCGGAAGTGGCTTCTACTACTTCCTAACTAGCCAGAGCCTTGGGTCTAGCCATTTTATTCAACACAGCACTTTAAATGATCGAGAAGAGCAGCGCTTAATGAGTACATTGGATGTAGTAGATCTCATAGTTCATTTCAATCTTGAACTTGCCATGAATCTGAGTACCAAATGGTGGTCACGTGACCATAACCACAGTTCAGTCAGAATCACTATCCTCAGAATCAGGGAAGCCATTGAATACTTCTTCCTCGCTGTCGTCTAAAGGAATTGGCGCCTGTTCATCATCGTCTTCTTCTTCGTCAGTTTCCTTGACCCCAAAAGCACCACTAATGTCCCAGCGATCACCTTTTGCATTCTTGCTAACGTATTTGACGAATTTCAAAACACCACTATCTCTCAGTACGATACTCATCTTGTTCCAAGAAGCGGGCATCGTGAAGAGAACATTATCATCGTCGTCATCAGATGAAGCCTTATAGATAGCTGCATCTTCATTCTCATCATCGTCACCAGCCATATAGACTTCATGGCCACCAACATCATCCTCATCTTCTTTCTCGACGACCTCAACCTTGGCTTTTTCCTTGCTTTTAGTCTTGGCTTTTCGGCTGGTTTGCTTTTTGGCTTGGGGCTTTTCCTCTGCTTCGGGCTCTTCAGCACCCTCTTCCTCGTCAGCACCCCATCCAGGCGTGGGCGTTAAACCAAGACTGAGTTCTAGTCTCGACTGCCCCTCGTGACTTGTAGCAAGAGCATAGTCTTGACCCCTACGAAATCGTCGTGCAAGGATGTCGAAATTCTCTATTTCGCACTCGGTTGCGATTTCGAGCCATCGACGAAATTGTTTGCTAGGAAGAAAGATATTTAGAAGTTCTGTGATAGGATCCATATCCGCGAAATCCTTTTTCTTGTCGGCCAGGTGGGTGGAGGGTTGTTGATACAGAAATCGATGTTTGTGTGGAGGCTTTGCAACTTCCCAGGGATCTTTCACATCAGCGCTAAACTCAGGCGTAGGGAGTGCTTCTTGAGCTTCGATGTAACTCTTCAATTTAGCTGCATACTTGACTGATAGTAAGCCATCCAATGAAACACTTGACAGCTCAAGAAACCGTTCAGAGACTTCTTCAAGGGTATCAGGCGTAAGGTATGTTGGCGCCATATATTTCAGAAGGAAGTCCAGATCGGCCTCTTCAAGCCCTTTCTCTTCACTTTGATCGGATGGTACTTCAACAACAGTTGGCTGCTCTTGAGGGAAATCATATCGGTCAGGGTTTCCTTGTAATTGCATCAAGCTGCTATTCTTGCCCCATTTTTCTTCGGCGCCCTTAACGTAACCAGGTTCACCTATTTGAGGAATGTGATACCAACCACTGATAGCCATCCGAATCCTACCACCTTCCTTCTCTAGTTGTTGCTTTGTGGCAGCGTGATAGACTTCTTCGACGTCATGGAAACTCTCTCCTGGCTGAACAGCGAAAAAGCTCAGTTGATTCCACGCAGGTGGAATGACCTTCGATACATCAGGACTTGGAGTCTTTGTGGTCTCTCCATCGTCCTCGAATGTGTTCGTAGGGAATAGCCTTAAGGCTCCTCCCCATTCCGCTTTCCATGGTATGTCGGGATCAACAAGATATAATATATAGCTGACCCTTCTGCTACCAATAACATCATCATGGCATAGCAAGTGGCATCCCGGTGTGTAAACATTGATAGCCATATCCGTTTTTCTACCACTCAGATCTCCGGACGCTGTAACTGTAGCTACGTAATTGCGGAATGGCTCCGAGTATAAGGCATCTCTTAGTTTCAAAAGAGAAGGGAGTTTTTCAAGAGCTGCATCATCCAGGCCATCCAGATTGGCCAGGTCTCCAGATTGGTGGATTTTGTATATATCGGTTTCCTTAGGAGTGAAATGGACATTCTCTCGGATCTCATTCCGAACTAGGCGTAGAAGATCATCGTTGATCAATTCAGTGATAACACTGTGCTTATATGGCTCTGATTCCGCGTACTCTGTTGTATAGTTTTGTAGGACTGATTTTTTGAATAGTCCATTTCGAAAACACTTTTGTGCATCCTCGTTGGACAAAGCTGTAAACGTCAGATTTATCATACCACTTGTAGAGCAGTTGGCAATTGTAACATACCTGTCTTCGACCGCTTCTTTAGAATACCCTTGCCGTGAGTACGATCAGTCTGGGTGTCTGCCTTGCGTTTTACCATTTTGTATGTCAAATAGAAAGTTGGATTGAGGGGAAAATTGAAAGTCTTTCTTTGTGCAGGATATTGGCTCTTTTATTATTAGACTTTTTGGGTGATGGGGCAGAATAGGCTCACCGCCATTGTTGCATCGTGCTATCAACACACCGCAAAACGCTCAACTTGATCTTTTGGGGGCCAGTCTTTGTTTGACTCTATTAAAAAAAAACACTGTTTATAGGTCGCAGTTTACACTATAGCATGCCATACATTAACGGTGTAACTTTGAAATGACCAATAATGGAAGGCCGATCTTGGGATGTGAAATATGGGATGAGGAGTGCTAATAACGAGTGCTTCCTCACACCCTTTCGGAGCAAAACACCTTCTTGATGGCAACTCCTGCATAAATCTCAAAGCGCCGCCATCTATTGAGCGTCCAACGTATCGACTCACTGGATGCACACTGCATAGTCTTATGAAGCCTTACCGCGATATGCGTCTAAGCGCTGTTTGCTACAAACACATCGTCTTCTAGTTGGCCAATATAGAGACACGCCTCGTTACTGGAGGTTGTATAGCCCTGAACTTCAAAAACAGAACTCATGATTTACCCCTTATAGACCACATGAACTGCGTCTCCAGGAATATACTCTAGTCCGATGGTACGCTACGGAGTATAGTCCGAACCGAGGTAGCTATGAGTGTAGGTTGCGAGTAATACAGTACAGTAAGAGCGCTCCACATCAACGGCGCCGTTTACGCTAGGGTAGTTGGCCGTGTCCATATGGTGGTCACTAGGACATTTCAACGATTATATGCTAGATTTCCAAGTATATTCATTTTCCTTATCAACAAGAATTTTATTCTGTCAAAGACCACTTCCACTATTGTTTCAGCTCCATTAGCTTTGCCACTATTACCCATTCAAGCGTTGAATATGGCAGCTTTTGACATTGAGCAATCACGGGCGAAGTTCCCCGCCTTAGACCAACCACAAGTGTTCTTTGATAATGCCGGAGGAAGTCAGACTCTTGGAACAGTTATAGAGTCGTAAGCTCCCTTCTCCATTGTAAGGCATTAGCAACGTGTTGAATATTGCAGTATCCATGGCTACCTCTCGAAGACAAATGTCCAGATGGGATCTACCTATAACACAGGCTACAAATCAGCAGCTCACTATGCGGCTGGATATAAAGCTGCAGCCACATATATTAACACTTCACCTGACCAGATTGGTAAGTCATATTCCAAGTCTTTAAAGTCTCACTAATAGCAAGTAGTTCTGGGTTCTTCTACGACTCAATTATTCCGGAACCTCTCCTTCGCCCTTCGATTCCCCGCAGGATCTGAATTGATAGTATCTAAAATTGACCACGAATCCAATATAGCGCCATGGGTTCATCTTGCTGACCTCCAAAACCTCACCATCAAGTGGTGGGTTCCCAAAACCAAAGAAAACCCTGCCCTTGAAGCAGAGGATCTCAAAGAGCTCCTCACTGACAAAACAGTGCTCGTTACCTGTACCCATGCCTCAAATATTCTGGGAACAATCCACGATATCAAAGCTATTGCTGACGCAGTACACACTATTCCAGGCGCCTTGTTGTGCGTCGATGGTGTGGCATATGCCCCTCATCGACGCATCGATGTGAAGGCTCTAGGAGTGGACTTCTATTCCTTCTCCTGGTACAAGGTACTGAACTATTCTCACTTCAGTTGTAAGCAGCTAATGAAAACAGGTCTATGGTCCTCATATTGCCATACTCTATTCCTCAATAGCAGGCCTCGAAAAAATACATTCCCTCGGGCATTATTTCAAACCTAGTAATACTTTGGAAGACAAACTTGGACTCGCGGGCTCTAGTTACGAGCTTGTAGCTGCAATCCCTGCCGTGGCTGAATACTTTGGCTCAAACGCCTCCCAAGTATCTCAAGCTTGGACAGATATTGAGCAACGAGAGTCAGAGCTCCAGTCAACGTTATTGACATACTTGAACGGGCGCTCGGATGTTACAATATGTGGAAGTAAAGAGATGGATACTAAGAAGAGAGTTTCTACGATCAGTTTTCTCGTTAAAGGATGGAAGAGCCAGAACCTAGTCGAAAAGGTAGATGAAGTATCTAAAGGAGAAGTTGGGATCCGGTGGGGAGGTTTCTATAGCGTGCGAGTGACGGAGGAGGTCCTTGGGCTGGGAAAGGATGGAGTAGTACGAGCCAGTTTCGTGCACTACAACACAGGTATGTTTGCTTTCCTCAAAGCCCAAAGAATAGAGTGGCTGATATGTATCAGTTGAGGAGGTAAAGCGACTGATTGCTATCTTTGATGAGATATTGGGTTCTGCATAAGGAGACATAAATGCACCATTTAGACATGGAGTCAGCAAACAAACAAAACATATCAATTATTCCTGCCAATTCGCTCTTTGATCTGTATAAAGATCGATTAGAAGGTTTAGATATCTTTGTATGAACAATCTTAGAGTTTGGATCTTGATAGTTGGCTAAGCTTGGATGAGTGAATCACAAAGTGGAATGCACAGAAAACAGGCCCCATAAATTATGCAAAGCTCCTGGACATACAACATAATCCATAAAAATAGGTACCTAGGGGAATCCTTGGTCTATCGATTGAGTAGAAAAGCATCCGCGTGTTAGTGAGAAAGAGAAGATGGTAGACGTGACTTTTTGACGACCCCGCGATCACGAAAGTGGTAACAGTCCCGTGAAATCGCGTATTATTGAGGGGCTGCTGAATAAGCGAAGCGATAAGGAATGCCAAGAACGACCCCGCCAACCGATGAAAGTGAAGTCACTCAAACTCAGAAGCAGATTTACAGTTCAGTAAATCGTTAAATACAAATCTCAACACCACTCAACAAATCCGCAACTCAACATGTCTCCCCCAGCGATTATAGCACCTTCAATTCTGTCTGCAGACTTTGCAGAGCTTGGAAAAGCATGCTCTGACACAATTGGGCAAGGAGCGGACTGGCTTCATGGTAAGAAAACTCCCTGATATGCCAGTGAAGTTGGGCTGTACAAGTGGGAAGCGTGAGAGTATCACGGCATCATATACAGTCTTCATGTTGTGTACACAGGCTGTGCTACTCTGCCAGCTTTAAATATCCCACAAGCCTGCATGTAGATGCTAACTACAAAGTAGTGGATATTATGGATGGTCATTTTGTACCTAATATCACCTTCGGTGCACCAGTCGTGACCAAAATTAGAAGCCACGTAGCGAAGCCCACCCAAAGGCATGGAAAAGGAACATTCGATTGCCACATGATGATCGCAGAGGTAACATTTCCTCTCAGTCACTCCTTTCCAGATCCAACAACAGTCTAACAGAGAAGCGCAGCCAAAGAAATGGGTCAAGGAATTTCAGAAAGCGGGTTGCGATCTCTACTGTTTCCACTATGAAGCCGCAGTCAACAGCACCGCAGCCGAAAGCCCCGAAACAACGAGCGAGGCGAAGACAAGTCCCAAGGAGTTGATCCGATACATCCACGAGCAAGATATGCTAGCTGGGATTGCGATTAAGCCGGATACGAGTGTCGATGTTCTATGGGACATTCTAGAAAACCCAGACGAAAAGGAGAGACCTGATGTATGAAGTTCTCCAAACGTTTCTCTGTGGAAGAAGTGTGCTAACCTGCCCAGATGGTACTAGTCATGACGGTACATCCCGGGTTTGGAGGGCAAAAGTTTATGGCTTCGGAATTACCTAAAGTGACTGAGCTACGGAGACGGTATCCAGATCTCAACATCGAAGTTGATGGTGGGTTAGGGCCAGGAACCATTGATCAAGCTGCAGATGCTGGAGCCAATGTTATAGTTGCTGGTAGCGCAGTATTTGGAGCAAATGATCCAGCAGATGTGATCGCTAAGCTGAGAGATGCAGTCGACAAACGGAGAGGGAAGCTATGAACATGTCAAGTGCAATATAGAGGGACAGTGGGATTTCATGTAGCAGGCGATTGATGATACCACGCAGGACTCAAGATTCAAAGTGTAAAGAAGTTCAGCCTGCGAAAAGCAGTCTCATTATAATGATAGACGATGGCATGACTACGATGAACTACAAAACCCTTGTTGAAAGTTTTACTGAGTTAGAAGATCCTCCTGTTGTGTCTATGGATTTTCCGTAATGCAGTTACGTCACTCTTCTATTGCAGTTATTCAATTGCCAGGATTCATTCTTGAATTTGAGCATTGGTATTTGTCTTTTACTATAGGTGATTTTCTTATCTCGTTTCACAATTCATCTATTATCGAAACGCACTTCATCATATACATCGTCCCAATCATACTCTTCGTCTCCTCTCTCCCTAGATACAGTTTCGAAACGGATGTCAACGGTTTTACAAAGCTTCCGCAATTCTGAAATATCCACCTTCCACCGCGTGAACACATCTTCAAATATGTGGTACTCGATAACCCGAAGACGACCTCGATCTTTGCTCTCCACGAAAGCGCGTAGCTGAGTGTTCAGGGTTTCGAAATGCCATTGGAAGCTAACCCAGTGAGACATCTCATTCAACAAGGTCAGCTTAGATAGTGAGTTTGGCAAAATTTCCGCAAGAGGCAGGGCTCCCGCAACATGCCATCCAAGTAAGACGGGAGGGGATATCTCGAGGATTTTGAGGCTGGTGAAATTTTTCATAGAACCAAATGAGCCTTTGATACCGAATTCTACAGGAGCATCGATATTACCAAAACGACCGCATTCGTAAGCACCACCTAGCTTGAGGCTTGATCGTGAGATCTCATAGTTGTTAGGATCACTATCATAGAACGTGATGCTTATCGAGAGATGCTCCAAGGCCTTGCTTCTTGGTGGGTGGGGGAAATGGGTATCGGGAACTTGCTTTCCAGCTATGTTCTTAGCTAGAGCAGTGCAGTCTAACCATTTGGAAATCACTCTTTCTGCTGGGAATGTGTCCCTAGCAATGTCCCAAATCACGAGAGATGTAACACAGGGCGTTTTATCCAAAATGTGACCGACTGCCAACTCGGAAATATTACTCTGTTCAATCTCCAAGCTCTTCACGGATGGTAGCGTGCTCATACCTTTGAGGCAATCTATGGTCTTCTTTTCCTCATCCCCATAGGTTTGAAAAGGCACATACTAAGCTTTTCCACGTTCGGAAGAGTAAAAACACACTCAAATAGCGCTGAGGGATAGTTCCATCCACACCCGCTTTCAGCAGACCTGCTTCCACATCCTATCTTGAAAAGTCTAAGGTTACTAAGTGTTGCAAGGGTAAGCCCGAAAGCAGACGACACCTGGTAATTTCCTAGTCTGGTGCACTGGAAACACTGGAGATCATTTACCAGCAATGATTCCAAGCCATGACAGTACGAAAGAAGCAATAATATGAATGCTTGCCGGTATTGATGTATATACATAAAATTGGTGAATGGAATACGACGGGTCAGAATACTAAACCAATCTGTGTCGTGCATTTGACTAAACTCACATGCCCTTCTTGCCAGAGTCTTCGCGTCTCTTGTACTAAGGCTTTTGGAGTTCTCGGAATTCCATTCCATAGACCGGTGGTCCGAGAGGTCAAGAGTCCGAATATGAGAACCGAGCTCGGGGCGACGAGATATCGCGCCAACGAAGGATTGATATTCTAGTGGTCGATTGCCTAAAGGGCCGAGATAGCTGGGTCTGTGCTTCTTTTCTCGCATGGTGAGGTTTCCGTAGAATGGACATGCATGTAGTAAAGGAAGAGCGATGTCGTGGAGGGATCGACAGGTTGTGAGGACGCAGAATAGGTCTTCAGGCCAGATACATGATAGAATACATCGAACCATCTCAGTTGGGAGATCGGCCAGATTCATTTTGAGAAAGCTAGTGTGGAGGAGAGCACACCACGCTACTATCACGAATTTTGATCTTGTCAATAGAAACCTGTTTGGTACGGGGAGGAAGCCAGCACTGGCAGAGAGAAAATACGGTGCTTACGATCGACCAACAAGGGGTCCATGCTGCATAATAAGCGAGCATCCCTGAGTTCTTAGCTACCTACAACATATCAAACATACCAACATCCAACATGTCTCGATACCGAAGTCCCTGGCCACCGTGGCTCCAGATGTAAACTATGGGCTGTACATCTGTCGGCTTTTGTAGAACTTGACGTTTCTCACTCGATATATGGTATGCTTGTCGTATCTCTCGTGCGTGAGCAGCGGAAGAACCCAGAGACGTTCCTTGTCAAACCCACCCCGTAAATAGAGTTCACAGGTGCCACTACGCTTGATAGAGGAGGTGTGTTGATCAGGTTCAAGCTTCTGACTTCTGATCTCAGCAGCATGCAAGCATCTGTCACCAGCGGTATATTGTCACCATCAGGGCTGGTTTAAAATATAGCTCACTTCCCCCTATCCTCCGACCATGGAATGCTCCCGCAGTCAGCTGACCATACCTGCCCACATATGTCTTTTAACCCCGCCAAAACTTCTGGGATTTCTCCATCGCGGAATGAACGGGTATCGGCAAGCCTCTTGTGTCAGTCAAATGCCAGGCGGATGTGTAAGTCCTGCATACCGAATCCCGAGAATCTGACTTTTTCGTTGTCCAGCATTTACCGCAGCACTTTCCCGAGTTCCCCAGTGTCGAGCGAACTTCAATGGCTGGCCGCTCATTGGCTGCGAATTAAGCTTTGCGGAACTTGCCAAGATATGGGGCTGACCGGGGTTGCGGGGCAGGGTGTGCGTCGTCACTTGTAACCCAAACGGCTGGCTCATCCGGCACTTTGGCAACTTCATGGTTTCTACAAGTATAAGTATTGAGCCTTGCCCTGGCTCCTCTTGCTCTCTTTCTTACATACTTGTTGTTTCTCTACCACTGGAGGAATTGTCTAGATAAAGCTCTTTTCACCGAGCAGCAATTGGCAAACTCCCACCATCATGGCCGTCGTCGACTTCCTCATCTCTCCTTATACGATCCCCATTGCACTTGTTCTGTTCTATGTAGTACCATACCTCGCCTCAAATACCGCCTTGAGGAATATACCCGGTCCAATCACCGCAAAGTTCACCAATCTGTGGTTGCTGCTGCAAGCACGGCAAGGAAAACGCTACCAGAGTGTAAACGAAGCGCATGCAAAGTATGGTAAATTCGTAAGGATACAACCCGACCATGTTAGCATTGCGGATGAGTCTGCTATTCCCATTGTATACGGACATGGAAACGGGTTCTTGAAATCGTACGTCAGCTGTGTGATTTGCTTAGATTGAAACTGATCCGTTACAGTAATTATTACGACGCCTTTGTCTCTATTCAACGCGGGCTTTTCAATACCAGAGACCGGGTAGAACACACCAGGAAAAGAAAGACGATCTCGCATACCTTCTCGGCTAAGAGCATTGGCCAATTCGAGACGTACATGAACCAGAATCTATCTGTTTTCGTTCGACAATGGGATACTCTGTCCAAAAATGCCCACGGCCAATACGCCAAAATTGACTGTCTCCACTGGTTCAACTATCTCGCCTTTGACATCATTGGAGATCTTGCCTTTGGAGCCCCATTTGGAATGCTAGAGAAGGGTAAGGATATCACCGAAATCAGAATGACGCCAGACTCTCCTGTCACGTACGCCCCCGCGGTCGAAGTTCTCAATCGACGTGGTGAAGTATCTGGAACACTTGGCTGCCTTCCCGGCCTCAAGCCGTATGCCAAATGGCTGCCGGATCCCTTTTTCAGCAAGGGTATTGCCGCCGTTCAAAACTTAGCTGGTATCGCGGTAGCTCGGGTGTCCCAACGTCTGGATGGCAAGCAAGACGCTGAACGGGTTGATCTGTTGGCTCGGCTTATGGAAGGAAAGGATGAAACTGGAGCGAAGCTTGGACGGGCTGAACTCACTGCGGAAGCTCTAACCCAACTCATAGCTGGATCCGACACCACATCTAACACATCTTGTGCGATACTATATTGGACCGTGAAAACTCCTGGCGTGCTAGAAAAACTGCAAAAGGAACTGGACGCTGAGATTCCTGCAGGGGTCGATATTCCAACATACGAGATGGTTAAGAACTTGCCATATCTTCAGAACGTCATTAATGAATCTTTACGCATCCATTCGACATCATCACTAGGACTCCCAAGACTTATCCCCCCAGGACCAGGTGTTGACATCTTAGGTCGTCATTTCCCAGCGGACACTGTTCTATCTGTGCCAGCCTACACGATTCACCACTCTAAAGAGATCTGGGGAAGCAATGCAAGCGAGTTTGTACCCGAGCGGTGGGACAACTTGACGGAGAGACAGAAGAACGGCTTCATCCCGTTCTCATATGGTCCTCGGAGTTGCGTTGGTCGCAATGTGGCCGAGATGGAACTGGCGCTCATCATTGCCACCACGTTCCGCAGATATGAGTTTGACCTATATCAAGACAAACTAGACACCAGAGAAGGCTTCCTGAGAAAGCCTTTGGAATGTATGGTTGGAATCAAAAAGAGGAGTAATATCTAGGATCGTCATATATATTAGAAATACTTTGTATATTTTCGCTTTAGTTACTACTTAAATATAGAGCCGGGGAATTGTAAATAGTTGAATATATCAAACTTCATGGCCATTACCTTAAAGACTAAGCTCATACCATTAACATTGAAGTCGTGTGATCGTGTGTTGTGGAAGGGAAACAGACACTCCCTAGATGTATGAAATTATCAAATACCCACGCTATTGGCGTCGCAAAACATGGCATAGTCGTTGCAGCGACCAAGACATTCAGAGGTCTTATTCTACTATGCCACCTGGACATCGAATTTCACTGGAAATATTCAAAGTGGATGCAAGATTTTAATAAAGCAACCTCGATTTATATCTAACTCCGGGTATCCCTCCATCCTAGGTATTATACAGTCCATCCATTACCAATGCTCCCCTTCCATGTTCCCCTCCTATATGAGCGCTAACCGGAACCAATCAACTGTATTTCTATGACTCTGTCCCCTTCTACAATGGCTTTCTAGCCCACCCATTAAGCGTCCTCCATCCCGCACCACATGCTCGTCCCTCCTCGACAATGTCCTGAACTCCCTCCACCTGTCCTTCATCACCAACCGTCTGCACCTTGCATCTCAACAACCACTTCTCCCATGCCCAACCTCCTACAATCCCACACACGCTAGCAGCCGCCTCGGTACTGCCAGTCACCATCGCCTCCAGCTCTACAACCTTGCTGTTGCGATCAACGTCCTTCTTCTCGACCTTGCTACCCATGGGCAAAAAGACCCACGCGCGCTTGATGTTCACGAAGCCGGCTTTCTTCAGACGTGGAAGGAAGGTCTTGGTGGGCACGGGGTCGTAACCAAGAGTCTTGAGGTTGAAGCCGAACTCGACGGACTTTGCAAGCCCGAGTGGGCCGGCATTGACAATGTCAGAGTCCATGAGCGAGAACTCGAGATACCCACCTGGCTTGAGAATTCGCATGCATTCTTGCATGCATACCTCCCATTCGTCCTCGCCGTTCTCTCCATTCTGCTTGAGGATTGTGTAGACCTCGCGTGCAGAGATGAGATCAAATTGGTTGTCCTTGAATGGGAGCTTGGTCAAACGTTCGATGGCAACTTGGCGATGGTTCTTGGGGCCTCGGATGTTCGAGTTTGAGAGCTGGCGAAGCGCTTTAGTGGTCACCGTGTACACCTTGGTGTTTGGGTACTCGGAAGCGCAATGCCATGCCCAATCACAGGTTGCCTGTCCGCCGAGATCGAGAATGCGAGCACGGTCGCGAGGAGCTCCCGTCGCGGTTGGTCCCATAGATGATAGTCTAGCAAGACGTTTGGCAACTGGAGCTGCGATAATCCGTCCACCGTTAAGGAGCTTGACTGCAGTCACGTTCCATGTTGCAGGGGCCATTTGCTCGAGTGCCTCGCGTTCTCTGTCTCGCTTGATCTTCTCGGGGTCCTCTGGTGCAATTTCGTCACCGCGAGCAACATTAGCTGACAAGCGGCGCTTTGCACTCATGGGTACAACGCTAAGTTGATACTTGCCAAGGAGCTGAGCTCGATGAGCAACTGGGAATGAGACACGTTGGGATTGGATAGCTTCGAATCGAGGAACGCGATGAACAAAAGTGTCACGGTATCGTGATCTTGCCATCAAGTGCTGGAAGGCCCGCAAGTATGCATTTTCCTGGTTTGTGATGATTGGCTTTGGGCAAGTAACATCTACTGATAGTCCCTCGGAGGTCTCCACAATCTCAGAAAAGCGAACAGTCTTGCGTCTCGGACTTTCATCCTGTGCTTCTTCCTTTTGAACCTTGACACTAGCGACTCGCTGCAAAAGGGCAGCTTCGTCATCACGAGCCTCAGTAGGGTTGATAAGCTCGGAAAGGAAGTCTCGCTGAGCTGCCAACCACATTCCTGTACGATCGAGATTAACAACCGCAACGTCTTCGAGCTTAGCGGCATATCCTGGCTCAAAATCTCTGAGCATCTCATCGACAACAATTTCTTCTTCCATAGCTGGCTGAGATGGACTGACTCGAATGGTGTCATCGGAGTTATCGTGTCGAAGTTCAGGGCGGGCTAGCTGTTGGTTCAGTTGAGAGATAGTAGGTCGAGCTGTTGGCATTCCATCAGACATAGTCTCAGACATCTCTGGGGCCTCAATGATTTGCTCAATGGGAGGTGCTTGCCATGGCATTTTGTAAAAGCTCTCAGCAGTGCTGGAGGACGGTGGGGCAGCCGACTCTGGAGTAATAGGAACTAAATGCCATGTGTGTCGTGCATTGGACGACAAGGTAGAAAAGAATCCTCCTGGTGAGGGAATCTCAAGCTTAGTGAGTGAGTTCAAGGAACGCTGTTGGCTTGGAGATACGATCACTGAATTGTTTCGGTGGATGTTGGTAAAGAGAGGCGGAGGGCTTTGTTGCATCTCTCGCATGGGCGAATTGGTACGGGATGGAACTTCAATGACTTGTTCAGAGGGGCTATCAAAATCATAGTTTGCACCTGCCAATGCTTGTAGAGTAGCCATAGCCTCGGGTTGTAGTTGCACTCCTCCACCCCATTCTCCCTCATCCTCACTGGTGTTTCCAACATCCGGTGTGGGAGGAGCAGATATGGCAGCTAGCTCTTCCGAGTTAATGCTGCCATCGAGGGAAGGAGGTGCAGAACAGGATGGTGCCTCCTGTGATTGTAGGTAGGAGAGTAGCGCAGGTGACATTGGTACCTTTGGTGGTGGTGTAGGAGGAATGGGAGAGGTAAGAAGTTTATATGCAGCAACTCCTGGCCATTGATCACCCCCAGGAGGAATAACAAGGCTGGATAGTGACTCTCTACTAGCTCGGGATCCGGTAGAGGAACGTCTAGACTGCTTTGACTGACGGTTGCTTGTCCTGCGCATGATGGATTGTTTCTTCGAATCTTCATCTGAAGAAGCGTCGTACAGGTCATCGAAGTCAGTAGCTTCAGTCATGAAGCTTTGTCTTGTCCAAGGTGCCGACGATGGGGCGGGAGAGTTGGTGTCTGTATCTGATGAAGATGTAGATGGACAGATAGGAGCTGAGAGGAAATGGTTCCCTCTTGGGGTTGGGAAGTGGTCACTCAAAGGAGATAGATGCCATGACGCCAAAGAACTTTTGGGAGATCTATCTTGGGGAGATCTATTTCGACCCCTGTCCATCTGCATCTTCGTGGCTAAATTAGAACCTCGGTGGGATTCTTCGTCAACCTCCATTATTGTGTTAAGCGAAGGTCGTCTTCTGGGTACCTGCCCAGATGTTGATGCAGGTCGGTATACCGTAGATGGTAAGAACTCTAAAGAAGCCATTTTCAACGATTTTGGGGGAGGCTGTGTGGTGAATTAAATATATCGCTCGGTTCAGTAAATGAAGATGACTGTTCTGACGCACTGCGTCTCTTAGTAAGGAGATAATTATAAATGATAGACTGCTTCGGTCAACGAAGACTTCAAAACAGTGAAATAACAGCAACGACGAGAACGAGATGACAAGAAATGGTAGGATGGACTGTTGTTGGGCCTCCCCGATGTTTATACCACCATCAAATTTCGCATTTCGCGCCGGCGAGGATAGATTCACATGAACAGCGCCTAAGTCACTCGTGAGCATGGATGACAAGGTCTCAAGGGGGGAGCGCAGCAGACAGTCAAGCCTGCAAGCGTACCAGCAGCGCCAAAGCTGGTCGTTCGGATAGGGGAGAAGGCTTTGCCTGGGGAAGAATAAGATCGTGGTCTATGCCAAGCACCTCATATTGCCCAATAACGTGAGCAAGTCGAAACCTTCAGCCAACTACAAGCTCCAAGTAAATTCTTCAATACCATATTTAGAATCCATGGACGAATGGCGCGCGCGAGGTGGTTCGTACCAAAGAACAATTGGCGCTTGCGTGCAGGATGTCGGGCGAATGAGAACACCCGTAACATCCTGGCGCGTAATCCATCTCCACGTATTGACTCCAAGTTCTGACTGCCACTTCATAGGTAGCGAACCACAACTCGACAACCGGAATCTGCACGAGAGAAGAATCAATAATTGAGGCTCAAGGTTTTCTTGTAACCGAGGAGCGTTAGAGGCCGTTCTTAGTAGACTAGATGCATTCGCATGAACTGTTACCAAAATAGAACAGCAACTTCATTGTCGGGACTTTGCAGTCGGGACTGTTGGTACATGATAGTGGAGGCGTATGACGTTGGTTTATATTAGTTCTAGGTATGACATATAAGGCTAATCACAGGCAATAATCAATATATATTATCTTGGGGAAACAGAAGGTGGTTGGGGAAGATTAGGAGGTTATAGGTAGGGGGTCTCTTGTTTGGTGCCTGAGGCTTCATTTTGCAAGCGAGGTCTTGGCATCACCTCCTTTTTTAGACACCAGATAAAGTAGGTCCCTTATATAGAAGATAAAACTCCCAGTGTCACCTCTCGTTCCTTTCAGCGGCCACTGCAGCCCACAGCACAGTTAAGCGAGACGAGTGGCGCGAAGTTCACAGCGAACCTTTTTAATATGGCTGTTGAGTCCGACTTTTCAGTTGTTCTTCTGTGCTAGTGTTGGGCAAAGTAAGCTCAGAACCAGTGATCTGATGTGTGTATATTTTATTCATAGGCCAAGTACTGCTACATGTGGCATTGAATTAAATTTGAATCAAAGCTCCATAATGAACCAAACAAAACCTGCCGATTAGGAGCAGTACTTTGTTGGGGCGCCCAGATCTTTCTGATCGCGACAGCGGCTAAGTCTATATTACAGATTATGGAATAGCCTGCAATGGTGTTTTCCTTATCTATTCTTTGATAGGGCTTCAGCTGAAGGAAATTAACATCTTAACAAGAGCATTTGACCTGTTTTTAAGCTGAAGTCATACGCTTTGTAATTGATGGAAGTTCAGTACTCTAGAGGCTTAGCACTGCCCACACAATCTTGGGTTTAGAAAGAGAATTCTTCCCAGGGCAGACGTAATGAATCCAAGAAGGGAAGCAGCCGAGCTTGTTGTTTGTAGATCTACTTCACCATTTTACGTTACTATGAGAATATCGCAGGTTATTACGATAATATTTGTCTTTTAAGTCTATACGAAGATATAAACTTACTACACTTATTACACTTTATCGCTCTCATACCTAATTAGAAAATTGGGATCTTACACCCATTGATTTAAAACGTGATACAAGCTCCGGCAAGAGCTGGCTCTGTTAATTAGTGTAAATGAGAACACTTCATGTTCTTGTTAAATTAGTTGAACTTGGCAGCATCTTTAGGTTAGATCAGATACTGTTGCCTTTGCAACTAGTGGACCATGTGAAGTCAGTTGTTATCTAATCTTGTGTGTTAAAGTGATGGATCCGTCCAAGGCGAACTCTGGTTTTCACTCGGCAACCAGACATGGATATGTTGGTGCCCAGTATTTCATTAAACAGTAATCTGCTACGAACTCAGGATTTTAAGAACTTACCTTGTAACAAGGATACTAGGAACCATTACTTTCATGATTAAGCAAGTTTGATTTTCTATGGCTATCCTTTTGACGGCCTATTACCATGCCTGCAGCAGTGCGCTTTGAGCGATGCTAACAATAACTCCTCTGTAATGCATCCCATAGTCCCAAACTCCTGATATATTTGTTTCAACTATTATGCAACATCCTCAAATTTTACATCCTCATCGTCGTCATCATCATCCATCCCAGTATCAGAATCTTGGTCATCTGGAGCGCCTTCCAAAGCATTATCATAGTTACCAGGTCGATTCTCAGGCTTCAGCGACCAATGTGAGGAGAATCGGCCAGATTTAGCAAGGACCGCTATCTTTTCCAAAGTCTCCCGTAGATAAGCTTCAGGTTGGTGGAGCTCAGCACGAAGTGCTTTGATAGACCAGTAATTGTATTTCTCGAAACACTTGAAAATTCTATCGAGAAGCTCATTTTCAGGCATACGAGCAGCCTTATTGAACTGTGGTCGCGCAGCTTTATTGTCTCCAGTTTTCTTGGAATTTATCAGCATGATTTGTGCATTAGGAGATCCAAAATAACTTACGACGAAACCGCTAAAGGCATTCATAGCAGATAGAGATCCAGGTTGCTTGTATGCCTCTTCTCCATGATCTAGATCCTTGCCGATGAACTTTGTCATATGTTTAGGCCTCATAGCTTCCTCCGTCATCAATCGCATAATCTGCCTGGTCTCAGCGTTATCCACGGGCGCGCAATTAAGCTCTTGCTTGACTCTGCCTGCAAGTACTGTGCGTTCTAACAAAGTTAGCATTTATTTTGTCGAGGACATCTATTTCGGATGCTCACTAGGAATGGCCTTTCGAAAATATGGTTTGAACTTCTTGTTGGGGTCATATGCCTCCCTCGGTTTCTCTACCCTCGCTGGACGAGTGAGCCTAGCTGGCATGTTTGCAAGCGCAAGATCAAACTTTTGGTTTGATTTTGATTTGTATCCAGGCAGGTCCTGTTCTGTAAAAACGAATGTGTTTTGGACATCGGTATCGACTACTTCCAGATCGTAGTGTTTTGGGATCATTTGGTGAACACCTATTTCTGGAGACAGCAGCATCTGCATATGCTCTTTCTTCTTGTTGCCATCTTTCACAATCGTCTGCCTAATAGTTCCGATTTGAATCTCCGCATTGTCATCTAATTTGGACCAAGCTTGCCAGACATATCTCGGGATTTTTGCCATAAACACGCTCTGAAAGCTGGGGTCAGTATTGAATTCGAGGTCGCCGGCATCTTCGTAGATATCCTCATCAAAGACGGCTGGCGACTTGGACTCCGGATCCGGCTTGATTAAAACGTCTGACATGATGGTGCTGGTCCTGAGTTTGCTTTATTGATAACCCTCCATACAGAGCGAACACGTTGGTTTGTGTTGCTAGATGAACCGACCAGTTCTTGTATGACCCTCTGTTGATTGTCTCGTGGTAGTTGTTATGAATAAAGCAGAAGGCTGCCTTTCACTAAAGAGCTGATTGAGGCGGGATGAGGCTGAAAGTTGTGACTGGTCTAAACTTTAAATTAGCGTCTTGCCAAGTAATTACATAATGAATCGCCGAACGCCTCGCCAAGTTATACTTAAAGTTGAATTGCCAACAACCTTCATCCTCAAACAAACACAAACGCCCAAATAATCGGACACTTTTACATGCTCTAATATTTATTGTACTCTTCGATGATTTTAGCATAACACGTAGACTAAACAAACAGGACTCTGCAACCATGGCTACTGACGACCAGGAAATTCTTGCAAAGATTAGCCAGCTTGCTGGTGAGTTGCCACACCGCGACCATTTACACCTTGAGCACAGCTAACTTCTCATTTAGGCCAGATTAATCGCCATAAGAATGGGAAACCTGTAGAACAACAATCACCACTGCCACAGCGTGGTAGCCACCGAGGAGGAGGTATGTGATCGCATATATTAGGACACACGCATCACTGACAAGTCAAAAGGGTATTTACAACCAAGAGGAGGACCAAGAGGCGGATGGGGACCAAGCCGAGGTGCTTATCCTACTAGAGGCTACACAAGAGGAGGAAGATCCCAGGTTCACCGAAATCGAACTCTAGTACTTAATAGTAATAACGCCCCGCCCGCTCCCACCGCTGGCATTCCAAATCACAACAACGATGGTGTCCAGCCCGCCTCCGCAACCACAGTCGATAGCCCCAGTTGGATCACCAAAACGGACCGGCATCTTCAGCTGATCAACTCTTCCATTTTCGGAGAGGAAACCCAACGTCGTACGAAAGCCATAGAAGAAACCCGGAAGCTGAAATTAAAACAACGGGAGGAGATGGAAAAGGCAAAGCTCAGCAAGCACTTATATCGTATGAATGCAAGTAATGGATACGCCTCTCAGCCACATTCATCCACAGGCAACTACGAAATAAATGTTCAAGGCATCCAATTTCAAGTTGTAAAAGATGGAAGCAAACTTGTCAAAGTTCCTGGTGAGCCTTCTAACAAGAGCAGAGGCTGTAATATAGCCGAACCAATTTCAGAACTCAACTTATCGGATTTAGGTGACTCAAACGCTGCTAAGGCTACTCCTAAGGTTGCTATGGTCGGAGGGGTTAAATTTCATAGAAGCAAGAACGGAAATATGTTTCGCGCTGGTATCATCAAAGCCCACCGGTATGGACGGCCTTCGAACGTCCTAGGCAAGTTTCTAGGCAGATATAGCCATGCTAACATTTACAAAATTAGGAGAATTGGGGTGGTCAAGAAGATCAACGAACCCTGCAAAATGTTCTCAACAACGGGTAACCCCTTTCTTTCCAAATCAGATATCGAAATCACTCGGTGACGAGGATCCTTTGGGTTTCAGCTAACTCAGACTTTTATTTTAGGTTCCTGTTCGAAAGGCCCACGATGCCGATACATCCACGACCCCACTAAGGTTGCAGTATGCAAAGAGTTTCTTTTGAGGTCGTCATGTCCAAGTGGAGATTCATGTGACCTTTCACATGACCTTACCCCTGAAAGAACCCCCTTTTGCTTGCACTTTGCCAAAGGAAATTGCTCCAATTTGAGTTGCCACTACGCCCATGTCAGAGTTTCACCAGGTGCCTTGGTCTGCAAACCATTCGCGACTTATGGCTACTGCGAAAAAGGCTCAAGCTGCGAACAGCGTCATGTCCATGAATGCCCTGACTTCAGTAACACAGGTAAATGTACTACGAAAGGATGCAAGCTGCCCCATCGACACAAAGCGAGCGTCATGCGAACAAATACAGGTTCAGCTGAGGAGGAGAGTAGCGATATTTCGAGTGATGAGGAGGAAGATGCAATCGACAGTGATGATGTCGACTCCGATGATCTTGAAGGCGAATTCTTAGGAGAGAACGGAGAGCCCGACTTGGACGCTTTGCAACAGGACTTCGTTCACTTCTCGTGATTTGGTCACTCCCGTACTTCCGTCCCAATGCTATGCTCAAAGAAGAGGTTGCATTGGGATTCGAGGTTGACCGAGAGGTCTCTGTTTTAGCAGACGAACATTTTTCTTTTATGAGTAACGCAGCTTCCCCTGACATTTGGCACTATGGCGTTACTATCGATTTGCATTGCATAGCACGTAACGGGTGGTAATCATGATATACCCGGACGCCAGCCGTCCACTACTTTGGCTCTTTCATTTTCCAGCATATAGAACAATAGAATACCTTGTCCCAGAAAATAGTATAATCGTGTCTTTTTTCCATGTGAGTTCCGTCATCGCATAGGAAGTGCTAGCTCGGTTCCTATGGTGGCTCTGCTTGAAATAAAAAATACATCGCTGAAAGCATCTACTTTTGATATGCCGGCTTCTATATTTGTGGTATATTACAGTAAGTCTCCAAACATTAGCTCCAATCTACAACTGTTTACACATTCTTCAGTGTGCATTGATTTCCTGTCTTGATTTATAGACCCGCTTCTGGCCAACAGGAACCTCTTCCGATCAGTGAACCAGTTCGGCACTTAACATATTACGAGGACTTTTACTTGGGAAGAAACCAACTGATCTGCTTGACTTATTCTCCTTCACTTCTTCACCTCCCCAATAACAGAAATGACTCGTATTCCCAGCCACCTTACGAAGTGCAGGTTAAAGCTACTTACTACACCTCCTATACATGTCTAGTCATATCATATAATATTAGCGCCATAACTAGCCCCACTACGCAATCCGATTCCACAGTCCAAGCTCTCACCGTAAGACGGGTGCCTTGCACAGTCTTTCCCAACAACTGTCGGGGGTGGCTGGGAAAAACAGTTTCAAGATCAACTTTTCGGTCTCTGGTGATTGGGGAGCGCCATCCGACAAATGCGTCACCGCTACAATCCTCAAGAGTCCATATCTGGCGTGTTGTATAGACGCGTGTTCCGCATTCGGAATGCCTTCACCGCTTCTTCTCCCCCGTGAGTGACGTCTGGAATTGTGCCTTGCTTTACAAAAACCAGTTCTCAGCAAGGAGTAGAATACTCTTGATACAGTATTTCTGTAGATGATGTTGAGGGTCTGGAATGGCAATCAAGAAGAAGCCTATGTGACCCCCCACGTTGGATAGCTGCATCTATGCAGCTATCCGCGAAAGCTTTGCAGGATGCATACCCATATCTCAGATATGCCCGTGGTACAGGACCGTGTAGCACTGCCATGGTATTAGTCTGTTTGCCTGCTCCGGCTACGAATAGCACGATAGGTAAATATGCGTCATACTTATATTGACCGGCAATCATATTGTGGTTATGTCTGCTTGTTTGTCCACGGAATCATGACTAAAGTATGGAAAGAGGTGGCGGTGTGTTGCTCTTAGCTGCTTTGCCGCTAAGTATTAGGTGACATGGTACGATCAATGTTTGAGGATTTTGAGGCTTGGAGCTTGGAGGACGAATTGAAAAACGAATGAACCAGTTATCTCGGCATGATGGAACTGAAGGAATCTTCCCGTTTACAAATATTATTGTAATGACTCAAAAAGTATTAGCGTCTGACTGACCGCTCTCTTCCCTGTTGGCGATTCAAATAGATCGTGAAATGGCTTTCTAGAAGGCCGTCATGTATGTTTTGTTTCAAATAAGCGAATAAGTGCATCGCGTTTTGTGGAACAGGTCTAATATTGTTATGATATTAAGTCAAGTTTTCAGGTAATGCTTATTACTTATCATCATATTTAATATTATAGTAGCTATATATATGTCGGCAGAGATTGTCAATAAGTCCTACCGAGGGGAGTTGGAGATTTAACGGGCCGGGTTGATCGACTGTCTAGGGGGATCCTGTCGATGTTCTCCCGCTGCATCCCGGGAAGTTGGGAGTGGAGTGGACAAATTCTCTTTCTTTTTCCTGCGCTTGTTCCTATCTAGGCAAAAATCACATAGAAGTCATGGTGCTACTGTAATTCCACGTGCATATCCAGTGACATTAGTTGTTTGTCGACTTGAGAAGGCCGTTGGGAACGTTGGGCCGGAACACACACAAGTCGGGAGCTTGCTGGTTTCGCTATTAGCCAGTTAGATTGTCTAGATGACGACCTGACGAACTTTGAGGCCGCAGTGCTTGAAGGAGTTCCTCATCTTTTCCAGCGTGATGTGAGGAAGTTGGGGGGTGCATTCCGAGTGGGAGAGCAGCGCGGGGACTAATATGACGATTATCAAGGCCTGACCTGAGTGACCTCCACTTGACACAAGGAGTGGTCTGAGACGGAGGGATGGGTGAGATCATATCACGATGGGTTCGTGGTGCCAGAAAAAGCAACTGATAAGACGCGTGATAAGAAGCATTTGGACTGGCTGCACCGCATCTCTGTATGAGGTGAAAGTGCTGATGTTTCCGTATCTCTCCGTGGTACTTGTTTCCGACTTTTCCTCTCTCCCTTTCCTATCCCACTCTCTTCAAGATGCTAGCCAAACCCGTAACGTAAAGTAGATGGTGATCTTCGGGTAGGACTAGATTGCCCCAAGAATACGATTGGGGTTCGTTTTCTTGTTGCGACCTCCTCCGCGTTCAGCCTATCATTTGACCAACATCAGTCATTGAGGTCTCTACCCAGCGGCCTGGTGCTGCTTGATGTGTCCAAACAAACAGGTTTGGGATGTGTTACTGCAATAATGCACCATAGACACGCTGCATAGCGAATCGGCGATGGACGTTGGACGAGGCATGTTTAGCCATGCTCAGGGCAGCGAGTGCATGGCGGACGGTGGTTGAACTGTTGATAGGCCGTATGAGGGAGAGTTCTGACCGGTTCAGGCCCTTTTGGAGGGGGGGGAAAAGACTTGGTGCCCAACGTGCTCGTTCAGTCAGTCGGACCAAGTGATCATGACCAAACGACCAAGCAGAGACAGAGATAGAGAGACCGCCAGAAACAAGAGTCCGGACGAGCATCGCTAGAACCCGCGCCCGCGCCCTGCCTTGCCTTGCCTTGCCTGTCTTTGCCTTGCCCTGCTTTTCCGATTTGGCATCCCCTCTCCCTGTAAATCCACCGGAACCCACGCATGGACGGCTATTATTGTTGTTGTGATTGATCTCTTGAGGACCTGGTGGACTACCCAGTGCAAGTGCCAGGAGCAGCCCAGTGCCAGCCAGTTTCTTCCCTATCCCTACCCTACCCTACGAGGACCGGCCCAGCAGAGAAGAAGAGTCCAGAGGCTCGCAATAAGAACCTACCTACCTGCCCCGGCCCCGTTCACTATCTCACATCATACCTTACCTGACCTAGTCGTTCTTGCCAACGGTCAAACCGTATATACACCCCATCGTTTGTCTCTCGGAAGGCCCTTCTTTGCCATCACACCAAAAGTCCCTTTCGACTCACTTGACATCCGTCCAGTGGTCACCGCACTGTCTTATTATTACATTACCCCCATCTTCCCGCGGTGACTAGTTGTCGTGGTTATTGCGACTTCTTCCCTCTATTTTCAGCGCTTCACCGCCACTATCAACTCCAACTCCAACGCCATTCTATCCGAACCTCGCTTCTCCCCCACCAACCTTCCCCTCCGACTACAACAACATGGCAACTTTCCCCATGCACAGCTATTACAGGCCGTCCTCCTTGACGGTAGATACTCATGCCCAAAATTACACCTTCGAAGAAGAAGAAGGAAGCATTCTAGACGATAACATTCTCGACCAAAGCGCCATAGATAGTGGGTTAGAGATGAGCCCACCGATGAACGGCTCCCGACGGGATTCGTTTGCTGTCTCCTCTGCATTGTTTTCCCCAAAGACAGAGGAATGGATGCAGCAGCCAATATCGAACAATCCCTTTGTTGAACAAAGTAACAATCCGTTCATGCGGGTGGATTCGCAACAAAGCTCTTCATATGGGCACCAAGGACAGCAGCAGCAACAGCAACAGTGGTCCATGGGCAGTGGCTCGGGCATGAGTACTCCCATGCAGGGACACGATGGGTTACCTTCTGATTTCGAAGCCAATGCACCGATATTTCAAAGGCCAATGCAAAATCAAACACCATTCACCAACCCGGGAAATCAACAACTACCACTATTCTCTTCGTCGAACACTAGCAACGGATCGATCCCCCCTTCGCCTCAAAAAGAATGGTCTGTTGCTGAAGCTATGGACCACCGAGCAATGCCCAAACGCATGCGGCCTCATAGCCCAACTCTACGATCACACCCAGACATGTCAAGGAGAGGTGACGGTATCCGGAAGAAGAATGCTCGTTTTGATATCCCAGCTGAACGCAACCTCACCAATATTGATCAGCTCATTTCTCAGTCTACCGACGAGCAGGAGATCAAGGAGCTAAAACAACAAAAGCGTCTTCTCCGCAACAGACAAGCAGCGTACGACCTTCCACATTTTGATTGAATTTCCAATTTAGTATCTGTTGGCTAACATATATTACAGTCTCGATTCACGACAACGTAAAAAACAACACACCGAGCGACTAGAGGATGAAAAGAAGCATTATACTGCTTTAATCAATGATCTCGAGGAAGATCTTGCCGAGGCAAAACTAGGTCTAGATGAATGGGTCCGTAGGGAGCAACAGTACCAACAATGTATTGAAAACATGCAACTTGAAAAGGAAGAGATGATCCGAAATCACACTATTGAATCTGGCGACCTTCGAAAGAAGGTCAGCGTTCTTACCGACCACATCCAGAAGTTGGAAAGCACAACCATGTCGAACGTGCCAAGCTCCACCGGTTTCTCTACCGACTACGCAGATATCGATAGTCTTACCATGGATAGCGCTTGGGATAATATCTCATTCTTCAATGACTTCTCGGCTGATCCAGAGATCAAAGTTGAGAACGCCATCATTCCTACTAAAAAGCTCGAACTGAGCGAGCCCGAAAAGCCTGCTGCTCAGGGTCTTCTCGTCATGCTACTTCTATTCGGTGCATTCGTTGCTTCGAAAGGATCTTCCTCTAGCATCCCTCAAATGTCCGACGACGTGCGGGCAGCATCTGCTACCATTCTAGAGGATATGCTGAAAGATGCTGGAGTTCCACAAACGGCCTCTGGTGTTTCCGAAGCCCTTGCTCCTGTGCAGTCCGGTTCTTCTTGGTCTATCTCTCATGCTCCTTCAATGGGAGGACATGACATGGTCGGCGTCACCCCCTCGACTCTTGGAGACCTAGCCGATTCGCTAGCACAGCCTACAGAGGAGCAGAACAACGAACAACTTTTCTCTCTAACAGCAGCACAATATAATGGTTTACACTCTCAAGAATTTTTGCAGAATGCCCCTGTTCGATCAACATCCCAAGGAAGGCGAAACCTGGTAGATTCTCTTGCTGCAATGCGAAGCAACAGCAAGAACTCCGCCGCTGAGGTCTACACCCGCTCCCTCCTCTGGAACCAAGTACCCAGCGAAGTCGTTCGTAACTTCGCCAAACTGGTCTCCGAATGCAACACGCAACATCAACACGATAGCATCTCGACGTGCTAAATGGTCTCAACGACAGCATTTTTATTACACCATATCTCTTTTTTTTTTGACTTCTCCTTCACTAGTCATGATTTACGGCCAGCGCACCAGAGGTTCTGTTGCTCACGCATTATGTCTTTCATATTATTATCATCTACAAGCGAGCGAGCAAAGCGTTGAATTTATTGGTTTATTTTCGGATTTTGGTTTCCTTTCCGGCATTATTCATCATCATAGCGACACAGCGGAAGACATTAAGATATCTCTCGCCAGAGTTTCGTCGGGAAGCAGATTTGCCCACAGATTGCGGCACATGTATTTAAATTGGAACACATGGCGGAGGATATTATTGGACTTGGGAGGGGAATCATCGGCAGCATCACAGTCCTTGCACAAGCAAAACACGTTTTTTAATGATTTAAAGATATCACGCCTCACGACCAGGAAAGGAAAATTGGGCTTATGAATGAAGGAGAATGGAAAGTCATGCTACAGACTTAGCAGAGACAGGCAGGGAAAGGATTGGTATGGGCCGGTTTATGATCATGAAGATCTAATCAATGGGATGGATTATGTTGTTTTCACAGGGGGTTTATGGTGGGCTAAGATGGCGGATGTATCTACTGTATTGTGGAAGCCTTCGAGCTTCAACTAACGGGAATTTACATGCACATTATGTTACCATATATACAACCGTCCTAGATTTACAATAAATGTAATATCTCCATTTTCACGAGCCACTGCACCAAGAGAATAGATTCTTTGCACAAAACGACATTGGAACTCTCCGTCTACACTGAATCACTGGACCTATAAGAGTGCGTAGATCCTGCTTTCAAAGGCTGTCAAATGGATACGAGTATTTTGTTCTATTGAGGTCACCTGTGATGAACGTCACTATATTTCGTGTAGAGCCAACTCTATAAATCCAATTACGTCGCAGGTCATCTTGCAACTAATTACTCCATCGGTGTAAATCTCCGGAGAATGTCTCGCCCTTCTCACTTAAAATTCGCTCCGCTCTTTTCGCTACCCCTCTAACGACAATGAAACGGTCTACTCCAAATTCGAATCTACGACTGGATCCACAGATCTGGAAGAGTTCAAGCATAAACAGTAACTATTGTACTAATAAAGATTTCCCACTAGTATGTCTTGATCTTAACCCCAAGACATAAACTCATCGGAGCGCCTCGTTAACATCAGCCACCCTACGAAAAACGCCGATCAAATAGTGAAGTACTCTTCCGCCCCGTTGCTGTGCCACAATCGCATGCCCTTAAACCCTTTTCTCACCTTGTAGTAGAAGTAGCTGAAAGAAATAACCTGATCGTAAGAATTCTACCAAGGTACGAGTTGATTCGAGATCGCGACCCCGCACCACGCGGTGAGTGCAACACGGAAACCCAAGAGACCTAGGCAAAGCGTAACAAATAATGATAATAACCCCTGGGTCTCACTTCTTCGGGCTTCCCTCGTTGTATTTGTCCTTCCAAATCCTGCGCGTGGGATATCAAATCAGCCGACTGGACGGATAAAAGGGGCGAGGGTAAAGCAAGAGCCTATCGGTTTGTATTGCTACCATCATCTGGAAACCAGCTGCACGAGACGGCCTCCTAGGCGGCCTTCCTTCCGCCCACGAAGGAAGCGATACCCCGTGGAGTTCCCGCTTGGAATGTGGAGAACTAGAGAGAGAGCTTACCAAGTATTGCCCAAAGTCTTGCTGCCTCCTTTCTCGGCTAGTCTATAATATTTCGCGGCCGCGTACTGCGAGGTATAATGTCAGCCTCATTCATTGTATGGTTTGATCTATGATGTTATGCCTATGCGTGGGGTACTATGAATACGAAGAAAGCCCTGTTGCTGCCCAAATGCAGTCATCAAAGGGGAAGCATGCAGTCCTGCATTAAGCCACACTTCTAGACCGAAGGCCTGCAAATAACTGGTTGTTGAAGCTATTCGGAACCTTCGGTTCATGGCATTTCTTTATTTTCAGGAGGTTACATACCCTATCTTTCTTACAACCAAATCCTTCGTTGTAGCACCAGGCTACTTCATTCATCGCATCTGCCGATAGTAAGTCAGTCGTGGTGTCGTGATTTTAGTTGGGTAGTAAATCTGTCAACCTACCCGTATCGCCCAAATTTGCAGCTGTTTCATAGTACTAGCCTCGATGTTAGTCAGATTCCAATCGTCTTATGTTGAACTGAGTTTGGGAATTCCACCCGATCCAATGCGAAGTTGTCTCACCTGTTTGGCAGCGAACTTGTCAATTGCTACCCCCCATCCGTGCCGAAAGCAGTTCGCCAGTTCAAATATTGCAAGTACGAGCTCTCCCTTAGCAGCTCCGCCCTTCTTCATCCCAGCTTGCAAAGCAAGCTCCTCAACCGAAGCTGCGTTTGACGCGGCCGCTGACAAGTAGGTAACAGCTTTGGTTGGGTTGGGCGTACACCCCCATCCATGCCTAAATGTTCAGTTCAGAAGCCTTCAAGTATAATACGTAGAACTTTGGAACCAGTACCAATAGGCAAGCCGGCCTGAATAAGGCTCCGGTTCAACAATTGGAATTGTTCTGTTTGAGAATAGATATGAAAATCACAATAAACGTACCTGAGTGCTAGGCCGTAGAGAACTTGGGATAACGCATTATTTTCCCCATTTGGATCTGCCAAACGTCCAAACATCTGTGTAGATACATCCAATTCTCCAGCCTCGTGAAGTCTAATCGCTTCCTGAATATTGTCATCCGTTTGTTTAGAGGCAACAGCCCCAACATCGTGTCCTCCAATCGACATGTCTTTGAACGACCCAAGATCCGCGGCTGATCCCATTGGTGATGATGGTCTACTCCTTTCTTGCTCGTTCTTCTTAGCTAGCTTTGTTGCTCTTGCTTCCCATTGTGATTCAAGTCCCGTAACATCTGCCTTATCTTCACTAATGGTGATTTCTGGTAAATCCTGCGGCACTGCCGAGGAACTAGATTCATTCCTCCTCAAATGTAGGCGCTCAGAGAGTCTTTTATGGCTCTTGGACTTGTCACTCGTGTTGGAAGTTGCAGAAGCTGTAGATGCCGTCCTCGCGCGCCCCTTGAACAAATTGCTCATCCGCGATTCATGCGGTCCATCCACAGATGTAGGATTTGCGGACTCTGTCGAAGAAAACGTAGGGGGTGAGATGATCTCTTGCGTATGTGTATCGCTTCTTATAAAGGTAAACTGGAACTCATTTTCATCTGTTGGTGGGGGCTGTTGATGCTTCTCCTTCTCCCCGCTATTTCCCACCTTCTCTTTCTTCTTCAGGATATCTCGGAATGGACGCATATTGACTGACTGTGTCAGGCTTATTGAGAGCTTAGAATGCCTTATTTGTTGCTCAGTGAGGAGTCGTGACGCTTGTCAACGCTTGATATCATAGGTATGTAAATTTGCGGGGAATAGAAGAAAGGTACCCCCTTATATGATTGCCCTGCGCTGGAAAATGAACACAGCTACAGCAGAATGGTAAATTCAGTTGTACGTGTTAAAAGCACCTTTGCACCTGGTGGTAGGCTTGGTAACAACTGCGGACCATTTGGTGGCTGTGGTAAGGCTTAGAATAGTTGAGGCTTAAATAACTTATACAGGAACCCCTGAACACAGTAATAATCCCTCGGTCAATTAAATCATTCACGTGACATAGTTTCTCTATCTTTATCAAAATTACTTCGTATTTCTAAGCTATGACAATAACACAGTCAGGGTGAACGTGAAAGTGAAAGTGTTACAGTGGATTTGCTAGTAAATCCTAGCATACCTAGGTAAGATGATATCTGTCACATATCCCAGAAGCTCCCAATTAAGTTGTCCTTCAATCCCATTCCAGCGCTATATTTGAGAAATATTTTCTTTGGTATCTCGAATTCAACTTCGGGTTCTTGTTTTAGTATCTTGCTAAGGTGGGTTGTGATCATCTGGAATAACATTAGTTATGCTTCACTGATAACTCCATGATTCACACTTACACTTGTGGAATTATGATCGAGGAAGTCCTCCAAGTTGTAGGCATGCTTTGTAAATTGCTCCGAGATGATTTTGGCTAGGGAGGCAACATTAGGATGGAAATGTGATTGTAAAGTTACTATTTCCCATAGACAGCTCTCAATCGCATTGGTCTCCATTGGGTCTTCCTCATCCATCGAAAATGGATCAGCCATGCCGCGAAGCTCAAGCAGTTCCTTTGCATCGGCCCCTTGTGGAACTCTATGTATCATAAATGTACATGTTGGGTGCTTTCTGAGAATGTTGTAGATCCAAGGAATGACCGGTACTATTCCTGACGGGGGCGCGTTTAACGTTAGCCTTGAAAGCCTTTTGAGAAAACTTGCAACAAGAGCAGCTGGAAGATGAGTTGATCCAAGGAAGAGATCTAGGAGCCTCAAAAACCTGGACCGGTGTTTCGAATTTAAGATGTCGCGATCCAGCAACGAATAGAGCTTTCTGTAGAACGACGGATAATCCAAGTTTTTTTCTTGTATCAAGAAGAAGACTCCAGACAGCGCCAGCAAAGAGGTTGACCCGCCAGAGTTGTAGGAATCTGTCAGGAAGTCCATCATTAGTTCGGGCTTTGAGAACCAAGGTACAATAGAATCCCTCATGAGACCCAACACCAGCTTTCTTTGTTCTTTGTCCATTTCATGGCTCATTAGTGCCAACCAAGCCGCTTGAGCACGCCTTTTGTGTTGAGCTAATGAGTAGAGAACGTGTTTGGTATTCGTGGGGGCTTTGATGTAGAAGTCTTCAAGTTCCTCGTCCATTTCAGGTACTGATTCAATTGATTTGAGTATTTCCATGGCTGTATCAAACATATCAATATTGTTCTGTGATTTTGGGCCTTTAATCAGTTTCCTGGGAAAGTATCAGTTTCTTTTCTCCCAAGATCATAATTTAACAAATTCTTACTCAATAGCTTCAAAAGTATAGAACCGGATATCATCATATTCCTCTACGAATTTCTGGCTGAACTCCAGTCTAGTACTTCCATCATTCTCTGTCTCCAGTAGTACACGTATTATGTCCATGAGAAATGGTACCGGGAAATTGTAGTTTTCTCCATAGAGATGTTCCCCTTCCGTCTTCAGCAGCCTCATGCAAAGTGTTAATGCTGTAGATTCGACGCCTTCTTCTCCAAGCAGTATTAGAAGCGCCGCCTTGTACTCCATGTATCGCTCTCTCAGCCACCGCACCAAAACAACTTCCTTTTCCGAGCCAGTTGGTTTTTTTGTTAATTCCCCAGAAACCATTAGCCTAGTGAACACTCGGCATAACGATATTGCCGAAACTATCGAAGTATCACCATCATCTTTAACACCTTGCAGGATCTTAACCAGCTTCGTAATATTGTTGTAATTCGCTTTGGATTCAAAAATTTCGTTCTCTAGGAGTAGTATCTGCGCCTGGGGATCTTCATCGCTGCTCTCTGATCTTGCACGTTTCGAAGCCTTTTCTTTGCTTGCTACCCTCTTCCTCTTGCTCAATTGACCAGCTTGGTCAACGGTGCCAGGCATGATGGTGGTGGTGAAGAGTGATATTCCGTAACACAAATTAAAAAATCCAGATAACGATAGGAATATTTTGAGGCTGATAAGTCACGTGGGTCAAAAATCAATTAAGGATCGACCTGCCGAACACGACCGACCTCATTCTTCTCTCAACGACGAAGCTCAAACCTATCTCCCCTCATCTCATAATGGCATCACGTTTGGCAAGAAGCGCCATGGGTATGTAATTAGCCACCTGGAAAATGCCTTGCCACCAATTGAGGCCCCAAAAGCTAACTGGATGTAGGCGCCGCTCGTCTTCGACCTGCTCTACCTTTCCGAACCCTCCCAGCACTTACAACTTCACTCACAAGCTATCGATCAGCATCATCCGTTCCGACAGAGGACCCAAAGAAGAAAGCGTTATCGATCCTTGACTCGCTACCCGGTAATTCGTTGATTTCAAAGACCGCTATCCTCTCTTCAACAGCCGGTGTTGCTATCTATGCCCTCAGCAACGAATACTATGTTGTGAATGAGGAGACTATTGTTGCGCTTTGCTTACTGAGTATCTGGACTGCTGTAATTAAATTCGGAGGACCTGTGTACAGCGAGTGGGCCCAGGGACAGAGCAACAAGATCAAGGGTATCTTAAATGCCGCCAGAGCAGACCATACGGAAGCTGTCAAGACGCGAATTGAAAGCGTCCAACAATTAGGAAGTGTTGTAGACATCACCAAGACACTTTTCGAAGTCTCAAAGGTACGTCCAGGGTACTATGACGCAATAAACAAATACTCACTCAATACAGGAAACCGCGGAACTTGAGGCTAAAGTTTACGAACTCGAGCAAACCACCGCCCTTGCTGCCGAAGCTAAGACTGTCCTTGATTCATGGGTTCGTTATGAGGGACAAGTCAAGATCCGCCAACAAAAGGAGCTTTCTGAGTCTATCATTGCCAAGATCCAGAAGGAGCTTGAGAACCCTAAGTTCCTTCAGCAAATTCTGCAACAAAGCGTTGCTGATGTTGAGAGTAAGTCATCTACATACTATTTAATGTTTGGTTACTGACGTTCGACACAGAGATTGTTCAATCAAAAGCACAATAGATGAGAAACTGGCCACTAAAGATTTCCTTTGTCATTAGTGTTAAATAAACCCCCTGTGATATAGTCAATCCATGAATTTCCATTCCATTTCTTTTGATGTTATCATACTCTTGAATTATGTCCTGGGAACCAAATTGACGGATCTGTATTAGTGAGCTGTAGTTTTGAACGTGCTCTCACATGCAAATGTGCCACCTATACGATCTTGCAGCTATTGGCCCAGTACCACCTCATAAGCTTGAGGCTTTTCGCTCTGTAGTAAGGATTGAGCCTTCGCGTTCTTAGCTCTAAAGATGACCATATGTTCTAGGCTCAAGTCTCTACCATTAATCTCATATTAAAACAGTTAAATTACGACTAGCCTCTGCGCGACTAATTTATGTAGTGCTGCAGACTTTGTATGTGCTAGAACGTGACTAACAATGTTTCACACCTTTTCGTGTGGTACTGAGACTAGATCTCCACTTGTTTTATCAAAGAACAATGAGTTTAGACGCATTGTATAATGAATATGAGGTGTTCATAACTTGGACTAAAAACGCTATCTTCAGTTGAAAGTGATTGTACTTTGAAAATTGTACTGAAAGATGTAGACACAAAATCTTGAACAGCAAATGTGTTGTTGGAACAATAATCTTTATTATAGAATATATAACACCCTCCTCAGTTGACTCACTAATAATTCAAGGTATCGAGAGACGTCGAGGCTTCAAATTTAAGTGCCTTATTTCTTCCAGAGTGCTGACTAGATTCAAACTAGAGGATGTGCTGGAACGCTCGTGTCGTCTTTAGCTGTAGGCATTATGCCATGTCAGCCCAAGTCAAAGCCTGTGATGTTCAGATGAAATTTGACAACGGAACCTCCCATTTCTCATGTCATACACGATGGTCTCATCCTATCCACTCCATCAAGGTATCCAAAAAGTGTAAAGCCTGCGAGTGCAAAGCCCAAGTCGTAGATGGGAGATTGTCGAAAATCAAGGGACTTTTGACTGAATTGAATGATACAATGGAACGGATTAGAGGCGGGCCAGCTAGAGAATCAGCGAATAGTATATCTGCTGGTGGCGTCGTCGCTTCTTCTGATAAGGACACCAATGATACTTGGAAAGGAGATGAAACCACTGGGCGGTAATCCCTCACATACAATGTGAGGACAATTAGGAAAATTACCTATCCAATCTGGAGTTAAGTCATAATGTGTATTAATATTATAAGTGACCTGGTGTTTGTCTTACAATGCTTCTTGTAACTAATTGTCAATTTACATTTAAAACAGCTTGAAAACCCCTACAAATTGAATCGTAGAATGCACGGTAGCCACTCATCGGACACCAACATACTGTATCAGGATGTTTAGATTATTTAGATCATTCTATAGGATAATGTAAAATAGTGACACAGGAGGAATGGTATACACGGCTTATCTTTAAAACCTATGTCGGCCCTTTGACTCCTATCTACATAATAAGTAAGTAGTTAGTGACCATGCCAAAGCCACAAGGCTAGGCAACAGCCTCGCCCTCGCTTGGATTGCTATCTTCGAGATCTACGGATTCGATTCAGTACAACCAACACATAATCACATTCGGCATTATACTCTAAAGGAAGGCCCATCATCATGACCTCTGCAAGGATCTCTCAGGCTTTACAGCAAATTGCAGCCTCAGATGAGAAGCAGAAAGGCTACGAAGCTCTTCTATCTCAAGTCAGCGCCATATCCTCCCCCACGCAGCTCCCCGGAGACCTTATTGCTATTATCGACGCCATATTCGCAGATTCCCTAGGCATAGTCGTTACGCGCTCTCTAGGTATCCAGTTCGTTCAGTCTCTCAAGCATGTCGAAAGCAATGATACCAAAATCGAAGTTGGTGAACATGCTCTCAACATCTTCCAGGCGCAAGCTTCCTCTTTCGAAGAACAAAATGCTCAGGTTCGAGAACTCATGGCGGATGCATACGAAGGGGATGAGGATTTCCTAGCTTCTGCTAAGATTTTAGCCGGTATACCTCTCGAATCTTCTCAGAGAAAGATTGCAAACGAGGACAAAGTCCGATTCTGGATCCGAATCACGAGGAACTATTTGGAGGTGGATGATACTACGCTTGCAGAGCAGTTTCTCAATAAGGCAAAGAATTTGATATATACTGTGGAGGACCGAGACCTAAATCTACATTTTAAGCTTTGTCAAGCTCGTATCCAGGACGCCCGGCGGAACTTTTTGGCGGCGGCGCAAGGTTATCAGGATATTAGTTTTATGTCGTACGTTGCAGAGGAAGAACGATTGCACACCTTGAGTATGGCTATTAAGTGTGCAGTTCTGGCACCTGCTGGTCCCGCCCGTAGTCGCGCACTTGGAAGATTATACAAAGATGAGAGGTCCCCTCAGTTGGAAGAGTATGGCATTTTGGAAAAGATGTTCTTGGATCGTCTATTAACAGCAGCTGAGGTTGAGAAATTTGCAGAAGGACTTCAAGTACACCAATTAGCAAAGACTGCAGATGGAAGCACTGTATTGGCGAAGGCTGTGATGGAGCACAATCTACGTGGTGCATCCAGGCTCTATAGCAATATTAGATTTGAAGCATTGGGCCTCCTCCTTGGTCTGGATGGGGATAAAGCAGAGGAAGCTACGGCCAGGATGATCGAGCAAGGTCGTTTGGTTGGAAGAATTGACCAAATTGAGCGGTTTATATCATTTGAAGGTGGCGAGGCAACTGGCGAGAAGGGAAGTGGCAGATCTGAGGGTATAGTTGGGAAGGAGCTGAGACGATGGGATACCAATGTCGAGGGTTTGGCCGAGGAAGTCGAAAAGGTCACTTCTGAGTTGCAACTAAGATACCCAGCTTTTGTTGCTGAGCATTTGATGGTATAACGAGGTTCGTGCCTCCATGAGATATGACAAGGCGTTCAGGGAGTATGGAATTACACGTTCATTGCTACGGCGTTACATATCACAAACACATAATTTTTACTAGATCGCAGCCTGCTATTCACAAATTGATGACCTAAGCTGCTGCGTAAATGGCATCTCAGCTGACAATCTTTCCGGCATGCTTAGAAGATCTTAATACTCTTCCGCTCACTCCTTCAGCATCTGTTGCCTCTCTTGCCTTTAAATCTGTCTTAGCAAACCCTTCTCCGTTATCACTCATGTTAGTTCCCGAAATCAATTCTGATAATCTCTCTGCGACCAACTTCCCCATCAAATCATAACCCTTTCCAGTTGGATGCATACCGTCACTCCAAAGCTCTTTCTTCTCCCTATCACTTAAGCTATTGTACGGCAACAATTTACTCAAATCAAACGTGTAGCTAGTCCGGTTAGCTCACACAGTAGCCAGTCAAGCAACACACAACACTGTTGGTACTTACTAGTTCTCAGCTTGGTGATTTAAAATGTATGGATTGAGTTTCTTTCGACGACTGTTGTAGCCTGGCGCGCAAGATCCGCATTCGGGGACGCTCACGGCGAGGACTTTGGTATGGTTGGATAAAGGGATGTTATAAACCGTTTTGAGACCGGTCCAAATGTCGAATCCTGAGCGGCCGACGACGAGATCGTTTGTTCCTCCAAGAATTATTGCCCAGTTGTATTGTATTTGAGTTTCCTCGTCTATTAAAGTCAGTAGATGACTATAAGCCTATTGGCTTGATTTTACTTGTAACTCTTATGGCTCACTAAGAAGCATGTGATGTATTTGCCATTATCAGATATAATGCTGGACTTAACTGCTTTGTTATATGATGCCCCTAAGTATCAAGAACCTAGGGCACAATAGTAATAGCAGTACCTCACGGGCGATGAAACTTTCAAATGCAACAATCAGATAGAGATTATGCAAGATTCAGTTATCATTAAAAAGCTGCTCCGCAAAACTGGGGTCACAAGTCCAAGACTGTAATTTACTAGTGACTACATATAGCTTTCCCATAGTATAAGAGCCTAATAAATGGTTACTCGCCTAGAAACTGCGATACTTTTGAGTTTATCAAACTCCTTGAGGCTGGGGGAGGGGAGAAGTAACTTAAGGAGAGATAAACAGAAAAGGAAGAACTGAAGGAACTCACACAGTATGTCCATGCGAGTCAAATATCCACCAGGGGGAGTAACAACTTGATCACCAAGAGCACCTTGAATATCAGTTGTAATATTTGTTGATGGAAACGATTGTTTCAACAGCTCGAGCATTTTCCAGGCATATGGGTGGTACTCCTTGTCCCATCTTGCGTACCCAGCAGTGATACTGTCGCCGAAGCATAGGATATGGATCGAACTTGTAATGAGCATGGTTCTGGTGATTAATCACAACGTTTGTACGAGGTAATGAAGTGGTAGTGGTGATTGAAATGGTGGTCTAAATTGTTTGGTAGGCAGCTGCTTCAATATGAATTCAACGGCAAATAATAGTTAGTGAAAATAAGATGAGCGCGTTCTGTATATATGATTGTCCCATGTATCTTGTACTTCATAGTTGATATTGAGGATCATTTATTAAATAAATTGGTGAAGCTAGTCATGTCATTACTAGTCGAGCTAGTTAACTGTTCCAGAACCTCCTCATCCTTGAAGGTTTGTGCATGGCAACGGTTGCTATGTCAAAGCGCTATTGATACTCGACGTGAGAACCAATCATTTAACTCTCCCTTCCTCCTATGCCAGCATCGACAAACTTCAATCATAACGCGACAAATACTTCCCATTACACCTATTGCCAGGCAAATACGTCGCTAGCTTCGCCCTGGAGTATGGAATTAGTGATCTCAACGTGTTATTCATCACTCAAGGAGGCTAAGTGCTCTTCATTAATATATTCGTAACCCAGTTCCTTGAAATCCTCGAAATGGCCACTGCATCACCAACCCCAATGGGCTTTTCCCATTTCGATTCCCTTCAGCGAAGACCTTCATCCTCTCGATTACCCTACAGACAACAGGTTAATCGACCCTATCCTACTCGTGCTGAACCTTACGCCCCAATGCCGGCGGCGCGTCACTACACTATGAACGACAGCTCGGATGACGAAATACCAATGCCAATGAAGTTCAGTGCTCTTACAAATGCATTGCTGAATGATGAGGGATCGATAGGGCAGTCTCCAGCTAAGCAAAAGGAGTCAAACTTGGAACCTGAGATGGGGTATAGGAGGTCTGGGAGTCTGGACTCCCTTGTTGCGATACAACAGGATCATATCCAAGCTCTATCTCCTATCGCTGGAGTTCCTAGTCCACTTCCCGCAAAACGTATAGTGCGATTAAGTGCATCCTCGAGTTTACGAAGGGCAAATTCGTCATCAGGAGCAGTGCAGGGGTGGAAAGACGAGAGAGATGACATTAGACTGGATAGCCCTCGGGATGTATCAACGCCGGCGCCCATCAAAAGAACAATTAGACTTCCCTTAACAGCTTCTGGTAGCAATGTTAGATCCAACGGTTCATCGGGAAAGAGCTCTAATAGAACAAATTCTGCGGCACGCGAAGGTGAGCTAGAGTCGCAAGAGAACCCGTCCACTGTCTCAAGATCACAGCTCGCAAACAGCCAGGGGAGTGTCTCGAGGTATGGTGCTTCTGCTGTTGGGCGCAGCCGATACGGAGACGATCCAGGCCTACAAAGTTCAATGCGCGTCAAACGAGTGGGAAAAGTAGCAGGGAGCTTTCTTAGTGGCCCAGCAAGACGTGGAAGAAGACGTCTGGATGACGAGGAACAAAGCCCTGTAGAAGAGCGAGGGGATATATTAGACAGTGCAAGAGCAACTCAAGAACCTCGAAGTCAAGAGTCACAAGTTCAGGAGTCGAAAGGGCAAGAAGTCTATTCGAGCCAGAAGCCGGAACTCGATCGCCAACCGATCCCCATAGCCTACCGGGATTTTGCTTCTGGAAGTCCCATTGCATCAAGAGATTCAAAAGCGATCTTAAGCTCTGTCCTAAGGTCGAAATCACCACCACCTCCAATAATTTCTAGCTCCCAGAGGCAAAGCGCTACGCGGCCTAGTTCTCAACTATCGCAGCCAGCTTTTAAACTTGAAACTAGGCCAACTCTGCCGTCAGTCCACGACCAAGAAAATGAGGCTCCTCCAACCTTTCTACGAACCAAGCAAGCACCCTTAATTCATGTTGATGAGCAGGAGAAGGTGCAAATCCAACGGATTGTTTCTCCGGAAAGACGTCCCTTGGCGCCTCGAAGCCAGAATACTCCGCGAAGGCCTGCACCGCCGCCTCCAAAAATGTCACTTTTGGATGCTGCAACTAGCAATGCTGGAGCCGCAACCACCGCACATGCCAGCGCGAAACGCAACATGTTAAAGCTGAATGGCAAAAAGTTCACTCGGTTAGATTGCATTGGACGGGGAGGGAGCTCAAAGGTCTATCGGGTCATGGCGGAGAATTCAAAATTTTTCGCCTTAAAAAGAGTAAACCTAGACGATGCGGATGAGTGTGCGGTACGTGGGTTTAAGGGAGAAATCGATTTACTTCGCAAATTAGAAGGTGTTGATAGGGTAATTCGTCTCTATGACTATGAACTAAACGAAGAGAAGGCGACACTCAGCGTAGTAAGTGATATAGTACTTGTTTTGTCACTTAGCGCTAACGATATATAGTTGATGGAAATGGGTGAGCTGGACATGAACAAAATGTTGGAACTTCGCCTGAGAAACGATCAGGCCAAGTTTGATCCAAGTTTCGTGCGACATTATTGGAAAGAAATGCTTGAGTGTTTGCAAGCAATTCATGAGCACGACATAGTTCATTCGGATCTGAAACCACATAACTTTGTTCTATGCCAAGGCACTCTAAAGCTTATAGATTTCGGTATTGCTAACGCAATCCAAACTGATGAGACTGTCAATGTTCATCGGGACACCCAGATCGGCACTCCAAATTATATGTCACCAGAATCATTGATGGACTCGAATGCGAAACCCGATTTACGAGGGAGGATCGCTAACGAAGCAAAGCTCATGAAACTTGGTAAACCGAGTGACATTTGGAGTCTAGGATGTATCCTTTATCAAATGGTATACGGCCAAGCTCCCTTTGGCCACATCCGAAATCCGATGCATCGTTGTCAAGCAATCATAAACTGGTCCTATGCAATTGAGTATCCTGCCCTGGGAATTGGCAATGTGCCAGTACCGCGAGTCCTCATTCAAACATTAAAAAAATGTCTTAATCGTGACCAGCATCTCAGGCCCTCAGCAACAGAGCTATTGAGTGACAAGGATCCATTCTTAAATCCGTATGAATTCAGCGAAGACGCATTTCCCATGACCGAAGACTTACTGGGACGCATCCTTCAAAACGTAGCTGCAAAGTGCGGAAATAAAATGCCCACCGACTCGGAACTTCTGATGTCATGGCCGAAGGGATACCTGAATAATCTGCGACAAAAGCTGAAAGATGGGCGGTCGTTGTAGGATGCTTAATGTTTGTGTTTGTGTTTTCTCATGAGTGGAGTTAGGAGTTTTGAATGAAAAGCCTGTTTCATTGGATAGCGTGGACAGCTGGCGCTTTAGGAGGGTTTATGGATCCCACTTTTAGGAAGAGACTTGGTTCTAGAGTCGAACAATAGTCAATGTCAATATATTACTAGTCTTCAAACTGAAGCTAGATATTTTACTAAGAAGATGCTACCACGCTGGGTAATAATTGGTGTCCTTAGAAGCTTATGATTTTGTAGGCTTGAGATGTACATCGTCGCAAGTGGTGATCAGGAATTGAACACCATTACCCAGAGTTTTGATTCATATCACGCAAATTTTCATATTACAGCTATCGTAGTACTAAATTATGTCCACCAGAAGAATAGCACGTATCCCAATTCTTACAAATATATCTAGTCCCAGATAAAGACTAATTGAGGTTATGTGGCAATTCCTTAGCTACCAATTTAGAATTGTGAACAAAAATTGACTCCATCTCTACACAAGTTTAAGATGTCTGACACCTCAAAACCTCCATTCTGTTTAGAAATAGCATTTCTGAACCTTCAATTAAACAGTGCTTATATTCATTGCAATGAGGATCATATTAGATTCAGAGTTATGCAGATAAAAAAAACGAAAAACGAGTTAGATTGTTAAGCTACATGTTTCGACTAAACATGTTGATTGATACATCTCTCCCAATAGCAACTCCTCGCGTATACTAAGATGACAGTTCAGTACCCAGAGACTGCACATAAATATGTAGTAGGGATTACAAGATTATACGTAAATCAATTGTTTCTAATTAGCATAAACAATCTGCCGGAAAGATAATTCGGAGATGATATTACGATGACTAGAGGGCTATCCGATATGCAAGCCCAGAATGAGAACTTCTATTGACCTAGGCGCAAACAGCAATAGAAAATTTAACGTGTTTATGAGGCCTGACAACATGCTAAACCTGATAACAACGCCATTATCCTACTGAAAACGTTCCTATTGAGAACCTCATTGTTTTTGGAATGAATGATGAACCTAGTTCCCCCTAAAGTCTGTGGCATTCAGCACTGTCAAAGGGGGGATAATATAGCCTCGTCTAGAAACTGTCAGCATGCAGGCTGGTTTGTTACTCAACTACTTTGGTGAGATACACAACTCTGATAACCTGTAATATAGCGCCTGGATGTCTTGCCTATAATGACAATTGCACATTCTTAGTCTGTTCACATTACTGATATCAAAGAAATGGTTGATACTAGTTAACACACTGAGGCTATTATACATGGAAGTGTTCAGCTACTGGCCGCGAAAGGCGGTAACTTCATTTAGGATATCATGGACGCCCAAAAAGCGACCACACCCTCTTCTATTATGCCTCTTATAAAAAAGGAGATTGCGTTGATATAATTTAGGCCAAGATACGATAACAAAAGCCAGCAAAAGGAGTATAGGGCGCATAATAAGAATGGTAGAGTATTCAGATGTAGTATCAAGTGTGTATCACGCACTTTGACATAGCATGGCCTCAAAGTCCATGTTCCCCCCTTTCCTTGGGATACGAGAGGGACATAGTCAGACGACCTAATAGGTCGGTCAAAACCTAGTAAATTGCAACTGCAGACAACACCTGAGAAAAAGCGAAACAAATGGTAACGAGTAATTCTCGTCTCCATTTATCGCTCCCATCCCCCCCATATTAAGGAATTAGTCAAGATTTGTACAAATACTCATTGAAGCACTCGACTTTTGTTTCGCAACGAACCTCCCAACTAGGCGGTATCTCCATAATCCATATTGCTGTACCCATTCTCGCTGCCAGCATCTTCATTTGAGGCAGTAGACGCTGCACTGGCGTGTTTTTCTGGCAATAGCCCTTTCTCTTTAAGATACTTTATGGACTTGAGAATTGTCAGATCATCCTTGGCAGTGTCGTTGAGAATTAGGCGTTGTGCAAGAGTCATTTTCCCTCCATTTGCCTCCTTGTCTTTCAACGCTTGGTCGCGAACATTTTGGTCATGCACGAAGCGGCACTTGCCCTTCTTACCGCACGTCCCGCCAGTTGAGAAATATTTGCAGTGTCGTTGGAGTTGAGCTTTTGGTGGCTGTGAGACGCGCTGAGGACCAGAGGTTCTTGTAGACATTGCCTCAGGTTTGTCGCTATCTGAATCTGAGCTGGACTCATTGTCAGATGCAGCGCTGGCCTGACCACGGTCGTCATCGCCTTCATCACCAGTCTCACGCTTACGCTTTGATCCCGACATAGCGTCCTGCATCTTCTTCTCTTCCTTTGCAAGCCTTTGACGAAGTTTCTCGACCTCCCTTTGCTGTCTCTCGAGATCTGCGCCACCTTCTTGCTGAACTGCTTTTTCGCTCTGTTGGAGCTTGACCTTGTCTGCACGGCGCTCACTACGCTTCCGATGCTCTTCCAATGCAGTAGCTGCAGCAGCGTCTCTACGAGCTTTCGTAGGGAACCGATCTTTTCGCTCTGCAAGCCAGATACCTAAATCAGATGGCAGCCTACTTCAAGTTAGCTGGGAGTAATGCTGTCATCTCTTCGTAGTACACATACTGGGGGGTATCAGGGCCAAGCAATGTAACAAGTCGAGCCTCTTCGTCAACATCGTCCAGTTCTTCATCACTTTCCTCATGGTCAGCGCCATTTGGCGTGAGACCAAGGGTATTTGTGCGACGCTTCTTCTTTTTTTTGTTGCTAGAACCATCTGCACCTGCAGGTTTCTGAAAGCCATGTGAAGGAGAACGATGAGAACCATTTGAATGATGATTATCGCGACCGCCACGACCACTAAACTGGGAGTCGCCACGGCCTCTACCTCTAAAATTACTATTTCCTCTTCCCCGCTGAGAGTTGTAAGGATTTTGATCTAAAGATGGACGCACAAAAGAACTGGGAGGCGGTGGGTAACTTTGATAAGAAGGCTGAGAAAATGCTGGAGGACTCTGCTGACCGCCAAATTGAGGAGGAAAACCATTGCCCGCTTGGGCCATATGGTTTTGTCCATTGTCAAATCCCATACGAATAGGAGGACCCATCAGAGGTGCGTCATGACCACCACGACTATTGTTAAAGCCTCGTCCACGTCCTCTATTATTATTAAATTGTGGCGGCCCGTGTTGAGGAGGACCTGCCCATTGCGGCGATTGACCTTGGGGTGGCCCCTGGCTGTAAGATGGCTGCTGGTTATTTTGGAACTGTTGTGGTGGCGGCTGCTGGGCGCCATATTGCGACTGTGGTGGCTGATATGCTTGCGGTGCATAGTTGGGATGATAGTTTTGTGCAGATAGTGGAACAGGTTGTAATGGCTGTTGCATTTGAGCCTGCTGGTGGGGTGGACCAACTTGGGCAGGGCCATGATGCTGGGGTCCATGTTGGTGAGAAGGATGTTGCTGCTGATTGCCATTCTGCTGCCACTGGGGAGCAGGATAGCCTTGAGGGCCAGGACCGTGTTGTGGAGGTCCTTGCTGTTGAGGGGGATGTGCCTGGGGACCGATGTATTGACCAGCAGACGGATTATGGGGATTGTAGCCAATAGGTGGTCCTTGAGGAAGACCGTTGTAACCGTTCGTTTGTGGATAAGGAGAAGCACTGTGAGAATCTCCACGTCCGCTTTGATAGCCTCCTCTCCCTCCACGAGGCGGGCCTCCACCACGAGGTGGCTGTTGGTGTTGAGGCGGCTGCCCGTAGCCGTATTGGGGATTTGAATACGTCGACGGAGGTGGTCCGGGTGGTGGGGGAGGTGGAGGAAATGCGTACTGTCCGGACATTCTGAAAGCTGGTGTATTTTGTATGTGACGTTCGGGTTGACCACTTGATCTGCAATTCGAGTTTCGAGTAGTTGCTGAATTAAAAGCCCCTTCTTGGCCTACGAGTCAAGCAAGGAGTGTGAATTAAGGATGCCAATGTAGAAGGCACAAGAAAATGAAGGTTGGATAGATTGGATTGGGACTGTAATAGAAGAGAAGAGGGAAGAGACTCACCAGCCATATTTGACGTCGACTACCTTTGCTTCGGAGAGCGGCAGAAGCTATGTGTGCAGTCTCGGACAAGGGACATAACTGTGAAGCTTGTAGTGTTTTGAACTTAATAAGAGTTTGCGCATTTGTACTACCGTTTGAAACTTATCGTCTTGTCTCATAGAAGAGTTTTGAGTGCATTTAGAAAGAAGCAAATTTTATTGCATGAGGTGTTTCCCTAAACAAACTACAAGAATAAATGCCAAGTCTGTCAAAAACCTTCACGTGACGCCGTAGAAGTTTTGGTGTAGATAATATTATAGACTGGCAATACAAACGTTGCGTCGAATACCAAATAAAACTTGAATGATTGGTGCCAAGCCGGAATAGGAAACCATATTAACAAAGCGATCCTTAGTGAACCAGTGGTAACACTTATCAGCGGTCATTAGACAATAATATCAAATTTTCAGCACGAGAAGAACCATGTTTATTCTAGTAAGTTAATATAAAAGCTTTTGTAGGTGCTTATGCTAATCAGATCTTCAGACGAAAATTGCGGACTTAGTCCAAATCAAACCTGAACACTTCCCTCCCAACAAGTCTCCCTACCAAGCCATTGAAGATAATATCAACGCCAAATATGCCAATAAAGTCATCCAGAAGATTGGTCTATGCATATGCCTCTACGATGTTCTTACCACCTCCGATGGGCTAATTGGTAACGGAACTGGTCTTGTTAGCGTCAATGGTATTATCGCCTTTAAGCCTCCTTAAGCCATGTGCTGACCATTTTTTGCAGTTGAGTTTCGCCTTGTTGTCTTTAGGCCCTTTAAAGGAGAAGTCATGGTTGGACGTATAAGTAGCGCAAATTCTCATGGCATAAATCGTAGGTATTAGTTTGTCTCTATGTGGTTTTCTGCTGACAGCTTCAATAGTCCGGACTCAATTCTTTGATGAAATCTGGGTACCATCTGATCATCTGCCTGAAGGCTCTGAATTGTATGTATACCAAACTTGCCACAATCTCCTTTAGCTAAGTAGTGCCAGCTCTTATTCCGAGAACTGTTGGGTATGGAAAACAGAGGATTCCGAGCTATACTTTGATAACCAGGAGACCGTTCGGTTCCGAGTAGAGGAGGAGCACTGGCATGATCAAACTCCAGAAAGTCCTCCCAATGAAGAAGGGAAGGAGCAAGAACCTGAACCTCAAAGTCCGTACAAAATTGTAGCTACTATGGAGGATGCTGGATTAGGACCTTGTTTATGGTGGGACGATGATGACCAAGGGGAAGAGGAGGAGGAAGGATAGACCGAGGTTAGCTTTATTTGGAGTTAGGGGACAAAAGTGCACTATCACTGCATATCATGGAGTACAGGCCAAGGACATACACATCGATTGGGATTTATAGTCACAAATCAAGTATATTTTCCTGAAGATGTAAGGGGTTAACGTTTTAGAAGTATGTAAGATACCAGATATGTAGCAGGGTAGCTTTGAGGGGACTGTCGAAGTTTGAGGCAATCAGCCCCTTGGTTTGTACGAACTCTGCGAATAATACAAATCGAAAACAAATTTCCCATGCGATAGGACATGATATGTAGATAATTTGTTAGATAATAAAGCTGTTGGGAGTCTATCTGGCTGTTTTGAGTCATCTTAGGACTACTATATGAACTACGGCCTCAACTTATGGGTGAAGCGGTGGATTGATCAGCAATATATCAAATTTCGAAATCCGGCCTTCGACTTTATTAATACTGTGCACACATTCGCATCTTGACTGAATCAGAACTAGGAACAAGCCATTTTTATTTTCGCAATGGCTAGCCAGCTATGATGTACATGCTCTCGGTTATCATTCATATCGTACCTAATTATAAATTTAGTTCAGAGTTCTGGCAGACAACGCCTCTGGTTGCATCGAGCTTGAGATAAATTTGGCTTAAAATTATGACTGGTTTCATGCCTCATATAACATACAATGGTGAACTTAAAGTAGATTTTGACGAGGAGTTCCAAGAAAGTGTTCATCCATGGCGCTACAACACATTAACCAATTTTACATCTGAGATATATCACACTACTTTCAAACCTGAATACAATGTTTAGATTGCAATAGACAGAATAATTTGAGGAAGTCAACACTCAAAAGAAACAGACCAGGGAAAGGGGGTTTAGAAAGAATGGTAGTGCTTCTGTAATAAGTGAAGCTAGTACACTACAAACCCAAGCGCTGATGGCCGTTGGAGTTAAATTTCTACGTTTGAACAGTTAGCGTCCATCTGTCAAATACTATGTTAAATATTGACAAAAAATCTATTAACGTAGTCTTTTTTTTTTGACTAATTAGAAGAGTTAGTGTCTTCCAGGAACAGTCTTATTGTTCCCATGAGTGTTAGAATGCGCAACACTTGACCTCCTGAATGACTATGCACCAGATCAAGTCTTTTTTTCATATAAACATGGCAGCCGGGCAACAAACAAGTCAAACGCATTACAAGGTCAAGGTTTGGTATTAAAATTTTGAAGTCAAAACTAAACACGATCTAGAATGCAAACCATAGAAATTGAACATCAATTCACCCAGGGCTCATATCTATTTGGTGCACAATGTCATGGTATTTTGTGAAGTTTACGGGCGCGAAATATCTTATTGCTATCTGTCAATATTGTAAACGACAGCCACTAGAAGCAAAACCCAAATCCCATTGCACCCAAACCATCCATAAATCCCAGGAACTTTTTACTTGAGAGGAATGAAACGAGAAGAGTGGGTGGCACCGATACCAGGTCTTCCGTGCTTTACAGGTGCGCTAAATTAGATGTTAGCATGGTTATCTCCATAGCATCCAACGGTATAAACGTACTAAGAGATGGAGAATTCTCCCAAGTAGTGTCCGACCATTTCTGGCTTAATTTCAACCTGGTTGAACTCCTTTCCTGAGTAGATACCGATCACGCTTCCAATCATCTCTGGGACAACGATCATGTTTCGGAGATGGGTCTTGACGAGATCTGGCTTCTCATTTGGTCTGGCCTCCTGCTTTGCCTTACGAAGCTTCTTGATCAAACCCATAGGCTTGCGCTTAAGACCACGGTTGAAACGACGGCGGGCACGAGCGTGAACGACATCGCGAAGTTGGTCGGAAGAGAGGTCCAAAAGTCTGAATGAAAGAATATAGGGTTAGCAAAATTGCTCCCCTTTGAATTCAATCACATGTATGAAAGGGCGGCGTACTGTTCAAGATCGATACCACGGTACGAAAACTTGCGGAAGGTTCTCTTCTTCTTGATCTCGGCAGCCTCTTCGGCGTTCTGCAGGTTGCATTCATATTAGCATTCGTTCCCTTAAATGAGCGCGAGTTATTGAAATGGAGGATACTCACATATTCGTCAGCCATGATTGCGTTAGTTGTTGATGATTCTCGAATGGTGAGAATTTTGAGATATCGGTTTGTGCTTGGATGTTCGCTAGTCAGAGCCTTGGCGCTCTAATGGATTGGCGATAAGTCACGTGATTTCAATACGTGGAGAAATCTTAAGCTAGGTTAATTTGAAATTCTATTCTATAGCGTGAGTAGTTGATTTTTATTTATTTGTTCAGACAACCTTATATGTTTACTGTTACGTATACTTTACCGCGAGAGGATGGATTTTGCGAGATTGCAGGATTGAAGGCTCGATGCTGGTTGCATGTATTTCAACTTCTCTAGGGCTACGTGACGAGAATTCATTTTATATTTAAGCCTCCTCAAATCTGGCAAGAGATTAAAGAAAATTGATCCAATCGGGCAGTCGGCGAGAGTGATATTCTCACTATCATATAATAAAGATCATATGTTTTTGGGGGGGTTTTTTTTTTTGGAAAGAGCACGACTTCATTGTCTATCTAGCTCGCATGATCGAAACGTTTCTTGAGCAAACTGTATGTCGTCCCATCATTCGCATTTCATACCAACCGTAGACTTAGCCGGCACAACCCTCTCCAAAAGCCCTGTCCGTATGGGTTGGCCAAACAGGAGCAACGAGCCCAGGGTCGTCTATATTGACACTCTAATCGAAGAGACCGAAACCCATATCCTCGTCAGACTCTTCCTTCTCTATGTTGAGTATTAGCAATGATCAGGAACCAAGCATCCCATATTGAACGTACCCTCTTCCTTCTCCTCGGCCTTCTCCTCAGAAGCAGCAGCACCGCCGGAGGCAGCACCACCAGCAGCTGGTGCACCAGCACCGGATCCACCAGATGGGACAGATGCCAACTTGCTTGAACCTTCAGAGATCAACTGTCCATTTATTAGTATTTAGTCCCCGTGTATCACAACTTCATGGCGCATACTTCTTGGAGATCCTTGCCCTTGAGCTCAGAGATGAGGGAGTTAAGACGCTCATCATCAGCATCAATACCGACAGATTCAAGAACAGTCTTGACATCCTTAGCGGAAGGGGAATCCTTTCCACCGAGGGAGAGGAGGAGGTATGCTGCGAGGTGCTTCATCTTGATACTACAAAATAAAGTGTTAGTCTAACATTGTCAGAGCGCATCCCTCAGTAACATAGATTATGAAGAAACGTACAATTGGTATTGGTTTTTAGGGAACAGGAGAATCAATCGGTTTAACTGCACGGGCAGAGACTGAACCTACAAGTTCTTATGTTGAAGTCGAGATTCGTTGGTGTACTTTAATTTTCAAAAGTTCGCCGATTTCCTTTGTGCGATTTTAGCGTAGATCTTCTTATCCTGCCTGAGGCTCTAAATCACGTGCCAAGACTTTCGTCGGCCCATCTGTTGCAAGATGGACCAGCAGACAAACAAATTACCATTTCCTAATAACTTCCTCGAAACTTTTTTTTTGCGGCGCTGTGGTTCATGATCAGATTCACGAGCTCTCAAATCTTCTAAACCTCCTAATTTCTGATGCGCTCTTTCACTTCGATAAGCCACGCGCTCCGCGTCGACGATCAGTGATATCAAGAACATATTTGCTCTTGCTCTTGCTAGGAGAGCCTGAATACTTTGCTACCATGCCCGTACGTGCCCTATAATCTGTCTCGCTGAGGCCCTACCTTGTACCATATCGGTAGCATCATTACTAACTCCCATGGGAAAGTTAAACGATATTCTTGAGACCATCACTGGCCAGCCTAGCCCATCTACAACTAATTTTCCAACTATACCTACTCGAAGACCAGAAGCGAATGCCCCTAGAACTGAGGACTCTCTTAGAAGACCATATTCTACGACGGCCAATTCATCTAGACCAATTAGCGACTCCCGAAAGCATTCCGAAGGAGCTGCACGACCAGTTCCGAATGGCACAAAACGTATGACTGCAACTTCCGCTGTGGCTAGACCTCAAAATGGGCAATCTACGCCACCTTTATCTGCTGGGCCTCCGAAGGCACCTAAAAAGGGTTCGTTTGCTGAGATAATGGCGAGAGGCAAAGCAGCACAAACCACTCTTGGGCAGGTCGGGAAAATTCAGCACAAGAAGATCGAAAAAGGAGTTATGAAAAAAGAGCGGGAAGCTGAGAAGGATAAGAGGGCAAATAATATCAGAAGTGGGCTTGATCCCAAGAGCAAGTTTCAAAAACAACGTCCAGGTCAACTCCCCACACAACGATCGGGCCAAACTCCTCTCCGTGAAGGGAAAGGCGGCGCGAAACAAAGTAATGGGAAAATCGCTCCCGAACCTGAGAAAAAGCCCAAGAAGGCAGCACTCGCCACGACTGGATATTCTGGAACTGCGCGGCCGAAGCTCGGAGGTAGTGCTGCTAAAGCAGGATCCCGTCTCACCACAGCAAGCTCATCTAGATTTGATCGAGGTAGAGGCCACCGCGGTGACCTAGGTAGCCGGTATGATCGCTATGAGAGTGAGGATGAAGAGGACGAGGGCGATGACATTGAGGAAGAGGATTACGAGTCTGATGTGTCATCCGATATGGAAGCGGCTGCTTTTGAGGTTGACGAGGAGGAAGAGCTTGCGGCGAAGATTGCAAGGAAAGAAGATGCGGAAGCATTAGCTGAGGAGAACAAGATGAAGAGAGAAAAAGAAGAGAAGAAGAGGCGGTTGGCAGCATTAGCAAAGAAGGCTGCCAGACCTAAATATTAATGAAAGGTTGCGCATAGATGATAGAACTCTGGATAGAGTATGGAGCTTCGGAAAGGAGTGGGTTTTATCGGATTTTCAGCGGCATGGTGTTAAGGCGGCATTAAGGGCGTTCTGTTGCCTTTTTATAAAAAAGGAAACTCCATTGGTTATGAATGATGTTGTTACTTCAATATACCAAGCATAGCAGTACAAATACGAGATTGTGAGAACCGATGTGTGATGCGGTACAGCTTTCCGGTATACTTTATGGAACCCTATCATGATAGAATGTTTTAAAGCGCAGAGCAAAGACATTTAGCTTGATTGTAGAAAACGCGTGAATGGCTCCACATTCTAGCAAATGCTGATTCGACAGGTTAACATATCTTTGTTTTGTAATTTCAGCCCTTAATATAGAGCCACTTTAAGATTTTACCTGATGCTCAAAGTGAAGCTGATAGCACTATGATGTATGGATGCAGAGACTCTGGATTCAAATTATATTGGTACGTGATCATATATACTGTTTTCATGACTTTCGTGCCTCACGAATTGCGTCACGCTCGGCAAAGAAAGCCTCCTTTTTTGCCAGTTCCTTGACTTTCCTCTCCGACTCCTCCACGTTCGCCTTCTCATAATGTGCTACCAACGCATCCATGTTTCTCGCTCCCGATCCCGCGACCACATTGTATGGCGATCCGGTATTAAAGATCCTACGTAGCTTGTTAGTACAATCCTCTACTGTGTTTGGTTGGGTCTATGTACTCTGGAAATCGTAGATCTATGTGTGCACTTCCCGGTGTGCTCTGGAACACGTTCCGGTCAAACGCTGCTTGCTCAACCATAACGGTGTGAAGGGTGTTGCGGGCAGTCCAGCGCTCCTTATAGTCGGAGTACTGTTCGATGAGTCTTGAGAAGCCAGCTTTCTTGCCATCTGTTGAAGGCCGGGATGCCGTGTATACTGCGATGGATGCGGGGATTGAAAACAGAACCACATAGAAGCCTCTCTGTCATAATTTAGCAAATGCTTCTGGATCTAGCAGGGCTACACTTACGCCAAAAGATTCGTCTACCGGTCCTGCATGATGGCCATGCTCAGCTCCATGGGCATTGGGGGTACTGTGTGGAGCAGAATATTGCCGGGTTCCCAGACGCCTGGCTGTTTGTGCCACCTTCCTTCGAACAGTAAACATGGTGTTGTCGTTCAATTGATTGAATTGTTTCTAGCTTCTAATCATTGACGTTGAGGGGCCAAGGCTACTCATACCAGCTATTTTGGTGCCTTGACCCTGAGGCTGCGATGAAGGTGCCCAAGCAAAGTGGAGCCCTAAGAGTTAACTTCTGGACATCTCAATTATTGCGAAAGTGCCATACCTAGATATTATTGAGGGCTTCTAAGTCTATCTCTGGGCTAACATCTAGCCTTGCCTCTATACGAGTCTTTCTCACGTAATTTCCAATTTGTAGGTTGAAAATCATCCCAAGATCCATTGAGATCCAAAACCGGTCGTTTAGTCCAGATCTGAATCTACAAGTCTGCCACTTGTCCTTTTATCCTCGACATGGCCACAACTAATGACGATTTTGTTTTGGGGGAAGACAGCGACACTGAATCTATCTTCTCAATCATCACCGATGACGGAGAAGATCATTTACCAGAAAGAATACTAGCCGAATATACACGAATTGGTTCGCTGACTTGGTATTTAGTGAAGTGGAAGAACTGTCCACTTCTTAGATCTAGTTGGGAAAACATTCAAAGTATCCAGGCCTATGCTGCTGTGTAAGAACAATCTTTATTCTCAACCTCAAACACTGCTATAGTCAAACTCAAGAACAGTCACTAATTCAATATTATAGGGCACCTAAGATCTTAGAGAACTGGAAAGAAGAGAAGAAGCGGCACGTTGAGGGCAAATCTAAGCCGCTAAATTTAGAGGCTTTTTTACAGGCCGTTGAAGATCTGGAGAACGCCCAGAGAGAAAGGCGAAAGCTGCGACGCTTCAAAAATAAAATCAACCGTGTCCTTTCTGCTGTGAGAAATTGAGTCATATTAAGACGTGGCCTTTAGGAGCGCTTTAAAGGACTCACGGAAGCTTCTTGCAGGAAACAAGGAAAGATAATCAATATGGTTCCCTTTACACCTCGACGAGTATTATGCTTGGTGTGCCTCTCTCTTCCGCTTCTTGCGCGAGCAAGCAAATCAGCCTCTAAGCAATCGAATGCTCCAGCCGAAGACAATGCCATAGTATGTGCAACGGACAACTCCTCAGATTGCTATCCTCGGGTCTTCGTGCCTACCAAGGACTTTGCTATAATACGAGAAGGACAAGATATCCCACCTGGACTACATGTACGGCTCAATATATATACTGGGTTGAAGGAGGCCCGGCTTAATATACCAATTGAAGGAGAAGAAAGTGCAGAGCTTGAGGGAGTTCCAACTGAGCAAGCAGTGATTGTCGTAGAATCTCCAGAAGAAGATACCCCAGAACAATTATCTGAGGAAGAAGCAATCCAAAAAGCCCTTCGAGATCACAAAAGCAAACAACCACCGGCGTATGAAGCCGCTGGTAAAATCATGCCTCCACCTCCTAGTGGTGAGGATGTCGGGACTTTCGAAAAAGCCAAACTCACGGTCGCAATGGAAGGCCGTGCATTCGATTCGGCTCTTGATGATCTAGCGGAGCTTTCCCACGATATTTACTATGGCGTAGAAATATCCAAGAACGGACCGATTCTAGAAAAGCTCGTCTGTCTATTTCTTGGATCTGGCTCAGAGAAGTTTCACGCGAAAGACAACAAGAGAGATCAAAAGGCTGCTGCAATATTGGCATCGTCGATCCAAAACAACCCAACTGCATTGGAGGAAATTGCCGGTCTGGGAAATATCGTATTCTCTCCGTCATGTGGAAGTGAATTACCGGCACCGAAGAACAATAACATCATCAGTATACTGAAGAGCCGCTTGGGCCGAGAGAAGGACCCAGCAACCTTGAAGTCCAAGGTTGCTGCAATTAGCGGTTTGATGAAGAATTCACAAGTTCGAGACTATTTACTGGAGAGTAATGTTATGGAGCTACTGCTTGCCATTTTCTTGAAGAAAGGAGAAGAGTGGGATGTTACAAGGGCTAGAGTAGCCCAGGCTGTGATGGACAACTTTCTGGAAGAAGATGCCGGCGCGAGCCTAGGAGTTTGGCCTAAGGGCCAGTCAGAGCACAGCAAGTTCTGCGAGAAGAAAAGCCAGATCCTAGATGATGCTTGTTGGGAGCATCATGTTACGAACTTCTTGAACAAAGCGCCGGAGACTGTCTGGGCAAAAGATTTTTTGAAATCTCTGAACATGCAGCGTAGTAAACTAGAAGATCCGGCCGAACACAAGGAGTTGTAATTGGGTTTCGGATTACACTAGTTAGCATAATTTTATCACTGAATTGACCTAATAGAGTGTTCATTTGATTGCTTGCGGCAGTTGCGACCACTTTAGGTCAATAAAAAGATCCTCCTGTGAGCTCACATACAAACATTTTCGACATCTGCCGTAGTTTCGTTACAGTCCAGATAATAATTGTGTCAATATCACATAGGCTAGCCATATAAATCGAAGATTGTTACATGGGATTCCGATCTTTAAAAAGAATGACCTACCAGCAGGAACTTTATCTCTTGTCCCCAAAATGGGCTTAACGAGTCGTCAAGTTCTCATTCTAGCAAAATCTGCTTGTCATGTGTCTGGCAAGCAATAACGACGGGAGGATTAATTTTTTTGAGATTCACATGTATCCTAAGAACTCTATAAGCAACTGTAAGCGGGAGTAACGCACGCTTCTATCGAGTGCATAGAGACTTCTTAAGCAATGCTTTATTAATAATTTCGCTTTGTTTCTCCATCGTATAGTTATAGATTGTGCCTACTAATCTCACTTATTTCCCGTGCTTGTCGCCTATCACGATCTGCCTAGAATAGCATAGTGATATATTGCAGGATATGTTAGAAGGGGTCCCGTCGAACCTCCCCACAACGTGCTGGAACAATATGTTTGACATGGGAAAAATATTTTGAGGTCTGAGGAGAATCAGATTTGAAGCGCCGAGTGTGCTGTGTATTACTTGTTATATTCACCTAAAAGGCTATCCTACTTCCCGCCTCTCGCTCTAGCATACATGTCTGATTCCGCCTTTGAAAGAAACCCAAACTTTCCCTGCCTGCTCAGATCATCAAGTGCCTTCTTCCTAGCATAAGTAACGCTTTTCCGGTTCTGGGGCGGGACCATGTAATCTTTGTCGCGAACCGCTACATGAGATTCCCAGAAGTCCTCGTCAAATACACTCGCCTGCCGTTTTTCTTCCTTCTTTTGCTTCCTCGCTTCTCTCCTCTCCTCGATGATTTTCTTCCTCGCTTCCTTGTTCGCCAGCGTCGCCGCTGCGGGAATGTGATAGAGAAATTCCATCGTTGCTTTCCGGATGGATTTCACCAGTCTAAGTATGCCGCGGTAGCTACGATTGGTAGTCTTCCGCATTCTTGATGACCATGCAATAATGCAAGTCAGGATTATGATGACAAATGAGGTAGGCAGCGCGATCAAACCGATGGTCCGCAAGGTCAGAAAATCCCCTCCTCCCCATTCCCTAGTGTTCATTCCAAACAGGCCGCAGAAAAAGGTCAAGGGCAAAAATATGACCGTGAAAACCGTGAATATCATCACAGATCTGCTCTGGGCACTGGCAAGATCTGCTTGTAGGCGCTGAAGCCGGACTTCATCGACTTGAGCCTGTCGTTGTACCATTTGGAGAAGCTTGTCGAAATCTTCCCTTGTAGCTTTGACATCATCAATCATTCTCTGGACGTGGCGTTTGTAATCTGAAAGGTAATCCTCTGCTTGTAGCAAAAAGAGCAGTCCATTAGCTGCTAAAGGCTTAATATCTTCTCTCTTATAGTTCAGAATCATGAGCTGGATTCCCGCAGTTTGTGTGTCAAATAGTTCTTCAAGTGTATGTAATTCATCCTCGATATCTCGCAGTTCGAGCAATGCTGAAGTATTTTCTCTGTTTTGCTTCTCTGCTAGATCACCTTCTCGCTTGTGCTTTGCCCGGATGTTATGAGCACGGAGATGATCATCTTGTTCATTTGTCTTGTCTCTGAAGCCTCTTGCTCTGAAACGCTTAAAAGAACTAGTCATTTTCTCTGTCAGGATACTGATGGCTTCTTCAAATGTCCGGAAAATCTCCAGGTCAGGATGAGAAGATCGTTCGAATAGGACAGTAACAGCGTGTAATGCAATCAAAGCAGCGAGATCGAATGCATTTTCACATCTTGAAGTAAGGTCAGCATTTACTTCGTTGAAAATGCTATTCCGTAGGTCAGCCTGCTGGAAAAGGCGCCCATCGGTCACCAATGGCTCTTTTTTAGGGAAGAATGAGAGTGTTGTTTCACTGTCAACAATCCACAGCCAGAGTTGACTACGATTAAATTAGTATATGAGCCATTTCTTGGGTACACTTAGTCTTTGGGTTTTAGGTTCATATCATTAAAAGATTGATTCTTTGGACAACTTAGCCCGTTCCCATAATTACTTACTCAACCATAAGTACATTTCCGTCTAGTATGTCTTCATCGTTCTCCTCTGGTTCGCTCTCTTCCTCTTCTTCGTAATCTTCAAGCTCTTCATCTGTCTGGAAGTAAAATATCAGCCAAGTTCATAAAAGGACGCCCCATTAGATCCTATTTCGAGTATTCATATTCCTCGGAATGAATCCAGTAGGACACTAGCAAAGTCAAAAGCACCTATACTGACATCGATAGACGAATCAGAAGAATCAGAACTGTTTTCTTCTTCTTCTTCTATTCTCCGAATTTCAGCCATTCTCCTCTTCTCTTCATCACTACCAGAAAATATATCGTCATGATGTGCAAAGCGTTGTTTTGTCATCTTGTAGAGCATCTGGTCGTCATCGCGTGCTCTTGTGTCAAGGAGACTCGGATATCCAAACTGATCTAAAGTTCTTCTGCAGTTAATAGGCGGGTCATGCCCAAGGAATTGCCAGATCACTTTGTACTAGAGCACGTACAAGTCAGCAATCGTAACAGTCAGAGTGAAGCATTGAATATCTCATAGCTATAACACCTTGCAGAAAGAGCTGTCAGTGGTAGACCACTTACCTCCAAAGAGTCGAGTTTTGCTACAGATTGTGGGACAGGTCTTGATCGCCCCTGTTTAATGCGTCTTTTAATGAGAGTTCGTCTTCGAACGATAGCCTTATAAGAATCAAAGTGAAGATACGGTAAGTACATATACATCTGTAATTGGGTTGGATTTATTCCAAAATACTGTCTTGGAGATGACATTGGAGACGCTGGTCTTGGATTAGCAAATGTATGGTGGATGGAAACATAAGCATACTGATATCTGCACCAATAACGGAGCAACCTGGTTTCAGGAAGCATGCATGATGTTCCGCATGCCGTCCTCGTACGTGCTTTGAGTCCCAATTTTCTGCACCGAGTAGTTTCCTGTGGCAATCTCGACCCTTCTCAGTCGATATTGTTGAAAGTATATCCTGTGAAAAATAGCTTAGCTTAGTTTTGGAACCTAATGAATATACTTACTCGAACCCATGTAGGATTATTAAAGGGCACATGGACCCAGACGAGTCGCTGCTTCGACGCATCGGGTTTTATAAACATCAATGGCCCAGAGTCCGATGCAATGCTTTCCCGACGTCTGGTACGGCCAGCCCCTCTAACACGAGATCTCTCGCGCTTTTGCTTAGAGGCATCAGGAGAAAGCAGTCCGTCTTCAGCTACAACTGCAATCGACGGTATGGGCTCTGCAGGTCGACGCACTGGCTTCATTGTAATTCCTGAATCAGAAGCCGGGGTCAATAATTGCCCAGACTTGGTTCCCTGTGAGTCTCGTTCTCTGCTCTTACTTCTGCGAAATATACTTGTCCTCGCCCCAAGCTCCGGGTCACTCACTTTATCTGACAAAACTGGGTTGCCATCTTTGCGACTAGGCATCAAGGTTGGAGCACGAGTGTTTTGCCGCAGATGTTGCCTTTCTCGAGGCGGTGCGTTTAGTTCTGCAAGCCTGTCCTCAAGCAGCTTGGCTGGGCCATGTCTTTTAAAGTCTCTGAGAGAGCGGCTCGTTGACCATACCTCAATCGGCACTTCGTTGTTCTCGGACATTTCATAGAAGCCTATGACTTCGACTTTAACACGATCTTCCAGATTCATCTCCGTGTGCTTAATTTTGCTAAGCTCAAGGGCTTTATCTATAGCTTCAGACAGTTCGCCCAAATAGCTCTCTTTGGTCTGCAAATTCTTGCTTCCAAAACCAGCACAATTTGTGTGGTCACTCAAAAGCGGATAAACGACCTCATGACGAAGGTTGAGCAGTGCCGATTTGATAGAGGTAATGGGTGCATGGTACTCATTCGTTAGATTAGTGTCCTCTGTCTCGAAAAAAGTCCAGATTTGAAGTTCGGTTGCAAGACCCCTGAAATCCAAATCTAGTCTTGTCAGAAGATGATGATCTAGATGAAGCTGGCTCGAGATGCTCTCTGGAAGTGGTGTCGAAAGTCTCATGACCTTGGCTATATTTTGGGCGAAATCTGGTTTTGATAGATGAGAAGATCCCCGATGAGGTGTTGAGAAGAATGTTACACCATAGCAATCACCCAGAATCGGGTTTCTGGACCTCGAGGCCTCTGCAAGTGCCATTTTCACCACTAAACCGCCGGTCGAATGTGCGATGAAAAAAATCGGACGAGAACTGTTCTCAATTCGTCGTAAATCCTCAATATTTTTCAACAATCTCACTGCGAGAGTTTTGAGCGTGTCTTCTTCTGTCGGAATTCCATGGTCGTACAATAAGACTCGAGCATCGTTTGATCGCATTCTGATGCCGCGTGTAATCCACTCCGGTTCTAGCTTATCTATGTACGGTCCTGTTGTGACCGTAGGGGGCCCTGAGTAGCCTGGCGATAGTGGTATGCTTTTCACAATAGCTCTATGTACTTCGCTTGGCTTATTCATATCGGACAATCCCATAAAGTTTGGATCGAATTTCGCTCTTGAAGCCCAAGTCTCTCTTTGATGGCCACCAATTGCTGGTACTGCAATAACGCTATTTAAATTTAGCTTAGCCCAGATATCATGGAACAGCGTGAGGTCACCTACTCAACCTGAGTACTAAAATATGGTCCCCTTGCCACCGGAGGATCTCGTTTGAAAGCTAGCTTGTTGATGTCCAAATTGTCGTCATTTTCACCTCCCGCCTCATCTTGCGCAGTTGCTAATGGAGGGACATTTGGCATGTATGAGTGATCAGCCAATGGTGCTGCTTCAGGCGGAGGCTGAATACTCAAATGGGGGGTTTTCGAAGGAGTTGCCTGATCGGAAGGTCCATTGCCATTGATCGCACCGGCTGGGTTCACAGGTGTAGACATTAAGATTGTCCCACGACAATTGTTGTGGTAGACTCAATGAAGTCGGGATAGCTGAGAAGCTGGAAGTGCATAGCTTGTCATCGACTCAAAGTCACCGTGATGCTACGCAGACAAGTTTTCATGAGTCTGCACTTGACGTCCATTCCAGCTTTTTTGCACGAAGCTGTCTTCAGCCTCTTTCCAACGACAAGGTTCCACTGTCATTGAACTTTGAGATTTTGACAAGCTCCCATGTCAGATCACTGTATCGTGATACATATGATTGGGTCGTTTTTCGAGCCTGCATATATGCATGGCCCGTGGTTGGGGGCCAGACACGGACCTCAAGTTAGAGCATGGCATTGCTACAATTCAAGCATTGAATCCACGGGTTTTGTAACGCTTGATTAATTCGGTAACTCTCTGTTCTCCAAAAGAATCAAGTAGCTCCTTCAGGATTATGGTAGGACTTTGTCGTAATATTGTTAAAGTGCACAGTCGCAGAGCACAGGCCATACATATCTGCCGAGATGGCGGAGTATTTATTGCCGAATCGGAACATCATATCGTCCTCATTTTCAACATTAGAATCAGCACCCATTTGTTTTAAACGACAAGATGGTCTGACATGCCACCTACAGATTGGTGTCAACGCATCTTAGCTATTATTAGAAAAGGGAGAAGAACCTTTTAAAAGTGATCTTTCTCACTCTCGCTTAGGTTATGTCCCATTTGCCATTAAAAAGTTCTCCTATTGTCTCTTCTAGCAACTATACATATCAACACTGAGCAGGGGTCTTATTCGAAGATACCTATCATTATATCATTTGGTTATAAGCTAAGCCTTTATATATTGTGTCATATTGTACAAGACAATCCACTATATCAATGTTTGACCAATTTGACAGGCAGTCTGGTATCCAGCTCGACACATATCCTTATCCTTATCACATGTGGCAGGAATTGATCGGTGTTTACTATCAGTGTTCGTAGTGGATGGAAACCTGCGGCCTAAGTTCTATGTTCTGGTGCATACACTTATGGATTCTAGAATTGGCACACTTGTCGAGTATCAGTCAAGCGAGTTTGTTTTTGAGTCGTCTAAGTGTCAGATTTTCATTAAGTCGGGGAGCTTTACATATACTCTTAACTTCGCGTTTATTCCGACTGTTTCCAGTTGTAGCCCTAATTTAGATTTTGTCAAGCTTACACCACTCGAGAAACAAGAGACTTGCAATTCTTCGTTTTGGGAGCATACTAAGCTCAGACCAGATAAAGTGATTTCTGTGCTCTATTCGTTCATTAGTCCTGGGCTTTCCCAGATCCCAATATCAAACTTGTATAATTGATAAAGCAACCACGTCCACGAGCCATAGCAAGTATCGTCGGCGTCTGTAAAAAGAGAATTAAATCTACGTTGATAAATCAATATCAAACCTGGCACGAACAGCTTCATAAACTTACCCTTGACCTCAGCAATATCGAAAGTCATCATGTTAACTACATCACGTGATACACCCCCTATTTTGCACCCTCGGTTAAGACAAGCCAAACGATCAAGACCAATAAACTGCGACTTCATCAAGTGCCAGCTCTGTTAATGTTGTTACAAGAAGACATGTTCTATCTAGCTGCTGCGTTAAGTTTCTTCCCACTGTCTACCAAGGCTTGGACCTCAAGTGAGTGAAAATACAACACGTCCACATCAAAAGCACCCATATTATCCCAGCCAACTCAGCCTGCTCGATCAAACTGCTGTTGCTGCATGTAATCACTTGACTGTATTTCTCAAAGATCGCATACAGTACAAAAGAAGTAAAGTCCAAACAAGCCTTATCCAAAAAAGACGTGCGCACCATACATACCGCACAAAGCCAACACAAGCCAGCCAAGGCGCAAGCAACTCACAGTGCTTCCCATTCTCATCTCCCGTCGCCACTGATCTGTATCTCTGCCTCTGGGCCTATTGCTACAATTTGTATCTGCCAAACCGTCGAAGCAAGACCGCCAACCAACCAACCAACCAACCATTACCGCGACGAAGCTAACAAAAACGTCACAAAATAAATCAAATTCTTGTTGCACGTCGCAGCACTAACTTGGCGATGCCCGCCCGGCTGGTCCTGGTGCTGCTTGCCGTCCTTGGTCCAATTCTATCCTATTCTATTCTATTTTAGATCAAGGTTATTATGTTGTAAATGCATCAATCGTCCATCCTCCAGTCTGTTTCTATTCCCTTTTCCCCTCACCGTCCTTCTTGATACACCACTCCTTCCCATCCCATCCCATTCTATCTTATCCTATCCTGTATCATAACTCCCATAGACTCCCTGACCACTTTTGCATACATATATATCGTAAAGTATATACCCCATCACCAAGCCATACTATTCCACGCCACGCCACGCCATGGAATGGCATGTCATGTTCGTATCATGCTGCGTCGTGTCATGTAAATGTCATCATGATCAACCACGACGCACCAAAACAAAACGCCGGCCGGGCACGCCGGGCACGCCGGGAACGACGAAAGCGCAGCGCAGCACAGCACAGCAAACCCAGCAGCTACTTAACAGCAGCTAATTAGCAGCACATACTTTATTAGCAGCACATTCCCAGAAAAAAAAAAGGGGGACCAAGAAGGTGCCAGCTCCACCACCGCTTAAACTTCCCCTCCCCCCGATCGACAGGCCAAGTTTCGCAACGGGGGCAGCGTTTTGACAGCCCCCTTTCCTTCCAATCGAGTTTTGCTTTTGTTGCACATCTCATCAACTTGGCGGGAGAGAGAGGGAGAGAGGAGGGGGGGATTCTTTTGCTCAAGCGTGCGACGGCTTGTCTTGTCCTTCCCTCCCGGCGACCTTCCTTATGTGGATGGTGTATCACGTGTAGGACTTGATGGCAAAGGCAAATTGTTTGATAAATAGAACTGACATGTTTGGTAACCAGTAATGGTAATAGTAAAAAGAACACTAATGGGAATAATACGCTTGACATGTTTGGTGATGCTTTTCTTATTATGTTCTAAATAGCCTCCAAGATGTGTTCTCATTATCACATCTCTAATAAATGAACTCGAGCTAATTGTCGAGCAAAAAAAATCCCATTTCCATGCTATGCAATGCCATGCCCCATCTAGCAGCCACTGCCATCAAGATTAATTATATCCCCAAACTCCGCTCCCAATATCCCATTATCCGTGCCTTATAAATCCGTCTTTTCGTTGACAACCTCTCCGCTGGCAGCGCTCGAAACCGGCGCTTCCTTGTCGCTTCCACCAATGCTCTTCGCATCTTTCTTCTCGGCTCCCTTGAGGCCGGCCGCTTCAGGATCGACATGATGTATCTTCTTCATGTACTCATGCACCTCTGGAGGGAATTGCTCGACATCCACCACCACATCCCCTTCCTCGTTGTCCCTCTGTTCCTCGACCATCTCTAGCCAGTCTCGCTTAAGTTCTGCAATCCTCGATTCCCGATCTAGTACCGGATCATAGTGCTTGTGGACTCCTCTGAAAATCTCCCAGTAGGATAGATGCTGTTTGTTGATGGCGACACCGTGATAATCGGCAACACGGTTCTCGCGGATGCATGTCCACCATCTCTCTTGCTCTTTCAGATCGAGACCGGTGGTATCTGGTAGGAACAACCAAGTCAAAACCATACCCAATAGACCGAACCATGGCACCACTAAGAACTTGGTCTTGGTATCGATATAGTTGTAGAGCACCGCAGCTGTTAGGGCGCCTAATTTACCAATCGCAGCACCAAATCCATGAGCTGAAGCTCGGACGGCGGTTGGGAAGACTTCGGCTGCAACGAGGAAAGTGACGGAGTTGGGGCCGAACTGGTTGAAGAACGAGGAGAGGAAGTACATGGCCTGGAAGGCGCGGATGCCTTGTAGCGAGGTGAAATAGGTATAGTTGAACGCGGGAACAATGAAGAGGACAAAATCACAGAAAAATCCGATCTGCATCATGCGTTTGCGACCGTAGAGTTTGAAATCAATCAAAAGGGCTTGGTTGTGTTAGTTTTGTAATTCTTCAAAGTATTGGTATGGAGGGAAGGGAATGCTTACAAGCTAGGTAGTAACCGACAAGAGAGACGCCCACGTTGCACAAGTTCCACTTCCAGCCCGTCAAGATACTGGTTGACCCTGGGCTAAGGACTTTGATAAATTGGGCTTGGAAGAGCTTGTTTCCGTAGAAGAAGACATCGTTCGCATACCAAGAACCAGCCGTGGCAATTAGACGTCCGCCGAAGTTCGACCATGTCAATTTCAAGGACTCGACATCGTAACCGGTGACATTAGCCTTCTTCTTTGCAGATTCGAGCTGTTTGCTAGCCAACGGCATTCTGTAGATACGATAGTAAACCAGCGCCGCCGTTCCAATGGCAATTGGCACAAATGAGATTCGGAAGATGCCTTGTCCCATCAGCACCGTGTAGGGTGGATCTCCAGTTCCTTTGTCAAAGATCAAAAGAAGGATAATCAGGAAGGCTTGGTTGAGGAATTGACCCCATCCCTGCATCAAGAATGCCATGGTGACTTTCCGTCCCCGATGAAGCCTATCATCTCGGTTTGAGATCTTGGCTGATCCCACAGGGTTTTCCATGGCGGCGGTCGCGGTCATGGGGTATTCACCTCCGACACCGATTCCGTAGAAAAAGAGCGCAAGAGTATAGCAGATGACCCAGCCGTTCAAGGTAACACCCCAGGAACCGATCACCAGGAGGAGGCCGAGGAACATGATTACGGCATCTTGGATGAGACCGAAGCGGCGACCAATACTGTGATGTGATTAGAATTGAGCTTTTTCAGTAGAAATCTAGATTCACTTACCCATCACCAATGAGACCGACGAGGATTTGACCGACAATAATACCGCAGATTTCCAGGTAGGTGACCGACTGAACCAAAACATGGTTGCAGACGGTGTGGGACTTCCAGCACGTTGGCCAGACTGCAGAAAAGAGTGGCTCCAAGTTTCCAATGGAGAACAGCACAAACCTGTCAAATATTGTCAGTACAAGCCTTTCGAGGCGTTCATGAGAGCTACGAACCCCTCGAGACCCAACCCGGCCCCGGGCAGTATTCCATTGTGGAAATACCACGCGGCCGGGCCAATCTTGCTTCTCTTGAACAAGGCCTTGGTGGCCGCCCATTCTTTCGCAACCTCCTTCTTGTCCACGTTCAGCACAAAGCTGACTTTTTGTCGCAGCGGCAAATCAGCCCAGTAGATGGCATCGGGCGTATAGGAATCGTCGGGGTAGAGGACGGGAGCAAGAATTTCCAACTCGGTTTTTTCGGAGAGCGAGGTGGTAGTGGAGGGGTCGTTGTGCGGGAGGGAGGGAGACGCATAGCTGGACGGCGGAAGGATGATTGGAGAAGCCATGGTGAAGAAGCCGTGGCAGGAGGAGAAGAAAGAAAGAGAAAGGTAAGAGATCCCGGGGACGGCGACTCGCACGGAAATCGGGGAGGTTCTTATAGGAGTAGTGGTAGTAGTAGTAGAAGTAGAAGTAGTAGCTGCAAGAAGGTCGGGAGCGAAGAGAGAGCGGGAGGAAGAAAAGAGCAAGGTTGAAGTTGCGGGGAGAGACGAAGGGCTAATGAGAAAGTAGTAAGGGTGATGGGGAGTAGAGGAGTAGTAGTACTACGGGTATGGTATAGCTGTAGTCAATCACGGTAGCATGGGACTAATTGTA